>Ga0247727_10004799_pt1 | contig 28213 bp, 22 predicted proteins | sample WisWelCaveWW1625_FD_202498 | JGI IMG/M metagenome (GOLD analysis project Ga0247727, IMG submission 202498) | Biofilm microbial communities from Wishing Well Cave, Virginia, United States - WW16-25 | ecosystem: Environmental > Aquatic > Deep subsurface > Groundwater > Cave microbial mat | place...
TATACTTGGACATGACCTTCCTCCGTTGGATGGGTTGTGTGCACTTCCTATCATGACGGAGTGAAGGTCATTTTTCTTCTTTTGTCAAGGGACTTTGCAAACGCCCTATTTAACGAAACGCCGCCATCACTTGATCCACAAACAATTCATAACTTTCGGTATCGTTCCCGTGAAATTCCAAGAGCAGATGTTCCGCGCCCTCGCGCTGAAATTCTCCGACGCGTTCGATGAGCTGCGCGGGCGTGCCGACGAGTGATTTCCATGCTTCGGGTTGAAATTCCAAGCGTTCCATTTTTGCGCGCAGCGCGTTTTCATCGCCCGCGCACAACACCACATCGTACGTTGTTTTTTCAATCGTCGCTTCATCGCGCCCTGCCACGTCACAATGACGTTTCAAAATTTCGCGCTCGCGTCGAAACTCATCGGGCGGTCCAAATAAATTGCACGCGTCGCCGCAGCGCGCCAACGCGCGCAGCAAAATTTTTTCGCCAACGCCGCCGATCAAGATTGGGGGATGCGGTTTCGGCAGAGATTTCTGCATGGGCTTGGGTTCGCAGATCGCGTCCGCGATCTGAAAAAATTTTCCTTGAAACGTCGCGCGCGGTTCCGTCCACATCAACTTCATGATCGTCACCGCTTCTTCCATCTGCGCGATGCGTGTGGCTGCTTTCTCTGGAAAATCATAGCCATACGCCGTGTATTCGGGACGGTAGCCGCCTGCGCCAAATCCCAAATACAAACGCCCGTTGCACAGCTGATCAAACGTCGCGCACATGCGCGCGAGCAGCGCGGGATTGCGATAGCCGACGGGCGTCACGAGCGGACCGAGGCGAATCGTTTTCGTCGCCATTGCCAGCGCAGGCAGCGTTGTCCACACATCCAGAAATTGCTCGTTGTGATCCGCGCCGTGAAAATTGTAAAAATGATCCATCAACCAAAAGGATGCAAAACCGTCCGCTTCCGCGCGCCGCGCGCATTGTTTGGTAAATTCCCACGCGTCGAGCTGTGGATTTTCCCGCGCTTTGAAATAGAGATGACGATAACCGAATTGAATATTCATAATTCACCTCACGCACCCCTGTCATTTCTCGCTCCGCTCGAAATGATATGCATAACACGAGTTCATTCGCCTCATTTTTGTGGAATGGATTTTGGCGTGCGCGCACAGCATAGCCATTAGAGACACGCTGTCAAGACGGCGAGAATGAGGTGCCACGCACTTGCGGAAGTGCGTGGCACCTCATTCTCGCAAGCAAAACTCTTTTGACAGTATCTCTTTACGGTGTTATACGTCACCTTCATTGACGCTCTGGAATCGGATGCATCTAGCGCCCCGTGTGCTGCGTATTCTATTCTAGTGCTAGACCACATCTCATCTCAAGGAGAAAAAAAATGCGTTATCGCTCCGCACCAATCCTGTTGGTTCTCATCGCGCTCGTTGCCCTCATTGCGAGTGCATGTGCGCCTGTGCCTGTGGCACAACCCACTGCTGCCCCGCAGCCCACCGCCGCCCCGCAACTCAAAACTTTGCGCGTCGGCGCGCTCGTGGATGATTATCGCCAAGACCCCAAAGAACCCGGGCGCATCACCATTGGCATGTCAACGATCAACACAAATATCTTTGACACGTTGACGCGTATGGACGAACAATATCAGGTCAAGCCGATGCTCGCTGAATCGTGGGAATTTATCGCGCCCTCCACCTGGCGTTTCAAGTTACGCAAAGATGTAAAATTCCACAATGGCGCGCCCTTTACCGCGCAAGCCGTTGTGGAAAATCTCAAACGCCTCACCACCGGCGAGAACGCGTTCTTTGCGGGCATCTTGAAAATCAACGCCGACTCTGCCAAAGCGGTGGACGATTACACCATTGACATTACGACGACGGGACCGGTGCTTTTGCCGTCGCAGCTCGTTCATCCCATTTTTGGGATTCCCGCGCCCGGCACGGATCTGCTCAAGCAGCGCATCGGCACAGGACCCTTCAAAGAAGTCGAGTACGTGACCAAAGATCATATCACCGTCGCAAAGAACCCCGACTATTGGGGCAGCAAAGCGCAAGTGGATCAAATCGTCTTTCGCTTTTATCCCGATCCAAACGCGCGCGTGCTTGCTTTGCAAGCGAACGAAGTGGATTTGATTTACGACGTGCCGCTCGCGTCAGCTGCACTGCTCGAAGGCAAACCCGGTCTCAAAGCGGTGAACGGTCCAACCTCCGCGTACCAAGCCGTGACGATCATGGCAAATGGCAAAGACCCGTACACGATTGGCGCGGATCCAAAAGTGCGCGAGGCGATTGCCTACGCGCTGGATCGAAAAAATATCAGCGACGCGTCCTTCGATGGGCGTACGACAACGGATCAGACGATCATCCCCGCGTCCATTCTCGGCAAGTACGCGGCGAACATCAAGGGCTATACGTTTGATCCCGACAAGGCGAAAAAATTGCTCGACGACGCGGGGTGGAAAGTGGGCAGCGACGGCATTCGTGAAAAAGATGGCAAGAAATTGAAACTCGAACTCGTCTGCTGTTTCCCCGAGCCAACGTCGAATGGGCGCACCGGTGAACTCGTGCAAGCGCAGCTCAAAGCCGTTGGCATTGACATGAGCATCACCAACATGCCCGATGACATTGCGTATGACAATCGCTTGACGGAACAAAAAGGTGATCTGTGGCTCGAAATCGGAAATCAAAATTCCGCGTACCCCTGTTTCTTGCCCCAGTTCCTTTACTATGATGCGGGCAAAGACTCGAACAATTATCAACTCGCGTTCACGGCAAAAGGTTTTCCGCAATTGAACACAGCCCTCGACGATTGCGCGACGACGACGGATGTGGACAAAGCCGCGCAAGACGCCGCCGATGTGATGAAGATCATGATTGACGATGCAAAAATCGCGCTGCCCGTCGTTGGTTTGTATCGCATCTGGGGCACGAACGACAAAGTGCAGGGCTTTGTCGCGCCGCCCGTGATGATTCAGACGCGTTGGGAAAATGTTTCCCTCGCGCCGTAGCAGAGAAAACAGATCAAAGTTGCACAATGTCATTCTGAGCGGGGCGAAGAATCTCTACCTTCAAGACCGAGATTCTTCGCTCCGCTGCTCAGAAACTTCTGACTGTCATTGCGAGAAGCGCCCTCTGCGACGAAGCAATCTCACACGCGAGTCAAACCGAGATAGCTTCGTCCCTCGCAATGACAAGCCATCCGTTTCTGTCCTTGAACCTCACGCCCGCGCGTGATGTAGGTCTCAGAATGACAATGTACAACTCCCCTCGTCTACCTATCTCCATATTTCCCTGCCTACCTGTTTCCTTGTTTCCTTCCCCACCTGTCTCCATATTTCCCTGCCTGCCTGTTTTCTTGTTTCCTTCTCACCGTGTCCTATTATTTTGCCCGTCGCATCGCTTCGCTCTTCCCCGTATTGATCGGCGTCTCACTCCTCGCATTTCTGCTTGGCGTCCTCGCGCCCGGCGATCCCGCGCCCGCGTTGTATAAACAATTGTACGGCGTCCCTGCCGTTGATCCCGTCACGCTCGAAAAATTTCGCAATGAATTTGGATTGAACGATCCGCTGCCCCTCCGTTACGCGCGTTGGGCAGCCGATGCCCTGCGCGGCGAGCTCGGTTATTCGTACCGCAGTGGGCGTCCAATTGTCCAAGAACTCGTGGACGGATTTATTCCATCGCTGCAACTCGCGGTGGGCGGTTTGCTAGTCGCGATCCTCATCGCGTTTCCGTTGGGCATCCTCGCTGCGTTGTGGCAAAACAGCGCGCCCGATTTTGCAATGCGCGTCTTTGCCTTGTTTGGCGCGTCCATGCCCTCCTTCTGGCTCGCGTATCTTTTTATCTTGTTGTTTTCCGTGCAGCTGCGTTGGCTGCCCGTGCAAGGCACGGGCAGTTGGCAAGCGTTGATTTTGCCATGCGTCACATTGGGCATCGGCGGGGCAGCTACATTGAGTCGGCTCTTGCGTTCGAGTATGCTCGAAGTAATGAACGAAGATTACATTCGCACCGCGCGCAGTAAAGGAATGAGGGAACGCACGGTGATGCTGCGGCACGCGCTGCGGAACGCGTTGATTCCCGCCGTCACGATTCTGAGCGGAATGTTTGGCAGTTTGCTGGCAGGCGCGGTCATTGTCGAATTTGTGTTTGCGCGTCCGGGCATCGGTTTGTTGATCACGAACGCGATTTCGTTTCGCGATTATCCGGTGATTCAAGGCGTCGTGCTTCTCGGCGGAACCATTTTTGTAATTGTGAATTTGCTCGTAGATGTTTCGTACACGTACATTGATCCGCGCATTCGACTCGGCGCAAAGGGCGGCGTGGGCAGTGGCTGAATCGCGTTTCGTTTCGGATACCGCGCGTGTTCCATTCGTCCGCGCGCCGCGCCACGATTTTCCGACGGACGAGGTGATCTCTGCATCGCCGCGTCGTCGCACGCTGGATCGCTTTTGGCACAATCGCAGCGCGGTGCCCGGACTCGCGCTCGTGATTTTGGTTGTCGTGATCGCGATGCTCGCGGAAGTGATCGCGCCGCACGATCCCAATCAGCAATTCGCGGGCAAACGTTTTGCAAAACCGAGCGCGGAATTCCCACTTGGCACCGACGCGTTGGGACGCGATATGTTGAGTCGGCTCGTGTATGGCGCGCGTCCATCGGTGGGTTCCGCCGCGTTAGCTACAATTTTGATCGCGTTGATCGGGGTGACGCTCGGCTCGCTGGCGGGATATTTGGGCGGTTGGACGGACGAGGTGATTATGCGCGTCGTCGAAGTTTTGCTTGCGCTGCCCAGTTTGCTTCTCGCCCTCGCGCTCGTTGGGGTTCTCGGTCCGAGTTTGGAAAATGTGATTCTCGGCGCGGTGTTGGTGTGGTGGGCGGGCTATGCGCGGCTTGTGCGCGGACTCGTGTTGGAAGTGCGCGAACGTCCATTCGTCCAAGCCGCGATTGGCGTCGGCGTGCAAACGCCGCGCATTATTTTTCGTCACATTTTGCCCAACATCCTCGGTCCCGTGATTGTTTTGGCATCACTTGAAATGGGGACGCTGATTTTGATCATTGCGGGTCTCAATTTTTTAGGACTGGGCGTGCAGCCGCCGACAGCGGAATGGGGCGCGATGTTGAATCAAGGGCGTCCCTATTTTCAACTCGCGCCCGAGCAAATGTTGTATCCCGGATTGATGATCACGTTCACCGTCTTGGGTTTCAATTTGCTCGGCGATGGTTTGCGCGATGTGCTTGACCCGCGCTATACGCAGTGATTCAAACCCTATGCTATACTTGTCAACTGTTGAGATTGAGTTGCCACGCACTTCCGAAAGTGCGTGGCAACTCAATCTCTCCATCCCGACTGTTTTTCACCTCCTCTCACAGCGAACCGATTGATGACTGACCGCAATGTAATTATTTTGGGCGCAGGTCCCGCGGGCTTGACCGCCGCGTACGAGCTCACACGCAATCACATACCCGTAACCGTTCTGGAACGCGACAATGTTGTTGGTGGCATCGCGCGCACCGAATTTTACAAGGGCTATGGTTATGACATTGGCGGACATCGTTTTTATACAAAGATGACCGAGGTCAATGCGCTGTGGCATCACGTTCTCGGTGATCAATTTTTGCGCGTCCCGCGTCTCTCGCGCATTCATTACGAAGGAAAATTTTTTTATTATCCGCTCCGTTTGATGAATGTCTTGGGCGCGTTGGGAATTTTTGAGAGCGCGTGGATTTTTTTTAGTTTTCTGCGCGCGCGTCTCATCCCCCTCGTTCCCGAAGAAAGTTTTGAGGACTACGTTTCAAACCGTTTTGGACGCAAACTGTATCATCTCTTTTTCAAAACGTACACCGAAAAAGTGTGGGGCATTCCCTGCACCGAAATTCGCGCGGAATGGGCAGCGCAGCGCATTCGCGGACTTTCGTTCACCTCCGTCGTCATGAGCGCGGTTTTCAAAAATGGCAACGGCATCAAGTCGTTGATCGAAGAATTTGAATATCCGCGCCAAGGTCCGGGGATGATGTGGGAAGCGTTCCGCGCGCGAGTCGAAACGCAAGGCGGCGAGGTGTATCTCAATGCGCCCGTCGTGCGCGTGAATCGGCAAGGGATGTGCATCACGAGCGTCATCGTCAAGCAAAACGGCGTCGAGCGCGCGGTGACAGGCACGCATTTTATTTCCACACTCGCGCTGCGCGATTTGATCAACGCGCTGCAGCCGCCCCCCCCCGCCGATGTTTTGCGCGCGGCGAATGGTTTGGGGTATCGCGATTTTCTCACCGTCGTTCTCATCGTGAATGTGCCGGAACTTTTTCCCGACAATTGGATTTATATTCACACCCCGCGCGTGCATGTGGGGCGTATTCAAAATTTCAAAAATTGGTCACAAGCCATGCTGCCCGATCTCACCAAAACCTCGCTCGGCATGGAATACTTTGTGACCGAAGGCGACGCGCTTTGGAACATGCCCGACGATCAATTGATCGAACTCGCCAAACGCGAACTGGAACTTATCGGCATCGCGCGCGCCGCACAAGTGATTGACGGCACCGTCAAACGTATGCGTAAGGCGTATCCCGTGTACGATTCAACGTATCACGAAAATCTCGGCATCGTGCGCGGCTATCTCGACGCGTTCGACAATTTGCAAACCGTTGGGCGCAATGGGATGCACAAGTACAACAATCAAGATCATTCGATGATGACCGCGTTGTTAGCTGCGCGCAATGTCTTCGGCGAGGAGCATGATGTTTGGGCGGTCAACACCGACATGGAATATCAAGAAGAAATCGCGATCCCCAACCCGGAGCCGCGCACGCGTGATCGCTTGCGAAAATTTCTTCATGCCCTCACCGGCGCGCCCGGCAAACAATGGCAAGGCACGCGCTTTGAAGAGGATTAACCCCGCCTGCGCGCGTGGATTTGCAATCCACGCTGGCGCGCTGATCAGATCGAAATCAAACCATGCCCAATCCGCAAACCATCTCTTGCATCGTCCCTGTCTATAACGGCGGAAAAAATTGGACGCGCGTTTTGGATGCGCTTGCCGCGTTGCATCCCGCGTCCGGTGAAATTATCATTGTGGACGACGGCTCAGACGATGACTCGCACAACCTCGCGCTGGCACGCGGTTTTCAAGTATTGAGTACCACAAAACCGCGCAGTGGTCCCGCCGTCGCGCGCAATTTGGGCGCAGCACATGCTCAAGGCGACGTGCTTTTTTTCATTGATGCGGATGTTTTGGTGTACACAGATGCTGTCGCGCGCGTGACAAACGCGTTGTGTGATGCAAAAGTCAGCGCGATCTTTGGAACGTACGATGATGCGCCCGACGATCCCTCGTTCGTCTCGCAATATAAAAATCTCTTGCATCATTACGTTCATCAAACATCAAACGTACAAGCCGCAAGTTTTTGGGCGGGCTGCGGCGCGATTCGGCGTGAGGTGTTTCGTCAGTTGGATGGATTTTCAACCACCTACACGCGCCCATTAATTGAAGATATTGAACTGGGAACGCGCGTGCAAAGCGCGGGCGGCGAAATTCGACTCGTCAAAGATTTGCAAGTCAAACATCTCAAACGGTGGACGCTCCTTTCGCTCTTGGTTACAGATATTCGTGATCGCGCGCTGCCGTGGGCAGCCCTCATTGTGCATCAGGGCAAACTGCCTGCGGACTTGAATCTCAAAATCTCGAATCGCATCAGTGCGGTGTTGTGTTGGCTGCTGCTCGTGACGATAGCGGCGACATTTTTAGTTCCCTTATTTTGGATCATCTCGCTCGCGATCATTGCGGCGCTCGTGGCATTAAATTTTGATCTCTACCGTTTCTTGATCCGAAAACGCGGCGCATGGTTCATGCTCCGCGCGATTCCATTGCATTGGCTCTATTATTTGTACAGCAGCGCGGCGTTCGCGTATGTGATTTTTGCAAACGCGCTGAATGGAAAATCGCGCGCGCGCGTACAGCCCACGCCATCCAAACCTCATGCTTGAAAATTTTCGCCACACCCTTTTCGTCCTCGCGATCCTTTTTGCATTGAGCGCGTGCAGCAACAATGTCGCGCCCACCGCGCCCCCCCCCCTCGCGCCGAGTACGGAACGCTCGCCGCAGCGTTCCCCGCAGCGTCCCTCCGCCGCGCCAAGTACGGAACGCTCGCCGCAGCGTTCCCCTTCCGCCGCAATTCCCACCATCACGCCGTTGAGCAGCACGAACGGGTTGCCGTCAAATACCTGCCCATTCACGGGTTTGCCTTTGAATGGTGTGAACCTAGCTGCGCGTCGCCCCCTCTTGATCAAAATCGGCAACTCGCCGCCCGAACGTCCGCAAGCGGGACTCGCGCACGCGGACATTGTGATCGAGCATCTGACCGAAGGCGCAATTACGCGTTACGCCGCGCTTTTTTATTGTTCCGATGCGACAGAGATCGGACCCGTTCGCTCCGCGCGTTTGATTGATCTCGAACTTGTGCCGATGTTCACCTCGATTTTCGCGCATGTCGGCGGCAGCGAACCTGTGCGCCAACTGATTGCGGAATCGGAAATCGCGCAAGCCGATTTTGATGATTACGGACGCGCGCCAATTTTTCGTGAAATCTCGGAACGCAAACGCCCCTTCAATCGCTACACCAGTACACAAGAATTGTACGCGCTCGCCGCGAAACGAAATTTGATCACAGGCGCGCAAGTGCCGACATTCAATTTTAACGCCGCAATCCCATCAGGCGGACGCCCCGCTGCAACCGTCACAATCCCCTATCGCAAAAATCTTTCCGACGCGATTTTCACGTATGACGCTTCACGGAATTTGTATCAGCGCAGCATCGGCGCGACACCGCATCTCGACGCGCTTTCCAATCAACCATTAACCGCCGCGAATGTTCTCGTGCTTTATGCGCCGCACGAAACCACAAATATCATCGAAGATTCGCTCGGCTCGCGTTCGATCAAGATCACGCTCACAGGTTCGGGCAACGCAACGCTCTTGCGCGATGGGCAAGCGTTCGATGTGACATGGACGCGCAATGATCCAAAAGCGCTTTTCCAATTCACCGACGCGAGCGGCAATGCGATTGCGTTCAAGGCGGGCAACATGTGGATCGAGGTTGTGCCGTTGGAGATGCAGGTGAAGGTTCAACCATGACCACCGCCATCGAAACGCGCGCGCTCACCAAATGCTATGGCAACGCAACCGCTGTGCAGGATGTCACGCTCGTCATTCCGCACGGCGAGTTGTTCGGGCTCTTTGGCGCGAATGGCGCGGGCAAGACGACATTGATTCGGATGTTGACGACGCTGCTCGCGCCCACACGCGGTGAAGCGTATGTCAACAGTTTTGATGTCGTCAAGCACGCGGACGCGGTGCGCGCATCGGTGGGCATGGTTTTTTCCAACGAAAATTCGTTTTATGGACGCTTGAGCGGACGCGAGAATCTCAAATTTTTCGCGGCGTTACAAAATGTGCCGCGTCAAAACGTGCGCGTGCGCGTGGATGAATTGCTCCGCATGTTCACGCTGGATCGTCACGCCGACGCGATGTTTCAAACGTACTCGACGGGGATGCGTCAAAAAATGAATGTCGCGCGCGCCCTCTTGCACGATCCGCCGATTCTGTTTCTCGATGAACCCACCAAAGGCATGGATGTGCAAACCGCCGACGCGGTGCGCGTGTTGTTGAAACAAGAAATCGTCGCGCGGCAAGGCAAAACGGTTTTTTTGACCACGCATGATTTGTACGAGATGGAACATCTCTGTGACCGCATCGGCGTCATCGCGCACGGCGAAATGCGCGTGTTCGGGCGTCCGCGCGAAGTTTTGAATCAAGCGCGCCGCAAACCTTTGTATCAAATCGAGTTGGCGCAGCCGCTCGCGGAGGTGACGAAACTTTTGGAACGCGTGAATGGCATACGCGAACTGCGCGCGGAAGGCGCACGCGTCGAGTTTGAAGCGGACACGGAAATTTTTTCAGAAAAAGAATTGTGGGATGTGATTTATGCAGCAGGCGGACAAATTCGCAAATTCGGTCCAGCCGATCAAGGACTACGCGCCCTCTTACGCGACGCAGCGGACGACGAGCAGCTGGTATAAATTGTGGGCGTTGATTCGACGCGGTTTTTTGATCGCCAAGAGTTATCGCCTCAATTTCGTCGGCACCTATTTCGGCGGCGCGCTCTATATTTTTTTCTATGCGCTGCTCGCGAATTTCGTCGGACAACAGCCCGCCGCGATTCGCGAGTTCGGCGGTTATTTTACGTTCCTCTTGATCGGCGGCGTTTTCGCGCGTTATCTTTCGCTCGGCATGAAATTTCTCGCGCGCGAGATCGAACAAGAAATGGTGATCGGCACTGTCGAGCCGCTGATGGTGACGGCGACGAATCCCGCACTCGCGCTGCTCGGCGCGTCGGCGTGGCTTTTTGTCGAAGGCATCTTCGTCCTATTTTTGCAATTGGGCGTCGGCGTCATTTTTTTTGGCGCGGATCTGTCGCGCGCGAATTGGCTTGCCGCGCTCGTCATTATCATTCTCGCGCTGCTGGCATTAAACAGTTGGGGCATTTTGTCCGCCGCGTTTCTTTTGATTTTCAAACGCGCCGATCCGTTGAACTGGTTGATTGATCTGACCACGTATATTTTTTGCGGCGTCTATTTTCCGATTGCGCTGCTCCCATGGTTCTTGCAAATTTTTTCGTACTTGCTGCCCCTCACATACGCGTTGGAAGGATTGCGCGGCGCGTTGATGCGCGGACAATCGCTGTACGATTTGCGCGCGCCGTTGTTCGCGCTGTTGATTTTTGATCTCGTGCTAATTCCATTGGCATTGATCGCCTTTCGCCGCGCGCTGGCGTACACCAAACGGACGGGGAGTTTGGGGCAGTATTGATCTCCTCACCCCCGACCCCTCTCCCGAAAATGAAAACATATTTTCGGGAGAGGGGGAGTCCTTTGACTCCCCCTCTCCTAAAGAATTTTTGCGAAACTCGTTTCGCTGCAAATTTTTTAGGAGAGGGGGTTGGGGGGTGAGGCGTGAGTCATTTGCCGCGCGTCATCGCCATCACCGTTGCCGCGCTTTTTGCGGGACTGTATCTCTTTACCGCGCTCCCGCGCATTTTCTATCCGTACGATCTTGATTTCATTGAAGACAGTATGCTGATGCAAGCGTGGCAATTCGCGCGTGGCTTGCCCGTTTATGCTGCGCCGAGCGTACTTTTTGCGCCGCATCAATACATGCCTTTGTATAGTTGGCTCGGTGGCTTGATCTTGCAAATCACAGGTCCGAGTTTTGCGTCGCTGCGTCTGTTTTCCTTTGCCGCAGTCGTTACAACCACCGCGCTGATTTTTTATATTGCGCGGCGCGAAACGGGCGCGCGATGGATCGCGTTCGTGTGCGCGAGCTTGTATCTCGCAGGATTTCGGCTCACGGGGCAATGGTACGAATTGGTGCGCGTGGATTCGCTTTTTGTCGCGCTGTCGCTCGCGGGAATGACGCTGGCTATCTATAGCGGCGGGCGCGCGGGGCGAATGATTGTGAGCGCGCTTGTGCTAGCTCTCGCGTTTTGGACAAAACAAACCGCGTTGTTGTACGGCATCGGCATCGCGTTTTTTCTCGTGCTTCAATTTGGAAAACGCGCGGGGTGGTTCATCATTCCCTATCTCGTGTGCATCGCCCTCCCCGTTTGGCTCATCAATTCTGCCACGGACGGATGGTTTTGGTATCACGCCTTTACGCTGCAAGGCGCTGACCCGATTGAATTTGGACGCGCCGTAAATTTTGTCACCAGCGAATTGTTTGGCGTGATGGCGGGCGTGAGTTTGCTCGCGCTCGCCGTTGCTTTCCTTGCGTTTCGAAATGCGGGCGATCCATTTGCCTTGATCCGCGCGCAGCCGTGGTTGTTGGCAATTGCAATGGGCGTGACGATCAGCGCGATTGGACGCGCCGCTGTTGGCGGAAATCTAAACAATCTCATGTCCGCGTACACGCTCCTTTGTCTTGCGCCCGCGCTCGTGTACAAAGAATTTTCTAAAGCGCGCTTGCCGAGCTATCTCACGCATAGCAGAATTGAAATTCTCATTGTCGTTGTGCTGCTGCTTCAATTTGCGCTTATCGCGTACAATCCCTTTCGCTACATACCGACTGACGCGATGCGAAAAGCGGGTGACAATTTGATTGCGCGCATTGCATCTAGCGAGGGCAACGTATTGGTGATGATGCATCCGTATTACGCGCTGCGCGCGGGCAAGGAACCGTCCGCGCAAATTCTGACGCTGTGGTATCCGCACGCGCGCGGCGGTTTGCCCTTGCCCGCTGATCTCGTGCAACGTTTTGAAATGAAACACTATGCCATGATCATTTCGGACGAAAGCGATTTTGAGCGCGAGCCAGCGCTGCTTGAATTGCTCAATGCAAATTATCAATTGACCGAAACGCTCACCCCCGCCGACGCGCCGCCGACAATGACGGGGGTGATTGTGCGCCCCATTTCTATTTATCGCCCGAAACCATAATGACACCGCCCCTCCCCCCCACGCGCGAAAACACAATCGCGCTGATCGCCGCGAGTATTCCACTCGCGCCTGACGCCGCGCACATTCGCGCGCAGTTGACACGCGCAGCTTTGAATTGGGACGATGCGCTGTATCTCGCGGATGGTCACGGCATCACGCCATTGTTGTATCAGTTGTGGCGTCGCTTGGATGTACTCGCGTTGATTCCAACTGACGCGCAAACGCGCATGGCGCAAGCGTATCGTGATAACGCCACACGCAATGCGGACGCGCGGCGCGAATTTCGTACACTGATCGAGATGATGGAACACACGCGCGTCGAAACGATCGTGATGAAAGGATTGCCGCTGCTCGATCAACTGTATGCCGATCCCGCTGAACGCGTCTTGTACGATTTCGATTTGCTCGCGCGCGATAAAAGCGCCGCACAGCTCGGCTATGACGCGCTGCTCGCTGCTGGATTCACGCCTGTTCCAACCAAAACGGGCGCGGTGGTTCACAAACATTTGCCGTCGGTGTGGCGGCTGAATGGGTTTGTGCGGCGCGGGTATTTGTTTGATGTCGCACAGCCGCGTCCCGTCGAAATGCACTTGCAGTTGTGGGATACACAATGGCGCGGTTTGGATTTATTGCCGCTGCCCGATGTGTGGCAGAATTGTCAACGCGTGAACGTGGATGATTCGTCCGTGCGCGTGTTGTCGCTGCATGATACGTGTGTGCATCTCTGCGTTCATCTCGCCACGCATTTGGTTGAGCGTGAAGCGCGCGTGGGTCAAGCGATAGACATTGCGCGTCTGCTCACCAAGCGCAGCTCGGAAATAAATTGGGAACGCGTAATCGCCGCGAGTGAACACGCGCGCGTCACGCGCTTTGTGTATCTCGCCTTGCGCGCGGTGAATACATTAACGGGCGCGCCGCTGCCGCCGCAAAACATTCTCGACGCGTTACGCGCAAAAACGCCCGCGCGTTTGCGCGCGTGGGTGGAACAAAATGGCGCGCGCGATGTATTGAGCATGGATTTTCGCGACACCGATTTGTCGCGCGCATACGCGTTGACGTTTGCCGCGACGCAATCGTGGCAGGAAAGAGCGCGCGTGTTACGTTTCGCATTATTTCCGCCGATGGACACATTGCAAGCGGAATATGGCGGACAAGGTCTGTGGTTGTATGCGCGTCATCTGGAAGGACGCGGGCGCGTGTATTTCAACGCGCTGCGCCAACGCCGCACCGATGTGTCATTTCGAGCGGAGCGAGAAATCTCTTTTGCCAAGACCGAGATTTCGGCGATGGATACATCGCACCCCGCTGTACAGAAACTCCCGTTGTCAAATTTGAGCGAGGGGACTGAAAACGCGAATCTTTGCGAATCCTAGCGAATCTCCGCGAAAGATGAAGGAACAAAAAATTTCGTGCGGATTCGTTCCGATTCGCGTAGATTCGCGTTTAAGGACATGGCTCTGACTAAAGGTTTCTGCGCGCATACAGCCCCTACGGGCTGACCATCTCGAAATGACAGCTAACAAAATGTTGACGCGTTTCTTGCGTTTGCTCGCGCTGCCCATCATTGTCATTCTGTTAATTTTTAATTTGCGCCGCCTCGTGTTGACGCTGGCGATTTTTTTTGCGCCGCGTCGGCGTGTCGGGGCGACGACGAATCCAGAATTGCCAACGGTTTTGATTCTCGTGCCGTGCCGCGATGAAGATCAAGTGTTGGAGGGTTTGGGACGCGCGCTGGCACAGTTGGATTATCCGCGCGAAAAATTTCAAATCGTATGCGTGGATGACGGCTCGCGCGATGGCACCCTCGCGATCATGCGGCGTCTCGAACGCGAGTGCGAAAATTTTCACACGCTTTCGATGCTCGCCTCGGTTGGCAAAGCGCGCGCGCTCAATGCCGCGCTCGCGCAATTTTCTTTTGGCGAAATGATTTACATTTTTGATGCCGATCATCGTCCACAGCCCAACGCGGTGCGCGTGGCGATGGGCTATTTTTGTGATGCGGCGGTGGCGGGCGTGACGGGGCGCACGATTCCCTCCAACGCGCTTGCGAGTCCCAGCGCGTACTACACCACCATTGAAAGTTTCGTCAATCAAATGATCACGATGCGCGCCAAAGATCGGCTCGATCTTGCGCCCGCGATGCTCGGCTCGAATTGCGCGTATCGGCGCCGCGCGTTGGAAAAATGCGGGGGCTTTCCCCCCGGCGCGTTTCTGGAAGATTCGGAATTGACGATGCGTTTGTGCCGCGCGGGGTATCGCTTGCGGTTTGCGGAGGATTCGATTGCGTATCAACAAGTGCCGCAAACCGCGTCGGGCTATTTGCGCCAACACGCGCGCTGGGGACGCGGCTTTAATGACATTGCGCGCAATCACGCGTTGGCGCTGGTGCGGCAAAAAAATGTCAACCCCTTTTTGCGTGTCGAACTCTTGATGTTTGCGCTCGGTTATTTAGATCGCCTCGCGTTGTTGGGCGCAGGCATGTTTTCGGCGCTTTCGATGTTGTTCCCGCGCGTCGTGCGTTTTCCCCGCGCGATCTTGTATGTCGCGCTCTTGACTCCCTTTGCCCAAATCATTGCGCTCTTGATCGAACAACGCGCCCCCGCGTCCATGTGGCTGCGCGTGCCGTTTGTCCCTCTCTTTTTCGCGCTCGATATTTTCGCCGCGCTCCGCGCCATGTTCGATTCGGTTTTGAATCGCGCGCGCGTGTGGACGACGACGGAACGTGTGCGCGATGGAGAGTGAGATGCCACGCACTTAAAAGTGCGTGGCATCTCACTCTCTCCTACGATGTCCACCCGCACGCTTGAACGCTTGACGCTCGGTGTCATTCTCGCGTCCGCATTTTTTTTGCGAATGTGGGATCTCGGACGCAATGGCTTGTGGTACGACGAGATTTTGCAAGCGCAAGCGGTGACAGGCACGCTCGAAAAATTTGTTTCCGAATTGATCGTGCACGCCGCGATGCCGCTCGATTATGTGATCGAGCGCGGCGTCCTCTATCTCGGCGCGAATGAACTGCTGATCCGTTTTCCCGCAGCTGCTTTCAGTACGCTCGCGGTCGTCGTGATGTACAAACTCGCGCGCGCGCTGTTTGGACACACGACAGGAATTATCGCCGCCGCGTTTCTCGCCGTATCAAGTTTTGCAATTTTTTATGCTCACGAAGCGCGCCCGTATTCGCTCTACATGCTCCTCGTCCTCGCTGCTTTTTATTGGCTGTATCGCGCGCTCCAAACGAATCAGCTTACGCATTGGTTTTATTTTGGCGTCTGCGTTGCGGGCGCGGTGTTGACGCATCTGTTTGCATTGTTCGTCGTCATCGCGCTCGTGTTGTTCATCCTCATTGGTTTGTGTGTGCGCGTCCTCGCGCCGCGTCGCGCGCCGCTCTTTGGACGCATCACGCGCAACGCGATTTTCGCGGGCGTGTTGGTCTCAGCTCTTTTTCTAGGTGCATTGTGGCTCACGCCCAACGCGCGATTCGTGTGGGGTTCTTCGCTTCGATTTTTTTCTTTTCTCTTTTCACCCCAATTTCTGCCGCCCGAACAATGGTACGGTCTTGCGCCCGGTGAAACGCCGCCCCTGCTCACATTCGATTTTTTTTATACAAAAGTTTTGGAAAATTTTAGCGGCGGTGGAATTGTCGCCACCGTCGCGTTTGTTAGCTTTGGTTTAATCGGGCTAATGGCGTTTCGCCGCAAGACGTGGGAAATTTTATTATTGGCAATGTGGGCGCTCGTGCCGACGACATTGATCATTCTCTTTCTCGGCAGTCGCGGCACACTGTTCGCCGCGCGCTATTTGATCGCCTCGTTGCCCGCGTGGATTCTGTTGTGCGCGGTGGGGGTTGTTGAGTGCGGCGCGCTTGTGGAACGCGTGACGCGCGAAAATAAATTCGTGGCGCGTGCGGCAATGCTCGTCCTCGCGTTCCTCTTTATCGCGGTTTCGTTGGAACGCGCGCGCGCTGTCATTGCCCTGCCCAAAGAGGAATGGCGCACCGTGGGAAAAATTCTCGACGCGAATGTTCAGCCCAACGATGCGGTCATCACGCCCGGCGGCACGAGGGTTGTTTATTTTTACGCGCGTGACGCGGCGCAGAATCAAAACGCCGCCGAGATCGCAAAACAGATCGCGGACGCAGAAAATCATTCCGCGCGCGTTTGGTTGGTGATGAATCGGTATGTGAACGATTCGGGCGGAGAAATTGAAGCGTATCTCGATGGACGCGGCGCGCTCGCACTGCGCGCGGATCACGGCATCACACTTTACTATTGGCGCGCGGGTGCAGATAACGCAATCTTGCGCGCGGATGCCAAAACCTTTCAACTGCCCGCGTCCGCGTTTGTGTACAGCTCACTCGGCGAACAATTCTCAATCGGCGATGATTTGCAAACCGCGTCACGCTATTTCGCGCAAGCATTGATTTACAGCAGATCCAACAGCGAAGCGGCGATGGTCAATGCCGCCTGGGGTGAAACATTGCGACGCGCGGGAGAATTGGACGGCGCGGCTGAAAAATATCGCGCCGCGCTCGCGTTGGACGCAAAGCAAGTAATTGCGTGGATCGGTTTGGGGCGCGTCTATTTGGAGCAGAATCAATTGCCAGCTGCACACGACGCGTTGACGCGCGCGCTCGCGTTGGAACCTAACTCGTATCCCGCGCTCTTTTTTCTGGCGAATTATTTTGAACGAAGCGGACAGGGCGCGCGCGCGCAAGAGTATTATGCGCGCGCGGCGGAATTTTTTCCCGAACTCACCACCCCGCCCTAACTCGCAGCATGTCATTCTGAGCGGAGCGAAGAATCTCGGTGTTCGCGCTAGAGATTCTTCGCAAAGCATGCCCCGAAGAATTGAGGGGGCGGCTCAGAATGACAATTCTGCCTATGCCCTAAAAGTAAAGATTCGTGTAGATTCGCGTAGATTCGCGGTTAGCAAGTCCTTGCTCTTATGCAAAAATGTCAGCGGATCGGTACTAAATGGTAAAGCGTGTCAAAACACTCGAGCTCTCGATTTTCCTCATCTCATTCGTTCTCTATCTCGCCCTCGCGGCGTGGATGACGGGGCATTGGAAAACGTTGGGCGATGAGCCGCATTATTTGTTGGCGGCACATTCGCTCGTGGCGGATCGCGATTTGGATCTGGCAAACAATTACGCGCAGCGCGATTTTCAAAATTATCTGGAAGGCGAAACTCTTGATCCGCACGTCAAGGTGTTGCCCAACGGCGCGCACATTCTCAATCACGATTTGGGTTTGCCGCTTGTGCTTGCGCTGCCCTACGCGTTGGGCGGACGCGCGGGCGTCGAATTTTTTCTCGCGTTCTGCGGCGCGCTCCTCGCGTGGCAAATGTGGAAACTCGCGTTCGATGTAACGCGCGATCCGTTGTGGTCAACCGTGAGCTGGTTCGCGCTCGCGTTCACCCCCCCCCTCGTGTTGTATGCCGCGTTGATTTATCCCGAAGTGATCGGCGCGTTGATTTTTGTTTGGAGTACGCGCACGATCCTTTTGAAATCCCCCGCGCACATTTCGCGTTTGGAATTGATCACGCTCGCCTGTGGCATTGTGTTACTCCCATGGTTGAGCATTCGCTTTGTGATTCTCGTCGCGCTGCTTTTATTGTTCGTCGTCGCGCAGTGGCGCGCGGATATGGCGCGCGTGTTTCCGATATTGATCACAGGCGCACTCGCCGTTGTCGCGTATTTTTTCATCAACAGAGTATTACTTGCAGGCACAGTGCCACAAGGCAGCCCAACTGATTTGGCGAGTGGGAATCTTGCATCGCTTTCACCTGCATCCATCGGGCGCGGTATTGTGGGTTGGTGGATTGATCCACAGCGCGGGACGTTGATCATCGCGCCTGTTTACATTCTCGCGCTCGCGGGCATTCCGCGCCTGCTGCGCGCGAATTTACGCGTGGGCATTTTGCTTGTATCGCCGCTAATCGTTTTGATTCCCCTCGTCGCAATGCTTGGCGGATTTTGGATTCCGTTTGAAGTGGGCGCGCGTTATTTTGTGATCGCGCTAACACTGCTCGTTGCGCCGCTCGCGCTCGCGTTACAAGCGGGATTCAACGCGCGCGCGCAGTGGCAGCGCGTCGCGTTTGGCGGATTCGCAAGTTTGCTTGTGGGGTTGAGTTTGTGGAATGGCGCGCTAATGATCACCGATGCTTCGTATGCGTATGGCTCGGTGGTGAGCGCGTACAGCCGCGTCGTGGGAAATGATCTCTCGCCGTTTTTTTCGGGGATGGGGCGCGCGCTGATCATTTCGCCGCAAAATGCGCCGCCTTCAAATCCGAATGTGACGGTGCAAGATCATCAGGGGGAAAAAATATGGCGCGCGCAAGCGGGACACGCGGGAACGATCATTCAGAGTTTTGATTTAACCGAATTGACGGTGGGGCATTATGTTTTGGGATTTCGCGCGGGGACGAGTGGCGCGACAACCGATGCGGAAGTATTGTCGTTGGATCTTTATTCAGCAGAGGGCGTGCCTTTGGTTCATTCGAGTTGGCGCGCGAGCGAATTGAAAAATGGTTCACTCGAACGCGTCGCGCTCGATTTTGACAATCCCTATTTTGATCGCTGGGGTTTTCCGTTGACGCTGCAAGTGACAACAACGGGCGAGGCGGAATTGATGTTGAGCGCGATGCGCTTTGATCCCGACAACTCGACGACGTGGCTGCGCGCGGGAATTTGGATCGCGTTCATCCTCACGATCATTCTCGTACTCAATCTTGATTTACTAAACCCACAATCGCGTCTACCAATTGCTCACGGTCCGCGCCGAGCGTGAGATGATAACAAGAACTGTGCGCGATCAAACGTTTGGTCACATTCAGCGAACGCAGCATCGCGGCAGGTTCATCCCAAAAAATGGTGTCGGGCAGCACACGCGCAAAAGCTCTGTTCGCATTGAGACGTTCCGCAGAGGTGCGCGGTTGTCCATTCCGTTCCGCCAAACACAAGAGAATGCGTTTTGGAATGACAGAGTCCTCAAGCATTTTATGCGGCGCGAGTTTGCGAAGATTCACAACATGCTTGACGACATTGTGTGCAGTGACTTCGATGCCTTCGCCCTGCCAATCGGGAAAAAGTGGTTTCGCCGCTTCGGTCAGTTTCGCTTCGCCGACGGGATAGCCCATGAGCTCGAATTGTCCCGCGCGCGTCTCACGTACAAATGACAAGCCATCGCCCATCAAGCGAAAGCCCACGTTCAAAAGATGAAACGCGGTGGTGGATTTTCCCGTGCCGTGCGGCGCAATGAAAAGGATCGCGCAGTCGTCGCGCGCTAACGTCGTCGCATGCAGTTGTGCCACGCCTTCGCGCACGAGGATATTGAGCGTGGCGCGGTCAAGGATACTGCGGCTCATTTGCCACGGCTCGACCGCGAGCGCGGGAGAAATGATCATCGTACACGTGCGGGCTTTTGTGTCAGTGACCCATTGAATCCACGGCGTCGCCGCTTGATACAAACAATCACCGATGCCAACGATTTGAAGCATTGCCATTAAATTTTTCGGTACAGGCGAATCGGGCAGCGTCGGCACAACCATCACGCGAAATTCAATCACGGGGCTGCCGTCAAGTATTTGAGCATGACAATAGCGCGCAGCAGAAATACGCGCGGCATCCAAAACCGCGCGGTGATTGGTTTGGAAATGAATTGTGTAGCCATACGCTGGATAACGCAGCTCGTACAACGAATCGCCGACGCGCCGATTCCAAAAATCTTCAAACGCAGAGCTATTCGATTCTAAAAATGTTTCGTCAAGCACGGTGGTGTGTCTCCTTAGAAAGAATACCCTCCCGACTCTCTATGCGAGAACCCAACACGCGGCGTGATCGGGAACGACGGAAATGGGATGGGTGGCAGCTCTGAAACGCGAATCTACGCGAATCAAAACGCGAATCTACGCAAAGAAAAAAATAAAGTTCGCGGAGATTCGTTTGGATTCGCGTAGATTCGCGTTTTCCATCCTCTCACTTGAACGCGCACGTTCGTGAAATAAAAAATTTACGGCTCCTCAGCCAATTCTTGTAGATTGTCGAGTATGACATTTAACGTCGCGTCATAAAAACGCATGTACGGCTCGGGCGAATCGGATGCGATCCGAATATCGGTGTGCCTACATTTTTCCCACGCGCGATGAATCGCGAGGAATGCCGTGAACAGTGCTTGAATGCGCGCGTAACGAAAGATCGCGCAGCGTTCACCCCAATCGTACGCGCAGCCCGTCACGCGCGCGCGTTCATCGCAATAAAAGCGCAGCGCCGCGCGCCAATCCAACAGGCGATCACTTTTGTACGGCTGTTGAAAAAGAAACGCGAGATCAATTTCTCCAATGTCGGCAGTAGCGCCCGCCCAATCAATCAGTACCGCGTCGGGCTGCGCGGCATTGCGCGCAAAAGCGACATTGGGCGGATAAATGTCGTAATGCACGAGCGTCAACGGTTTATGCGCCGCGATTTTTTCGAGATGCGGCAATTCATTCAAAACGGGATCCACGCACGCAACTGCGCGTTCCATCCGCGCGCGCAGCCAGGATGTATTCAACAAATCGGAAAACATTTCGCGCACGCGCGTGGGCGTCCAACGCGTACACAAACGCGACATCAAGTAGGGACGCTCTGAAACGCGCAAGGATTCGCCCGCGCGGTGCATTCGCGCCAGCGCGCGCAGTATCGCTTGCGCTTCTGTCCACGTCCACGCGTGTGTTTCGGGATAAAAAACATATTCGTCGCTCAGATCGCGCATCACAATATGGGTGTGCGAATCTGCCGCGCGCGAGGAATGTTCGTCGGCGAGCTGCATGAAATAACGCGCGGCTTGGGGAATGGGCATGCGCGAGACAAGTTCCGCATACACGCAGTATTCGCGCTGCCTGCGATCCGCGTCCTCGCCCCACGGCGGGCGCACACATTTCAAAATCACCGAACGCGGCGTCAATGAATCCAATGACTCCAATTGCACATGATACACCGTCGAGGGCAAGTAGCCCTCTTTGATCGGCGTCGCCGTAAAATTCGTAATCGGCGCATGTAACACCTTGCGCCAAAACTCGAGAGTCAAATCACACATAAATAAATTTGCAGCTCGTATTTTTGCAAATACAAGCTGCATTTGGGAGCGTGTATTATAGCAGATATTTCTGGAGGGCTTGCAAAAAATTAGGTTTTCTTGTTTCCACTGTTTCTAAATTTCCAACACAGGCAATTCCTCCATCCCCCCTTTCCGCGCCTCTCGCGCCACAATCTCCTCCAACGCGCGTGCGATGTTTTCATCCATTACGCGCGGTTTCAATTCACGCTCCAATTTTTCGCGATGCAAACGCGCGCGCGTAATCGTATCGGGCATCCCCGCCGCGAGCCACGTTCGCCGCGTCACGCGATCCACAATCGGTGAATGTTGCAATTGATCGAGCCGAAAACGATTGAACGTTTGCTCGGAATCCAAAAACGTTCCGCCGGGTCCGATGCGCTGCAACATTTCTAATGCGAACGTGCCTTGTTCCACGCGCGCGATGCCTTCCACCGTTTTGCGCGCCATCGCGATCACTTCCGCGTCCGCGATCATTTTTTCAATACTGAACGCGCCCGCGCTATCAAGCAAACCCGCGCCGCTCATCATGTTCACACCCGCGAGCGCGCCGAGCAGCGCGCTCATGCCCGTTTCCCAACCCGCTTGCATGTCGGGCGTTTTCGTGTCGGACAAACCGAGATAGCCGTGCGTGGGCAAGCCAAGCGTTTTTGCCACTTGCGCGGTGGCGCACGACATCATCGAACTTTCCAACGCGCCCAACGGCGTCACGCCCATCCGCATATCAAAAATGGAAGGCGCGCCGCCAAACACAATCGGCGCGCCGGGCTGCGCGCATTGATGCAAAGTGAGTCCCGAAAAATTTTCTGCAATGTGCTGCACGACAGAACCGATCAGCGTAATCGGCGCAGCTGCGCCGGATAATGGAACCGCGACGAGTTCGATGGGAATAAAATTGCGCGCGCCTTCGATGATGTTGGAACTCGTGTTGTCGCTCCACTGCAAGGGAGGGGTGGGACACACATCGAACACGGCGCGCGGTTTATGACGCAGCGCGTCGTCGCCGCCCATCGCCGCGCTCAACAACTCGCGCATCACCTGCATCGTCTCGACGGCGAACGCGCCCGTCACGATCGGTTTATCCGAACAGCGCAAACACAAATACAAACGATACAAATCGCCCATGTCACCCGGCACATCATCGGGAATGAACGCAGTGGCAAGCGCATCAAACGCGGGCATGTGATCGGCAAGCCGCGCGTATTGCACAAAATCGCGCGTGACGGGCGCGCGATATTCGTGTGTCACACTGTCATACATCCACAACGCGGACGAACCGGGATCGAAATGAATTGCATCGCCGCCATAGCGCACGCGTGGATTTCCTGACGCGTCGTGCAGAAAAAATTCGCGCGGCGCGGTTTTCAACGCGCGTTCGACAAGCGCGCGCGGAATGTGCGCGGTATTCGTTTCAAAATTCACTTCCGCGCCATAATCCGAAAGCAGTTCCAACGCGGGTGTCCATTGAAAAATGACGCCGGGGTTTTCAAGAATGGCAAATGCTTCGTCGAGCAGCTGCGGAATGAGCGCGGGATCGAGAAATTGGATGCGAGGGCGAAACATAGGTAAAGGATGAAGAATGAAGGATGAAAATGCAAAATGCAGAATGCAGAATGCTAATGAACATATTGTACTATGGCTTGCGAATTGTGCGCTGTCCAAACCTCCCAAGATTTGCTGCGATGTATGCTACCGCCAATGTCGGAAGTTTGAAAAATCTCGATTTCTATCCGCGCAGCGCATGTCCGTCGCGCCATACTTTTTCATACGCGCGTTCTTCCGCCTCCCACCGCGCATCCTCCCAGCCCAATTCGGACTGTACGATGGCGCGAATTTTTCCCATGCAATCCATTCCGCCGCGCGGCAACAACAAACCGAGGCGCACGCGGCGCATCAACAAATCGTCGAGATGGACGACGCCTTCGGCGCGCGCCGCCCAGCGCAATTCCGCCCACAACGCGGCTAAATTTTCAATGCGTTCGAGTTCGCCATCCCGCGCCGCGTCCACCAACGCGCGCGCGTCTGCGCCGTAACGCCCCAAGAGGCGCAAACGCGCCGTTGGCGGAAATGCGTGGAATAATTTTTCATCGTGCGGCAAACGATCCAAGACGCGTTGCGGCACGATGACGCGTTTCATGTTGGGCAAACGCGGGTGCACCGCGTCCAACGCCTTTTGCGCCATCAAACGGAATGTGGTGAGTTTTCCGCCCGTCACCGTCAGCAAACCATTTTCATCCCACAACACAAACTCGCGCGATTCTTTGCTCGGATCAGGATTGCCCGTGTCCACCACGGGACGTAAGCCCGCGAACGTCGCTTGAATATCGCGCGCGTCTAATGCTTGTGCGGGAAAAACGTACTGCGCCGCGTCCATCAGATACGCGACTTCGCTCGCCGTGATGCGCGGATTCGTTTCGACGTTCGCATGATCGTGATCGGTTGTGCCAACAAGTGTTACGCCTTCCCACGGGAGCGCGTACAGCGGACGTTTGTCGCGCGGATGCGGAAAGGTGATGGCGCGCGCGAACGGCAGACGCGCAAAGGGAAAAATCAAATGACTGCCGCGCAATTTTCGCAAATGTTCGCGCGCCAAAAAATCATGCGCGCGCAGCTGATCCGCCCACGCGCCCGTGGCATTGATAACGACGCGCGCTTGAATTTCTTGCGCGCGCTGGGTTTCCATCTCGCGCAGCGCAATGCCCACAACTTGATTCGACGGATCCCGCAATAAATTTTCAACGCGCGCATAATTCAATGCCACGCCGCCATCGCGCACCGCTTCACGCAAGACCCGCAAGGTCAAACGCGCGTCATCTGTTTGCGCGTCAAAATACCGATACGCGCCGAGCAGGTCAGGCGATTGCAATTCAGGCACCAGCTCGCGAGCGCGTATTGGATTCAGGTGTTCGTGCTGCCAACGCAGCGCAAGCGTATCATAGAGCGCAAGACCCAAACCAAGCACCCAGTCGGGCGGCGAATCGTGTTTGAAATTCGCCAGCAAAAACGCGTGCGGTGTGATCAAGCCGCGTCCTTCGCGCACGAGACGATTGCGTTCGCGCACCGATTCGATGGTCAATCTCACTTGCGCGTTTTTCAAATAGCGCAAACCACCGTGAACCATTTTGCCCGAACGCGAGGAAGTGCCTGACGCGAAATCATGCTGCTCGACCAACAGTGCGCGCAAATTCGCCCGCGCCGCTTCGCGCAAAATGCCCGCGCCCGTGATGCCGCCGCCGATAATGATCACGTCCCACGCGCGGTCAAGGTCAGACCAAATCGTTTCGCGCCAAGTGCGAGTCCACATCATTGGAAGGGATGAGGGATGAGGGATGAGGGATGAGTTTCCCCGGATTCATCATGCCGTAGGGATCGAACGCGCGCAAACTGTTTTCGATGGCTAAAATGCCGAGCGCGCTTTTTTCGGCGATGAGATACGGCGCGTGATCCACGCCGACGCCGTGCTGATGACTGATCGTGCCGCGCTGCGCGACGATGACATGGCTTGCGGCAGTTTTTAATTTTTGCCAGCGCGCGAGGGTTTCCTGCGGATCGTTTGCGCGGCGAAAGGCGTAGGTGACATAAATACTCGCGCCGTCATTGTACACATGCGAGAGATGCGCGAACACGAGAACGCGTTCGCCGCGGTCTTGCAACCCTTCGCGGATAACGTGCTTGATGATGTTTGACGTTTCATGCACCCGCGCCCACGGCACCGCCGTTTCTAACGTATCCAACGCGTAGCCGCGTTCCCACAGTGTGTTGCGAAGGTACGGCGCGCGAAAACGATTTTTTCGCCACAAATCGCCAATTAAAAATGGAACAGGCAAGCCGCCAAACGCGCGCAGCGCGTTTTCGGTTTCGTGACGGACGCGCGTGGTTTCGCGGCGCGCTCCCGTCACGCCAAAAATCAACATACATTTTTCCGCGCCATAACCGAGGATGCCCAACGCGCGCTGCGCGAACTCGAGCGCGCGCGGATGTCCCGCTAGCATCAGATTGGCAAACGTTTCGTCCGCGTCGCTTAAGCGCAGCATGGCAACCCCCATGCGATTTTGCGCCAGCGCGCGCACCGCCTTCACGCCCAAGTCCCAATCGCGCATCACCACCGCGTAAAAATTTTCATATTCGGGAACGGGGCGAATGCGAAGGGTTGCGCGCGTAATCACGCCCGTGCGCCCTTCACTGCCCAAAGTCATTTCGCGCACATCGGGCCCCGCCGCGCTCGCGGGCAAGGGCGGCAAGTCCAATGCGCCCAACGGCGTTTCCACATGCCCGCCCGCGAACAAGTCTTCAATGCGTCCGTAATAGTACGATTGCTGTCCGCTCGAACGCGCGGCAATCCAGCCGCCGAGCGTGGAAAATTCCCACGACTGCGGAAAGTGTCCGAGTGTAAAACCGCGCGCGCGTAATTTTGTTTCGAGTTCGGGACCCGTGATGCCTGCGCCGAAGGTGGCAAGGTGACTCTCGGCGTCAAGTTCGAACAAATCTGTCAAACGTGAAACGTCAAGCGTCAAGGTGGGAATGTGGCGGAGAGGATTGATGTGCCCGACAACGCTGGTGCCGCCGCCGTACGGAATGAGGGCGAGCTGTGCGTCGCGCGCGAATTGAATCAGCGTTCGCACATCGTCATCATTTTTTGGAATTGCGACGCCGTCGGGGAACGCGTCAATGTTTCCCGAACGCAGCGCGATCCAATCGGGCAAACTTTGACCGCGCGCGTGCCGCGCGCGAATGTCCGCGTCGGTGCGGATGAGCGGATGACTTTTTTGTGAGAGAGGGGAAACAGGCACGCGCTTGAGAATGTCTGCAAACGCGGCATCCAAAAAAATTTCTCCTTCCCCAATCACGGACGCGAGAAAACGCGCCGCGCCAGCAGGCAGTTTTGTCTGAATCGAATCGTCGCCCCAACCGTTCCAACGTTTCATGTTTGTATTTCTCCCACGCGCATTCTACAATAGATTCATGTCTAAAAATCGAAAATATTATGTTGTCTGGAAAGGTCGCCGCACAGGAATTTTTACAACGTGGGAAGAGGCGTCTGCGCAAGTGAATGGTTTTACAGGCGCGCAATACAAAGCATTCAACACGCGCGCGGACGCAGATAAAGCGTATCGCGCGCAATACAAAAATTTTGTGGGCGCAAGACCGAACGAGCGTTGGAAACAATTGCGCTTGCTCGGCATTGAACCGCCAATCACGCCAAGTTATTGCGCGGACGCAGCGTGCAGTGGCAATCCGGGCGTGCTGGAATATCGCGCGGCGAAAACGGAAACGGGGGAAATTATTTTTGCGCGCGGACCCTTTCCCGAAGGGACAAATAACATTGGCGAATTTTTGGGGATTGTGGAGACGTTACTTTTTTTGCGGGCGCAGAATGACGCGTCGCCCGTCTATTCGGATTCGCGCAATGCGCTGGCGTGGGTCAAGGTGAAACAATGCAAAACGCAGTTAGTGCCGAATGAACAAAACGCGGAATTGTTTGAACGCATTGCGCGCGCGGAGGAATGGTTACACGCGCATCAATATGAAAACAAAATTTTGAAATGGCGGACAGACGAGTGGGGGGAAATACCGGCGAATTATGGGAGGAAATAAAGGATGAAGGATGAGGGATGATGCGCTGATTACAGCGCGGATGAGGGATGAGGGAAATCATTCCAAAATCACCTGAACTGGATCGCCAACACAAATTGTGCCAGCGTTCGCGTGAATTGCATTTTGCCCGAACATGACTTTGCTTTCCACTTTGCGATAGGTCGCCAGTGTGTGCAGCGGCTCTTGCCCCGCTTTGGCGGTGTGTTGGTCAACCGTTGTAATCACACAGCGCGCGCACGGTTTCACCAGATCCAAAACGATCTCGCCAACCTGAATTTTTTTCATTTGTCCTCCGCGTACGGCGCGCCACCCGAGACGACAATGTTTGGGCGAAAGCGATTCATTTCCAATGGCGCGGCAAGCCGCATGTTCAAATCGTCGAGCGATTCCTGCGACGCAACGAGAAACGGAAAGCCATCGGCAAAACCAACTTGATCGTCCGCGCGCGGCGCGTAGATTTGATTCACTTGCCGCACCACATCGTCCGCCACATGCACGAGCCGACACGATGTCATCAGAAAATCGCTAAACCATTCCGCAACATGATCGCCTTGATCAATCGCGCCGCACTGATCGCGCCAGACGGTGACGGGAACATGTTTGCCGCGACTTGTGCGCGTAAACGTGAGCGTTGGCATTTCGGGCGCGGTACAGGTAATGGTGTCACCTTCAATGCGCGGCGCGATCAGCGCCATGCGATGATGTTCGCGCTGCGTCAAGAACGCGCCTACCGCATCCACCACCATCATCACACGATCATTTTGGATCCCTTTTTGATCAACGATGGCGCGCTCGACAAAAATTCCTTTACAGGATTTGATGGGATAGTAATACAGCGCAGATATTTTCATGGTCATGTAGGGGCGGGGTCATCCCGCCCCTGTTCCAGCGGGGTCATCCCGCCCCTGTTCCAGCGGGGTCATCCCGCCCCTGTTCCAGCGGGGTCATCCCGCCCCTGTTCCAGCGGGGTCATCCCGCCCCTGTTCCAGCGGGGTCATCCCGCCCCTGTTCCAGCGGGGTCATCCCGCCCCTGTTCCAGC
>Ga0247727_10004800_pt1 | contig 28200 bp, 23 predicted proteins | sample WisWelCaveWW1625_FD_202498 | JGI IMG/M metagenome (GOLD analysis project Ga0247727, IMG submission 202498) | Biofilm microbial communities from Wishing Well Cave, Virginia, United States - WW16-25 | ecosystem: Environmental > Aquatic > Deep subsurface > Groundwater > Cave microbial mat | place...
TCCTGCTCTGCGCATCACGACCCGGAGCAACGCGGCCGACGTGAGGTGGAGTGAGAGGACGCCGAGCTGGTACGGCAGGTAGGTGCGCAGGCCGAACACCGTCCAGAGCGCGCGATAGAGCACGATCGGCAGCGTCTGCCAGTGTTCGTTGTGTGGGCGCAGCAGGTCGCCGATCTCGGTCGCCCTGCGGCTTGCGAGATAGTCCCATTCGTCGAAGTAGAACCACTGGAATCGTCCGAGGGCGAGCATCGTCACGAGTGCTCCGACAACGATCCCGATGAACGCGATGAACGCGACCCGACGCTGGTCGATCGCGCGCATGGTGGACAGTGACGAGCTCGACGAAACCTCGGTGCGACCGTCCTCCAAGTCAGATCCGACCCTCGGCGACGGCGCCGCGAATCCACGGGATGACCTCGTCGAGCATGGCCTCGAGGCTGGTCGTCGCTTCGAAACCGAGGATCTCCCGCGCCTTTCCGGTCGCCGGGACTCGACGCTGGACGTCGTGATCGAACGGCTCGTCGGCAACCCACCGGAACGCTTCGCCGGGCCGGATCGTCGCCCAGATGAGCTCGGCCAGCTCGAGCACGGTCGTCGATCGGGCGGTCGAGAGGTTGAAGTCCTCGTTGCGTGCAGCCGGATGCAGCATCGCGTCGACGATCCCACGCGCGAGATCGCCACCGTAGGTGTAGTGCCGAACCTGGGTGCCGTCGCCGAGGAGATGCAGCGGATCCTGGCCCTTGAGCACTTTCTGCACGAGGTCGGGCACGACGTGGCTCATCGCAAGCTTCACGTTGCCGCTCATCACCTCGGCCGCACCGAGCGCGCGTGCCTCACCGATGCCGACGCAGTTGAAGGGTCGCACGATCGTGTACGGCAACGCGTACTGATCCCATGCCGCGCGCGCGAAGTACTCGACGGCGAGCTTCTGGAAACCGTACGAAGACAACGGCGGAGCGATCTCGCGCTCCTGTCCTTCGTACGACGGCCACGTCGCCGCCGACTCGAACACCATCGAGGAGCTGAGATAGGTGACCTTCTCGAGACGGCCGGCCTCGAGCGCCCTGATGGCCGCGTCACACGAGGACGCGAGGATGCGCTCGTTCGTCGCCAACAGGTCGTACGCGTACGTATGGAAGTAGGAGATTCCGCCGATCATCGCGGCACCGGCCACGAAGTGCTCGCAGCCGTTCAGCAGGTTCGTCATCAGGTCGACATCGCGAGCGTCACCCTCGACGAGCTCATAGCGAGGGTGATCGTCGTACGAGTGGCGGACGCGGCCGTACTTCGAATGGTTGTCGACGCCGACAACGTCGAAGCCCCGTTCGAGCAGCTCGGCGACGACGTAGCCACCGATGAATCCGGAGGATCCACTCACCAACACGCGGGTCATCGCGGCTTCACTCCGAACGCGTGGCGATACCACCGAAGGGTGTCACGCGCGAACGCCTCGACCGAGCAGGTTCCAGATGTCGACGATCGGAACGCCCGGATCGAGGTCGGCGTACTCTCGATGGGGGGCACCGATCAGGAGCACATCCGCGTGGGCGAGAACCTCATCGAGCGGCGTGAGGTCGGGGTCATCGATCACATAGGGATCCGTGCACAGCACCCGCGCCGCCTTGAATCGCAACAGTCGCTTGAGCTTGTAGCTCAGGCTCGACCTGATGTCGTCCGAGCCCGCCTTGAAGGCCATGCCGAGGATGCCGACCGTGAGGTCGGCGAGGTCGAAGCGTTGCTCGAGGCGCGCAATCAGGTAGAGCGGCAACCCTTCGTTGATCATCATGCTCGCGTGCCCGAGCGTGAAATTGTTGTTGTTGAACGCCGCGAGCTGCATCGTGTCCTTCAGCAGGCACGGGCCCGCCGCAAGTCCGGCGCCTGGCAGATCGGCGGCTCGCGGATATTCGAACGACAGCGCCGTGCGGATCTTCTCGAAGTCGAGGCCGAAGTCGTTGGCGATCATGTAGAGCTGGTTCGCGGCCGCGAACTTGATGTATCGCCAAGTGTTCGTGAACAGCTTGGCGAGCTCGGCTTCTTCGACATCGAGGTGCACGATCGAGTCGGTGAGCGTGCGGAACAGGGTCTCGGCGCGCTTCGCCGCGTGCGGCGTTCTCGCAGACACGATCTGTGGGAGCGCACGCAGCTCGACGAGTGCCTTGCCTTCCGCGATCCGCTCAGGACAGAACGACACCTCGACGTCCATCTCGTGGTCGCGCAGCAGGCGCTCGACCATGGCCGTGACACCGGGGTAGACCGTGCTCCGCAGCACGAGGTGCTGACCCGGACGGAAGCGGTCGAGCAGCTCCTCGATCGCCCTGAGGACGAACTTGGGATCTGGGTTGAGGTGCTCATCGACCGGTGTACCGACCACGACGACGACGAACTCGGATTCGGAGACCACGGCGCTGTCGGTGCTCGGCACGAGGCGGCCGTTGCCGAGCGAGTCGGTGAGCAGCTCCTCCGCCCCATCCTCACGGAACGGCATCTCACCGCTCATGACGCGCGCGACCGCCGTCTCGGACCGGTCGTACAGGGCGACTCGCTGGCCCGTTTGCGCAAGCGCGAGGCCGAGCGGCAGGCCGACTCGTCCGCAGCCTCCTACGATCGCAACGTCGAAGCGATAGCCCATTTGTCCCAGCTCGGCGTTTGCAGCCATCTGAAAAGGATTCGGCGGATTGGAAGGCGCCAAGGCTATCCGGCCCGACCCCGCGCGATCAAGACGTGGCAATTACCCGAAATACACGGAAAGTACGAATCATGACGCCGGAACCTCGAGCGACGATCCGGCCGCGATCCTGGTCCCGGCGGGCTGACGGGCACGACGCATGCCGGTACACTTTCAGCCGATGGATTCGGACAAAGGGCGTATTTCACCCGCACCCTCAGCACTGAACGGCCGCCCGTGACGCCCGTCTACTCCTTTGTCATCCCGATCCTGAACGAGCGCGACACGCTCGAGGAGCTGCAGCGGCGGCTGTCGCCGGTGCTCGACGCCCTCGACGGCCCCGCGGAGGTGATCCTCGTCGACGACGGCTCCGACGACGGGTCGTTCGAGATCATGCAGTCGCTCCACGCGCGCGATCCGCGCTTCGGCGTCGTCAGGCTGTCGCGCAACTTCGGCCATCAGATCGCGCTCACCGCAGGACTCGACCATGCCCGTGGCGAGGCCGTCATCTTGATGGACGGCGACCTCCAGGACCCGCCTGAAGTGGCGTTGGAGCTCGCGAAACGATGGCGAGAAGGCTACGAGGTCGTGTACGCGGTCCGCGATGAACGAGCCGGCGAATCCCACGTCAAGCTCTCGACGGCACGGTGGTTCTATCGCTTCATGGGTCGACTCAGCGAGGTGAAGATGCCCGTCGACGCCGGCGACTTCCGCCTCGTCGATCGCCGCGCAGTCGACGCCGTCGGTGCGATGCGTGAGCACCGACGGTATCTCCGCGGCATGTTCGCTTGGGTGGGCTACGACCAGATCGGCGTGCACTACTCGCGCGCGCCACGCCACGCCGGCAGAACGAAGTTCCCGTTTCGCAGGATGCTGCGCTTTGCCACCGACGGCATCGTGTCCTTCTCGGCGGCGCCGCTTCGCGCAACGCTCAACTTCGGCTTCATCACCTCGATCGCCTCGCTGCTCCTCGGTGTCACGACGGTCGCGCTGAAGATCGCGGGCATCGACATCGTGCCGGGTTGGGCGTCGATCGCCGTGGCCATGACGTTCCTTGGCGGAGTGCAGTTGACGGTGCTCGGAGTGATCGGCGAATACATCGCGCGGATTTACGACGAGGTCAAGCAACGCCCGTTGTATCTCGTACGAGACAGCGTGTCGGCTGCCGTGCCCGCCCCGTCGCCCGAACCTTCCGTCACGAGCCCGATGCGGTGAGCGTGAGCGATTCGTTCGATCCGTACGCTGACTCCTACGTCGATCACGTGCAACGCTCGATCGCGTTCGCGCGTACAGAGCACGCCTATTTCATCCGGCGGAAGACCGACAAACTGGTGGCGCTCGCTGCAGAGTACGTCGGAGTACCAGAGACGCTGCGGGTGCTCGATGTCGGCTGCGGTATCGGAGCCTGCGACCGCCACCTGGCAGGACGATTCGAGGAGCTGCACGGGGTCGATGTTTCCGGCGAGGCGATCGAGCACGCCGTGCGAGCGAACCCGACCGTGCACTATGCGCACTACGACGGAGCGCATATCCCTCATCTCGACAGCTCGATGGACGTCGCCTTCGCGACGTGCGTGCTGCACCACGTCGAACCCTCCCGGCGCACCGCGTTCGCGGCCGAGCTTGCTCGGGTCGTGCGGCCCGCTGGGCTCGTCGTGGTCTTCGAACACAACCCGTTGAACCCTCTCACACGACGCGCCGTGCGCTCGTGCGAGTTCGACCGCGGCGTGGTCCTTTCCGGGCTTCGAACGACCCGTCGGCTCCTCGAAGGCGCCGGCTTGGGAGCGGTCGAGGCTCGCTACATCATCTTCACGACGTCGAACCGCCCGCGTGTGCTTCGGGCCGAGCATCGGATCGGCGCGGTTCCCCTCGGGGCGCAGTACTACGTCGCCGCCGCGGCCCGCTGATCGGGACGTCGACAGACGACAGTCTGAAGGTATCCACGCCGGACGAGCCGCCCGACGCCGAAACAAGCTGCAACACCACCGAGCAGGACCTGGCGCGCGGCCCTCCCGGAGACCGGGAGGTCCATCGCTGCGAGCGGTGCGTTGTGGTGGTGCGTCTGCACGATCTCGAGGTCGACGGATCGGAGGAGCGACGCCAGCGAGGCTTTGGTGAAGTGATGCAGGTGATGCCTGCTGTAGAGCCGATCCGATGCGATCCGAATCCCGACGCGGCGACCGAGACCGGCCGCCGCGTAGAGCAGCCCCGAGGCGTTGAGGGTCATGACGGCCACGGTCCCGCCCGGCCGGCAGAGATCGTGGAGCCGACCCACGAACTGCGCGACGTCGGCGACGTGCTCGATCACCGCGAGGCTCGTCACGACGTCGAACTGCTCCTCGAATCGAGTGGTCAGCACGTCGCCTTCGAGGCGCTCGAACGGCTCGGCGGGTCCCGGAGTCGAGAGGTCGAGCCCGACCAGGCGAAGCGAGGTCCGGCGTTGTCCGAGGAAGCGCAAGAAGTCGCCGTTCCCGCAACCGACATCGATCAGCGAGGTTGCGTGGCCCGGCACGGCGCGTTCGAGCCACTGGAACAGGTTCGTGTTCGGATGCAGGAACCAGTTCCGGTGTGTCGCCTCGTAGTACGCGGCGTCGTAGGCCTCGAAGGCGCGAATCGAATCGAGGCGGCTGAAGATGTGGCGGCAGTTCGAACACCGTTGGATCTCGGCGTCGGGATGCTTGAACCATCGCCGCGTCGGGAGCCCGCACACGGGGCAGGGAACGGCGGCCAGAGCGGGCGTCGCCGCGATCATCGTGTGAGCATTCATCCGTTACCGTCGCCGGTCGACGACGAGGTGGACATGGTCACTCAGAAGGCGGTGACCGGTATCCGTCGCTTCGGAGCGACCTCGGGACGGGGGAGATCCGCCACCTCGATCCCGTAGTCCTCGATGCAATCGACCAGGATCTGGCTCGTTCCGGTCATCTTGTCGATCAACTGCTGGAGGTCGGCCTCGGTCTCCTCGCCGGCCGCGATCGCGCGGAGCGACTCGGTGACACGGTTCACGGGGTCCCAGTTGCAACTCTTGCAGACCGGCTCACGGCTCGTGACCTGTTGGAACTTGGGGACGGTGACCGAGAGGAACGACTCGTCGAACACGGTGCCCATCGACGTTTCCTTCGTCCAGTCGGAGCAACACAGGTAGTAGTTGCCGTCGTAGCCGACGAAGACCGAGATGAAGGGGATCCCGCAGAAGGCCGGCTTCCCCGTCGCTTCGAGCAACGCCTTCGCTTGCGCGAGCTCGGGCATCGTCTCGTACTGCATGTGGTCGATGAACAGTGTCCCGCCGCGGTTCATGATGTCGAAGAAGAGGAACTTCTTCAGCCCGAGACCCTGCCAGTACCGCACCATGTGCTTCACGTGGTCGCGATCCTGGCGGTAGTCGACGAGCACGATGTTGACCTCGCACTGATCGCCGGCCATCTCCGCGAAACGGACGACATTGTCGCGGGTCTTCTCGAAGGGGAGCTTGTAGACCTCTTCGTACTGCTCGCCTTCGTCGCCGACGTTGATGTTGATCTGCTGGATGCCGGCGTCGAGGATGGCCCTGGCCCGCCGTTCGTCGAGCATCGCTGCGTTGCTCGACATCACACAGCCGAGCCCGGCTTCGCGTACCTGGCGGATGAAGTTGGGGGTCTTGGGATTGATCAGCGGCTCGCCCAGCCCGCACAGGCTCACCTTCACCTCGGCGCCGGTGGCGTCGCGGAACTCGATTGCCCGTTGCAGCGCCTGGGTGAAGACCTCCTGGGTCATCAGACCCTGGTGCGGCGTCGCGTCACGAGGGCAGAAGTGACAGCTCGCGTTACAACGGTTCGTCGGCTCGATGTCGACGGTCAGGTTGTTCTTCATGCGGTTCGGGGTCCTTGGCGGTCGGCGGGCACGCAGTCCACGGAGCAGTCTCGCGCGGATCGTGGGCCTGTGTCGACGTAGCGGGCGTTTTTCACCTGTTTGTAATACGTACCCATGGCGAGGAGGTCACGGTGGGTAGTACATTCGGCTCCATGACCCAGACGTCCGCTCCGGGCCTTGACGCGACCGGAGTGGGGGCGACCGGAATGGACGCCGCCAGAGTGGGCGCGGCCGGTGGCTTCGAGCTCTCGCCCCAAGAGATCGCCTACTTCCAGACCTTTGGCTTTCTCCGCATCCCCGGCCTCTTCGCCGCCGACATCGGCCGGATCACCGACGGATTCGAACGCATCTTCGCCGATCAGCCGATTTGGGAAACCCACGAAAGCCTCCATCTCGACCAACGACGGCTGATCATCCCCGGCTTCATCGAGAAGGACCCCGAGCTCGGAGCGCTTCTCGCGGACGATCGCGTGCACGGCACCGTCCGTAGTCTCATGGGTGAGCACTACGAGTACTGCCAGAGCGACGGCAACCTCTTCTACTGCGAGAGCTCCTGGCACCCCGACACGTACTCGGCGCCGCTCACCCGGTACCACGTGAAGTTGTCGTTCTACCTCGACCCGATCGACAGCGCCAGCGGCGCGATCCGGATGATCCCGGGAACCAACTTCCAGACGAGCAGGTTCGCGAGAACGCTGCGCCGCGGCCTCGACGATCCGGTTCGGATCGGCGAGGTGTTCGGTGTCGAGGGACGCGACATCCCGTCGTGGACCCTCGCGACCGACCCCGGCGACCTCGTCGTGTGGAACTTCCGGACCATTCACGCGAGCTTCAACGGCGGCGAACGCCGCCGCTTGTTCTCGATGAACTTCCGCGAGGTCGAGGCCCCTTCCGAGGGCTGAGATCAGGACCAACGCGCGGACGGGGTCTGGTACCCTTTCGCCCTTTCCGACCCATCCTTCGCGAGAGGACGCACGGGATGTTCCCCTTCTGGGACCTGGCCATTTGGCCAGTGATCAAGGCGGCCCGCGCTCGCCGGGTCGTCGAGATCGGCGCCCTGCGCGGCGAGACGACCGTGTTGATGCTCGATGCGCTCGCGCCCGACAGCGAGATCCACGTGATCGACCCTGTTCCGGCGTTCGACCCGAGCGAGCACGAACAGCGCTTTCCCGGTCGCTATCACTTCCACCGCGACCTCAGCCTCAACGTGTTGTCGACGCTGGCGCCGGTCGACGTTGCCCTGATCGACGGCGATCACAACTGGTACACCGTGTACCACGAGTTGCAACAGCTCGCGACCGTTGCCCGTGCAGCCGGCGCGCCGCTGCCGGTGATGATCCTGCACGATGTCGGCTGGCCGTACGGCCGCAGGGACCTCTACTACGCGCCGGAGCAGATCCCCGAGGAGTTCCGCCAGCCCTACGCGCAGCAGGGCATGCGAAAGGATCGCAAGAAGCTGCTTCCCCGGGGCGGGCTGAACCCGACGATGTTCAACGCCGTTGTCGAGGGTGGTCCCCGCAATGGTGTGATGACGGCGCTCGACGACTTCGTCGCGGAGCACGACCGGCCGATCCGGCGGGTCGACATCCCGATCTACTTCGGGCTGTCGATCATCGCGGAGACCGACGTGCTCGCGGTCAAGCCCGAGCTCGCCGCGATCCTCGACTGGCTCGAGGGCCCTGAAGGCGCCCAGCAGCTCCTCCATCTCTCGGAAGACACGCGGCTCGACGCGATGGTCTTCCAGCACAACGTGTTCTACAACTTCGAGCAGCGATTCGACCGGCTCGCGCACAGCTACCTCGATCTGCTGAAGGGAGCGCTCCTCGACGAGCACTACCTCGAGAACGAACTGCGGATCGAGCACCTCACCCGCTGCCTCGAGCGTGGCGTACCGGCGGATCCCAACAAGCTGCGAGATCCGCAGCGTCAGATGCGCGACGAGTTACGACACTGGATCGCGGCGCGGCGCGCCGGCCGCCTGCGCGACGACGATGATTCGCCCGCGTCGTACTTCCCCTACACCGACATGGGCCGTGTTCGCCTCGATCACCTGCAGCAGTGTGTGGAGGTCATCCAACGAGAGTCGGTGCAGGGCGACCTCGTCGAGTGCGGCACGGGTCGCGGCGGGGGTGCGATCTTCCTGCGGGGAGCAATCGAGGCCTTCGACGCCATCGACCGCAAGGTCTACGTCGCCGATGAGTTCCGTTCCACGCCGATCACCGCCACCGGCGGCGACGGGCTCGGAGGCGGAGCGGGCTTCCCAGACCTCGGAGCCGACCTCAACACCGTCCGTGACGGCTTCGACCGGTTCGGGTTGCTCGACGACCGGGTCCGGTTCCTCCTCGGTCGGCTCGGCGAGACACTCGCGGACGCGCCCATTGAGAAGATCGCGCTGTTGCGCGTCGGGCAGGCGCCCGGACACGACCTCGAGGACGCGCTCGAGTCGCTCTACGACAAGGTCACCCTCGGCGGTTTCGTCGTCCTCGACGACTACGCGAGCGACGAAGCCAAGCTCGTGATCGACGAGTTCCGCGGCCGCCGGCGCATCGCCGACCCGTTGGAACGCGTCGATTGGGTCGGCGCCGCTTGGCGCAAGACCGGAGCGCTCATCGACGCGCAGGATGAGGTGGCCCTCCCCGCGAAGCGAGGCCGCTTCCGCCGCCGAACGCCGCCGGAGCGGGCACCGCTCGCAGCGCCGATCTCGACCGTCAAGAAGGATCTCAGCGTCGTGGTCGTCTTTTACAACATGGCGCGTGAGGCTCGCCGCACCCTGCATTCGTTGTCCCGTGGTTACCAGCGCGACCTCGAAGGCCTCGACTACGAGGTCATCGTCGTCGAGAACGGCTCCCGCGACGACGAGAAGCTCGGCGAGAACCTCGTCCGCAGCTTCGGGCCGGAGTTCCGCTATCTCGACCTCGGAGCGGCGGCGACGCCTTCACCGGCGGACGCCCTGAATCGCGGCGTCGCTGCGGCCGGTGGCGAGGTCATCGCGTTCATGATCGACGGCGCGCACGTGCTCACGCCCGGCGTGCTGCGCTACGGGATGGCCGGCATCGCCACCTACGGACCGAGCGCCGTTGTCGCGACCCAACAGTGGTACGTCGGACCGGGCCAGCAGGGCGACGCGATGATGTCGGGCTACGACCAGGCCTTCGAAGATCGGCTCTTCACGGAGATCGCCTGGCCGGTCGACGGTTACCGGCTCTTCGACATCGGGCACTTCATCGGTGATCGCGACTGGTTCGACGGCGTCTGGGAGAGCAACTGCATGTTCGTGCCGCGGAAGCTGCTCGAACAGGTTGGCGGGTTCGACGAGAGCTTCTCGATGCCGGGCGGCGGCTACGCGAACCTCGAGTTCTACGAGCGGACGGGCTCGACGCCCGATGTGAATGTCGTCACGATCATCGGCGAGGGGTCGTTCCACCAGATCCACGGTGGCACGACGACGAACCAGACCGACGCCGACGAACGACGCCGCCGCATCGGCGGTTACGCGCAGCACTATCGCGAGCTGCGAGGGCGAAACTTTCGAGGTCCGGGCAAGCTGATCCACTACGTCGGCAGCATGCCGCCGCGCGCGATCCGCTCGAAGGCTCGACGGCGCACCGCACCGAACCTCTTCAAGAAGGGCCTGCCCGATTTCGACGGGATGCCCGAGCGCGCGTCGCCGATTCCCGAGGAGCTGAAGACCGAGTTCATCGATGCGTTCTGGCGCAGCCTCGCCTGGCGGGACACCACCTGGCTCGGCCACCGCGTCGAGAAGGCGCCGACCGACCTGCTCGCCTACCAGGAGATCGTGAGCAGTGTCAGGCCGGACTGGATCATCGAGACACGCGCGGGGAACGGAGGGCGAGCCCTGTTCCTCGCCTCGGTGTGCGAGATGCTGGGCCACGGACAGGTGGTGGCGATCGACACGCGCGAGGTCAAGGATCGGGCCGAGCACCCGCGCATCACGTATCTCCAAGGCGATCCCACGGCACCCGAGATCGTCGCGAAGGTGCACGAGCTGGTCGGCGCCGCCGACGCCGGCGTGAATGCACCGGAAAATGCACCAGTGAATGGGCCGATGAATGCACCAGTGAATGGGATGGTGATCATCGGAGCGCGCGTTCCGCGCGGCCGCGCAGTGAAGGAGTTCAACACGTACGCGCCGCTCGTTCCGATCGGCTCGTACATCGTGGTGGAGGACACGGTCGTGAACGGGCATCCCGTCTGGCCGGCGCACGGTCCCGGACCGGCCGAGGCTGTCATGAACGTGATCAACACCCGCGGCGACTTCGCACCCGACCCTTCGCTGGAGCGGCACGGGCTGACGCTCAACCCCAGCGGCTTCCTCAAGCGCGTCCTCTGAGAAGGGATCCACCCACCATGCGGCTCGCGGTACCCGAACAGTTCCAGCGGGGGCATCATCGCAAGGGCGAGTTCGCGGCGCGTTCTGCCGTCGCGCTGCTCGAGTACGTGGCGCAGCACTTCGGGCGGGAGAGCCTCAGTGACGTCGAGATGCTCGATGTCGGGTGCGGCACGAAGTTCACGCAAGCGTTCCTCAACGACGGCGTCGCGATCCGGCGTTACGTCGGTGTCGACGTCTACAGGGAGATGATCGAGTTTCTCCAATCGAGCGTCGACGATCCGCGGTTCGCGTATCGCCATCTCGACGCCTACAACGAGCGGTACAACCCGACGGGCGTACGTCTCGACGAGACCGCGCGGCTTCCGCTCGCTGCCGATGGCGCGGACCGCTTCGATCTCATCACGTTGTTCTCGGTCTTCACGCACCTCGATCCCCACGATTACGTGATGATGCTGCGGCTGATGCGACCCCACGTGAAGCCGGACGGCCGGTTGTTCTTCAGCCTGTACCTCGACGAGCGCAGCGACGGTGGACACGGCCTCATGGACGGGATCGCCCGCAGCCTCGGCGATGGCGCGGTCGGTGTGACGGATCGCTACCGTGACCTGAAGCCGGAGAGCCCCTTGGAATGGCCGCTCTACACGCGCGCCTACGCGCTGGAGCTCATCGAGGGCAGCGGCTGGGAGGTCGAGCGTATCGATCCGCCGACCGAGTACGTCCAGCATCACGTCACGTGTCGACCGGTGTGAAGGAACGGATTCCACGTCCACCCGCGCGGCGCGCGCAACGGGCCGCTGCCGCGCTGCTCTCGTGGGTGGTACTGGTGGCGGGCTGCTCCTCGAACGGAACATCCGACCCGGCCACGACCACGAGCTCCGGGAGCAACGCCGACCGGCCCAACATCGTTCTCGTGCTCGTCGACGACCTCGATGTGCAGTTGCTTGCTGACCTGAGTGAGTCCTTCCCCGCCTTCGGGGACCTGGTCGCGTCCGGAGCCATGCTGACGAACTACTTCGTCGCCGACTCGCTGTGCTGCCCATCGCGCGCGACCACCTTGCGCGGTCAGTACGACCACAACACCGGCATCAACCCCGGCGCCGGTTTCGCACGGTTCTACGAGCTGGGCCGCGAGGATTCGACGATCGCGACGTGGCTCCACGACGCCGGGTACCGGACTGCGCTGTTCGGCAAGTACCTGAACGAGTATCCGGAGGGCGCGGACGCGAACCACGTGCCGCCCGGTTGGGACGAGTTCGTCAGCGACAACGGCGGCAATCCCTACGCCGGGTACAACTACCGTCTCAACGACAACGGGCGTACGAAGCGACACGGTGTCGCCGAAGACGACTTTCTCACCGATGTGCTCGCCGAGCGCGCCACAGAGTTCATCCACCGGCAGGCTGCCGAGGCGCCGTTCTTCCTCTATGTCGCCCCGTATTCGCCGCATCTGCCCGCCACGCCTTCACCACGTGACACGGAGGCGTTCGCCGACCTCCGTGCGCCTGCCGGACCTGCCTTCGACGAGACCGACGTCGCCGACAAGCCCGAGTTCATCGCCGCGCAACCGGCGCTGACTGCCGACGAGCGGCGCGGCATCGACTTCATCTACCGCCGGCGCGCACAGGCGATGCTCAGCGTCGATCGGCTGCTCGGCGCGGTCGTCGACGCGCTCGAATCCGAAGGTGAGCTCGACGACACGTACGTCGTGTTCACGTCCGACAACGGGTTCCACCTCGGCGAGCACCGGCTGGGAGCGGGGAAGCAGACGGCATACCAGGAGGACATCAGCGTCCCCTTCGTAATCCGCGGCCCGAACGTCGCGGCCGGGTCGACCGTGGACGACCTTGCGGTCAACACGGACCTGGCGCCGACGTTCGCGGCGATGGGCGGCATCGAGGCCGCCGACTTCGTCGACGGCCGATCGCTGCTCCCGCTGTTGCTCGGATCGGCACCTGGCGCATGGAGGAGCTCGTTCCTGGTCGAGCACAAGTCGCGCTTCGGCGCTGTACCGAACGACGATACGCAGGCAACGATTGCCCCGGCACCCGAGACGACGACCTCGTCGGGCGGCGAGAGTGCGTTGCCGCCGTCACCGGCCGCGATCCCCGACGACCTCCGTCCGATCATCGCCGAGCTGGCCCGCGAGGTGATCCCGAGCTACTTCGCGCTCCGCACCGACGATCTGCTCTATGTGGAGTGGGGAACAGGTGCGGTGGAGCTGTACGACCTGCGCGCCGACGTTGACGAGCTCGACAACCTCGCGGGCACCGCTCCCGCCGACCTCCTCGACAGGCTCCATGAGCGCCTGGGCGCGCTCGAGACCTGCCAGGCATCGACGTGTCGTGAGCTGGAGGACCAGGATGTCCCGATCGCGACAGGTTCGGGATGACGACGTCCGCTGACGGCACCGACGCGCGTTCCGCCCGATGGGCGCTGCGCGTATTCATCGGCTGGATCGCCGCCGCGTTCTCGTTGATCCTCGTGCTGGGCCGCGACATGTGGTTCTTCCTCGACGAATGGTTCTTCCTCGCCGACCGCGACCTCGGGGGTGTCGACGAGCTGCTCCAGCCACACAACGTGCACTGGTCGACGATCCCGATCATCCTCTACCGCATCTGGTTCCGCCTGTTCGGCCTGCGGAGCTACCTGCCGTATCAGATCATGGTCGTGACGCTGCACCTCACGGCCGCGGTGCTCTTGCGCGTCGTCATGCGACGGCGAGGTGAGGTCCGACCGTGGATCGCGACGGTCGCGGCCGGGCTCTTCGCCCTGTTCGGCGCTGGCTACGAGAACATGATCTGGGCCTTCCAGATCACTTTCGTCGGTGCATTGGTGTTCGGTCTTGTCCACTTCCTGCTCGCGACGCACGACGGACCGATCGGCTGGCGCGACGCGCTCGGGATCGGCGCAGGCGTCCTCGGTCTGCTCTGCTCGGGCGTCGCGGTGACGATGACGATCGTCGTCGGCATCGCTGTCCTGCTGCGGAGGGGCTGGCGCGCCGCGGCGCTGCACACGGTGCCGGTCGGTGTCGTCTATGCGCTCTGGTGGGTCGCGTATGCGCGCGACGTGACGGATCGTGACTACGGCGATCCGGGGCTCTGGCTCCGGTTCGTCGCGAACGGGGTCGCGGCCGCGTTCGACAACCTCGGTCAGGTTCCCGGCATCGGCTTCGTGCTCGCGGCGGTGATCGTTGCCGGCATCGCCGTGCTCGTCACCGACCGTCGCGGCGAATGGCGACGAGCGCTCGCCGTGCCGGTCGCCATGCTCGTCGGTGTGCTCGTCTTCTTCGTCATCTCGGCGTTGGGCAGGGTCTCGCTCCTCGGCGCCGACTACGGACGGACCAGCCGGTACACGCACCTCGCGGCCGCGCTCCTGCTCCCACCAATCGCCATTACGGCCGAGGCGCTGGCGAGGCGTTGGCGGCTCGCCGCCCCGCTCGCGATCGCAGTCCTGCTCGTCGCGGTGCCCGGCAACGTTCGCATCCTGGCCGACCCGACAGGGCCACGTTTCCAAGGCGAGTCGCAGCAAACTTTTCGGCGTTTCGTGCTGTCGCTGAGCGTGGCACCGGCGCTGACGGAGGTGCCGCGCCGGCACGAACCCGATCCACATCGCGCCTATCGGGTCACCGTCGGTTGGCTACGCGATGGCGAGCGCGCCGGCCGCATTCCCGACCCGGGCCGGTTGAGCGACGGGGAGATCGCGACCGCGAACCTCGCCCTCTCGCTCGAACAGCTGCCGACGTTCGATCCGACATGCGAGGTCGAAACCGGCGGGACCCGCACGATCAGGTTGCGGCGTGGCGAGTCGTTCGACATCCGCTCATCGGTCCGCGTGGTCAGCCTCGAAGGCGACGCCCGCTCCGAGCCAAGGTTGTTCAGGGCATTCGACGGCCAGACCTTGCAAGCACTGCGCGGGCCCCTCAAGTTGCGTGTGTCAGCCGGAGAGGCGGGCGCGAAGGTCGCGCTGTGCCTCGCGCCCGACCCGACGTGAACCCCTCGGCCGAATCAACCCGTAGGATCGAAGCCTCTCGAAACGAGTTCTCGAATGTTCCCATTCTGGGAGATCGCCATCGCGCCGGTCATCGACGCCGTCGGTCCGCGGCGGATCGTCGAGATCGGTGTGCGCCACGGCCAGACGACGCGCCTCATCCTCGATCGACTCGCGGCTGATGCCGAGCTGCACATCATCGACCCCGAACCGGACTTCGAACCCTCCGCGTTCCCCGTCGCCAACGGTGCCCGCTGCATCCTGCATCGCGCGACCAGCCATGACGCGCTCGCCGACCTCGCACCGGTCGACGTGGCGCTCATCGATGGCGACCACAACTGGTACACCGTGTACCACGAGCTGCGGATGCTGAACGCAACCGCGCGTGGCGCCGGGCGGCCGCTGCCCGTCCTCGTCCTGCACGACGTCGCATGGCCGTACGGCCGGCGCGACCTCTACTACGAGCCCGAACGGATCCCCGAGGAGTTCCGCCAGCCCTACGCCCGGCGCGGGATGCGACCGGGCCGGCGCGAGCTCGTCGCCGGAGCGGGCGGCGTCAGCCCGACGTTCGCGCACGCGCTCGTCGAGGGTGGCCCCCGCAACGGCGTGATGACGGCACTCGACGACTTTCTCGCCGAGCATGATCGCCCGACGCGCCGGCTCGTGCTGCCCGTGTTCTTCGGCCTCGCGATCGTCGCTGAACACGAGCGGCTCGATGCCTCGCTCACCGCTGCGCTCGACGAGCTGGAGAGCGCGCAGGGGCGCGGACGGCTCCTCGAGCTGAGCGAGGCGATCCGCCTCGAGGGTCTTCTGCACCAGTCGAACCTCGCCGCGCGCCTCACACGCGAGCTCGAGGAGATGCGCGCGCGCCATTCAGACGCGCCAGGCGCGGAAGGTGGAGCGTCGCATGACCGGTAACGTTCGGGGCGTGGACGCCGGGCCCGTCGCAGGTCGGGTGCTGCCGACACCGTTCGTCTTCGCGTTCGACCGCGCGCACCTGCACGACGTGGCCGGGGCGCGATGCGACGCATACCGCGGCGCGCGCCCCTTTCCGCACGCGGTGATCGACGGGCTCCTGCCCGATGCGGTGCTCGACGCGCTCGTCGCCGAGTTCCCGGAGCCCGACGCGGCGTGGCGGCAGTTCGACGATCGCAACCAGCGAAAGTTCGGCGCCGGGGTCGTGGAGACCGATCTCGGTGGCCTGACACGCAACGTGCTCGCCGAGTTCAACTCCTCCGCGTTCATCGACTTCCTGCACGAGCTGACCGGGATCGAGGAGCCGCTCCTCTCCGATCCGTACTACCGGGGCGGTGGGCTCCACCAGATCCCGCCCGGCGGCTACCTGCAAGTCCACGCCGACTTCAACCGGCACCCGCAGTTCCGGCTGGATCGACGGGTCAATGTGCTGCTGTACCTCAACCGCGACTGGAACCCCGATTGGGGTGGCCAACTCGAGCTGTGGGACGCGACGATGAGCCGCGCCGAACAACGGATCGATCCGGCGTTCAACCGGATGGTCATCTTCACGATCACCGACACCGCATTCCACGGCCATCCCGACCCGCTGCGATGCCCTCCGGACCGCGCGCGCCGTTCGCTCGCGTTCTACTACTACTCGAACGGTCGCCCCGCGGATGAACGGTCGGACGATCACTCGACACTGTTCCAGGCGCGACCATGAACGGGTTTCCGCACCCGGCTGCCCGCTATCCGCGCGCCGTGCTCGAAGAACGCGACCGCGTCGCCGCTGGTGGCGAGTTCCGGTCTCGCGTGCGGTTCGATCTCGTCGATCGTCCCCAGCACGCGTTCGGGCTGCTCGCCGCTGCCGACATCGCTCGTTTCTCCGGCGTGCAGGAGATCATCGCGATCGAGTTCGGTGTCGCGGAGGGCGCGGGCCTGCGCAACCTCGCGCAGATCGCGGTCGCGGTCACCAACGAGACCGGTGTGCGGATCCAGCTCGTCGGTTTCGACACCGGCAGCGGGCTCCCGCCACCTCTCGACTACCGAGACCATCCCGAGATCTGGAACGTGGGCGACTTCGCGATGCCAGACACCGGCGAGCTCGCCGCCTCGCTGCCCGATGGAGCACGCTTGGTGCTCGGCAACGTCGCCGACACGCTTCCCGGCTTCATCGATTCGATGGCCGATACTCCCATCGGGTTCGTGAGCTTCGACCTCGACTACTACAGCTCGACGCGCGACGCGCTCGCGTTGTTCGACGTCTCGTGCGATCGGCTCCTCCCGGTGGTCGTCTCCTATTTCGACGATGTCATCGGGGGCGCGCGGCGTATCGGGAGCGTGTTCCGGACCGCTGCCGCGGGCCAGCTCCTCGCGATTCGCGAGTTCAACGAGGCACGCGCGGACCGCGTTGTGGACGAGATCCGGATCCTGCGTCACCGCCGGCCGCTCGACCGCGAGATGTGGCTCGACCGCATCTATGCACTCCATGTGCTCGACCACCCGTTTCGGAGCGTGGGACGTGGCCGATCGGCGATGTCGATGGACGACCACCGCCAAACCGCAGGGTACGAATGGCCGATGTGACGGGCGACCACGAGCGAAGCTCGCTCCCGCTCAGCATCGTGGTCGTGAGCTATGAGATGGCGCGCGAGGTGCCCCGCACGCTCCGCTCGCTCGCGTCCGACTACCAACGCGACGTCGAGGCCTCGGACTACGAGGTGATCCTCGTCGACAATGGTTCGCGCTGCGCCCCCGACCCGAGCATCGCCGATCGATTCGCGGGCAACCTCGAGGTCGTGCACCTCGAACCACCGGCGCCACCTTCGCCCGCGCGCGCGGCGAACGTCGGGCTCCGGCGCGCACGTGGCGAGCTGATCGGCTTGCTCGTCGACGGTGCACGCATCGCGTCACCCGGTCTGCTCGCCACCGCACGTGTCGCGGCTCGGCTTGCCGACCGGCCGGTCGTCGCCAGCCTGGCATGGCACCTCGGGCCCGACGTGCACATGAACGCGGCGGAAACCGGTTACGACCAGGTCGCCGAGGACCGGCTGCTCGAAGCGGCGCAGTGGGAGACGGACGGCTACCGGCTGTTCGAGATCAGCACGCTCGCCGCCTCCTCGAACCACGGTTGGTTCGGTCCGCTCGGCGAGAGCAACGGGCTGTTCCTCCCGCGCGCGATGTGGCGCGAGCTCGGCGGCCTCGATGAGGCGTTCCGCCTCGCGGGCGGCGGCCGCGTCAACCACGATCTGTACCGCCGCGCGTGTGAGTTGCCCGGCGCACAACTCGTCGTGCTCCTCGGTGAAGGCACGTTCCATCAGACGCACGGGGGCGCGTGGACCTCTGGCGGCATGCGGCAGGCCGATGCCGACGTGGAGTACGAAGCGTTGCGAGGCCGGCGGTTCCAACGACCTGCGAACGATCCGGTCTTCGTCGGTCGGGTGCCGCAGCCGGCGTTGCGCCACCTCGAGCACTCGGTGCGCTGGGCCGTCGAGCACTCGTCGACTGGGTAGCGGTTCACCGTGTCCTGGTACCAGGTCAAGAAACGGCTCCTCGCACCCCGAACAGCGTTGCGTCGAGCGCGCGCGGGCGAGCTCGATGAGTTCACGCGCGCCGCACTCGAGCTGCACTCTTACGGCACTCCGATGCTCGCGTTCATCGGCGCGGTGGCCGAGAACCCCGATCTGCTCCACGATGCGCAGCTCGACGCCGGCAGCGTGGTGCTGGACGTCGGCGCCTACGACGGCGAATGGGCTCGGCGGATGCTCGACCGGTACCCGTGCCGGGTCGAGGCCTTCGAACCGGATCCCACATCCTTTCCCCGGTTGTTGCAACGGCTGGGGAACGAACCTCGGTTTCGAGCGTCACAGGTCGCGCTCGGCCGCGAGGACACGACGGCCACGATCGCGCTCGACCTCATGGGTTCGAGCCTCTACGCGCCGCGTGGCGTCTTCGGGTCGGCACCGGTCGAGGTCCGCGACGTCGCCGCGATCCTCGACGAGCTGGGTGTCGACAACGTCGACCTGATGAAGGTGAACATCGAGGGCGGCGAGTACGACTTGTTCGAACGGCTCATCGAGACGGGCTGGGTCGACAAGATCGACCAGATCTTGGTGCAGTTCCACGAGTGGCGTCCGAGCGCACACGCCCGCAGGCGGCGCATCCGACGCTCGCTCTCGCGAACGCACACCGAGGCGTGGAATTACCCGTTCGTCTGGGAGCTCTGGATACGCCGGGTGACGACGGTTTGATGACGTGCCGCAACGATGAAATCGAAACCATCCTGATATCTTGCTCTCGTGAAACTGGCGCGACCTGACAACGCTGAGAAACTCGGCAAGACCGAGAACGCCGAGCTCCGGCGTATGTACCTCGATCTTCTCAGGGCGGCGCTGACCCACACGTTGTACTGGCCACCAGACCTCGCCGACGTGACGAGCTACGTGAACGAAGAGTTCTTGGACGGCGTGCGCGCCGCGATCCAACGGCGCGACTTTGATCCCGGTCGAATGCGCGCGGAAGGCCAGGATTGGCCGCGCTATGCCCAAACGATGGTGGGGTCGCGACGCCTCGAGAACGTGCAGCAGTGCGTCGAGCGCGTCATCGCCGACGACATCCCCGGCGACTTGATCGAGGCTGGGGTCTGGCGCGGCGGCGTCGGTATCTTGATGCGCGGCGTCTTGAAGGCATATGGGATCGAGTCTCGGCAGGTCGTTCTCGCCGATTCGTTTCAAGGCCTTCCTGTCCCGAATCCCGAGCTCTATCCACACGACGCGGGTGATCGCCACCATGCGGCGGCGCTCTTGGCCGTCTCGCGGGCCGAGGTGGAACGCAACTTCCGCATGTACGACCTCCTCGACGATCACGTTGAGTTCGTCGAAGGGTGGTTCTCCGACACGCTCCCGGGGTTGCGAGAGCGCTCGTGGGCAATCGTTCGCCTTGACGGCGATCTCTACGAATCCACCATGGACGGCCTCGAGAACGTCTACGACGGGCTATCGGTGGGCGGCTTCGTGATCATCGACGACTACGCGTTCGAGCCGTGCAAGCAGGCGGTCGCCGACTTCCGAGCGACGCGCCGCATCACCGAGCCGATCGACGCGATCGACTGGACCGGCGCGATGTGGCGCCGGATGTCATAGCGGTGCGGGCGGCCATGACGAGAGACCACAGCACGTTCGCGCCTCCACGCGGCCGTTGGCCGAAGGTGCTTCCGCCGCTGACCGACGAACAGTCGCGCATCGTCGATGACTGGTACCAGCACTGGCTCCAGCTGATGCCAGGGCGCTACTCCGCGATGGAACGGTTCAACCATGGGTTTCCTGCGCGACAGCGACGGCCCGGTCGGCGTTCGACAACGCTGGAGATCGGCGCCGGTCGTGGGGAGCACTTGCTCCACGAGAACCTGTCCGAGCAGGACTACCACTGCGTCGAGCTACGGGAACCGCTCGCGGCAGAGATTCGCGAGCAGTTCCCTCGAGTCACCGTCCACGCGGCAGATTGCCAGGCGACCTTGCCCTACGACGACGATCACTTCGATCGCGTGCTCGCGATTCACGTGTTCGAACACCTGCCCGACCTTCCCGCGGCCGCAGCACAGATCCACCGCGTGCTCCGCGACGACGGCCGGCTGGTGATCGTGATCCCTTGCGATCCCGGGGCGCTCTACCGCGTCGCGCGATTCGTGTCGGCCGAGAGGTTGTTCCGCAAGCGCTACCGCCAGAGCTACAACTGGTTGATCCGCCGCGAGCACATCAACTCGCCCGCAGAGATCACGAGTGTCCTCGCCCGCGATTTCGTCGTCGAGTCGAGGCGTTTCTTTCCCTTCAGGCTGCCGGTCGTGAACTCGAACATCTGCATCGGCATGGTGTTCCGAAAGGCCTCGCCACCCGCATGAGGCTTTTGGCCGTTCTTGGCGGTTGATGTGCAGATCGACCGAAGGTACGATCGCTGCCGGCGTGCCCCAGTGTGGGCCCTCGGCGGATGGGACCAGCAGTCGGTATGGAAGCAATGGAAACCACGTGAGCCAGCAGACGCAACAGCGCCGGTTCCTGACCGAGGTCCGCGGCCTCGCGCCCGGTTTCCTCGTCGGGAACGGCTCCAACAACAGGGCCGTGTTTCCTCACGTCAACGTCCGGAACCTGCGGGAAGCGACGCCGGAGCTCCTCCATTTCGCCTGCGCGCTCAGCGACGCCGGCGATCGCACGCTCGAAACCATCATCGCCGCGACCGTCGAGCAGGTCGGAGCCAAGCCCGATCAGCTCAGGCGCTTCGCACGCACCCTGATCGACGACGGTTACCTCGTGCTCGACCCGCCACCTCCACGCTTCGCGCTGGAGCCCGAGCTCGACACCACCGATCTCGCACCAATCTCCGACACGCAGCTGCTCCACGTGCCCGAGTCATCGAGCTTCCTGATCGACAAAGAGCGCATCGTCTGGTGTGATCACGGCGGAACGCTGCGGCTTCGCCTGACGATCGAAGAGTTCCTCGCGACCAGCACGTTCACCGAGGTGTCGACGCGCGAGGTCGCGTGGATGAGCCTGTCGGGATCCGGCAGCGCGCCCCTCATGTCGCGCAGATCCTTCGACGAGCTCGTCGAACGACTCCACGCCAGCGGGCTGTTGCGCACGGTCGAGTCCTTGACCGACGCACGTACCAGTTTCCGCCCGGCGGCGCGCGACGCTCGGGGGGTGATCCTCGGCGCCACGCTCGAAGCAGTCGCCGCGCATGAGCGTGCGGTCACGGGCCGGTCGGGCCGGCGTGTCGCGATCGTCCCGGTGAACGACGATCACAAGATGGCTCCACTGTCGCTCGGGCTGCTCCTTGCCTACGCGCAGGAGCTCGACGGCGGGCGACTCCAGGATCGATACGACTTCGTCCCCATGTTCCTCGCCGAGGATCACACCTTCCTGCAATGTGCGGCGCGGCCGGCGATCTTCTTGTTCTCGAACTACATCTGGAACGTTCAGCGCAACCTCGAGCTCTCGGCGATGATCAAGGCCGAGAACCCGGCCAACCTCATGATCCACGGAGGGCCGAGCACGCCGAAGTATCAGCAGGATTGCGAGGACTTCTTCCTCGAGAATGCGCACGTCGACATCACGGTCCGGGGGGAGGGAGAGGCCACGTTCGCGGCAGTGCTCGACGCGCTCGACCACGACGATCCTGCCGACCTGTCCGTGCTGCGCGAGGTCGCGGGGTTGAGCTTCCGCGGCGCTGAGGGTGTCGTCCACACAGAGGATCGCGAGCGGATCAAGGATCTCGACAGCATCCCCTCGCCGTACCTGCTCGGCATGTTCGACGCGTTCGGCCTGAGCCACGCGGCGGCCGCGATCGAGTCCAACCGCGGCTGTCCGTACGGATGCACGTTCTGCGATTGGGGCTCGGCCACGCTGTCACGCATCCGGCAGTTCGATATGGACCGCGTCAAGGCCGAGCTCGAGTGGTCGTCGAGGAACGAGATCATGTTCGCGGCGATTTGCGACGCGAACTTCGGGATTCTCGAGCGTGATGTCGAGATCGCCGAGTACATCGCAACGATGAAGGCGAAGTACGGCTACCCCAAGACTGCGGCGCTCAACTACGCCAAGAACACGATGAAACATCTGCGCCCGATCATCGAGGTGCTCGCGGCCGCCGAGCTGATCATCGAACCCACGATCGCGCTGCAGACGATGGATGAGCCGACGCTCAAGATCATCCGCCGATCGAACATCAAGACCGAGAAGTACAACGAGCTCGCCACCGAGTTCCGCCGTGCCGGCCTGCCGCTCGCCGCTGACATCATGATGGGGTTGCCCGGCACGACAATGGCCGCGTTCCACGACGACCTGCAGAGGTGCACCGACCGCGACGTGCGGGCGCGGTGCAACCAGACCGTCCTGCTCCCGAACAGCCCGATGAACGAGCCCAGCTACCGCGAGGAGCACGGCATCGTCGCTCGTCCGCACGAGGTGATCAAGGAAACCAAGACGTACACGCGCGACGAGTTCGAGGAGATGGACCGTTTGCGGGTCGCCTTCTATCTCTTCGACAACTTCGGCATCCTGCGCCACGTCGCCCGGTTCGTGCGCAGCGAGATCGGCCTCGAGGAGGTCGACTTCTACGACCGGATCAGCCGTGACGCGCATGAGCAACCGCGCCGCTGGCCGTACATCGCGTCCGGCATGCGGCTCATGACGGCCCGTATGTCGCCGCCGTCGAGCTGGGGTCTGTTCATGGACGACGTCGGTAACTACCTCACGACCGAGCTCGGTATCGAGCGCGGGAGCGCGTTCGATACGACGCTCGCGGTCCAGCTCGCGCACCTCCCTGCGCCGAGCCGGACGATGCCCGAGGCGTTGCACCTGGTCCACGACTTCGTCGCCTGGCATCGCGCGGTGCTCGAGACCCGCGACGACGGCCACCGCGAGGATTGGGAGGCGCACGCGCCGCGCCTCCACACCTTCCCGCCGGGCGAGCTGAAGGTCAGCGACCCGCACGACATCTGCGGGACTTCGGTCGGCAAGCCGCTGAACGTGCTGGTCTGGAACCTGCTCGGCTGGGACATGGACTCGCCCGTCGCCCGCGCCAACTAGCCCCGAAAGTTCACGAGTTCGGGTGGGTTCGCCTGGCCATCCGCCGGCCGGTTCGCGAGAATGGCGGCCATGATCGGCGAGGACTCGGACGCGGCGCGACAAGCTCCCGCGCGGCGCGATGTTTTGGTCACGAGTGCCATCGCAGCGGGGTTGGTCTGGTCCGCACCGTCGATCCGGTCGATGCGGATCTCGCGTCTGATCGGATCGCCCGATCCGGCCTCGACGACGAGCGGAACACCTACCGGCACTGTCATTGACGGATCAATCGCGGGTGCTGGGTTGACCGAGTTCACCACTACGCCGTGTTACTCAGAGTCCGCGTACACATTGAGCGGAGATCTCACGACCCTCGGTCCCAGCACAGTGGAGTTGACGTACTGCGTCGTGTTCGACGACACGGCACCGATATCGGTGGCCTTCGTCGTTGTCAACGGCAGCTTCACGATTACGGCACCCGATGGAACGCTGAGCGGCTCGATACCGGGCCGCCATCTCGACTTGGACCTACCGGCGTTCACGTTCCGCCTGGATCTCGCGATCGAGTCGGGAACCTCCGCGTACGCCGGCGCGCAGGGCGATGTTCACGCCCGCATCAGACTCACTCAGAGCTTCATGCAAGCCTCCGGGAAGATCTCCGGGGCGTTCACCATCTGAGACGGTTGCTTTTTCTCCATCGCGCGACTGTCGTACGCACGCCCGCGACAAGTGCTCGAGCGGCTCTGCGTCACACGCGCCAACCACGCAGGCGTACCTGCGCCAACGAGCGCCTCACAACGGCGCGGTCACCGATCGCCGCCGGGTCGAGGCAGCCCGTGGTCGACGCCGCCCATCGCGTGCAGCTTGGCTGCCATCGCCCGATCGGGCGGCGGGTTCGCACCGCCCTTGCGCCAGAGGTAGCCGCCCGGGTTCAGCGTGAACATCATGCGCTCCCGCCGCCAGTCGACGATGAAACGGTCGTCGTGCTCGAGGAACTCCTGCACCGCTTCGTAAGGGCCCGGTCCCCACTCGGGTTCGACGGGATGCCCGTTGATGGCCGTGTCCTGGACGATCAGGTAGCTCCCCGGAGCGACGAGCGTCGCGTACGCCTCGAGCTCGGCGCTCACGTGCGCCTTGTTGTGCGCGGAATCGAGAATGACGAGCGCGCGTCGATCGGCGACGTGGCGGAACACCTCTTCGATTACGTCGGGATCCACCGAGCTTCCCCGGATGAACCGCACGCGCCGCTCGAAGATCTCCAGCTGCCTTGCCTGCGCGGTGTTGTCCTCGATGTCGACCGAGACGACGATCGCGTCGGGGTCGAGCTGCTGCAACAGCATCGCCCACATCACGGCGCTGCCGCCGCAGTAGCTGCCGATCTCGACGACCACCTGGGGGCGGACCTCGCAGATGATCTCCTGCGTGATCCACGCGTCGAACGGATGCTGCAGCGTGGGGATGCCGAGAAACGTGTTGGAGAAGAACGATCGCCGGTCCTCCCACCAGAGCAACGCGAAGTCGCGGACGACCTGCTCTGCCGCGGGGCGTGCATTCGGCGCGTGCGGTTCGAGGCTCATCCGAGCGGGTGCTCCTCGAAGTAGTCGGCCAGCGCCTTGGTGATGGTCCGCAGGCGTTCCTCGGAGCCGACGCATTCGATTGTCGCCTGGGTCTCGGCATCAGTGGGAGTGTCGAAGGCCTCGGCGACGGAATGCGTCCCTTCACCTGAGATCCGAGCAAGGCATTCGGCCTCGGCCGCTGTTGCGCCCGCGATCGCGTACAGGTCCTCGACCGCGGCGATCACCTCGGCTGACGTGCAATCGACTCGAATTGGTGCGCAGGGCAGCGCGGCAGTGGCGGTGCCGGCCGTCGTGGTCTCTGGCGGTGTCGCCTTCGGCGGCGGCGTCTCCGACGCGCTTCCGCCACACGCTGCGAGCACCGAGACGACTGCCATCGACCACCCCGCGACGCGCCGCACGCGATCAGCGTATCGAGCGAGGGCGCGCGGGCTCCGAGGGGCCTCTGGTACCGTTTTGCCCTTTCCGGCATGGTCGGGCGGGAGGACGCACCCGGATGGTTCCCTTCTGGGGTCGGTTGATCGACCCGGTGCTCGCGAACGACCTGTCGGTCGTCGTCGTGCTCTCGTGTTGCCGAACGGATCGCGCTTGACACTGGGTCGGCTCGCCCTTGGTTGGGTTCTGGCGATTGTCGCGTTCGGGCCGGTTGCGGTGGGCGCCAGGGCGTTACGCGCCCGTTTCCTGCGCGGTTGGTCGGGGCCGCCGGCCGCGCTGGCTTCGTTGATGATCGCGATCGGGATGGTCGCCGGCGTGTGCCAGATCCTTGGCGCCGTCGGGCTGTTCCGGCGCGTCGCCGTCGCCGTTGGGCTCGCGCTGGTCGGCGGGGTGTCGTTCGTGCTCGCGCGGCCGCGGCGCGCGTCGCGCGGCGCGTCTCGGGTGCAGGGCCGAGACGCGGACGCGCGGGAGGATCGACCGGCGCCCCCGGCGGCATCCGTCGCTGGGCGACCAGGAGTGATCGTCGCCCTGGTGTCGGTCGCGGTGTTGCTCGCCGAATGGGGCGATCGCACGGTCAGCGCGCTGCGCGACGGCATGGATGTCGTCGACGCGCTCTGGTACCACATGCCGCTCGCCGCCCGCTGGGTGCAAGACGGTTCGATCACCGGGCTGCTGTACGTCGAGAACGAACCGCTGACGACGTTCTACCCGGCGAACTCTCCGATCGCGCACTCGCTGGGCATCATGTTCTTCGGGAGCGACCTGCTCACATACTTCATCACGTTGGGTTGGATGGCGCTGTCGCTGCTCGCCGGCTGGTGCATCGGTCGCCCGTTTGGTGCGGCGCCGCTCACGTTGGCGGCAACAGCGTTGGCGCTCGTCACGCCGGCCGCCGTCGGGACGCAGCCCGGCGCGCCCCTGAGCGACGTCGTCGGCATGGCCTGCTTCCTGGCAGCGGTCGCGCTCGTCGTCACAGCCGTTGCCGGACACCGTACGCCGCGCGTTGTCGAGGTCGCGGTTGCCTCGATCGGAGCCGGCCTCGCGTTCGGCACGAAGTTCCAGTTCATCCTTCCCGTCGTCGCGCTTGTCGTCGGTGCCGTCGCGATCTCGTCGTCCGGGCGACGGCTTCGTGAGCTGGCCGTGTGGACCGGAGGATTGGCTGCCTTCGGCAGCTTCTGGTACGTCCGCAACCTCGTCGCTACCGGCAACCCGCTGCCTGCGCTCGAGGTCGACATCGGACCGATCCACCTCCCGAGCCCTCCATTAGTGACGAAGATCTCCGGGCTGACCGACCACCTGTTTCGCGCCGACTCGTGGCGCGAGTTCCTGCTCCCCGGCCTCGATCGCGCGCTCGGCGCGACCTGGTGGCTGTTGCTCGCGATCGCCGTCGTCGGCTGCGGGGTCGCGCTGTTCGGCGACCGGCCACAGCGCTTCGTCGGATTCGTGGGCCTCGTGTCGCTCGTTTCCTTTGTCTTTTCTCCGTCGGCGATCGGTCTCCTCGGTGGGGCCTCGTTCTTCGTCTTCACCGTCCGCTATCTGGTTCCTGCGCTCGGCCTCGCGCTCGCCGGTGCGGCGGTTGCCGCTGCGACCAAGGGCCGCCGCGCGGTGCTCGCGTACGTCGTCGGGATCGCCGTGGTACTCGTGGCGATCTGGCTCGACACGAGTGACTGGCCCGAGTTCCGCGAGCTGCGCCTGGACGCGCCCGTGCTCTCGACGCGTTGGATCGTGTCGATGGTCTTGGGCGCCTTCGCCGTCGCGGTCGGCGCCGCCGTAGCGAAGCTGTGGCCGGGCTGGAGCGATCGCGCGCGAGGCACCTTCGCGGCAATGTCGATCCTTGCCGTGGTGGCGACGAGCGCTGTGGCGCTCGATCCCTATCTCGAAGGCCGCTTCCAGGACACCGCACCCGCGCCGGTGGTCTACCGGTGGGCACGCGATGTGAGCGGCGCGCGGATCGCGGTGTCGGGACTCTTCCTCCAGTACCCGTTGTACGGTCAGGACCTGAGCAACCACGTCCAGTACGTTGGGCGACGCGGCCCGCACGGCGCCTTCTTCGCGATCGGCAGCTGTGAGCGTTGGCGCCGCGCGCTCAACCGCGGGCATTACACCCACGTCGTGATCGCGCCGGTGGGGTACCCGTTCCGTCGTGACCTGCCGATCGAGGCGGTGTGGACCGCGACCGACCCGGCGAGTGTCGAGGTCTTGGCGGACGGCCCGCTGCGCGTGTACCGGCTCGAGCGGGCCCTCGCCCCCGAGGCTTGCGCGGGCCTCCCACCCGACGAGCGCGTCGCAGCTGTCGCGGACGCTGCCCCCGGTGATGCCAGCGCTGCCCCCGGTGATGCCAGCGCTGCCCCCGGTGATGCCAGCGCTGCCCCCGGTGATGCCAGCGCTGCCCCCGGTGATGCCAGCGCTGCCCCCGGTGATGCCAGCGCAGCCCCCGGTGATGGTCGAGAGGCCGATGGCTGAACGCACGTCTGGACCGCTCGCCGTCTTGTCGAGCCCGCGCGTCTATCGCGCCTATCACCGGCTCATCGGGACGCGGCGCCGCCTGCAGGGCGCCGTGCTGTCGCACCTGCGGCTGCAGCCCGGTGACCGCATGCTCGACATCGGCTGCGGGCCCGGCGACCTCCTCGAGGACCTCGAAGACGTCGACTACGTCGGGTTCGACCTCAGCGCCCGCTACATCGAGCACGCGCGGCGCCGCCACGGTTCGACGGGCAGCTTTCTCCATGCCGACGTGACAACCGTCGAGCCCGACTCGCTCGGATCGTTCGACGTCGTGCTGGCCCACGGGGTCATCCATCATCTCGACGACGCCGCGGCCGGGCA
>Ga0247727_10004801_pt1 | contig 28199 bp, 30 predicted proteins | sample WisWelCaveWW1625_FD_202498 | JGI IMG/M metagenome (GOLD analysis project Ga0247727, IMG submission 202498) | Biofilm microbial communities from Wishing Well Cave, Virginia, United States - WW16-25 | ecosystem: Environmental > Aquatic > Deep subsurface > Groundwater > Cave microbial mat | place...
GGCTCTAAGGGAAGCGCCGTAGAGAGAAACTACTGGTAACCGCCTACCGTCTACCGCCCACCGTCTACCGTCTACCGTCTACCGCCCACCGCCCACCGTCTACCGTCTACCGCCCACCGTCTACCGCCCACCGTCTACCGCCTACCGCCTACCGTCTACCGTCTACCGTCCTCAGTCCCCGCAGGAGCCGACCAGCTCCTCGCTGCGGCTGGCTTCCGGCTTCGCCGGCTGCAACTGCACCAGGTCAGCCTGGGACGGCTGCAACTGCACCAGGTCGGGCCGGGACTGCTCTTTGAGCACCACCTGGCGGTAGAGCTTCGCCATGCGCTGGTTCTCTTCCTCCTGCCGGAGGCGCTCGGCTCGCGCCCGCAGCTTCTCCTCGCGAGAGTTCTTGGCGATGCCGAGCCGGTCCAGATCGTGCTGCTCCTCGGTGGTCACGATGCCTTCCCGCAACACCATGGAGTGATCCACGCTCTTCAGCGGGACGGCCTTGCCGCCGGCGAAGATCTCGTGGCGGCCGTGCTCGTCATACCACTTGGTGAGGGTGGCGGTCATGTGCATCTTCTCGATGATGTTCCGCCAGCCGATGCCGGTGTTGTACGCGCAGAAGGAGATCTCGCCCTGCTGGGTGGCGTAGGGGATAATGCATTGCTCGGTGCGCCGGAAGTCGTAGTTGAACAGATCCTGGAACCACATGCCGGCGATGAGGAAGAAGTTCCAGCGGTCGGAGCGGCGTTGCTCGATGTCGGCGCGGGTGCGGTTGGCCCCGACGTTGCCATAGCTCTTCCCGGTGGCCCCGAAGGTCTTGTCGAACTTCCGGAGCAGGTCGCTGAGGCGGAAGTGGGTGGGAGCTTCGAAGGGGTTGTAATTGCGAAGCACCGCCAGCGCCATGCCGGCGATCGACCACCACTTGCTACGCGCCCAGTCGTTGACCTTGGCGACGTCGCGGGCCAACTGGTCGCCGTTGAGGAAGGCGGTGACGGGCCGGGCCTCCTTGGTTTGCTTGTCTACCATCACGGCCATGCCGACGCCGCAGTTGGGATGGCAGCCGCAGTTCACCTGGCCCCAATTGGCCTGCGGCCCGTGAACCAGGTCCGACCAGTCGCAGAAGGTTCCCATGAAGGAGATGGGAAACCAGTCGCGGGCCGGAACGCCCAGGCCGGTCTGGTTGCGGACGTCCTGGGCCAGGTGCGACAGGGTGTACCGCTGGGCCTGGCGGCGCTCGTCGGTGATGGCTTCGTCCCGGCCGGTGAAGGAAACCGGCTGAAAGGAGCAGAACGGGATCTTCTTGGGGTTGTCGAGCGCGAACTGAATGATCCGACCCACCTGCTCGTTGTTGATGCCGTTGACGATGGTGGTCACCGGAACGATATCGACGCCGTTGGAGTGCAGGTTTTCGATGGCCCGCAGCTTGACATCAAAGAGGTTGCCGACCTTGCGGTGGGCGTTGGCGGCGTTGCCGATGCCGTCGAACTGCAGGTACGCATACCGCAAGCCGGCATCGGCCGCCTGCCGGCAGAAAACCGGGTTCTTGGCGAACTCGATGCCGTTGGTGGCCGCCTGCACGCTGTTGTAGCCGACCTGGCGGGCGTACTTGACGGCGTCCAGGAAGAAGGGCGAGATGGTCGGCTCGCCGCCGGAGAACTGCACCGACATCTGGCGCCGGGGCTTGATCGAGATGGCGTTGTCGAGCAAGGTCTTGACGTCGTCCCAGCTCAGCTCGTGAACGAAGCCCACCTGGTTGGCGTCCATGAAACAGGGATCGCACATCATGTTGCAGCGGTTGGTCAGATCCACGGTCAGGACCGATCCCCGCCCGTGCTTGATGGTGCTGGAACCGTGGTTGTGCAGCTTCTCGTCGTTATGAGCCCGGATGTCGCGGCCGGGAAAGACCTTCTCCAGGTGACGGAAGAAATCCACGTCGATGGCCATCACATCTTCGAAGTGGCCGTGCTTGGGGCAATCCTTGATCATCAGGATCTGTCCGTCGCGCTGGATGACCTGGGCCTTGATCTGGCCGACCGGCTCGCTAAGCACAACCTTGAGGTCGACTTCGCCATCCAGGATCTGGTTGCGGATCTCGGGGACGCACCGCGGACACAGGGAATCGGTCGAGCGGGGCCAGCCCAGTGGCGGCTTGGTCTTTTGATAAGACTTCAGGATCGGCTTCTCGCTCCAGCGAGGGACGAAGGAGGGGTTCTCTTGAATCCGGTCGTTGACGAAGCGGAAAAGGTGCCAGGCCCCGCTGGCGGCCACCGAGACGCCCTTTTCCAAGTACTTGATCGGCTTGTGCATCCGCGCTCCTATGGGACAAGAACAGTAGTATACCTCAGGCGATACACCACACCCGTCCTTGCCAAAGGGCATGGTACGGGAAGTGACACCGCCCCGCCACCTCCAATTCGTCAAAGGGCCTGATTCCAACGCCGTATGGCGAATTCCGGGCTTGAATGGCGCCCGCCGGCCCCTCGGCCCGGGTCGCCCCATAAGCCATTGAAACATGACCACTTAGGTCCAGATTGGGGCGCCGAGCACAAAGGCAGCCTCTCAAACGCTTGCCGGAAGCGACGGGTGGTCCTGGATTCGATCAAAGCAGATCATCGAGGGGACGAGTCTCGCCTCGCTCGTCCTCATCAAGCGCATCCTGCGCCAGCTTCCGAATCCGATCCCGCTTCTCGGCGAAGCGTCTTTTCCAAGCCTCTTCGTCCGCCAGGGCATCCAGAATCTGCGACGCGATCGCATCTTGTTCATCCTCGGGCAGCACGCCGACCTTCTCGAGGGCTTTTCCCAGAAGCGTCGTCATGCCCACAATGGTATCAGAGCTCTCGCGCGGCGCCCCCCAGCTCCGTGGAGTCGTTTCCGTTGTCATCCTTGCCCATCTGGTTGTCGTAGACGATGGTTCCGCTGGACCGCTCCCAGATCTTGGTGCGGAACCTGGGACGTGGTAGACTTTCGGCATGAGAATCCTCAAGTGGGTTGCCAAGGCGGCTGGCCTGGTGCTGGGCTTGGGCGTCGTAGTTGCCTTCATCTCGGTGGCCGTGAACTACCGCCCCGGCGTGGTCATGGGCCGTCAAGTGGAGGCTGGCCGGGTCGAAGCACTCGATGGCAGCCAAGTCCGGATCGCCGACTACGCCGGAAAAGTCGTCTTGGTCAGCTTCGCCACCAACGCTTGAGGTCCCTGCAACGCGGAGGCTCCGCGTCTGGAGAAGGATTTCTGGCAGAAGGACCGGGAACGTGGGCTGCAGGTGGTGGGAGTGCTGCTGGACAAGGAGCGCCGCGACGCCGCCGCCTTTCGGAAACGGCACTCGCTTTCCTACCCGGTGCTGTTTGACCCGGAGGCGAAGATCTACCAGGCATTCCGCCGGGGCCACATCGTGGATGCGTTCTTACCGGGCGACCTGGTTGCCACGCCGTTCAATGTAGTGCTCGATCGCCAGGGGATCGTTCGCTACCGGGCCATGGGCTTCGAGGACGCCGCCATCCGAAAGCTTGTGGATGAGCTGCTCTAGCGCCTGTGCTACCATAGAGACATGCTGACGTGGATACCGGCGGTGGGGATTGTCTTGCCCATCGTCATTACCATCGCCATCGCCGCATGGCTCAACAACAAGCGCACCGATGACCTGCGGGCGCAGATCGAGGACTTCCGCTCGGAGGTCCGAGGTGAGATTCGTGAGCTACGCGCCGACATCCGCGAGATCAAAGGCGCCATTCAGGACCTCGACCGGCGGGTCACCATCCTCGAAGAGCGCTCGCGGCCCAAGATCCTGACCTGACGGCCGCGGCAGTTCGTGCTACCATATGACGTGCTGACCTGGATACCGGCGGTGGGGATTGTCTTGCCCATCGTCATCACCATCGCCATCGCCGCATGGCTCAACAACAAGCGACTGGACGACCTCCGGGCGGACATAGGACGCCTGGAGACCAGACTCCGGGCTGAGATGGACGACTTCCGCGAGGAGATGCGCAACGCGATCCGGGAGATTCGGGCGGACATTCGCGAGATCAAGACGGCGGTTCAGGATCTGGACCGCCGGGTGACGATCATCGAGGAGCGATCGCGGCCCAAGATCCTCACTTGAAATGCCGTCAGCGCGCCATGACGCGCTCGACCTCCGCGGCCTCGCGCGGCAAAGCCCCGCTGAGCAGCTTCCCGCCGTTTTCGGTCACCAGCACCATATCCTCAATCCGCACGCCGAGGTTTTCTTCGGGGATGTAGATGCCCGGCTCGAGGGTGAACACCATGCCGGCGGCCAGCGGGGTGTCGGGGTTGGCCGGGTCGTGGACCTCCAGGCCGACGTGGTGGGAGAGGCCGTGGATGAAATACTTGCCCAGCGGATTGCCCTGACGGTCCTTCCCATGGGTATTGATGTGCTGGTAGGCGATCTGGTGCAGGCTGTTGGGGCCGGTCCGAGCCAGGGTCATGCCGGGCTTGACGGCGGCCAGGGCGGCCTTCTGGGCGCCCAGAACAATCTCGTAGATCTCGCGTTGCCGGGGCGCGAACACGCCACCCACCGGAATGGTGCGCGTGATGTCGGTGGCGTAGAGGGAATACTCGCCGCCGACGTCCATCAGCAGCACTTGGCCGGCGTCCATGCGGGCGGAGTTGTCGGCGTAGTGCAGTACCGTGGAGTTGAAACCGGCGCCGACGATGGGAGCGTAGGCCGGACGCTCGCAACCCCGCTCCAACATGGTCCCGAGCATGGCCGCCGACACCTGGTACTCGTGGAGGCCCGGCTTGGTCCGTTTCCAGGCCGCCAGGTGGGCCGCGATGGAGGCGTCGGTGGCCTTCTGAATCAGTTCGATCTCGCCGGGTGACTTGACCATCCGAAGGGCGGTGATGGCGGAACGGCCATCGGAAATCTCGGCCAGGGGGGCGATCTTTTCCAGGGACTGAACGCGCGCCGACTCCCGGTCCCGGTCGGCGGCGCGGCCCCGCGGCAGCACCGTATAGATGCGTCCAAAGCCGGCCACCGCCTTGGCCAGCTCACCGTCGAACACCTCCGTGCCCCGGACGACCGGGAAGCCGGTTTTCTCCGCCAGGTTCTCGTCGTAGGGGCCCAGCCGGGGCCCGTTCCAGCGTTCCTGCCTGGGATTGCGGGCCGGCAGGAAGAGGATCTGGCGCGGCATCCGGCTGACCTGCTCGTAGACCGGCGACTGTTTCTCTTTCATGGGCGGCACCAGCATCAGGATGGCGCCGGGCTCGTTCCAGCCCGTCAGGTAGTAGAAGTTGTTGTCCTGGCGAAAGGCGGAGCGGAGGCTGGATCCTTCCAGCTCCGCGAAGCCGAAGACCACCGTGACGCCGTCGGCGAGCCGCTCCGCGAGGCGCGCGCGGCGGTCCTCGAACACCGGCCAAGGCTCCCGCTCGATGGCCGGCAGCATCGGCGGGGTCAACATCGCGGCCGCCACAACCATTCCCCACACCGCTTTGCGCATGAGGGCAGTATACAGTAAAATGACGGGTTTCAGTTCGGGCGGGCTGGATGCGGGCGATCGGACTTCTGCTGCGACTGTTTGCGTTCCTCTTCAACCTGGTCACGGCGCTGGGCCTGTTCTTTCTGGCGCTGCTGGTGATTCCGGGCGGGCGGCACAACCTCTCGTTGCCGGTGGTGCCGCTGGAGGACCGACACCTCACCTACACCTTGCTGGGGGCCTCCATCTACGCCTTCGTCTCCATGGTGCTGGCGCTGCGACGCGGCTGGGCCGCCCGCTTCTCGATGCTGCTGTGGAATCTGGTGGTGGCGGCCATGCTGCTGATGGCGCCGTTCCGAGCCTCCTTCAGCTTCCAGAACCCGCAGCAGTGGACCAGCGGGCTGTATGTATTGCTGGCTGCGCTGGCGGCCTTGTGGGGCAGCTGGCTGCAGTTCCGGAGCGCCCGGGTGATGCAGGCATACTTGCCTGTTACTCGTTAGGGCCCCCGGAATAATTGGACATCCTCTGCGTCTCGGCGTCTCTGCGGTTCATTGTCAGCGCTACAAGGAACCGCCGAGACGGTAGACCGGTGCTCCCATTTGGCTGGTGCGAAGAGGATTTATCGACAGGTATTGGCTCGTGGGGCCATTCTCCCCACGCGCGTCACGCGAACCGACATGGTGGCAAATTTGCCACCATGTCAGTTCTGAGAGACCCGGGACAAGACCGAGGCTCTGGTCAACGTCTTCGTGCCGCGACCGACCGAAGCAACTTCCGGGCAAATTTGCCCCGAAGTCCCGGTGGCCTCATCGCTTGGCCGCTTCGCCCCTCCATCCCTCCTTCCCCCACGCAGCACTCGGCCCGCAAAGTCGGCGTATCGGAAACCTGCCGTTCCGGCTGCCGATAGCTGTCGGCAACAGCCCGTCCATTGGCCTCTCATCCCTCACCACCTGGTCGTTCTCTCCTCTTGCCAGAAGGGCTGGCCAGGCGTGGGCTTCAACCTCACCGATCCTTCCCGGATCGGCTCCTGGACCAAGCTCGAGCCGCTCCGGGACAGGCAGGATTTCCGGCGCAAATTTGCGACGGAGTTCAACCCTTGCGCTGTCCATAACTTAGCCAGCTTAGCTGGTACTAAGGCCCGCGGGGACGGGGATACATTTGACCGCTTGGCTGCCCCGACAGGCAGGAATGCCTGTCCTACAGGCCGGCCTCCGAGGCCCGGCGCATCAGCTCGGCGCGGTCCATCTCGCGGTACTTTTGGGGCAGCAGGCTCTTGCTGGTGCACTCCAGCACCGCCGCCAGAACCTGGGTCTCGATCTGGGCGGGATAGGCGGGGGGAATGAAGTCCTCCAGCGCCGCCCGCAAGTCGTCGGCGCCCACCACGGCGTCGCCCTCCAAAGCGCTCTTCATTTTGGCCCGCACCAGGACGGCCTCGATGTCGGCGCCGGAAAGCTGCCCTCCCCCGGCCAGAAAGGCCTGCTCGGCCTCCTGGGACTCCAGCGCCGTGCCGGTCTTCTTCTGCATAGCCCGCAGCATGGCCAGCCGCTCTTCGGGGGTCTCGGGATAGAAGAGCGCTATGTGCTCCTCGGCCCTTCCCTGGCGCTTCAAATCCACCGGGATCAGGTCCGGACGGCAGGTGAGCAGAAACCAGATCACCTTGCCGCGATTCTCGGTGTTACCCATGAAGGCGGCGATCTGGGCGAAGACGCGGTTGCCGACGCCGCTGTCGCCGGAGCTGGACCGGTCGCCCAACTGGGCATCGGCTTCGTCGACGATCACGGCGATGGGGCTCATGGCCTGCAACAGCGCCAGCACCCGCTCCAGGTTGCCTTCCGTCACGCCCTGCCACATGCTGCGGAAATTCTTGAGGGTCACGGCCGGGATGCCGACCTCGCCGGCGAAGCAGGTCGTCAGAAATGTCTTGCCAGTGCCCACGGGACCGCAGATCACGTAACCCATCGGCAGCACCTCCAGCCTTCCGGCCTTCAGGGCCGCGGCGGCGTCCCGGAGCTTCTTCTTGGCGGCCTCGTTGCCGGCCACCAGCGACAGATCGTACTTGCTCTGCACGAATTCCAGCAGCCCGCCGGACTCGGCCTCGATCAGCTCCTTTTTCCGCTGCGCCAGAAGCTTCAGGGTAAGCGGCTGGCGGTTTTCCTGGGCATGGGAAATGAGATGCTGCAACTGGACCCTGCGCAGCCCGGATCCCAGCTTGGCCAGGGCCTCCGGGGTCACGTCGGAGCCTTCCGGCAGGGGCGCCGCTTCCAACTGGCGCCGCACGAACTCCAGCCGCTCGGCTTCCTCCGGCAGCGGCAGCTTCACCACCGCCACCCCCGGGTTTTGCACGATGCCCTGGTTCAGCTCCGACAGCTTCTCGGTGATCAGGCAGATGGTGGCGTCGGCCCGCAGCAACAGCGGGTTCTGCGCCCAGCGCTTCAGGATCACCAGGCAGTTGCGGTCCTCGGCTCCCATGGAACCCACGTCGCCGGCGGGCACGATGGTCTCGGCAAAGTCGATGAGCAAGGCGATCTTCTTGCCGTCGGCCAGCCGCACCCGGAGGTAGCTCTCCAGCAGCGTCAGCACGCCGTCGGGATTTCGCGGCAGACCCTGCGAGTACTGGGTGCCGTGGAAGGCGTCGTAGGCGCTGAGCGACCGTCGAAAATCATCGTGCATCGCGGGGGTGGCGAACGTCAGTCCGCCGCCCCGGTCATAGGTCATCACGATATCCCGCCGGCCGAAGAGCGCCTCCTGCAAAAACTTGTGCAGCGTCAGGTAAGTCTGCTGCCCGCCGGTCCCGAGCGGCTGTACGTCGTGCACGTTGCCGCTCAACACGAACATCGCCATGCTCCGCGAATAGTATTTCTGGGAGAGATCCTGAGCCCAGGCGGGAAGTTGGGTGGCCATAGGCAGTTGCCCTCAGCTCCGGCTCCGGTGCTTGATCCGGCTGGCAAGGGATTCGATCCCCGGCAGCGGGTCGTGCTGCGGCGGAGCCGCCAGGTCGAAGATGGCTTGCACTTCCTTCACGGTCTGCTCCATCCCCTCGAGGTCCTCGACCAGTTGCTCAATCTGGTCGCTCACCTGCTGGGGATCCCGCATGGTTATGGACTGGTCCTTAATCAGATCCAGCACGTCTTCCATGGCCTCCAGCTGGGCATCCAGCACCTCGCGGTTCTCGCGGATGTTCTGAAACTTTTCCAGCCGCCGGGTCAGGATATCGATCCGCTTGCGATTGATCTCCTGCACTTTCGGGGATTCTTTCTCGAGGTCCTTGCGCAGGTGGGCCAGCTCGCGGTCGACGCCCGCCGGCTCCAGCCGGTCCAGGTAATCGCGCTGCAAGTGCGCGGCCGAGAGCAGGCGCAGGTAGGCCTGCAAAAGGCTGTCGAGTTTTTGCTCCGTCGTCGCCACAAACATCTGGGAGCTGGCGGGGAGCTTCTGGTAATTGGACTTGATGGTGAAAACCGTCTGGTTCACGAGTCCCAGGCGCTTCTGGCTGGCGGCCGGCAACTCCTTCCACAGCTCGTGGAGCCGCTGGGCGCGCTGTTTTTTTTCTGCGGCGTACTTCCAGGAGCGCACCAGGCGGCGGAAGCGGCTGGACTGGGGCACCACCGCCAGGTACATCAGCTCCAGCCCGGCCGCCAGCACCAGCGGCAGTCCGGAGCCGGACAGCAGCGCAAACGCCCCCGCTCCGGCCAGCCCGATCCAGTTATACTGCCAGCGGAGAGCCGCCTTGACGTAGTTGATGCCGGTGTCGTCAAGGTCCTTCACCAGTTGGTCGAGGTTTTGGTCGGCCATGGGCTCATATAGATTGTAGCCTGCCGCTACAACGTGACAAAGCGCTCCCGGATCACCCGAAGAAGCTCCAGGAACTCGGGCGTGGAGGCGATGCCCTTGCGCCAGGCCAGCCCCATGTCCTTCAAGTTGAAGGATTCCTGGATGCGGGCGCCTGGAATCACCTGCCCCTGAGGGTCGCGATCCCGGCCCATCAGCCAAATGGTATCGGCCGCCTCCAGGGCCGCCACGATGTCGTGCGTCACCACCAGGATGGTGTTGAGGGTATGGGCGTTGGCCACTTCCGCGATCAGCTCCGCCACTTCTTCAACCGCCATGGGGTCCAGGCCCGAGAAGGGCTCGTCCATGAGGAGAAAATGCTCGCTGCACATGAACTGCTGCGCGATCGCCACCCGCTGCCGCTGGCCGCCGGAAAGCATCGCCGGGTAGTGATGGGCCCGATCCAGAAGGCCGAATCGCTCCAGCAACCCCTGGGCCTTCTGGCGCGCCAACTCCCGGCTGAGCCCGGCGCGCCGGCCCGCCACCAGCAGATTGCCCATCACGGTGCGGTGCTGGAACAGCGGATAGTGCTGCGCCACCACCCCGACCATGCCGCGTCGCACCGGCTCGGCGTTCTCGCCAAGCAACACCCGCCCGGTGTCCGGCTGGTCGAGCCCCGCCAGGATGCGGAACAGGCGCGTCTTGCCGACGCCGCTGGGCCCCAGGATCCCCACGATCTGCCCCGTCACCTTCTCCGGTCGATGGATGTCCTTAACCTCGCAGTTGACCTCCCGCAGGATCTGGTTGCCGCCCAGGTTCTGGGAGACGTTCTCCACCCGGAGGATGGTCTGGTGCGTCTCGTAGTAAGGCTTCAGGCGCTCCATCACCGTTTCTCCCGCGTCAACTCCGCCCAGGGGCAGACCAGGCGCTGGAAGACCCCGATGGCGTAATCCTGCGTCATCCCCACCGTCAGGATCAGCAACTGAATGGCGAACACCTCCGGGAGACGGAAGTGTTTGTTCTGGTTGAGCAGCATGGCGCCGATGCCGCCCTCGGAGCGGGAAATCCCCTCCACCATGGTGAGCATCATCCATCCGATGGCGGCGTTCTGCCGCAGCGCCTCGATGGCCTTGTCGGCGGTGCCCAGGATCACTACATCCCACACCACCTGCCATTCGCCCATACGCAGCGTTCGGGCGTGATCGAAGGCGGCGCGCGGAATGGAGGTCACCTCCGCGGCCATGGTGGTTACAAAGAACACCGTCATCCCGAAGACCATCAGCCACAGCTTGAGAGCGTGACCTCCACCTACCATCAAGGTGAAGACGAAGGTCAGCCCGATCAGGCCGAGAAACCGTCCCTTCGACACCGCCGCCGCCAGCGGCCGAAACAAGGGGAGCACCGTCAGGTAAGAGAGGGCCAGCGAGATGGCGGCCGTTAGGGCCAAGGCCTGCAGGTTGAGCCAAAAGCTGGTGCCCAGCTCGCGGCCCAGGCCTTGCTCGGTCCACAGCTTACCCAACGCCGCCAGCACCTCACCGGGCTTGGGCAGCACCTCCACCGGCGAGAACCACCAGACCAGCAGCGCCACCGCCGCCTGCGCCGCCACCAGGATGCGGAAGGCCGCCGCCGAGATGGCGCGGTTGGGCTGGAGCGCTGCGACAAAGTCGGAAGTCGTCATGCACGACGTCAGCGGGTGGTGCCGAGAACGATCTCGACACGCCGGTTCTTGGCCCGGCCCTCCGGGGAGGTGTTGGGCTCCACGGGCTGTTCCTGCCCATGAGCGAACACCCGCAGGCGGCCTGCCGGGAAGTTCACCGGGGACTGTTCCTCCAGGTACTTCTTCACGGCAAAGGCCCGCGACTCCGACAGCACCACGTTGGATTGCGCGGCGCCCTGGCTGTCGGTATGGCCGTGCACCTCCACCACCGTCCCGCTGGCCACCAGCAGGTCGCGCATCAGCTTTTCCAGTTCCGCCTTGGCTGCCGGGGTGAAGGTGGCCTTACCGGTGTCGAAGTTGATGTACCACGCCTTGCGGCTTACCATGGTCTGCATCTTCTCGGTCGGGGAGAACTGCATGGAGGCGGCCTCCGTGGCGGGCGCCGACCGCTTGGCGAGCGCCTGGATGTAAGAAGTGTCCAAGACGCGGCTCACCGGATCGTAGCTGGGCACCAGGTCCGGGTACTGCGCCACCACGATGTCGCCGAAGACCCGATAGGTGGCCGCGAACAGGTTCGCCGATCCCGACGCCAGCCCGAACAGCTGGAGGTTGTCGGCCAGGTTGTTCACCGTCGACCCGCCCAGCTCCACGGTAAGCCCCTGCTTGTCTTTCTCGGTTATGCCGTGATAGTAGTTTTCCCAGTAGGCGGCGTCGGCGGCCGCTTCCTTGTAGACCGCGGCGCTGACGCCGGCGGCATGGCGCAGGGCAGCCGGAACGGCCTTCACCTGGTCGCCGCCTTCGAAGATCGCTTCCAGCATCCCTTCCACGACGGGCCGGTTATCGCGCATCCAGCGGTCGATGCCGATGATGACGTGGGGCATCTGGGAGGCGTACTCGCGGGTGGAGGCGATCGACGCCAGGCCGCCTTTCTTCTTAGCCACGGTGACGTCGCCGGGCGTCCAGGTCACCACTCCGTTCACGCACACCTGCTTGCTCTCACCGGTCCTCTTGCCGTTCTTCACCACCGGGCGCGACTCGCAATAGCCAGCCACGTATTTTTCCGGCGCGTCAATGTAGTCGTTGGCGGCCACCCAGTTCAGACACCCGGGGTCGTAGGTCTTCTCGTCGGGGTTGTTGCACAGGCCATTGTCGCCCAGCCACTTCTGGGCGATGTTCCAGTCGCCGTCCCGGAGCACGCCCGCCACCAGGCCCCCCCGCGAAGCCTGGGGGTTGGCCTTCCACTCCGGCGGGCCCATGAACTTATCCTCTCCCCGCGAATACCCGGCCGAGCCGACCACCTTGGCGGTGTAGTCCGGCCCCAGCTTGCGGAGCGTCTCGTTGACCCCGCGGAGAAACGTCGCTGAGCCATCGCCCATGATGGCCACGAAATGCGCGCCCTTGGAGGGATTCCGGTTCCCGCTTTTCAGGTCGTTGGCAAAAGCGATGAGAGATTCCTGCATCTTGCTGGCGTCGTCCTGCCGCAGGAGGTTAAGGTTGGCCCCTTTGCCGCACATCAGGCTGCCCTGCGTGGACTGCGGGCCGCCGTTGGCGAACATCAGGCCCATCTGCGCGTTCCAGGCCCACAGCAGCATGCGGATTTCCGGCTTGTCCCCGCAGCCGGGCCCGGCGCCGGGCGCCGGCGCCGGAGTGACTTTGGGATTGCTGGACACGGCCGGGGCGGGCAGATCCGCCCGCCGGGGCACCACCGACTCGGTGGTCTTGGCCGCCGGCACCAGTTTCTCCAGCAGCCCGTACTTGTGCAGGCTGTAGCCCACCAGGCCGGCTCCGATCAGAAAGATCAGCAGCCAGCCCCCCTTTTCGATTCGCAACGCCATAAGCTTTGGCCCTCCTCACTCAGGTGGTCTTCTCCGCCTGCCGGCCTCCGATGGTCTTCTCGGCGGCCGCCGGGGCGGCTTCGGGTGAAACCAAACCCTTTTCGATTCGCAACGCCATACGCTTTGGCCCTCCTCAATCAGGTGGTCTTCTCCGCCTGCCGGCCTCCGATGGTCTTCTCGGCGGCCGCCGGGGCGGCTTCGGGTGAAACCAAACCCATTTCCGCCTTGAACTGCTTGACCAGCTCGGCGGCCCGCAGCTTCTCGGCCTCTTCCTCGATCTGGAACTTCTGCTGATCCACGTTGGTGAGGGCCATCTCCATGCGGGCCTCGTCCACGGCGGTCTGCTCCTGAATCTTGCGGATCATCTCGTCATGTGTCTGGCTGATGCCGGCAATCTCGAACTGCTCCATGGCGTCGGCCACCTTCTTCTGCCACTGGGCGCGGCGGTAGTCGCGGATAGCCTCCAGGGCCTCGCGCGTCTTGCGGTCCTTCTCCCGCAGGAAGGCCTTCTTGACGTTGCCGGCCTTGTCGTAGGCAGCCCTGGCGGCGGTCAGCTGCTGGCCGGTGCGGCCCAGGGCGCCGCGCAGCTGCTCCAGCTGGACGGCGTAGTGGCCGGCCAGGTCGTCCCGCCCGGCCTGGATGGAGGCCTTCACCTTGGCGGCCAGCTCCGAGACATCGTGCTTGTACTTACCCTCTTCCTTTTCCAGCAGCGTCACGTTGGCTTTCACCATGGCGATGCTCTCGTTCATCCGCGGCACCTGGTCATTCATGTCCCGGATGTTCTGCTCCAGAATGATCTCGGGGTTCTCTCCGACCGAGATGAAGAACCCGGCAAACGAACGAAGTATCCGGCGCAGACGGTTCCACATAACGTTCCTCCTTTGCTCATGCGGACTGGCGGGGGGGGCCGGGAGACGCCGCCGGCCCGCGCGTGATGGGATTCTCGGTGACGAACGGCGCCACGCCGACGGCGATCCGCTGCTCTTCTTCGTGCTTACGCCGCAGCCAGCCCTGGAAGCGATCTTTTTCCTTCTTCAGCTCGTCGTTGCTGGCCTGGAGGCGCACGCGGTAGTCGGCGGTCACCCGGTCGAGCTCCTCCTGCAAGCGGCGGTTTTCCTGCTCCGTGCGACCTTCCAGCTCCTGCAACTGCTTTTGCTGGAGCCGCTCGAAGGTGTCCAGGGCCTTGTCCCGGCGGACGGCGTCCTCGACGATCTCGCGCACCTTGACGCCGGCGGCGTCGAGGGCCACCAGCACCGAGCTGCGCTTCACCTCCGGCGGCAGACTGCGAATGTGCTCGCTGTTCAGCATCTCGGTCACCTTGAAGATGGTGTAGCCGTGGGCCGGCGCGGGAATCTCCGCGGCCCGGTAGATCTCTTCAAAGGAGTTGAGGTTGGCGAGGGACGGCGCCGACTCCATCTTCGGCTGGGTGGCGGCCACCCTGGAGGCGATGTCGGCCACCGTCTCGGCCGCGCTCTCCGGAGTCGCGGCTGCGGGGGCCGCCGCCTCCGGCCCGGTCTGGCCCGGCTGCTCGACGCTGACGAAGTAGTTGTACCACTTCTTGGCCATGAGGCCCCTCCATCCGAAGGGAATCGACGTGCAGATTATCGCACAAACAGGCGCCGGCAAAGGCCTGCTTGGCTGTCCGGCTGCCCGCGTCGGCCTTTGCTTCAAGCCAGCGGCGCGGCTTCCCGGATCTGGCGCGAGACGGCAGGGAATTTCTCGAAGTTCTTCAGGAAGCGAGCCGCCAGTTCCCGGGCGCCGCGGTCATAAGCGCCGGGATCGGGCCACTGTCCCCGGGCGTCCAGCACCTGGGCGGGAACCTCCGGACAGGACTTCGGGACGCTGACCCGAAACACGGGGTGCTGGGCATAGGGGACGGAGTCCAGCTGCCCGGAAAGGGCGGCGTCGAGCAAGGCGCGAGTGTGCGGCAGGCTCATGCGGCGGCCGGCGCCGAACGGCCCCCCCACCCAGCCGGTATTGACCAGCCAGCAGGCGGCGCCGTGACGCCGGAGGCGCTCCCCCAGCATCTCGGCATAGAGCGCCGCCGGCCGCGGCAGGAAGGGCCCCCCAAAGCAGGCGCTGAAAGTGGCTTCCGGCTCGTTGCCGAGACCGCGCTCGGTGCCCGCCACCTTGGCGGTGTAGCCGCTCAGGAAGTGATACATAGCCTGGTCCGGCGTCAGTCGCGACAGGGGCGGCAGGACCCCGAAGGCGTCCGCCGCCAGGAACACCACGTGGCTGGGATGCCCGGCGACGCCCGGGATCACGGCGTTGTCGATGAAGCTGACCGGGTAGGCGGCGCGGGTGTTCTCCGTCACCGCGTCGTCGTCGAAGTCCAGCAGGCGCCGGCCGGCGTCGATCATGACATTTTCCAGCACCGTCCCGAACCGGATGGCGTTCCAGATCTGCGGCTCGTTCTGGCGTGACAGGCGGATGCACTTGGCGTAGCAGCCGCCGTCGAAGTTGAAGATGCCGGTATCGCTCCAGCCGTGCTCGTCGTCGCCCACCAGCCGCCGCTTGGGATCCGCCTGGTGGTTCAACGGAGAGGGGTGACTTCAACTTGCTCTTTGTCACGTTCAAAGGTGACGCGGAAGTGGTCGAAGAATCCGGTCTGGCCAAGGAGTGCGGCCACCCCTCTGGCGTTCGTGAAGCCCACTTCCATTTCAACGGGTTCTCCGGCGCCAACTACCTGAAGCTGGACGGGATGAAAGTACACGTCGATGGGATCGCCGGAAACACCAAAGAAGCGGGTGCGGCGGCCAGCTTCCAGATCAATACCAAGGACCTTGCCGATCGAGGAATGAAACAGCGTCGCATCGGCGCCCGAGTCAATCAAGGCCTCGACTTGAACTTGCTGGCCGTGATGAAAAAGGCAGACCGGAATAACCGGTCTGGTGATCCAGGGTTGCTGGGGGTTGAGGAAGTTGGGTTGTTTCCGGTAGGGAAATCTCATGCCAGCGGAGCGTAGCCAGCATCAAAGGGCCAGACCTTCATCAGTCTGACGTTCTGGTAGCCCTTGCGCCGGGCTTCCTGCTCTGCTTCAAAGGCGTCTGACCCGCTGGCCACGACCTGGGGAGTATCGTCCTGCTCCAGTAGGGCCACCCATTTGTCCTCGTAGTCTCTGAGTTGTTCGAGAAGTTTGTCCTGGTTCATGGTTCTGAAACCCATTGTAGCATCTGCGTACCGCCGGTCAAGCTCCGACCTTCCGGCTGGTTTTGCCGTTGAAACCCTCGGCCGTCTTTCAGCTCGTGGCTCCATGGTAGTACTAAGACTGTCGCGTTGAGAAGCCCGTGGTTGCGTCGCCGGCCACAAGGTGATGGTTTGATACCACCCCCGGCGCCTGGGTTGTGGGATTTAAGCACCCGCGGCCCCAACTGGAACCGCTCCTGCCCTATTCGTTCTATTCGGCCAGCATCCCGCAACCTGGCCTCTGGAACTGATTCCCACTGGCCGCAAGACACCCTCGCTCAACGCTCGGGCGGCCAGCGGCAATCAAAACGGATTGCAAAAAGAATAATGGGGGAGAGGGCAGGGCCGTCGTCCACTTGCCGCAGCCCGCACCGGGGTCTGCGGCAAGCCCGCCGAGCGGCCCGGTGCGCCTGCTAAGGCAGCACAACCATCGATGCAAATGGCGTGGGAGGTGTCTTGGGCATCTCACGGTTTGCAGCAGTGGATCTTCACTGGAGGCGCGGGAACGGCAAGCCCTGGTGCTTAAGGTACAAGATGGGTTTTGTCTGAAACGTATGGCACGGGCTCTCCCAGCTCCATTGTGCCTCAAAGCAGGAAACTGGAAAAGGCCTGGCTTGGGAAATCCTGTGCTTTTTGAAAGCGCGCAGGGGAGAGAAAGATCGGCTGCACGATTTGTTGCGGTTTCTCCAGTGAGAAGGCCGTGGCCGGGCCGATCCAGAACATCTTCTCGAAGCCGGCGCCTTGCAGTTTGGCGCAGAGGTTCTCGGCTCGGGCCTGGCTCGATACTCCTCCTGGCGCCGTTGCGAGCGTCCTTCAGCCTCCAGAACCCGCAGCAGGGGACCACCGGGCTGTATGTATTGCTCGCCTCACTGGCGGCCTTGTGGGGCAGCTGGCTGCAGTTCCGGAGCGCCCGGTCATCCCGAGCGTAGCGAGGGATCTGTTGTTGTGTGCCGGGGCGAAAGCAGATCCCTCGCTGCGCTCGGGATGACAAGAGCTTCAAGCCACCGGCGCGGCCTCCCGGATCTGGGGCGAGACGGCAGGGAATTTCTCAAAGTTCTTCAGGAAGCGAGCCGCCAGTTCCCGGGCGCCGCGGTCATAAGCGCCGGGATCGGGCCACTGTCCCCGGGCGTCCAGCACCTGGGCGGGAACCTCCGGGCAGGACTTCGGGACGCCAACCCGAAACACGGGGTGCTCGGCAAAGGGGACCGAGTCCAGCTGCCCGGAAAGGGCGGCGTCGAGCAAGGCGCGAGTGTGCGGCAGGCTCATGCGGCGGCCGGCGCCGAACGGTCCCCCCACCCAACCGGTGTTAACCAGCCAGCAGGCGGCGCCGTGACGCCGGAGACGCTCCCCCAGCATCTCGGCATAGAGCGCTGCCGGCCGCGGCAGGAAGGGCCCCCCAAAGCAGGCGCTGAAAGTGGCTTCCGGCTCCGAGCCCAAGCCGCGCTCGGTGCCCGCCACCTTGGCGGTGTAGCCGCTCAGGAAGTGATACATTGCCTGCTCCGGCGTCAGTCGCGCCAGGGGCGGCAGGACCCCGAAGGCGTCCGCCGCCAGGAACACTACGTGGCTGGGATGCCCGGCGACGCCCGGGATCACCGCGTTGTCGATGAAGCTGACCGGGTAGGCGGCGCGGGTGTTCTCCGTCACCGAGTCGTCGTCGAAGTCCAGCAGACGCCGGTCGGCGTCGATCATGACGTTTTCCAGCACCGTCCCGAACCGGATGGCGTTCCAGATCTGCGGCTCGTTCTGGCGTGACAGGCGGATGCACTTGGCGTAGCAGCCGCCTTCGAAGTTGAAGACGCCGGCATCGCTCCAGCCGTGCTCGTCGTCGCCCACCAGCCGCCGCTTGGGATCCGCCGACAGGGTTGTCTTGCCGGTCCCGGAGAGGCCGAAGAACAGCGCCACGCTGCCGCCGGCCCCCAGGTTGGCCGAGCAGTGCATCGGAAAAACGCCCCGCTCCGGTAGCAGGTAATTCAGGATGCTAAAGACGCTCTTCTTCATCTCACCGGCGTAGCTGGTGCCTCCGATCAAGACCATCCGGCGGGTGAAGTCGATCACGATGCAGTTTTCCGAGTGCGTCCCGTCTTCCGCCGGATGCGCCTGAAAGCCCGGCGCAAACATCAGGGTGAACTCTGGAACGTGGTCCGCGGTCTGGTCGGGGTCGGGACGCACGAACAGCTGTCGCGCGAACAAGGCGTGCCAGGCGCGCTGGGTGATGACGCGGATCGCGAGCCGGTACACCGGATCGGCTCCCGCGAAGCAATCCTGCACGAACAGGTCCTGGCCTTGCAGGTAGGCCAGGAACTTGGCGTAGAGCACCCGGAAGTGCTCCGGGCTCAGGGGCTGGTTGACGGCTCCCCAGTCGACGGCGGACTCGGTGGCGGCGTCGCGCACCACGAACTTGTCGCGAGGAGAGCGCCCGGTGAATTGTCCGGTGCGGACTACCAGCGGCCCGCCGGCCGCCAGCAGGCCCTCGTGGCGATCGATGGCCTTCTCGATCAACTGAGCCGTCCCCAGGTTCCAGTAAACGGTGTTGACGTTGCGAATGCCGTGCTCGCCCAACCCGTAACGACTCGGTTTGATACCGGAATTTTGCATGCCCTATACCCGCGTGCGGAATTTGTTCGACAGAACGGCCAGCTTTTCGTCGAGCGTCAGCGGCTTCGACTGGGGCTTCGACTGGGGCTTCGACTGGGGCTTCGACTGGGGAGGCTGCGCCCGGACCGGCTTGGAGGCCGCCGGCGGAGTGGCCGCCCCCACCGCCACCGGTTCGGCGGCGGGTTTGGCGGCCGGCTTGTCGAGCCGAGGCGGCCGGAGTGGTTTTTCCACCTTGGGTGGAGGCGGCGGCTTCATCGACAGCGAGATGCGGCGCGCCTGGACGTCGGCCGACAATACCCGCACCGTGACCACGTCGCCTACCTTCACGGCTTCGCGCGGATCCTTGACGAACTTGCCGGCCAGCTCCGACACATGCACCAGCCCGTCCTGGTCGACCCCGACGTCGACGAAAGCCCCGAAGGTGGTGAGGTTGGTGACCACGCCCTCCACTTGCATGCCCGGCTTCAGGTCCGAGATCAGCAGGATCGCATCCTGGTAGCTTGGAACGACGAAGGCCTCCCGCACCTCCCGGCCCGCCCGGCGGAGTTCTTCGACGATGCCGGCCAGGGTGTCGGGGCCGGCTGTCTCGGTCTGGAATTCTGCGATCGGGAGCTGGTCGAGCAGGTCCGGTCGGGTGAGCAGCTCGCCCACCGGAACCGTCAACGAGGCCGCCATTTTCTCCACGATGGGGTAGGCCTCCGGATGCACGGCGGTGGAGTCCAGAGGGTTCTCACCGCCGCGAACCCGCAGGAACCCGGCAGCCTGCCCAAAGACCCGATCGCTGAAACCCGGCACGTCGCGGAACTGCCGGCGGGAGGTGAAACGGCTGCTCTGGCGGTGCTCGATGAGCCTCTTGGCCAGCCGGTCGTTGAGACCGGCCACCTGACGCAGCACGGCAAAGGAGGCCTCGTTGGCATCGGCCCCCACCTGGTTGACGCAGGCGGCGACGGCCGCCTGGAGCCCGGCGTCCAGCCGGATGGGGTCGGTCTCGTCGTGAGACTCCCCCTCCGCCAGAGACCCCGGATCGATCTTGACCAGCTCGGCCAGCGGATCCTGCAAGCTCCGCGCGATGGAGATGGCGGCGCGCTCGGCCGCCTCCAGGCCGGGGAACTCTTCGCGGCCCAGCCGGGAGGTCGCGAAGGCGGAGGCCCCCGCCTGGCTCACCACTATGGAAAAAACGTTCTCCAGTTGCTGGTCCCGGATGAGGGCCCGCACGAACAAATGAGTCTCCCGCCAGGCGGGTCCGCTGCCGATGGCCACGGCGCGCGCGGCGTGCTTGCGGATCATCTCCGCCAGGGTCGAGCGGGAGGTCTCGGTGTCGTGCCTGGGCTCGTGGGGGTGGATGGTGGCGCTTTCCAAAAAGCGTCCCAACTCGTCGACGGCCGCCAGCCGGCACCCGTTGCGGAGGCCCGGCTCGATGCCGACCACCCGGATGGCCCCGGCCGGGGCCGCCAGCAGCCGGCGGCGCAGGCTTTCCTGAGCCAGCCGGATGGCTTCGGCGCCGGCGCGCCCCTGGAGCGTGGCGCGGAGCTCGCTCTCGATCGCGGGGCCCAGGACGCGGTGGTAGCACTCGCGGGCCGCCGCCTCGATCTGGGGGGCGAACACCGAGGCCCGGTCCGCAATCAGGGGCCCCCAGAGCTGCTCCAGGGCAGCGGCCTCGTCGACCTCCAGGCTCATCGTCAGGAACCCCTCCTTCACGCCGCGATGGATGGCCAGAAGGCGGGAGTCCGGCATCTGGGTCGCCGGCTCGCGAGCACCATTGTACACCTCATATGTGGTCCGCTCCTTCTGCTGGTGCGGGGTCTCGTCGACCCGCTCGTTCTTGGTGGCCACCACCAGCGCCTGCTGCCGCCAGAGCTTCCGCATCCGCTGGCGAACGGCGGCCACCTCGGCGAGGCGTTCGGCCAGGATGTCGCGGGCGCCGGCCAAGGCCTGCTCGCCCGACTCGACGCCTTTCTCAGGCTTCACAAAGGCTTCGGCGGCGGCCTCCGGCGAGCGGCCGTCCGGCTGCTGGCGCCCCAACCACTCGGCCAGCGGCTCCAGACCCCTCTCGACGGCCGCGGCGGCGCGGGAATGCTTCTTCGGCCGGTAGGGCAGGTAGAGGTCTTCGAGCTCGTGCCGATCGAAGGCGGCGTCGATCCTGGCCTTCAGCTCGGCGCTCAGGCGGGCCTGTTCCTGCACGGCGCGTAGAATCTCACCGCGGCGCTCCTCCAGCCGCCGGTAGTGTTCCAGGCGCTCTTGCAACAGGCGGATCTGCTCTACCGTCATCCGGCCGATGGCCTCCATGCGGTAGCGCGCCAGGAAGGCCGGGGTGGCGCCCTCTTCGAGCAGGCTGATCGCCTGGACCAGGTGTACCAGGGGTATCTGGATCTCTTCCGAGATCCGGAGGTATGCCGCCGGCGGGAGGTTCGTCAGCGGTTGCATGGCCACTGCCGCTGGTACATGGCGGAGTCCAAAGAAGGTTTATACTGTATCATAGATGGCATGCAAGCGGGCCGTTCCATGATGCAGGCGCTGGCGCTGGCGACCGGAATGGGTAGCCTGGCGGCCCGGGCCCAAATCATCGAATTCTACTCCAACGGGCTGAAGTATCAAGCCCTCACCCGGGCGGGTGTCACGGTCATGTATACGGAGATGCCGCTCCAGGTGCGCGGCTACGCGGTCCTGCAAGTGGCGGTCATCAACGGCAGCGACCAGCCGCATATGGTGCAGCCCATCGGCCTCAGCTTCGAGTTTCCCGACGGCCGCTCGGTCACGGCCACCGCCGAGCAGGCGGTGATCGGCGAGCTGCAACAGCACGGGGGTCGCAACGACGTCATCAAGCTGGTGACGGCCTACGAGAGGGCCATCTATGGCGCCGAACAGATCCGCTCCAACAACGGCTACGAGCAGCGCCGCCAGGCGGCCCTGACCATGGGTGGGGCGGCGGGTTTGAAGGCCGCCGCGGCTGCTTCGGCGATCGCCTTCGTGCGGACGCGCCTGAAACCCAAAGACTCCACCGACGGCGCCGTATTCTTCTCCAACGACGGCAAGCCGCTAGGTCCCGGCGTGCTCATCGCCCGGGTGGAGGGCCAACGTTTCGAGTTCCGCCCCGAGCCGGCCCCATGAAAAGCTTCGACCAGTACGTGGAGGACGCCGCCCGCGCTCACGGTCACATCTGCGCCGGCCAGATCCTGGGCCTGCGTCTGGCGCTGTGCGGGCTGCGCCTGCTCGGCATCGCGGATCCCACCGGGCGCGACCGCAAGCGCCTGGTAACCTATGTCGAGATCGACCGCTGCGCCACCGACGCCGTCACGGTGGTGACCGGCTGCCGCATGGGCAAGCGGGCCCTGAAGTTCCGCGACTTCGGCAAAGTGGCGGCCACTTTCGTGGACCTCTCGAGCCGACGGGCGGTGCGGGTGGCCGCCCTCGACAGCTCTCGCGAGCTGGCCCGCCAGCGCTATCCCGAGATCGAGAATCGCAACCAGCAGCAGATGCAGGCCTACCGCGAGATGCCCGATGAAGAACTGTTTGCCCACCAGTGGGTGCGGGTCCAAGTTCCCGAAGAGGACCTGCCCGGCTGGAAGGGCCAAAAGGCGGTCTGCGAGGGGTGCGGCGAGACGGTAAATTTCCGCCGGGAGGTGATGCGGGATGGCAGGACCTTGTGCCGCGCCTGCGCCGGGGAAGGGTATTATCAGGTCATCTGAAGCGGCGCGCCAGGCGCAGCGAAGTCAACGCCCGCTGGATTGACCGCAGAGACGCAGAGACGCAGAGGATCAGTCCATGCTTGAATCGGAATATACCCAGTGCCGGCGCGTTCTGGGTCTGGAAGAATAACTCTGCGCCTCTGCGTCTCTGCGGTTTGGATAAGACCAAAGCCGCGTCCACGCTTCCTGCAAGATGTCCTGAACATCTTCGGGCCTTCTCGATCGGGCCGCGATAAGGCTGAGGCCATTTCTCTGGATTGTGGCGAAAGGAGATGTCACATGACTGGAAGCATTCGAAAGGTAATCATTCTGAAGACCGGCGGTGTGCCGGTGAACGAGTCGTGGTACGTCCAACAGGTTCTCGACGCGATTCGCCTCCCGTTGTCCAGTATCGACAGGGCGGAAATCACGGTTCGTAATGTCGACTCCCACAGCCTGGATCAGACTTATCGATAAGTGGCCGGTGCCGGAGAGTGTACTCGCCCAGACTCCGACGGAAGATGTGAAACGGGCGGCTGCGGAAAAGCTGGCCACGCGCCAGAAGGAAGAGGCACGGCTGCGCAGCTTTTTTGAAGCCATTACCGGTAACGACGCTGCTAGAGCGGTCGAACTGCTGAAGGCGTTCCCTGAGTTGAGCAAGGAAGTGGGTCCTACTGGGCTGATCCCGCTCCATCGAGCCGCGGAGAAGGGACTCAACGACCTAGCCGGAATCCTCATTCGATCTGGGGCGAATCCGAACGCAGCAAACCAGCGCAAGGAGACAGCCTTGCACTTGGCTTCTCGATACGGCCGGATCGAGATCGTGAAGTTGCTGCTGACAAACCACGCCGATACTGGAGCGAGGGATGTTGATGATTGGACGCCTCTTCACGCTGCCGCGATGGGTCACAATAACGAGAAGCTGGATGCCGAGTCCAAACGAGCTGTGGCCGAAATCCTAGTGGCAGCCGGGGCACCCGTAGGTGCCACCGCCAAGGGAGGCCTCAAACCCGTTGACGTCGCCGAGGGATGGGGCTACTCGGAAATCGCACGGGTCCTACGAGGGTGACGCGAAACATGATAAGCGGAACCGTGGCGGTCTGACAAAGGTCAAACGAAGCGGATGAATGAAATCAGTCAACGGCACCCACAATACCAAGAACCAAAGGAGCAGCGGTAATGGAAACGAACTACTTACCACTCATTTTCGCGATGCGCCACCTTAGAATACGGTTCTCTCCCGGCGGCGATATCACGCAGAACGCCTGTCTGGTCCAGGGAGACCGGGTTGTTCCTCCCGCGAACGATGCCAGGATTGAGGAGTTCGTGACAGGAACTGAGCATGCCGGTGGTACTCTACCCGAAGGATTTGAACTTCAGATGCTCACGATGCAGTGTCAAGGCTGGCCCGAACCGGCGGTCATTTCCTTGGCCGGTATCGTCTCGTTCGGCGCCAAGGACCTTCGGCGGGCGGCCGCTTGCGCCCGCCATGCCTTGCTAGCGCCGCGCCTGCGCCGGGGAAGGGTATTATCAAGCCATCTGAAGCCTCGCTCCGCCTACCGTCAGATTGCGTTACCGAATCCAGTATTCGCCCGAAGTGGTGGAACATCTGGCCGCCTTGACGGCGCGTCAGTGGGCCACGGTTCTGAACTCCGTGTTAGAACGGTTGACCTACCAGCCCGAGGTGGCGACCAGGAACCAGAAGCGGCTGCGAGCCAATCCCCTGGCGTCCTGGGAGCTTCGCGTTGGCGATTTGCGGGTATACTACAAGGTGGATGACAAACCCGAACCGGTGGTTCATGTGATCGCCGTGGGAGTCAAGGAACGTGATCAGGTTCGAGTAGGGAACGAGGTGGTCCGGCTGTGAAGGTTGTGGAAATCACGAAGGCAACGGCAAGTCTGGCTCGGTATGCGCGTGAAGTCGCCGCCGAGCCCGTCGTCGTCACGGCGCGCGGCAGGCCGGTGGCCGCTTTGGTTTCCATCGGCGACGAGGACCTGGAATCGACTTCGCTGGCCCGGAACCCTCAGTTCCTGGCGATCCTCGAGCGATCCTGGCGCCGCTTGAGGGCCGAGGGGGGGTTATCGACGGCCCAGATGCGGCGGCGTCTGGGAATGAAGAAGCGGGTCTGAGCTGCTTCTCTACGCCATCACGGACCGGTCCGAGCTGGCCACGCCCCTGCTGGATCGCGTCGCCTTGCTGCTGAGGGCGGGTGTGGATTACCTCCAGATCCGGGAAAGGGACCTGTCCGGGCGCGAGCTCTACGAGCTGGTGGCGGCGGCGGTGGCGCTGCCGAATCCGCACCATACCCGGATCCTGGTGAACGAACGGACCGACGTGGCGATAGCGGCCTCAGCTCATGGCGTCCACCTGCCGGCGGACTCTGCGGGGCCGGCCCGGATCCGCCCCATCGCGCCGCAGGGTTTCACGATCGGGGTGTCGTGCCACTCGATCGCGGAGGTCGAGCGGGCCGAGCGGGAAGGCGCCGACCTCGTTGTATTCGGACCGGTGTTCGAGACCTCATCGAAACACGCCTATGGCCCGCCTTTGGGAACACCGGCGCTGGAGCGGGCCGCCCTAGCGGTGCGGATTCCGGTGCTGGCGCTTGGGGGGATCACCTTCGAGAATGCGCGACTCTGCCGGGGGGCGGGCATCGCCGGCATCTCGCTGTTTCAGAACGCTGCCGAGCCGGAATCGCTGGTGCGAGATCTTCGGCAGCCAGGCTGAAACCTCGTCGACCCGGCAACGCCGCCCGGAATGAAGGACTCAGGAGAGAATCCGCCTACTGCGGTGACCGCACCCGTCAGTTCCCACAAGCTCGCCCCTTGGCGAGCCTAACGGAGTGGCGTTCACCGGCGCGTCGACTTTTGGCGCGTCCGGTGCAACGCCCTGCTAGCCCGCTGCTGTTCGTTGGCTTCGGTGCGCTCTCGGGCCACTTTAGCCTCTGCTAACGAAATCAAGAGGCGCAGAGCATCGTTGACGGCAGCTGAATCTCTAAACGCCACGGCGACATCCGGTTCCAAGAGCACGACATTCGTACCTTGGCGATAGCGCTCGTAGTACTTACCTCGCACTGCCCCTGTAAAGTCGTACTCCGGATGCAGGTCATCCTCAGAACTGGTCGGACGTCGTTGACTCATACTTTATTCTCTCACGCCGGGTTGCACGCCTGGCGCTGATAATTCGGATTGCCTCGCCGCGATCTGCGTGGACAACAACGAGCAACCGTCGCGAAGCGGAGTTGCCGATCGTCACCAACCGCCTCATCGAAGGTGAGCCCGTGCTTCTCCAGGTTGCGGGCAGCCTTGACAGGATCCCAATCGAACCGCACGCTGGATGATCCTACTCACGCCGGTGTGCCGGGGCTGGGGGCCGTGGTGAGCCCCATTCAGACGGGCCTCCTGGCAGACTGGGCGCTCCCATTCGTGAGTCGTTCGGCTAGACCGGTTTCGACATTTCTGAATCCCAGAAGCGAACAGCGGGGGCCCCCACGCGATGACGTCGATCCGGGAAGGTCACACGGAATCAACGGCTTAGGAGAAAATACGTTGGCCGCAGAGTTGCGGCGCCTACCGGCTATGCTGCGAAAGCTGAGTTGGCTGATATTGGCGGGGGTGGCGTTGGCAGGCCCGCGGCTCGAGTCGGAGCCTTTTCAATGGCGGGGCCGGGTGGAAACGGGAGCCCTCGTCCAGGTGAATGGGGTTCGAGGTGACATCCGCGTGGAGGCGGCTTTGGGCGACGAGGTCGAGATCATTGCCCGCTTGCGTGGGGAGGCCGACGAAGTAGGCCAGGTTGGCGTCGAGGTGGTGGAGCACTCCGGCGGCGTGACGGTCTGTGCCGTCTACCCCAGCGAGAACCCCAACCAACCTTACCAGTGCCGCCCGCCCGGGCGGCCCCAGCGGCGGCTGGGCAAGACGGAAATCTCCGGCGACCGGGCCAGCCTGCGATTTCCGGACGGCTCCGGGGGCGTGGTCCGGTGGATCGAGGTGCGGATCGACTTCACGGTGCGGGTGCCGGCCGGAGTGCGCTTCCAGGGCCGCACCGCGGAGGGCGAGGTCATGCCGATTGGTAGTTCGTAAGCTGGACGCCGGCTGACGCCCCTCACACCTCCAGAAACGCCGCCAGGCGCTCCAGCTTCTCGCCCCAGTACTTCTGCTGACGCGCGGCCGCGGTGGCGTTTGCCAGCTTGCGGTGCTGAACGGTAACCTGGCTCTTAGCGCTGCCTTTATCGTAGAAATACACATCGACGCTGGTCTGGCCGCCGGTCCAGGCAATGCGGGGCCAACCCGTTCGACTACTTCACCGCGCGCTGCGGCGTCACGCCGCTGACTTGGCGCGGGAGCCGCGGCGTTGCATGCCGTGGAACGATCGCGGTACCCTAGCCAGCTAAGCTAGTCGAGTCGGGCCTCGCCGCCTGACGGGTAGGGAGTTTCCTCATGCCCACGAAAACAAAACCCGGCAAACCGGCTGTTTGCGGCCAGTGCGCCGGCGCCGACCTGGTGCGGCGCATCACCACCTACCCGGTCCGGCTCACCGGCCCACTGGAAGGCAAGCAGATCCATGTGGGCCGGGTGGCTCTCTACGAGTGCCAATCCTGCGGTCATCTCATGCCCACTGCCGCCGGTCAAGCCAAGATCGACCGCAGCGTCGCCATGGGCATTCGCGTGTTTCTGGGCCAACTGCCCTGATCAACCGCGGCTCCGTTGGCGGGCTACGCATACTTGCGGAAAGCTCACGCAGATCTGCGTCATGCAGTTCGCCCACCTGACGCAGGTGGTCCCGGGGCGGCTCTGCGTCTCCGCGTCTCGGCGGTTCCTTGTAGCGCTGCAATGAACCGGTAGAGACGCCGAGACGCAGAGGATTCCTGCAAGGGTGAGTGGTGAGAAGGCCGGTGGGGCCACAGCAGAAAACCTTCTGCGAGCTCGCGCGGATGCCGGCCGTCGTGAAACAAGAGGAAGCGGCGCACCGTCACTGGCGGTAGTTCGTAAGCTCGACGCCGGCCTCCCGCAGAGCCTGCCGCACCTGGGGCGCCACCAGAGCCCGAAGTTCGGCCGCGCGGCTTTCTTTTAGACGCGTCCTGGCGCGGCGCAACTCGTCGGTGCAGTGCCCCGGGTGGCACATCAACTCGGTCAAGCCCTCCGGAAGACTATGAATCAGGCGGACCAACTCGGCGGCGCCGAAGGCCCCGGTCCACTGGAATCCCGCGAAGTGATCCGTGGTGCGGCATTGATGGCGCGCCAGGGCGCTTGAAAAGGGGCGGCGCAGCAGCCCGACGGCGGCGTTGACCCCGCGCGTGGCCAGGGGCGCCGAACCGGTCAGCGGCAAATCGAAAGGCCGCCGCACCCAAGGGATGCCGAAGCGCCGCGCCACCCGGCACACCGCCTTCAGGACCGGCGGCAGCAGGTGGGTGTGCTTGTGGGTGTCCAGGTGAGAGGGCTGCAGGCCTGCCCGCAGCATCTTCTCCACTTGGGCTGACAGCTCCTGCTCGATCCACTCCCGCGAGCGGCTCGCCAGGACGCGAACGGCCAGGTGGCGGACCGTGGGCGGCTGTTCCGGACCGCCTACCAGCACCAGGTGGCAGCCGACGTCGAGGCTGGGGTTCTCGCGGGCCAGCGCCACCGCATGATCAAAGGCCGCCCCGTTGGCCATCAGGGTGGCCGCCGTCAGAATCCCTCGCTGGTGGGCCTCGAGGATGCCGGTGTTGACGTCCCGGGTGAAGCCCAGGTCGTCGGCGTTGACGATGAGGCGGCGGGTGGAAGCCATCAGCTCTCAGAACTCAGGCAACACGGCACGGCCGGAAAGCAGATCCCTCGCTGCGCTCGGGATGACACAGGGCCGTCTGAGGGTTCGCAACGGACCCCAGTATCGCGCGACCGGGGACCTCGCTGCGCTCGGGATGACACAGGGCCGTCGTGTGCTTAACCGTTTTGGGGGAAGCGGTCGTGGCGCACGCTTCAGGAGCTGTGAAACAATCGGCGCAGCGCCTGGTCCGGGGCCTGATCAGGCAAGCAGGACAGTCGCTTATTTGTTTCCGGCAGGATCGCTGAGAGGGGTAGGAACGTCGGCGGGCCTGACGAGGCGTT
>Ga0247727_10004802_pt1 | contig 28199 bp, 16 predicted proteins | sample WisWelCaveWW1625_FD_202498 | JGI IMG/M metagenome (GOLD analysis project Ga0247727, IMG submission 202498) | Biofilm microbial communities from Wishing Well Cave, Virginia, United States - WW16-25 | ecosystem: Environmental > Aquatic > Deep subsurface > Groundwater > Cave microbial mat | place...
CGTGACCTGCGCCGCCAATACGCGGCGGATTTCGGGATACAGAATCTCCCAGGCTTTGGTGACCTCTCCACCGAGCACGATCACCTCCGGGTTGACCGAATAGATCACCGGGATCAACCCGCGACCTAAGTAGGATGCCGTCTGCCGTATCGTCTCGACCGCGCGTGGATTGCCTTTCAGCCCGCGCGCGACCAGATCTTCGATTGTCAGCTTGCCTTTCGCTTCGGATGCGGCGCCTTCGGCGCGGCAAAGCTCTTTGTACCGATCGAGGATCGCCTCCTCGCCGGCGAAGACCTCCAGGCAGCCGCGCCCGCCGCAATTGCAGGGCGGCCCGCCGGGATCGAGCGAGATGTGGCCGAACTCGCCCGCGCCGTGCAGGGAGCCGTGATAGAGCTGCCCCTGGATGACGATGCCCGCGCCGACGCCCTCGCCGATGTCAATGAAGACCAGATCCTGCGGTTGATTCGACGTGTGTTTGCCGAACCAGATCTCCGCCAGCGCCGCCAGCCGCGACCCGTTGTCGAAATAGAGCGGCAGGTCGAGATTGAGCGCATTCCGCAGGATCGAACCGACCGGCACGTCGTCGCCCCAACCGAGGTTTTCGCCGGCCAGGATGCGCCCCTCTTTCGGGTCCACCAGTCCAACCAGACTGACGCCGATTCCTTCGACGCGCTCTTTGGCCTGGCCCGATTGCAGAAGCTTCTTGATACCGCGGGCGACAGCTTCGAGCGCCCTCCGCGGGTCGCGGTCGTTCTCAACCGTGACCGACCGCTGGATGCGCCCGTTGAAATCGCTCAATGCGATGGTGTTGTTGTGCGGTTCCAGATCAACGCCGATGGCGAAGGCCTTGTTCGGATTGAGATGGAGAAACCGCTTTTTGCGTCCGCCCTGCGGCGAGGCCGAACCAACGCCGTCTTCGTAAACGAACTCGCTTTCGAGCAGCCGCGTCACGATCTTCGAGACCGTGCTGCCTTCGAGGCCCGTCCAGTCGGCAATGTCAATGCGGGAGATCGGCTGCCGCTCGCGCACCAGGTTGAGCACCAGCACCTCGTTCGTATCGCGCAGCGCCTGATGCGTCGCGCGCCCCCCTTGATGAATGTTGATCTTTCTGAATTTCATCCCAGCCGCTTCATTGGTTGAGTTACTGTCTCGCGGACTCTAACCTGACCACAAATACGTGTCAAGCCGTCGGGCGTCGAAGCCGGTTTTCTCAAATTGCGGGAAAATACCCGGTTTTCGCGGGGAATACGGGTTTGACATCGAGGCGGCAAGCCGTATAATTGCGGGCGCATTGACGCTAACCAACTACAATCCAACAGAATTTCACCCATGGAGGCCCCGATGGCAGCCGAGCGCACGGAACGCCGAGTGACTGAAGCCGCGCGCGGATTGCACGATCGCCTGGTGCAAACGATCCGCGAGCTGGTGCAAATCCCTTCGGAAAACACGCCGCCCACGGGCGCGGAGTTGGAATGCCAGCGGTACGTGCACCGCCGGCTCGAAGGCCTCGATCTGCAATCGGAGTTGTATGAACTCACCAGCGTGCCGGGCCTCACTGAACATCCCGTCTTCCGCCACCAACGCGAATATCGCGATCGTCCCAACGTCGCGGCCTGCTGGCCGGGCGCGGGCGGCGGCCGTTCGCTGCTGCTGTCGGGCCACATCGACACCGTGCCGGAAGGTTCCGAACCGTGGACGCGCGATCCGTTCGGCGGCGAGATCGAAGGCAACCGCCTGTATGGCCGCGGCTCGAACGATATGAAGGGCGGAATCGCCGCCGCGCTCGTGGCGGTCGAAGCGCTCAAGGAAGCCGGCGTGAAATTGCGCGGCGACCTGCTGGTCGAGACGATCGTGGATGAAGAGTTCGGCGGCGCGAACGGCACGCTCGCGGGCCGGTTGCACGGACACAACGCCGACGCCGCGATCATCTGCGAGCCGAGCCAGCAAATGATCTGCCCCGCGCAAACGGGCGGGCGCATCGTACACATCACGCTCCGCAGCGGCGCCGAGGGCATCCTTTACGAAGGCGAACCGCAGGCGCGCGTCGTGGATCAGCTTCACTATCTGCTCGGCGAGATTAAGGCGTTCGAGCGGAAGCGAAAAGCGAGCGCGCCCGTCCATGCGCTCTATGCCGGCAGCGCGGAGCCGGCCCCGGCCTGGGTGACCAAAATCCACTGCGGCGGCTGGGGGATGAAAGAGCCGGTCACCATTCCCACCACCTGCAAAATCGAACTCTACTGGCAGCAGATGCCAGGCGAAGAACTGGACGCAATCGATCGCGAGTTCTTCGACTGGTTCGACTTGACGATCGCGGCGCGACCCGATCTGTTCGCCATCCGGCCTGAACTGCAATTCCCTATCGTCTGGCTGCCCGGTTCGGCGATTGACGGACGGAGCGATCTGGTCACGGAATTGTCGGAGACATTTGAGCAGGTCACTGGCGAAAAGCCGTTGGTGCGCGGCATCGGCGGGCCATGCGACATGTTCGTTTTCCACCAGCATTTCCATACGCCGGCGCTGCTCTTTGGACCGCGCGGCGGCAATACCCACGCGCCCGACGAATGGGTCGAACTTGATTCGGCGCAGGCGACGGTCGAGACGCTTGCGCAATTCATCTGCCGGTGGTGCGGCGTTGAGCCGTGACCGACGACCACTCGTTCCGATTTTCCATTTGTCATTTGCGATTTGACATTTGTCATTGGCCGCAATGACAAATGAAAAATGGAAAACGGCAAATGGAAAATGAAATGATGGCTGAACAAGGGGCAAAGACCAGCGGCGATTTCAAGCGCGTGCTCTCGCTGCGCGACCTGGTGATCTTCGGCATCGCATTCGTCGGGCCGACCGCGCCCTATTCGATGTTCGGCATCGCCACGGTCAAATCCGCGGGGCATCTGCCGCTGGTCTATCTGATTGCGATGGTGGCGATGAGCTTCACGGCGATCAGCTACGGGCGAATGGCGGCGGCCTTTCCCGAAGCGGGTTCGACCTACGTTTATGCCTCGAAGGCGCTGCATCCGGTTGCCGGGTTTCTGGCCGGATGGGCGATGACGCTCGATTACATCCTGATCCCGATGCTGAGCGTGATCTTCGTCGGCCTGACCGCCAACAAGGTCTGGCCCGAAATGCCCTATGCCGTCTGGGTCTTCGCGACGGCCGGGGCCATCACGGCGATCAATCTGCGAGGCATTCAGATGACAACGCGCGCCAATTACGTGATGAACGCGATCATGGGCGCATCGCTCGTCTGGTTCATTTTGTTGGCGATCCGCGCATTGTGGATGGGCGTGGGCGAGGGCCAGTTGGTTTCGGCGAAGCCCTTCTTCAATCCACGGACCTTTTCGTTTTCAGAGGTGATGGGCGCGACCTCGCTCGCGGTCTTGTCGTTCATCGGCTTCGACGGCGTCACCACGCTGGCCGAAGACGCCCGGAATCCGCGCCGCGACATCGGGCGGGCAACCGTGCTGGTCTGCTTCGTTGCTGGCGCGCTGTTTGTGTTTCAGAGTTATCTGGCGCAGATGGTCTGGCCGGACTACTCGAAGTTCTCGCCAGTCGAAACCGCGTTTCTGGACATCGGAAGATTGATCGGCGGCGGCACGCTCTTCTACTTTCTCTCGTTTGTGCTGGTGGTCGCCGGGCTGGCGAGCGCGATCACGGGGCAGGCCAGCGCCTCGCGGCTGCTGTGCGGAATGGGGCGCGACCGGGTGCTGCCTCAGCGGCTGTTCGGCTACGTGCATCCGCGACTGGGCACGCCTGTCTACAGCGTGCTGCTGATGGGCGGCCTTCACCTGATCGGCGCGTTGCTTTTGAAATACACCGAAGCGGCGGAACTCGTGAACTTCGGCGCATTCATCGGATTTATGGCCGTGAATCTGTGCGTGATTCGGCATTACTGGATGCGAAGCCGCGAACGACGCGTCGTCGATCTGCTTCTGCCGGCACTCGGCTTTGCGGTCTGCCTTTACATCTGGTTGCATCTGTCGCGAGTGGCGCTGGGGTTGGGCGCGTTGTGGATGGCAGCGGGGTTTGTATATCTGCTGTGGCTGACGCGCGCTTTCAAGTTTGATGTCCGGAAAGACCTATGAAACGGGGGCTTCGATTCGTTCCCGGTTCTGTTCGATGAGCGCCCAGCCAGCGGCCTTCATTTCTTCAATCGGAGTGAAGGAGAGAATCTTGTCCGCATTGGCGTTGACGGTGATTTCGCCAGCCTGGCCAAGAGATCCGATGGTTGGGTAAGAAAGTAGCACGGGCACTTGCCATACAGAGTTTTCCCGATCGAATCGAGGCGCGCCCGCGCAATAGCGATCCGGCAAATGGTCATTCAACAAATCGGCGGTGACAGCCATTATGTCAACCGCTGAGATTGCATCACGGATATCCGTCTGTTGCATCGCAAACTCCAAATGATCTTCGAATTGTTACTGCCGGGATTCCTCTTCGCCGCGTCAGCGGCGGCGTGAATTTAGCCCGGCGTTTCAACGCCGGGAAGCGCAAGAAGCGCCCCGCGTCGCGTCAGCGACGACTGAATTCAATCGTCGCTGACGCGACGCGGGAGAATACCGCTCCCACCGTGGGTTGAAACCCACGGCTAAGCTCAAGCGCCGCTATCGCGGCGAAGAGGCCACAGCAGTGACCTCGATTTACTGATTGAATCATGCTGCCCGCGAAATTGTATTTGCAAGTCTGTCATCCACGCCCCGCTTCCACTGGTGGACTGATTCTTGCGGTTCTGATTTGTCTGTCGAGCAACGCAATCGAGACACCAGCGCGGAAACAGGCATCCGTGCGCGCCAGAATGCAACGCCTGCTTGACCTCTCTTCCGAGAAGTTCACGCCAAAGGCTGAAGTGTTGCAGAAGACCGAAGAGGGCGATGTCGCGATCGAAGACCTGCGCTTTCAAGCCGACAACGAGACGTGGGTTCCAGCGATCGTCGTCAAACCGCGCGAAGCTTCGCAAAAGTTGCCGGCGATCATCTGCCTGCCCGGCACGGGAGGGACGCGACAGAACCTGGCCGACGCGCGATTGCAATTGAGCGAGCGACCGCGAACGGGCTGGGCGCGCGCGCTGGCGAAGCAGGGTTTTCTCACCATCTCGCTCGACTATCGCGGCTCGGATGCGCGGGGGCAGAACATCTACCTCGATGCATTGCGCGAGCAGCTCGCGGGGCGCAGTTTCATGGGTCTGCTTGTGCATGAAACCGTTCGCGCGGTGGATTACCTGCAAACGCGCGCAGACGTGGACGGCGCGAAGATCGGTGTCACGGGCTTCTCGCTGGGCGGCGCAATCGCGTGGTATGCGGCGGCGGTTGACGAACGGCTCCGCGTGATCGTGCCGGTCTGCGGCGGGGCGGGCACTTACGATGATCTGTTGCGATCCCAACCGAACGCCCGCTATCACTCGCAGTATTTTTATCCGGCGGGATTTCTGAAACTCTTTCCGGGCGATCAGCCCGAAGTCTTCGCCTCGTTTGCGCCGCGCGCCGTGCTGGTTGTCGGTCGCGATCAGGATCAGGGGATGCCGGTCGAAGGGTTGCGGAAATTGGAGAAAGAGGTCAAAGCGGTCTATGCCAATCGCAAGACGGCGGATCGCTTTGCCGTTCACATCACCGCCGGCGATCACACCTACACTGAAGAGATGTTCAAGCAGGTCAGCGAATGGTTCGTGCGATTTCTCAAAGGTGCGGTACGGGGAGCGTGAGCGACCTGGGCCTCCCTCTTGCGTCCGTCATCGAGACTCAGGTCGCTCACGCTCCCCGTACCGCACCAACTGCAACCTTTGACTGAAAGGAGAGACTTCCCGTGCCCCAACTTCTCAAGAACGCCGCCTTTACTCTCGCCTTGATTCTTTTCGCGTTTGCCGGCCATTGCGCCTATGCCCAGGATGTCTTTGCCTCCTTTGAGAACCAGGAAGAGGTCTCTTCGATCAAAGCGTCGGACGGCGTGCGCATCGCCGCCTCCAAACGCTTTCCGGCGTGGAACGTAACCTCGCTGGAAGCCGCGTTTCCGCCGAGCGGCGGGGCGATCGAACTAACGAAGATTCCGCGGGACTGGCGCGGAAAAGAGTCGCTGCTGCTTTTCGCGTGGAGCATGCAGCCGGCGGAAGTGAGGCTCTGGCTGCGCGATGCCGACGGCGGACGGTTCGTCCACACGTTCGCGCTGCGGGCGGGCGTCAATCATCTGCAACTGCGACTGGCGCGTGTGCGCGATGTCGATCTGCAAAAGATGCGATCACTCTCAATCGAAACCACTCGCGGCGGGACGTTTTATCTCGATTATTTCGCGCTCGACCGGTTTCATCCCGTGCTGGAAGAGCGCGGTCGCTGGGACGTGGATTATTCGATGGCGACCGTCACGCCGCACGTCGCGTGGGCCAGGCCCTTTGCCAATGGACGGATCAGAGCCTTCGCGATCTCCGATGTCGCCGACGGTCGCGGGATCGTGGAGTTGGCCCAGCGACTCGATCTGGACTTCAAAGTCACCTCGATTGGCCGCAACGAGGGCGTGAACAAATGGGGCTTCGGCGATTTTTACGAGCATCGCAGCTTCGGCGGCGAGTTTTGGGAGGGCGCGTACAGCCTGGCGCAGACCTACATCGCCGACGATCTGCTCAACGGACCGGACTGCGACGTGATCCTCTGGCCGGGATTGCATGCCTGGGAAAGTTACCCCGAAGAGATTCGCCGCGAGATTCGACGCCGCGTGGAAGCGGGCGCGGGGCTGGTGCTGTTTTATCCCAACAGCAAAGAGAGCGATCTCTGGTCGCTCTCACCGCTCATCCGAAACGGCGCGATCCGCCGCGGCAGGAACTCCGATCGCAAGGACCTCGATCAGACGCCGTGGCGCGCGAAAGGCGATCATTACATCACGCGCGGCGTTCCGCTCGACGCCTTTCCGTGGGGACATCTGAGCGTGCCCCAGTCCGAAGCCGCAGGCGACGTGCTGCTTGAAACCTCGCGCGGCACGCCCGTGCTGGCCGTGAAAACGGTGGGCAAAGGGCGCGTCGTCGCGTTCGGTTACAGCGAGCGCGGGATGATCCCCGAAGTGGAAGAGATGTTCGAGACCGGGCTGCATTATGCGTATCACGAATACCTCTGGTCGCTGGTCTCGCGCGCCGTGGTCTGGGCGGCAAAGCGTGAGCCGCAAAGTGCGATCCGCAGCCTGCAACTGTCTCCGAACAACCTGAGCGTCACGCTCGACCATGCGCCCGAAGGGGCCGAGGTCGCGGTGACGATTCGTTCGAGCTTCGACGAGTTCGAAGCAATGGAGAGATTGCCGGTCAAGCAACAAACAGCAACGCTGACATTCCCCAGCTCTCTCTCCGGCGGTCGCCATTTCGCCGAAGCGTATTTGGTCGAGAATGGGCGCGGGATTGATTGGGCAACCCGAACGTTTGAAGTCCCCGCACCGGCCACGATCCGGGACCTCGTGCTCGAAAGCGACCGCGTCAAACTCGGCGGCCAGGTCAATGCCCGATTGCGCCTGCAAGCTGCGGGCGATTGCACAGTCACCGCGCGGCTTTACGACAACTACGACCGGTTGCTGGACGAGCGCCGCTACCCGATCAAGGCGCAAGGCGAGGTCGAGCATTCGATCGGCCTCAATTCGACGGGCGCGCTGACGCATCTGGCCCGCGTGGATTGCGAGGTCGCGACCAGCGGCGTGCGCACTGACCGTCGCATCCGGGAAGTCTTCGTTCTGCAACCGCGCCGCTGGGACGATTACGACATCGTGATGTACCTTTTCGGCAATGAGCCGATCCCAGGCATATGGCCGGCGATTGACGAGCAATTGCGGCGGTTGAACATCACGACGCTCTCTTCCTACACGCTCAGCCACAGCAAACACGCCAACTACAACATCCAGGCGCAGACGCGCATCAGCGGCCAGGAATCGCCCGACGGCCCGAAACGCGATTACTACTCGAAGATGAAGAAGCAGTACGCCGAGACGCGCGACAAACGGCTGCTCGTGCGCGAATACTGTTTGAACGACCCGGGCTACCGCGATCTGATCCGCAAGGAATTAAAACAACTGGTCGAACCGTGGGCGCCCTTCTCGCCGATGTCCTATTACGTTTACGAAGAGCCGTCGGTCACCTGTTACGTGGATGCGCTCGACCTCTGCTTCTCGCCGCACACGATGCGGGCGATGCGCGAATGGCTGAAGACGGAGTACAAATCGCTCGACGCCTTGAACCGGCAATGGGGTGCGAGCTTCGCGAGTTGGGATGAGGTCACGCCCGACGACACTTCGGAAGCGCAGCGGCGCGGCAATTACGCGTCGTGGGCCGACCATCGGACGTTTATGGAGAAGAGCTACGCCGACACCTTCGAGTTCGTCCTCGCCGAACTGCGCAAGATGGACCCGGAGGGCATCCTGCTCAATTCCGGCACGCAGGAATCGTCGCCGCACAATGGCAGCGATTACAGCCGCATCAACCAGTTCACCAAACATCTTAACTCCTACGACGGCGGCAACCAGTTCGACTTCCATCGCAACTTCAACCCGGAGGTGAAGATTTCGGGCGGCGCGGGTTACGGGATGCTGGGCAAAAACGTCTTCTACGATTTCTATCGCAACCTCTTCAAAGGCGCGAACGGCGGGGCCTATGTCTTCTGGCAGTACTCGACGCTCAGCCCCGATCTGACGCTGTGCCAGAGCGGCAAAGACATTGCCGAAGGCTTTCGCGAGTTGCGCGGCGAGGGCATTGGCAAGCTCATCGCCTCGGGCGCGCCTGACAACAGCCGCATCGCCATTCACTATTCTTATCCGAGCATTCACGGATCCTGGATCGTGGACGGCAAGATCGTGCCGGAGGTCGTCTACGATTCGACCAGCGCCACGCATCGTCGCTTCAACGCGAACCGCGACGGCTGGGTGAGGATTCTGCGCGATTCGGGCTTGCAGTTCGATTTCATCGCATACGGCGATGTCGAGCGGGGCGCGCTGATCGCGAAAGGCTATCGCACGTTCATCCTGCCGATGAGCGTCGCGCTCAGCGACAAGGAAGCCGCTGCGATCCGCGAGTTCGCGCGGCAGGGCGGCACGGTTATCGCCGATGCGCTGCCCGGCGTGATGGATGAACATTGCACGTTTCGTGAGGCGCGGGCGCTGGCCGACGTGTTCGGCATTGCGCCATCGCCATCGAACCGCGAGGCAATCGTCGCGATGAAGGGCGAACCCGACCTGAAACTCAGCACGGCGAAAGCGATGCGCATTGAAGAGGGCCAGCCGATGCTCGTCGAAAACCGCTTCGGCCAGGGACGCGCTTACCTGCTGAACTATTTCCTGCATCGCTATCCCGAAGACAAACTGGAACGGCGGCAGGGTCCGGCGCTCGAGAAAATGAAGCAGGTGATCACGGCCGCGGCGATCCAGCCGTCGGTCAAACTGACTTCCCTGGCGGGCGAGCGCGTGGTGGATTGCGAGAGCTATCTCTTCAATTTTGGCTCGACGCGATTGCTCGGTCTCGTGCCCGATAAGGACAAACCCGCGCCTGAACGCGTGCGCATCGCATTCGAGCAGAAGGGCGCGCTTTATGATGTGCGGCAGAAACGCTATGTCGGATCGGGATCGGTCTTTGAAACGGAGATCGAGCCGGCCGTGCCGCGGCTGTTTGCGTTGGTCGAAAACCGCATCAGCGGCCTGGAATTGCAAGCGGCGGCGAATGCGCGACTGGGCGAAGCGGTGACGGTGCAGTTTCGGATCGCATCCTCGCCGCAACTGCGTTCGGTGGCGGTGGTGAAGGTGACTGACCCATCGGGGCGCGAAATGCGTTATTACGGCGGCAACCGGGAAATCGCGAATGGCGTGGGCACGGTGACGTTTCAAACCGCGCTCAACGACGCTAGCGGCGTGTGGCGCGTGGCGGTGACGGAAGCGCTCAGCGGAGAGACGGCGTATGTTGAGTTGCGTTGGCAGAAGACGCGCCTGACTTTTGCCCCGCTGGGGCGTTCGTCAGGTTCTGCTGATGTCACGGCTGCAAAGCCAAAGACATGAAACTCAACCAGACTAAGCGTCTTGAGAAATCAGGCATCGTGAGCGTCAAGCACGATGAGCTACGATCTTTGCGAATACAACAATAGGCACTTCGGGATGCTTGCCAGTCCCGAACTCTGCGGTCGGTGATTAAAAATGCGATCAAACGCGAAGCAAGTGTCGCCGACAAATAAACCGCAAAAGATCATTGTCGAGGCAAACATGACGGACAGCGATGTCCGATTAACAATCGAAAGATTGATTCCCGAAAGGGATTTTTGAAAATGCGAGTGCCAGTTTTAGATACATCCAAAAAACCTTTAGCGCCGACGACGCCGCGCCGCGCTCGCTTGCTTTTGAAAAAGGGCAAGGCCGCTGTTTTTCGTCGCTATCCCTTCACGATCATTCTCAAGCGAGAGGTCGTCAATCCGGCGACGCCAGACCTTAAATTGAAAATTGATCCGGGCTCAAAAACGACTGGCGTTGCGATCGTTAATCAACAAACCGGTGAAGTTGTTTTCGCCGCCGAAATTGAGCATCGCGGACATGAGATCAAGAAACGCCTCGATGAAAGACGCGCTTACCGTCGCAATCGTCGCGCTCGAAAAACTCGCTACCGCCCGAAACGTTTCAACAATCGCGTGCGTCGCAAGGGCTGGCTGCCGCCGTCACTGACAAGCCGAATTGAAAACGTTGAGTCATGCGTTCGTCGCCTGCTTCGTGTATATCCGATTAAAGGTCTTGCGCAGGAACGGGTCAAATTCGACATGCAGATCATGCAGAATCCCGACATCGAAGGCATCGAATATCAACAAGGCGAATTGCAAGGCTTTGAAATACGAGAGTACGTATTCATTAAATTCAAGCACGCGTGCGTTTACGCGCGCGCGAAAAGCCCTTGCAGTGACATATTGAACATCGATCATGTCGTGCCTCGCGCGCGCGGCGGATCAAATCGTGTAAGCAACCTTGTATGCGCCTGTCGAAAGCACAATGAAGAGAAAGACAACACATCGCTGGAAGCCTATTGCGCGAAACATGGCGTTGATGCTTCAAGAATCGAGCAACAGGCGAAAGCGCCGCTCAAAGACGCCGCCGCGGTCAATGCAACAAGATGGGCCTTGTTTGAGCGATTGAAAGCGTTTGGTTTGCCTATTGAAACAGGGTCAGGCGGGCTGACAAAGTTCAATCGCATTCAAAGAGAATTGCCTAAGACGCATTGGATCGACGCTGCCTGCGTTGGCACGAGTACGCCTGAAAGGCTTAACGTTGAAGCCTGTCAATCCGTACTGGTCATGCAAGCGTCCGGTCATGGCTCGCGTAAGATGCGACGCAACGATGCTTTCGGCTTTCCCGCGCGATGCAAAGATGACTCTTTCGTCGCGCCGCGTGAGCGACAAAAGGAGCGTTTTGGCTTTCAAACGGGTGACATCGTGAAAGCCGACATTCCGAGAGGTAAATTCGCTGGTAAGCATGTCGGACGTTTAGGCGCTGTCCGGGCGAGAAAATCTTTCAATTTGAACGGATTCGACGTGAATTCAGACTATTTAGTGAAAATCCATCGAAGCGATGGATTTTGTTATTCATTACAAGCAGTCGCGATGCTAACGCAAGGCAATCAGAAGGCTCTCGGTCACTCCACTTTGCTGCCGTGGCCGGAGGGTCGGCCTTTGCCGCTCTGCGGTTGCGGCCTTCGCGGAGATTGCCATTCAATGAGCAGTTCATCGCATTTCATCAGACAGGAAAATGTGGGAGAGGAAAATATGACTTCCCCTCGATGTCAGGACATGATTACAAACCGGGCGGCTCAACGATGAAAGCAGAGGCTGCAAAAAGGGCAAAAGAGGCAAAAAAGGCAAGACTCTTGCCCTTTTTGCCCTTTTTGTTTTTTTTGCAGCCTTTCGGTTCCATCCCCAAACCACTCGATATGCGAAATGTGTCCCGACATCAGCACTTCCCCATTTTCCTCTCCCACATTTTCCTGTCTGATCGGATTGCCTTTTTCCTTGCGCTCCTTTTCTTGTCTTGCAGCCTTCATGCGCCAGCCCTTGCGCAGAATCCGGTAAACTTCACGCGCGGTTCGCTCGAAGTCCCGACCTACACATTCGGCCGTTCCGAAACCATCGCGCCGCTCTTCCCTGCCCTGGAAAACATGGGCCTCTACCCTTACTCGCGGCTAGATCGCGACAGCCTTTCGCGAAAACCTGCGCCCGTGCGCTACGAATCGCTGACGCTCGAAAACGAATATCTTCGCGTCGTGATCCTGCCTGATCTCGGCGGCCGCGTCTGGTCGGCGCACGACAAGACGGCGAACCGCGAGATTTTCTACTACACCAGCGTCATCAAACCGACCGCCTACAACCAGCGCGGCGGATGGCCCGCGGGCAACCTGGAAGTCTACGGCCCGTACGATGCGCACATGCTGACGTGGCCCGGCGAGCCGTGGCCGTGGGCGTTCGAAAAACATCAGGACGGCAGCGCGACCGTCACGCTCTCGCACATTGACCATTTCTTCCGCAACAAGCTTTCGATGTCGGTGACGCTGCATCCGGAGCGCGCGTTCATCGAATTGAAAATCAAGCTGCGCAACGACCAGCCGCTGGCCAATCGGTATCTGCTGTGGACGAATGCCGGGATCGCGGCAAGCGACGACACGCGATTCGTCTATCCGATGACGCAAACCATTGGCCACGACAGCTCCGAGCTAGGCGCCTGGCCCGTCGCGCGCGGCACGGACCTGAGCCTGCAAAAGAACAACCGGAACATGCTCGGCGTCTTCGGTCTCGATCTCCACGACGATTTCATCGCGGCTTACGATTCCAAAGCTGATTACGGAACGATCTGTTACACCGACCGCCGGATCGCGCGCGGCGCGAAGACCTGGACCTGGGGCGTGGGCGAAGCCGCGCGGCGCCAGATGGAGTCGTACACCGACACGGACGGCCCCTACGTCGAAGTCCAGAGCGGGCGGTTCGTGTGGGATGGCAATTACGAATTCATCGAGCCGGGCAAGAGCGACGGTTGGACGGAGTATTGGTATGGCACGGGCGGCTTGGGCGAGCTGACAACGGCGACGCGGGATGCGGCGATCTCGTTCAATGTGCAACCGGAGACCGCGCGGTTGGCGGTGAAGCCCACCGGCAATTTTCCCAACGCATCGTTGGAGCTAAAGGCAGGTGACCACGTCCTTTGGAATGCGCGACAAGACCTCATCGTCGGCAAACTCTATCGCAGCGAGATTGCGCTCGGGCCGGAAGCCGTGAAGCAGGCGTTGCAATTGACGATTCACTCGGCGGAAGGCGATCTGCTCGCGCGCTACACCCGCCATCCCGATGGCGCCCATCCCAATGCCGTCTTCGCCGCCGATTCGATCCCTCGCAAGTTCGGCGCGATCGAAACGCTGAGCGCCGAGGAGGCGTTTCAAAAAGGATTGGCGCACGAAAAGTTCGGCGAGATCGAGACGGCGCGCGACGCCTATCGCGCGGCGATCAATAAAGACGGCCTTTTCACGCAAGCGCATCTGCGGTTGGGATCGATCGCCCTGGACCGATCGCTGCACAAAGAAGCGATCGAGCATTTCCAGAAAGTCCTCGCGCGCGATCCGTCGAGCGGCGAGGCGCATTACGCCTTGGGCGTCGCGTTCTTCGAGTTGGGAAAAGACGACGAAGCCGAATTGCATTTCACGCGCCTGCTGCCTTCGGCGGCGAAGTTCGATCAGCGCGATTACTGGCTCGGCTTGCTTCGCTTGCGCGCCGGCCGTTTGCGCGAAGCCGCCGCGTTGATTGCGCAGACTGTCGCCGCGGCTCCAATGCAATTGCCGATGCGAACGGCGAATGCGTTCTGCCTGCGCCAACTGGGTCGCACGGCCGAAGCGCGCAAAGAGATCGAAGCGATCCTGCAACTCGATCCGACGAATGCCTTCGCGTTCGCCGAGCTACTCTTCCTAGACAATCCGCAATCCGCGGGTCCCAGTCCGCAATTGGACAGCGCCTGTGCTCGCCACGCGCAAGGCTATCTGGAACTGGCGACCGAATACTTCCGGCTCTCGGCCTGGGACGAAGCGCGACGCGTGCTGGAGCGGGGCCTCGCGGTGGCGGCCGTGCGAAGCGAGATGCCTTATTCGCTGCTGCATTATTACCGCGCGTTTGCCGCCGATCGCGGCGGCAATGCGGCGACCGCGCGTCAAGCGCTCGCCGCCGCGCGCAGGCTGCCGCTGAATCTCGAAATCTTCCCCTTCCGCCGCGAGACGATCGCGGTTATCGATCGCGCGCTGGCGCTTGAAGCAAACGATGCCAATGCCGCCTGTTTGCTGGGCGAAATTCTCCACAGCCGCGCGCGACGCGAGGAAGCGGTGGCCGCCTGGCGACGGGCGCTCGTGGCCGACGCGAATCATTTTTCCGCGCTGCGCGATCTCGGCCTGGCGTTGATCGAAGCCGGAAAAAGCGACGAAGCATTGCCGCTGCTCGCACGCGCGTCGGAACAGCGGCCGGAACACCTGGCGACGACGATTCTCGTCGCGCGATTGCAGACCAGCGCCGGCCGCACGGAGATCGCACGACAGGTCGTCGAGCGTGCGCTTCAAAAACGACCGGGCAATGATCGCCTGATCGAAACCCTTGCCTGGGTCGAGACGCAAGCGGGCCGTCACGATCGCGCGCTGGAATTGCTCACGAAACATGTCTTCGAGCCGAAGCATCAATCTTACTCGCTGCTTCACCTTTACCAGACCACGCGTTTGCTGGCGGCGCTCGATACGGCGAAGCAAGCGAGGCATGCTGTTGCAATGGAGCACGTCCGCGCGGCCGAGCGGCCGCCGGCGAGTCTCGGCGTGGACGACTTCGCCGCGCTCGAGAGCGCGCGGCTGCGGGTCTTCGAGGCACTGCTGCATCGGGCCGCGGGCAATCGGAACGCCGCGGCGCAGGCCTGGAAAGCCGCGGCTGCTTCCGTCGCGACAAGCAATGACGAAGAGTTGTTTCGCGCCATTGCGCTCGTGCAGACGGGCGAAGCCGCTCGCGCCGAAGAATGGTTCAAAACCTTTCCGAGCGCGAACGAGCGCAACAAGCAAAGCAATCGAATTGAAACGCGCGCACAGGCGTTCTACCTCGCGGGCATCCACGCGGCGTTTCGAGGCAGGCGCGAAGAGGCGAACGAGAGTTTCCGGCGAAGCCTGGAGATCGACCGATCCGGCTTGTGGGCGCGGCAGGCATTCGCCTGGGCAGAGTCGGGTTTGCTGAACCGTCTGCAACGAGACAATGAATAATCCGTCAGCATCATTTTGAACGATGAAAAGAGGACTTTATGCCTTCGAGCCGGCGTCAATTTCTTCGGGAGATCGGAACGACGAGCGCGAGTCTCTATCTCTCCTCGCGCCTTCGCGCAGGATCGGTTTCCGAGCAAACGCGGGAGCAGATCGTCACGTGCCGCATTCTGGATACTGAATCCAGGCGAGAAACGGCGGCGCGCATTCGACTGCTGGATGCGCAGGGAAAAGAAGTCGTTCCGCTGGGCCATCCGCAGCGGCTTGCGGACGAAGCGCGGGAAGGAGACGTTCGATTTCAGGGGCGGCGTTTTGCCTACGTGAACGGCCGATTCGAGATCAAAGCTTCTTCGTTCCCGCTCAAGTTTCAGGCGATCAAGGGCTATGAGTATCAGATCGCGGAAGGGGAGATCAGCGCCGGCTCCATACGCGAAGGCGCGATCACGATTCCCCTTTCGCCCTGGTCTTCACTTTCACGAAAAGGATGGTACAGCGGCGACGTGCATATCCATCACATCGCGCCCAGGACCTGTCGCCTGGAGATGGAGGCCGAAGACCTGAACGTCGCCAACATCCTCACCTCCGACTTCACGGCGGATCAGGAACAATTCGAGGGGCGGGTGAACGCGCTCTCCGGCGGCAAGCGCCTGATCTACGTCAACCAGGAGTTCCGCAACCACGAACTGGGCCACCTCTGCCTGCTCAACCTGAAGAAGCTGGTCGAGCCGGTGAAAGAGATTCGCCCTCATCACCACCCGCTGCTGCTGGGCGTCTACGACGAGGCGCACCGGCAGGGCGGTTATGTTTCGTGGGCGCATTTCCCCAGTTGGCCCGCGGTCGAGTGCCCGCTGGACGTGGCGATGGAGAAGATTGACGGGCTTGAAATCCTCTCTGTCCTCGAACCGCGCGATCTGCCGATCTTCATGCGGAAGGTGGTTCCTGACTTCGAATCGAATGATGGGTTGAGGTTGTGGTATCGCTATCTGAATTGCGGCTTTCCGCTGACCGCCACCGCGGGCACCGACAAGATGACGACGTTCGTGACGGTCGGTTCCAACCGCGTCTTTGCGCAGGTGGATGGCGAGTTCAACTACCAGGGATGGATCAACGCGCTCAAAGCCGGGCGGACGTTCATCACGAATAGTCCGTTGCTCTCGTTTACGGTCAATGGGCGCGGCCCCGGCAGCAGGATTGCCGCGAGTTCAAAGAAGACGCGAGTGCTTGAGATTCACGCAACGGCGGAGTCGCAACTGCCCTACCATCACCTCGAAATTGTCTGCAACGGGCAGGTCATCGCCGAAGCGACGCCGAGTGGGGAGCGCCATCGCGCGGAGATTCGACTGGAGCATCCGCTACGCCACAGTTGCTGGATCGCGGCGCGCGCGTTCGAAGACATCGGACCTTACCGGGCCAAAGGGTTGAAGTTCTCGACGGTGCATATCGAAGAAGGCACGCTGCACGGCAATTACTATGGAACGCGCCGGCCTGAAACCGTGTTTGCCCATACCTCGCCCGTCTATGTGATTCGCGATGGCGAGGCGATCCGCAGTTGGGATGATGCGCGGTATTACGTGCGGTTCATTGACAGCGCCATCAATTGGTTGAAGACAGAGGCAAAATTTGCCAGCGAGCGTGATAAGCGCGCTTCGATTGACGCTTTTCTTGCCGGACGCGCCGTCTATGAGAAGCGAGCGAACGAAGCGCGACGCCGAAAAAGTTGACCACTCGGAGAATTGCCATGAAAACCCGATTTGCACTTCTTTTCTGCCTGCTGTTTGTCGCGGCGACGCGGGATGCGCGCCAATCAACCGATCTGTTCCTGCGCGGATATTCAATCATTCCCGCGCCGCAGAAAGTCGAGCTTCGCGACGGCGAGATCGAATTCGACGAATCGTGGCGCTACGACGCCCGTGCGGTCGCGCCGAACCACATCGCCATCCGCGCACTGGCAGGCGACTTGAAATCGTTTCATCACCTCGCGCTGCAACCGCACGGCGGCGGCAATGTGATCCGCCTGTCGGTTGCAAAGGGCGCGGTCGAAACCGGACTCGATGCAGAAATCGAGAAGCAGGCTTACTCGCTGAAGATCGCGCCGGGCGCAATTCAAATCACGGGCAACAGCGACCAGGGCCTGTTTTACGGCGTGCAGACGTTGTTGCAGTTGCTCAAACCGGGGCCCCGCGGCCGCCTTCTGCTGCCCGTTTGCGAGATCGAAGACTGGCCCCGCCTGCAACTGCGTTTTCTGCACTGGGACACAAAGCATCACCAGGACCGGGTCGAGACCTTGAAGCGATACCTGGATTGGTCAGCGCGATTCAAGGTGAATATGATCGGCTTCGAGCTTGAAGATAAGTTCGAATATCCCTCCAACCCGATTATCGGCGCGCCCGGCGCGTTCACGAGCGCCGAACTTCAGGAGATCGTCAATTACGGGCTGGAGCGGTTCATTCAGGTCGTGCCCCAGGTGCAGTCGCCCGCGCACATGGCTTACGCGCTGAAACACCCGCAGTTCGCACACCTGCGCGCCGACGGCAACAATTACCAGTCGGAGATGTGCGACGAGCGGACTTATCAGATCATCTTTCAAATGTACGATGACGCGGTCAACGCGACGAAGGGGGTTGATTACTTCTTCGTCTCGACCGACGAAGTCTATTACGTGGGCATCGGCGACAAATGCGGGAAGCCCTACACGCCCGAAAACCGCAGCCTGCGATGGGTCGAGTTCGTCCGCCGCGCGCGCGATCACCTGGCCGCGCGCGGCAGGCGGATGCTGGTCTGGGCCGAATACCCGCTGCTGCCCGAACACGTGCGGATGCTGCCGCCGGACATCATTGACGGCGTGATCGGCGAACCCGAATACGCAAAGACTGAGAATGAGATGGGCATTCGCCAACTGGCCTACGTCTCGATGCAGGGCGCGGAGTTCCTGTTTCCCAACCATCTGCTCAACAACGTCGATCCGGGCGGCGATTCGGGGCCCTCGGAAGGGCGGCTGCGATCTACCGCCGAGACGATCTCATCGGGGCGCGTCTGGCAGGGCAAGCCGATCGGCGTGTTCGGCGCGGCGTGGGGCGATTCGGGATTGCACAACGAAACCTTCTGGCTCGGCTGGGCGACGGTGGCACAGTACGGATGGCATCCCCACGCCGCGCCGGTCGAACAGACGGCGGCCGAATTCATGAACCTCTACCACGGCCCGCGCGTCGTCGAGATGGCGGAGGTCTATCGCGGATTGCAGACGCAGGCGCGGTTCTTCGAACGCTCGTGGGATCGCGTCGTGTCGAAGGCGCGAGGGCCGGGGTACGGCAATTCGTATGGCAAAGGCATCGGCACGACGCGTCGCGACGAGACGCTGCCCCAACCGGCGATGCCCGCGATGCCCGATCTGACCTTCAAGCCGGTCTACGTGGATCGTTATCGGAACCTCGTCGCCGACGCCGGCCGGATGGCGCTCGAAAACGACGTGCTCATCCATCGCATCCGGCAGAACATCAGTCGCGCTGATCGCAATCGCTACAACCTGGAAGTCTTTCTCTCGCTCGCCGAGTTGACTGGGCATCACAACCGGATGGTCATGGCGATGAAAGCAATCGAAGATAAGCTGAATGCCGCGCGCGAGCAGGCCGAAAAGAAGAAGCCCGAAGACGCCGTCGGCCGGCTCGTCGCCGCATACGATCAGGCGCGACAGATCGTGGAAGAACGATCGAAGACTTTCGCCTCGCTGAAGGCCGTGTGGGAGAAGAGCCGCTTTCCGAAAGGGCGCGAGGTCGGCGGAAAGAAGTTCTACCACGTGCTGGACGACGTCAAAGACCACTGGGCCGACCGCCGCGCCGATCTGAGTTATATGATCGCGCCGGAAGAGAGCATCGGGCTGGAGCAGTGGATGAAGAGCTTTGCCACGGTGATCCGCGAGTACGCGCAGAAACACAACGTGCCCGTGAGCGCGTTGAAGGAACCGAGGCTCGAACAGTAGTCGAACTGTGAAGTGTTCAAGCGGCTTGACTGGCATAATTGATTTATGTATTTTTCATCCGGTATCACTACTGAAAAGCACTTCTGCAGGTTCCGTCCTGCAGCGGTGCTTTTCTCATTTGGCGCGGATGAACTCCAGCCGGGCTTTCAAATTGTCCATATAGACAATCTTCTCCTTGCCTCCCTTTCGCAAAAGTTTCGAGCAATGTACGCTTGGGCTCAACACAGCTTCCAGCTTGTCGAGAGCGTAGAGGTGGCGCACCAACGAATAAAAGTCGCCGTCACTGGTTACAATCACAGCCTTTTTGTAGTCGAGTTTCCAGCCAAGCGAACGAATGCCCAGGTTGAGATTTTGGGCATCAGTGAAGCCGTAGTTGTGGGGCGTCTTTGTCATAGTAGAGCAGCTATTAAATCGGTTTTCAGATCAGCATATGGGGAGGGGCCGCGGATAACGCGGAAAAAGCGGATTGTCACGGATCAACTCTGTGAAAAATCCGCGCGAATCCACTTTTTCCGCGTTATCCGCGGCCTATTGGGCATTATTTGCCATCAACTTAACAAACGATCTTCCGTACACGCGAATGAAATCCGATCTAGTACAGCATGCAGCAAAACACAAGTTGTGGGAATTGGGAGATAACCATGGAAAAGGATTCAATCGTCAACAGACGCGATTTCATCAGCGGCGGCAGCGCCGTGCTGGCGGCAACGGCAATCTCGCCGGCTTGCGCCTCGTCGCCGCCTCAGACCACGCGTCGCCTGAAGATGGCCATCGTGGGCACAGGCTCGCGCGGTTCGTTCACCTGGGGGCAGGAGGTGGTCAAAGGCTACAGCGACGTGGTCGAGATCGTCGGCCTGTGCGACATCAACCCCAAGCGCGTCGAAGCCGCCAGGCAGTTGATCGGCGTGAGCGCGCCAACCTTCACCGACTTCGACCGGATGATCCGGGAGACCAAACCCGATAAGGTGACGGTGACGACGCCCGACGGCACGCACGCACGCTACATCATCCGCGCGATGGAACTGGGCTGCGACGTGCTGAGCGAAAAGCCGCTCTGCACCGACGAGCAGCAATGCCAGGCGATCCTCGATGCGCAGAAGAAGACGGGCCGGAACGTCACCGTCACGTTCAACGCGCGACACGGGCTGGAAGCGAAGAAGATCAAATCGCTGCTGATGGAAAAGGCCGTCGGCGATGTGATTTCCGTGGACTTTCACGAATACCTCGACACCAGTCACGGCGCGGATTACTTCCGCCGCTGGCATCGGAAGAAAGAGAATTCGGGCACGCTGCTCGTCCACAAGGCGTCGCACCATTTCGATCAGGCCAACTGGTGGCTCGATTCGACGCCGGTGGAAGTGATGGCCCGCGGCGAGCTGAAATTCTACGGGCGCAACAACAGCTTCCGCGGCGTGAACTGTCGCAGCTGCCCGCACAAACAGAACTGCCAGTTTTACTGGGATGTGACGAAGAACCCGCGCTACGTGAAGCTTTATACGGAGTGCGAGTCGGCGGACGGCTACCTGCGCGACGGCTGCGTCTGGAGCGAAGACACCAACATCCACGACACGATGTCAGTGGTCGTGAGATACGAAAACGGCGTCACGCTCAACTACACGGCCAATGCCTTTCTGCCCTACGAAGGCCAGGCGATTTCGTTCAATGGAAGCAAGGGGCGGCTCGATCACGACGACTTCAGCGGCGGCGGTTTCACCCGCAACGAGGTTCGATTGACCCGCAGCTTCGGCAAATCCGAGCCCGTCAAGATCGAAGAACCGCGTCGCGAGGGCGGGCACGGCGGCTCGGACAGCTCGCTGCACGACCTGATCTTTCGCGGCGCGAAGAGCGATCCGCTGGGATTGCGCGCCGACCTGCGCGCCGGCGCAATGTCGAGCCTGATCGGGATCGCGGCGTATCGCAGCATCGAACGCGGCGGCCAGCCGATCAAGATCAAGGACCTGGTCAAACTGTGACAGTGCGAAACCATCCTGGGCTGGCAGAAAAATGGGGCAGAAAGAAAAAATACCTCGCCCTCTTGTCTTTTTCTGCCCCCATTTTTCTGTCAGCCAGACACTGAGGGAGAGGCAATGCGACAACAACTCATCATTCTCATCGTCTTCTGTGCCGGATTGATTGCCTTCAGCATCGAGCCGGTGAAGGCTCAGCGATCGAACGAGACTGATTTTCTTTCCGACCTCGAAGAGTTCCGCAGCCTGCGGAATATGCTGCCCAATCATGTCAAACAACTCGCCTTTGCATTGCTCGCGGAGCGGGAGCGCAAGATCGCCCGCCTCTCTTCGCCACAGGAAGTCGCCGAGCGAAAGGCATATATCCGCCAACGGATGATGCAGGCATTGGGCGGCGCGTTCCCCGAACGGACGCCGCTCAACGCGCGCACCGCCGGTGTGATCGAACGCGATGCGTACAAAATCGAAAAAGTGATCTTCGAAAGCCAGCCGAAGTTTTACGTGACGGCCAACCTCTATTTGCCGAAGCGCGGGCGTGGGCCTTTTCCGGCGGTTCTCTTCCCTCTCGGACACGAGCAGGGCGCGAAAGCGCACGAGACCTGGCAGCAGATGCTCGGAGCACTCGCGACAAAAGGCTACGTCGCGCTCGCGTGGGACCCGGTCGGGCAGGGCGAACGCGTGCAGATGTACGACCCGGACTTCGGCGAATCGAAGGTGCGCCGTTCGACCACCGAGCATACGATCGTCGGCATTCAGTGCCTGCTCACGGGCGACAACCTGGCGCGCTACACGATCTGGGACGGGATGCGCGCGCTCGACTATCTGCTCTCGCGACCCGAAGTGGATCGGGCGAAGATCGCCGTCACGGGTAATTCGGGGGGCGGCACGCACACGGCTTATCTGGCGGCGCTCGACGACCGCATCCACGTGGCCGCGCCTTCGTGCTATCTGACCTCGTGGCGGGCGCTGCTCGAAACCATCGGGCCGCAGGACGCCGAACAGAACCTGCCGCCGTGGGTCGGCGCGGGATTGGATCACGCCGACTTCATCTATGCATTTTCACCCAGGCCGTACCTGATCCTTTCGGCCATCCGTGACTTCTTTTCGATTGCGGGCGCGCGCGCAACCTACGCGGAAGCGCAAGGCGTTTACAAGCTGATCGGCGCGCCGGAAAAACTGATGATGGTGGACGCCGACGACGGGCACGGCTACTCGAAACCACGCCGGTTGGCGGCCTATCGCTGGTTCGGGCGCTGGCTGAAAGGCGCGGACGATCAGGAGCCGGAGCCCGAGATCGCGATGGCCACGGAAGAAGAGTTGAACTGCACCGAATCAGGCCAGGTCTCGATCAGCCTGAGCGGCGAATCGGTTTTCACGTTGAACCGGCAACGCGCGGAACAACTCAGGCCGAAGAACGCATCGTCACGGGACGAGATTCGCAGGCGGGTGGCCGGTCTGACCGCGTTCGAGACGCCGAAGGGAACCGTGACGGTCAAGCCCTATGGCGAGATCGCCCGTGCGGGCTATCGCATCGAGAAGCTCGTCTACGAAAGCGAGCCGGGCATCGTCATTCCCTCGCTGCTCTTTGTGCCCGAAGGCGGCGAGGCGCGGAAGCCCGCGATGATTTACGTGCACGGGCGTGGCAAATCGGCGGGAGCCGCGGCAGGCGGTGAGATCGAGCAGTTCGTCAAGGCAGGCTTCGTCGTGCTGGCGATTGACGCCAGAGGTTTTGGCGAAACCCATTACCGGAACGATGATAACGGCAGTGATTTCCCCGGTTACTTCGGACAATACGACAGCGCGATGACGGCGCTGCTCGCGGGCAAAACGCTGGTCGGGATGCGGATGCTGGATGTGTGGCGCGGCGTTGATCTGCTCACCGGCCGCGCGGAGGTTGACCGCGCGCGAATCCACGGCTTCGGAAAAGACGGCGGCGCGGTTCCGTTGCTTTATGCCGCGGCGATGGACGATCGCATCAGCCGCGTCGCGCTCGAAGGAATGCTGGTTTCTTATCAAACCATCATCCAGCAGCGAATCCACCGGCAGGTCTTCGAGCACGTGATTCCGGGCGTGCTGCGCGCGTTTGACCTGCCCGATCTCGTCTCGTCACTTGTCCCCCGCCAGGTGTGGGTCGTCAACAGCGTGAACGCATTGGGGCAGCGTGTGAGTCTTGCCGGGATGAAGAAGCAATATGCCGCATCGGCAGCGACGATTCACGTCGCCGAGCGTCGCGGCGACGACAAACCGGCGATCTTCTATCGGGAATTGATTGCCGGAAAGTGAGCCGCAGATGAAAGCCTTTTTTGTCCTTTTTGCCTCTTTTTGCTTTTTTTGCTTCAGTCCTTTACATCAACTTGCCGCCGCGGGTGATGCGCTTCCCGCCGCCTATTTTCGATTGCTGGAAGCCGGCGCAGCCAAAGTCGAACTGCGATTGAATGAAACTCCGAACGCCGATCTGAAGGCATTGGAAGCGCACGCCGGCTGGCGGCACTTCCCGTATGCGATCCTCGCGCCGGCAGTGCTATATGCAAAGAAGCATCCGGCCAACATGCGCTATCACGATGCGAAGATGCTCATCCTCGCAATCCGGATCGGCGATCTATTGGCAATCGAAAATGAAAAAGGCGTCTACGAAGCACGGCTCGACAGCGACTGGGACACCTACATGTGGCTCGAAGCCTATCGGCTGCTCGAACGCGAATTGGGCGAAGAGCGGCGGATGCGGTGGAAGCGGGGGATCGAAGAGAACATCACGGGGCTGGTTCGCGGTGCGACCGAACGGTTGGACTTTCCATGGTATCACTCGCCCTTCATCGGCACATCGCCCAATCACTACGCCCAGTGGGCCTGCCTGCTGCATCTGGGCGGAAAAGTTTTCGGCAATCGCGAATGGGAGCAGTTGGGCGCGCGCATTCTGCGGCGGTTTGCCCTGACCGAGCAGTCGCCCGATGGTTACTGGGGTGAACACAACCATTCCGGCCCGACGACCGGCTACAACCACCTCACGTTGACGGGCGTCGCGCTGTATTACGAGCACAGCAAAGACAACGCCGTGATGCCTGCCTTGCGCCGCGCGACCGACTTTCACAAACACTACACGTTCCTGGACGGCACGCCCGTGGATGTGATCAACGATCGCAATCGCCATTGGGGCGTCAGTGCGTGGGGCCAGTTTGCGTTCACACACTTTCCCGATGGCCGGGGCTATGCCGCGTTCCTGACCGGTTTCTTCAAGCCGGAGACATTGACGGTAGATCAACTGGGACGGCTCGCACAGGACGCGCTCTACTATCACGAGGGGCCGATCGCACCTGCGCCGCAAGACCTGCCGCGTTACTCACATCAGATGAACGTTCCGGCCGGCATCCGCAAGACCGGCCCCTGGCAGGTGGCGCTCTCCGGTTTGATGAGCACGCAGGCAATCAACAGCCAGTTCTACCTCGACCGCCAGGGGCACATCAGCGTCTTCCACCAAAATCTCGGCCCGATCATCACGGGCGCGAACTCGAAGCGCCAGCCTGAACTCGCAACCTTCTCCGAAACGCTGATCGGCCAGACGGTGCAGATGCCGATCAGCACGCGGCTGCAGATGAGCGCAGAGCAGGATCGGCTCTCGCTCGCGTACAACACGTTCTTCGGCGATCTTTATGTTCCTACGCCCTCCGAGAATGAATTGACCTTGCGGTTCGCCATCACGGGTCGTGGCCGTCCAGCGGATGACCCTCGATTGACCTTGCAGCTTTGTTTGAAAGCGGGCGAGACGCTGGAAACCAGCGCCGGCAGGAAGGTCGTGTTGGGCGCGGAACGAATCGAGCTTTCGCCCGAGCAGATCGGCGGCTGGATTCGCCATCGCAACTGGAAAATGAAGATTGATCCGGCGGCGAGATTGGTCTGGCCCGTCTATCCGCACAATCCTTACGCAAATGCGTCTGAAACGAACATCGAGACAGCGGTGAGTGCGCTGAGCGTACCGCTCCGGCTCAAATCGCAACCGGGGCGCTACATCCGGACGGGTGAGCAGGAGATCGCGTTCACCATCACCGTGGAGAAAAGATGACGATCACAGGATCGGCTCCTCGCGCTCAATGGCGTGAAAGCGGCGTTCGACAAGATCGGCGCTGCTACGCGAAAGCGGGGGCCGGCGAAAAACAACGCTGCCGGCTCTACGATGCGCCGCACGAATTCATTTGCCCTTCCTCCCGCAGCATCTCAGTTTCAAGGGAGAAGGTTTACTTTTACGGTCGGCACGTTGTTCGCGACGACATTGATCACACGTTTATCGAACGTCAAAAACTCAGCGGGGCCGCTCTTGGCAAGTTCTTCAGTCAATGCGATGTAGAAGGCATCAGCGGAATGAAGGCAACTGTAGCCGATACGAATCTCTTCATTGCGAAGAATGAAACCGATGTCGCCGTGTGGTGAAGGAAGAATTGCAGACATATAGTCGTTGAATTCTTCGACGGCCTTCTTGTGTTTGGCCGCGTCTATTTCGCCGCTTTGAAGCTTCCGGCAGAGGATAAACAGCACTTCGGTGAGAATGGCTCCGGGCGCATGGAAAGCCCAATTTTTCGCGGTGTAATCGGAGAGAGCTGCCTTTGCTGTGGGTTCACCAGGCTCTTTGGCACAAATAGCAACGAGAATGTTTGCATCAATGACGACGGCCCCGGCGCTAGTCTGTGTCGGTGTCGGTTGGCTCATATCCCCACATCGCTCCTGCTCTGGCTTCCCGAATCATCTTCAGGGTTTCTTTGGTCGAACCGGTGACCGGCACATCTTTCATTCTTTCCGCGCTTCGTTGAAGGACTGCAAACATTGCCTCGTTGCGTGGTTGCGGCTGTGCTGGAGCCTCGGCAAGTGTCAGTTTTTGAAGCTGTCCATTTAATCCGAGAATCTGGAGCAAGTAGTCATTGACCGACAGGCCGCGTGCGGCGGCCTGGGCAATAATTGCCTGCACAATCTCCGGTGCGATTTGTTCGTTTAGTGTTGCGTTCATAGACTTCACCTCTCTTTCTTAGGATACCCCGCTTTTCATCCGGTCGGCAACGAAAAGAAGGGACCTGGATGCGTAATGCCTTTATCAGATGAATCCCGTACGACCATTTTCGGATCGCCGTCACAGGTAAAATAAGCCGATGTGTGGGAGATTGTGCCGTTCGCGTAGCCGGTTGATCACCTGGCGGCGGATGGTTTCGTCAAAGACCTCCCTCTCCATACGCGTCGCATAATCCTGCAAATCAGCTCTCGCCGATTTCAGCATGGCCGCAAGCTCGGTTTCGGCGGTCGCATCCCAGAGCGCGTTCGCCAGATCGGCGTCTGTCCGCACGAGTCTGGTTTCGAGCTCCTGCAGGTCGGGATGCTCGCCGGCGTTGATCCGTTCGTGAAGTTCTCCCAACGTCTTGCCGGCGTTTTGGCAAGCAATGTGCAGCGTGGCGCTGCCCGAAGCCAATGCCTTCGCCGCGGCGTCTTGAATCGCCGTCGCGGTCTCGGCAAAAAAGGCGGCGAGCCTGGCACGGTCGCCCTTCCCTTCCCCATCGGAGTTCCCTTCCCTTCCCTGCGCCGCCGTTGGGTTGTAGCGGCCGACCTCGCCGGAGTTGCCGGTCTTTTTCACGATCACGCCGTGCGCACGCAGTAGATCGTAAGTCTCGCGCTGCGCAACGCGCGTGGCTTTGGGCAATCCGTGGTTCAGAAACCACTCGCGGGTGTTGTCGCTTTCGCGCTTGATTGCATCCGCGATCTCTGGCCGCAGTTCGCCGGCGATCTGACGGGTCAGCGATGCGACCAATGCCGAGTCAGGTTCCACCGGTATGGGCGTAGCCTCGCGCAATGGCGGTCGAGATGTCACCTGGCCGGTTGGATTTTCCTCCCGCGCGAATGCGCGGATTGTATTTTCTAGATTTTTCTCTGAAATTACTTCCTTAAAGCCCACTCCATCGGTTGGAGTGGGGGCGGTTGCGGTTGGAGTGGGAACAAGGCGCAAATTTTTTTGCCGCGGCTCATCCGGTTTGGAGCGGGCCGGTTTGGAGCGAATGGACGCCGATGCGCGGTTGAAGAAAATGCGGATTCCGGCGCCATTGGCGCGGGCGTCGTAGCCGATCACGCCGGTCCTGTGCATCCAGTCCGTGGCTTTCGAGAGCGTGGAGTTGGCGACGCCGGCGATCTCGCGCATCTGCTCCCAGGCGGTCAGATGGCCGTCCTCGCGGTCTTCACCGGCGAAATGGATTACGCCGTCGCGCTCCCAGCAATGCTGCGGCGCGGCGAGCAGGCTCAGGTAGATCGTGGACATCTGCGGCGTGACGGCTCTGGCTTCCGGCGAGACGAGCGATCGGATCACTTCGTTGTCGATCTGTTTGAAGTTGACGCGATACTCGTTCTCGGCGAGCGTCGTACGCCGAACGAATCGGGATGGAAATCGGGCTACCGCGGCTGACATGGTCAAACCTCTTGTGGAGAAAAGGCTTGACAGCGCATGACCGGGCGTCGAGAATGTCCATGGTGTGGTGAACACACTAACACCGGTTCGCCATCAAGCGAATTTTAGAATTGACCTGAAGCGACAGTCGCCAAACTAAGCCGCTTCAGGTCAATTTGCTTTTCGGGCGCGAGTTTCAAGCGCCCGCGTGATCTACGCAGCTTTCCTGCGCGAAAATTCTTCCTTTGGGATTACTCCTCTTCTTCCGTGGGTCACGAGGCCTTCCTGAATTTGATGTATTCATCTTTTGCGCGCGGGCCTGGGACATACCAGATGTTCCAGTCGGGCCGGCCATCCGGATCGGCCGTCTTTTCAAACGCGACCTTTGCCAGATAGCCGTTGTCGAGGTGAGGTTTGTGAAGCTTGTACATCTGCTTGCTCACCTCGGTTCCGGTCATCAATCTTCTCTGCCCGGTCGCCTCGCAGTACTCCGAGTAAGTCATCGAGACCTTTGGCCAGCCATACTTCAGCGCCGAGTAGATGCGGAAGCTGACGACCTCGTAAAACCGGCTGGCCGACGGCGAGAGTTGCCGAAGGTATGTAAAATCGAGC
>Ga0247727_10004803_pt1 | contig 28197 bp, 22 predicted proteins | sample WisWelCaveWW1625_FD_202498 | JGI IMG/M metagenome (GOLD analysis project Ga0247727, IMG submission 202498) | Biofilm microbial communities from Wishing Well Cave, Virginia, United States - WW16-25 | ecosystem: Environmental > Aquatic > Deep subsurface > Groundwater > Cave microbial mat | place...
CTAATTTTCCCATACATTTTTAAAGGCAAGAGGGGGGTTTTGCGGAAGGGGTGAAAGGAAAACCGCACGGAACGAAACTGCGCCGGGCTATTTTTGCAAAAGATGTTTGGGCAATGTCAATTTTTCCAGCGCTTCGAACCCAAGCTCGGTGAGCAACGCGAGAGCGGCCGCGGGCAGCGCGCCTTCCAAAATGATTGCCGGATTGTTGAGCGCCAGCCCGGTTACAATCGGCTCGCCCAACCCGCCCGCGCCGATGAAAGCCGCAAGCGTGGCCGCGCCGATGTTGATCACCGCCGCGGTTTTGACGCCCGCGAGAATCGTGGGCGCAGCGAGCGGCAGCTCGATGAGCCGCAAGCTTTGCCACCTCGTCAAGCCCATGCCCCGCGCCACTTTTTTGAGCAAGGGATCGACGGAGATCAATGCCGTGGCCGTGTTGCGCACGATCGGCAGCAGCGCATAGAGCAACAACGCCGCGATTGCGGGTTTGACGCCGATGCCGAAGAAGGGAATCATAAACGCGAGCAGCGCAATCGCGGGCACGGTTTGCAGCAAGCCGGCGCCGTATAAAACCGGCCGCGCAATTTGCGGCACACGATAGATCAACACGCCGAGCGGCAGCGCGAGGAGAATGGCTAGCAGGAGCGCCAGCGTTGTGAGTTCAAGATGCCTCCAAGTGCGTCGCCACAGTGCTTGCCCGCGGCTCTCACGCGTTTGCGCACTTTGTTCCGTGACCAGCTTTTTCTCCAAAAGAAACGCGCGCGCAATCGCGGCAAAATCTTTTTGGTGAATAACAGCCGCGCCGTTCAAAGCAATCATATCGGCCTCTTGCAACAAGCCGCTCAACTCGCGCAGAGCCGCTTTTGCGCGCTCCGGCAAATCCGCGCGCACCAACGGCGCGGCAAGATAGCCAGGGAAGAAGCGCAAATCATCTTGCAGGGTCGCGAGCTCGTAGCGGCCGATATTGGCGTCGGTGGAGTACGCGTCGATCACGTCGAGCCTCTTTTCCGCCAGCGCTTGATAGATCAAACCATGCTCGATGCCGCTCGGCGTGTGCGTCAAACCATAGCGCGCGGCCAGGCCCGGCCAGCCATCGGGACGCTGCAAAAATTCATGGCTGAACCCGAGGCGCAACCGCGGCGTTTTTTGAAGATCGCCAATCGTGCGCAAGCCTAAGCGCGCAGCCTCCTCTTTTCGCACGGCGAGCGCATAGGTATTGTTGAAGCCCAAGGGTTCGAGAAATTCCAAGCGCTGTTGCGTCGCCAGCAGCGCGCGCAGTTCCGCGAGGCTCACGCTCTGGTCCAATTTGAGAATCGCCTGTTCGATCGTGCCGGAGTATTCCGGATAGAGATCGATTTCATCGTGCGTCAAGGCTTCGAAACAAATCAGCGTGGCGCCAAGGCCGAAGCGACGCTCTATTTCGAAGCCGCGGCTTTCGAGAAGTTGCGCCATCATCTCGCCCAAAATGCGGCCTTCGGTATCGAGCTTTGAGCCGATAACGATTTTCTGCGCTTGCGCCGGTGAGTGTAGGAGCGTAGCGAGGACGAGGCTGATGGTTAGGAAAGGGGAAGGCATTGAGGATTGAGGGGATTGGGTTATTGGTTATTGGTTATTGGGAACAGAGGCATGGCGAACATGATTGTAGCTGATAATTGATAGCTGATAATTGATAGCTGATGACTGATAGCTGAGCTCCGCTACTCCAACTGCGCTTTGAGAAATGCCTGCACAAACTCCGTTGCCGGAGAGCGCAACAATTCTTCCCGACTTCCGCTTTGCTCAATTCTTCCACGATTTAGAATGACAATGCGGTGCGCCAGCTTCAAGGCCTCGCGCAGATCGTGCGTGACCATCACGATCGTGCGCGGCTCGTGCTTTTGCAGGCGCAGAAATTCCACGTGAATTTCGTTGCGCGTGATGGGATCGAGCGCGCCGAAAGCTTCATCGAGCAGAAGCACCGGCGGATCGAGCATCATCGCGCGGCACAGGCCCACGCGCTGTTGTTGCCCGCCGCTCAACTCATGGGGATAACGCACGGCAAAAGCCTCGGGCAGATTGACGAGCTGCATCAACCCAAACAATCTTTCGCGGATGCGTTCGCGCTCCCACTTTGCGGGTTTTGCCAACAGTGTGATGTTGCGCGCAACGGTCAAGTGTGGAAAGAGTCCGGTCCCTTGCACGGCATAGCCGAGGCGCAGTCTCAGCTCCGTCAAACGTTCGTAGTCGATTTCATTTTCAAACACGAACACTTTGCCGCGCGTCGGCCGCACCAAGCCGTTGAGCAATTGCAACAGCGTGGATTTGCCGCTGCCGCTCGGCCCGACAAGAGCCGTGGCGATATTTTTTTCAAACGCCAACGACAGATGTTCGAGCACGAATAGCCTGCCGTAGGCGTAGGACACATTGTCTAGTTGAATGATGGGCATGGGTGTTTTTTATCGTGCGGAAAAATCGCCGTGTTGTGCATTGCAAACGCACGTGTGCGCAAAACCACGCTAGATGCTTTAACCCGCCGGCTCTGCTTCGCGCAGGCCTTGCAGCATTTCCAACAGATAATCCGAGGTCGCAAACTTCGCGGTTTGCGCGCAATGCGCTTGCGCGGCTTGCAGGGCCTCGGGCAAGTCGAGCGTGAACGCGGGCGCAATGCCTTCCAACATTCGCATCGCATAGCGCTGGCCGGTTTCGCCGTGCTTCCAGAAGTGCGCCGCGAGGCTCAAATAATCGTGCGCCAACTCGCCTGCGAGGCGCGGCCGGCGTTGCGCTAAACCGTCGAGCTTGGAGAGCGCGGCCATGGCCACGAGGGTCTGTTCGTTCGCGATGGCTTCACTGCCGATTTCGAAGAGCGCTTGGCTCATCCACGTCGCCGCGGTGTGCTCGCCCGCGTGCAAGAGTTCCAGGGCCTCCAAATATTTCATGGGCAAGAAGGAATTGCTGAAATTCAAACAGGTGCGCGCCAACACGCTAATGGCCTGCACGGCTAATTTCAAATCTTCGGAGTGCCGCGCGCGCGCCGCGGGAATCACGATCTCCGCCAACAAGTCCGCGGTCGTATGAAAATTTTCCAAGCTGCCGAGGTGGAGCGGCCCGAGGATGAGCACGTCTTGCAAGCCTTTGATGAGCACTTCGAGCTGCTGCCCGTCATAGCGTTTGCACGTTTGCGTGGCGGAGGCCAGCTCGGCGAGCGCTTGCAGCACCAAATCTTTGTTGCGGCCCAAATCGCTGTGGCGGCCAAGCTGGATCAAGCCTTTTAACTCTTCTTCAATCGGACGGCCGTCGCGCGCTATGCCTTTGGCCGCGCGCTTGCGCAGCTTGCGGATGATGGCGTCGCGCCGCCATTGCTCCGAGAGCACGACCGCGAGAATGCCGGAGATGAGCACCAAACTCGTCAGAATAAAAATCCACAGGAGTTGGCCGTCATACTTTACGATTTTGCTCAAGAGCGACGCGGAGAAATCCGGTTGCGACTTCTCTTGCTCGCCTAAGTGCGAAAGCTCGATGCCGGCCGCCACTAAAATGCCGGCGAGAAAAAGAGGCAAAATGGTAAAGGAAATGAGTTGCCAACGATATTGGCGGATGATTTTGCGCAGCTCGGGCGCCAGCGATTGCAAGAGTAGAGCGGGAAGGCCGATGAGAAAAATAAAAATGGTGGTGACGGCATCGAGGGGAATCGACATTTACTTTCCTTGAATGTGGCCGTTGCCATGGCCGTTGCGCAAGACTTTTTCAATCAATTCCAGCAAGACCGTATCGCGCAAGCCCGGCCGCTTTTCTTCAAACACGAAAATTCCCAATTCCCGCAGCGAGGGGCCGATCTCATATTTTTCTTCGACCGAGAACACGGCGAATTTTTCCGGCCGCACCCAATCCGGCCGCGGCTTGCCGTTGCCCTGAAACAGCCAAAAAAGGATGGCGAGTCCGAGCTGCGCGGAGGCTTTGTCCGAGCCGGCGCGCTCGTATTTCTTCGCCCATTGCCGATCGCGCCCCGGCGGAATGCGAATGTCCATGATCACGGCGTCGAAAGACACCGAATCGAGATAACGTTGCGCCGCGGTGGCGTCTTCCGCCAACATCAACTCGTATTTGTTGCACGCGTAAATCGGGCCGAGCAAATTGGCCAGCTCAAAGCGGGCGCTGTCTTCAACCCATAGAATGCGCGGTTTGCCCATGGGAATTCTCCTTCACTCCAGTGCTTCGGGTAAGAACATCGTGACGATTGTAATGAACGGTTGCTGAAAATAATCTTCGCTCTCCGGCGTGACGGACGATCGCGGCCGCGAAGGCCGGCTTTCCACTTTGACGGTGCCGCCGTGCTTTTGCGCCACGTCGAGCGAATCCGTCAACCCGATGCCGGTGCCCAAACGGCCGCGATCTTTCGACCATTGGCCGCGATAGCCGAGCTTGAAGATCAAATTGTTTTGAATTTCCTCGGGGCTGATCGGCACGCCCCAGTTCTCGAACGCAATTGCCAGCACGCCGTTTTGCCGTGAGGTGCGAACCGTCACCCACGGCGCTTGGCCGCGATCGCGATGCCAGGTATATTTGATGCTATTGTGGAGCAGGTTGGCCAGCGCGCGCACCAGATCGCGCTCGATGCCGAAGATCGAGGTCTCCGGCAACGTTTGCGCGAAACGAATTTTCACGCGGCTGCACTCCGCGAACTCCGTAAGCTGCTTGTGCGCGGCGTCGAGCAACTGTTGCAAGCGCACGCGTTGTTGCTTCTCCGCGCGCCGCACGTCGGTGATGATAAACTCGCGCAACGAGCGAATGGTGTAATCCATTTGAATCACCGCGGCGCGCGCGTTCAACGCGGAGATCCGCGCGGTCAAGCGCTCCAAGCTGGCCGCGGCGCGCTGCACTTCCTTGCGCAACTCCTTGGGAAGTTTTTGCGCCGGCACGCGCTCGCAAATTTCCAGAATGCGCCGCGCCACCACGCGCAACGCATTCGCGCGCGATTCCTGCACCGGAATGCGATCGACAAAATCGCGCAGCAACGCCGTTCTCTCCTCCAATTCTTCCCAAACCACTTCGGGCAGCGCCTCTTTTCTTTGGTTCAAATTGGTGGCTTCGAACAGCTTGGCAACGGCCTGCGTGAGTTCCTGCGCCTGGCGCTGCAAGGCCTCGTCAATTTCCTCGCCCGAAGGCAAGCCCTCATGATTAAAAGGATTCGGCCCGAGCGCGCCGAGGGCCGTGTCGAGCGCTTGGTGCACCATCACCAGCGTGCTGGAGTTCGCGTGCAGCACGCGCCCGATGTCCGTGGTGAGATCGGCCACGCGCTGGTGTAAAGTTTTGTTCACGAAAGAATGTTCGTGCTCTTCCGTAATATCCACGAGCGAGCCGGTGAAGCCGATGATGTCGTTCGTCCGCGGGTCGCGCAGGCTGCGGCAATTGTTCTGCACGTAAAGATCGCGCCCCGACACTTTGAAGTGCAGAATCTGTTTTTGGGCATACGAGCCTTCGGCCTCGGCCTGGAGCACGTGCGTCAACACGCGCGCGCGGTCTTCGGGCTGCGCATAAAAATCGCCGATCTTTTGGGTGAGAGGGCCTTGCTCCGGCAGGTGCAACAAGCGGCGCGCGTGCTCATTGCAAAAAACAAAACAGCCCTCCGGCGTCACCGCATATAAGCCGATGGGGAGATAAGAGGGATCGAGATTCCGCAAGAGCGGATGTAGGTCGAGTTCGGTGGACATGATCGAGCAATTCTGTTTCGCGTTTGGCTCGCGCGGATCGAAGTTGGTTCGCGCAGTAGCTTTCTTTGTCATCCCGCGGAAAATTTTTTAAGCGCGTGTCGGAAGGGGGGATTTTCAGGCACGGTTTAAAAGGCTGTTTGCAATCTAGGATTTTTTCCGAAACGCGCAACCACCGCGCGGGTGCAGCCGCGTTGTATTTGACGCCAACTCGGGCGCATTTCTCACGGCTTCTTCAAAAAAATACTCGGCACTTGCGGCAGGCCGCACCAATCCGCGATTTTGTTGTAATGCTTCGCGAGGTCTTGTGCGATGCCAACGCCGCCTTTGATCTTCTCCACGGTCTTGCCCAGCGCCGTGCTCGTGTCGTTCACGCTTTCGAGCAAACGCCGCGTTTTACTGAGCGCCGTGGACTCTTTGGCTTTTGCTTTGTCTTCCTCTTTCGTGCCTTCGAGCTTCTTCAGCCGCTCGCGTAACTCCGCAATCTCTTTGGTCTGTTCCGGCGCAACGGCTTCGAGTTCCTCTTGCAGCTCGTTCAAGCTGCCCAGCAAGCTGCTGAAATGCAAATCGAAATTGAAAGTGCTCGTGTTAGTCTGCTGCACGTTTTGATTCACATACTGCTTCATCTCGGGTTTGAATTCGTTGTGAACATGCACGTGAATATCCTCCTCGTATCGTTCATACTCCCGCCTTCTCTTCTGCGGCGGCTCGATGCCATTCAAAAGCCTTCGCACTTCAACTTCGTCACTATAACCTTGCGGGATAAATCTCTCAATGCCCTTATCTTCCAAAAGCAATAGATGCTCATACGGCACCGCAATCTCCGGCTGCTCGGGTATGGGAACCATCTCTTTGACATTGATGCCACGAAACGATTTGTCGTGAATCGCGCGCAGCTCCGCGCGAATCTCCGCGAGCATTTCTTTTTGCGCGATGGGCGAGCCGTCGAGCACGAGGTTGATCACCTTCAAGCCTTCTTGTTTGGTGATCTCCTCCGTCACTTGCGCGCGCACGCCGTGTTTGCGCAACACCACGCCGCGCTCCCACACCAAGCCCTCCTCCGCCTCGCGTTCGATCCACTCGTGCAAGCGCACGATCAATCTCGTGATAATGCCTTTGGGCATAAACGGATATTGCAAACGAAAGAGCAAATTGCCCGCGCTGTTCCATTCATACGCCGGCCTCGTGTTCGGCAACAACTGTGGCGCAATGTATTCTTCCTCGCTGCCGCCCTCCAAGCCATAACACAGCTCGAAATTATTTTTGAGCATGAGCGAGAGCAGCTTGTTGCACTCGGAAAAGTCGTGGCCGCGCGACTGCCACTGCTCGAACATCCAGCGTTTGGTGCAGCGGCCTTTGCTCTTCTTCGCATGATCCGAATCGAGCACGCTATACACCGCGGCCACCACCCACTGCGGATTGAGAAACAGCGTGTCCGCAAGCTGGGGATCATGCTGAAAGTGCAGGATCACGCCGAGATCGTGCAAATACCCGCTGAGCGTGAGCTGATCGACTTCGCTGTGAATGCCGTGCTGCTCGCACAGCGTTTTGAACTCGTGCAGCGTGATATGATTGCGCGCGTGTTGCTGCTCCAATGCTTGCCGAATGTCGATCCATCGCGTCGGCAGCTCTTCGCCGATGTGCGGCAATTGCGTGAGCAAGCTCTGTATGGTTTCGCGCAGAAGCACAAAGGAAGTCCCGCCCTGCGCAAGATCGACCTCGTAGCATTTGAGTTTGAAATCATCCTGATAGAGCTTGCGATACGTGTCATAATCAAAATTGGTGATGGGCTTGCAATTCTTCTCATTCAACACCACGAGCACGGGACTGCCCTGGCCCAGCAGCTTGATGATGTTGAGCCAATAATCGAATTGCGTGTGCTGCTTGCGGTCGTCCGCGAGCAACACGTACAGCGCGCGCGAGGTGAGAAAGAACTGATGCGTCATGTATTGAATCTCTTGCCCGCCAAAGTCCCACAAGTTCGCGGAAAACGCGATCTCCGGCTTGTGCGGCATGGGAAATTGCCAGCCGGTTTTGACCGTGATGCCGATTGTGGAGGCTTCGTTCGGATTGGGAATGACGTAGTTCTCGTCTAACAACTTGTTGAGCAGCGAAGTTTTGCCCGCTCCTGGCTCGCCCACGAGCAGCAGCTTGGCTTCATACAATTTGCTCTTGCCCTGCCGCTCCATTTGCGCAAAGAAGCTGCGCACGGCCTCCATGCCTGCGGCAACGACTTCTTTCGGAGGATAAGTGATGGGGTTGTTGCTGAGGACGATTTCTCTCTCTTTTTCCGAATAATAATCTTCCTGCTCTTTGAAATGGATCGCTGTGAGTTTCGGCATGTGTGTGAGAAAGACCGGCAACGTCGTGAGTTGGTTGCCGTCCAAATCCAGCGAGGTCAAGTTCTGCAAGTGCGTCACGCTCTCCGGCAACGCCGTGAGTTGGTTACGCCACAAATATAAGTGGGTCAAGTTCTGCAAATCACCAACGCTCTCCGACAACGCCGTGAGTTGGTTGTCGCCCAAACCCAGCGTAGTTAAGTTCTGTAAGCGCGTCACACTCTCCGGCAACGCCGTGAGTTGGTTGCCATACAAACCCAGCGCGGTCAAGTTCTGCAAGCGCGTCACGTTCTCCGGCAACGCTGTGAGTTGGTTGTTGTTCAAACTCAGTTCGGTCAAGTACTGTAAGCGTGTCACGCTCTCCGGCAACGTCGTGAGTTGGTTGGCACCCAAAACCAGCGAAGTCAAATTCTGCAAGCGTGTAACGTTCTCTGGCAACGCCGTGAGTTGGTTCCTAAACAAATGCAGCGCCGTCAAGTTCTGCAAGCACGTGACGCTCTCCGGCAACGCCGTGAGTTTGTTGTCGCTCAAATCCAAAAACGTCAATCGGGGCAGATCAACCAATTCCGAAAGATGGGGCAAATCATCCCTCTTTAACTTTAATCCAGCAATGTGCTCGCGTTGCAGTTTATTCTGCCATTGTTGGTAAACGGCAAAGTCGAGTACCAAGCCCGGCACATCCGCAACTTTTTTCAACGGATTGTCACACAACACCAACCACCGCAGTTTCTTGAGCTGCGCCACTTCTGTTGGCACCATTGTAATTTGATTATCGTCTAGCCAGATTTCTTCAAAAGTATCTGCCTCAAAAATTTCGGAAGGAATCTCGGTGAGCCCGCGACGCTGCAAATAAAACACGGTCTCGCCCCGTTCCCGCGCGGCGCGAATCTTTTTGACAATGTGTGGAGGTGTCTTCGACATGGTGAGTTCTGCGTTTGGGTGGTTACGTCGGATAACTTAGCAATTAAATTTTGCGTGCAAAAACCTCGTGCACCGGGATCGCGCAAGCCTTCTTTAATGTGAACTCGTTGCTCCAAAAGCAAAAGCTTTAGGACGCAGAAGCAGAGCTACTGCTCAAACCGCAATCCGCCAAAGCGCCACGGCAAATGAAACGTGGGCAATTCCGTCGTGCTCCAGGCATACAACTCGCTCTTCGCGCCGTGCGGGGTATCGATGCGATAGAAATTGCTGCGCCATTCATCGCCGGGGCGTGGCGGAATATTCGGCGCGCCGATCAACGCGCGAAAGGGAATGGCAAACTCCGCGAACCAGCCTTGAGCTTGGCCGGGTTGATTGAGCTCGCCTTCGACGTTTACGGCGGTGCGCAACCCTCGGCATGCCATTCCTGCAAGCCGAGAAAACTCGTGTGCGGCTGCGGCGGCGTGCGAGCATTCAAGATGCACGCATCGAACACAACGTTGGCCGGGCTGACGTTGATTTCATAATATTGGTGCGCCGCGCTCGCGGGGTTCACAAACACTTCCACGCACTCTTCTTGATAGATCGGCCCATCGTGCGTCGTGATCGTGCCCCACACGTAATCATCTTCACACGCGAACGCGACATAAAGATATTCGTCATCGTGCAAAGCGCGCACGGTCGTGGCAAAACGCGCCGGCGCGCCGGTGAGGGCCTCGTGCAAGTGCGCGATGGGAGCGAGTTGCCATAAAGCATCGTTAAGTTTTCCAGTGAGAACGAGGGGACGCGCGACACGTTTGCAAATGTAAATAGGAAGATGGGATGATCGCATGAATTGCTCGGCGTTCGTAGTAGCTCCTTATGAGTTTTGATTTTCAAATTCGGTAACCGCCCCTCAAACCGTCATTCAGAAGGAACCCTTTTTAGCTCTGGGCACCAACTCCAGTGCTCAAAAAGTTTCATCCTGAATGACATCGCGAGGGAACACCTCGCAGCATTACCGATTTTGATCGTCAAAGTTCATAAGGCACGACTACAAACTTTCATGAAAAAGGCGCATTGCACTTTGGGCACGCTTTACGATGGCACACGCGACAAACTTTGCGCTCGCACTGCGGGCAGCGAAAGCAGGAGGTACACAACACGTGCAGCTTTTGCTCGCAGAGCCAGAAATCTTGCAGGCCGGTCAAACAACTTTCACACGGCAGCGACTCGAAATCCTTGAGCAAAGGATTCCACACCAGCGTAAGCTCGCGCTGGGCTTTGCTGAAACGCGCTTCGTAGCTCACGGTGCGCACGGCCAATTCGAAACGCAAGAGATTCACCGGCTCGACCGTGATTTTCATGTTATACTTTTCGCGCTGGTCCGCGATCTTCTTTTCCAGCTCGACGCGCGTGGCGCGCATGCGGGCTTGCTCGTTTTCCAGCTCTTTGCCTTCCAAGCCGCGGCGTTTGATTTTGCGCTCGATCTCAGTGAGCAATTCTTGATAATATTCCTGCAAACGTTTGAGATCGCGCTGCAAGCGGCGGTTCAGGCTTTTGTTGAAATCCGCCAGCTCGGCCGTGATGCTCGCCTGCGCATTCTTGCAAGCGGCATGATAGACTCTGCCAAAGGGCCGGCGTTCGAGATTGCTCTGCGGCGCGGTCTCGCGCGACTCCGACAGATACAAATCCAACGCGCGCGCGGGCAGCGCGGAAAGAGTCAGCTCGTTGATGATGGTCGTTGCCATGCCCTCTTTCTTTTCATCCGACACCGCGGTATATTTGAAATTGAACAGCGCATAAGAAAGTCTCTGCTCGCGCGAGCCGAGCGCATGGCCGAGGCCGTTCAGCGCCGTGAAATTTTGCTCCGCCGCCTCGTCCGCGCCTTTCTTCAAATACAAATCCGGCAGCGTGAGATGCGCGCAATTGCCGGAAGCTTGCATCATATCGAACAAACGGTCGAGAAAGTCTGATTGAAACGTAATCAGCTCGCCGTCCGGTTGCGCCGTGCTCGCATTGAAATAGAGCTTGGCCATTTCCGGCAAGTGCAACAACTGCGAGAGCGCGGCGGGCATGAGCGCTTCGACGCTTTCATCATTTTGCTCAAGCTCCGCGCCGTGCAATTCCAGCACGCGCGCGACGGTTTCGAGGAGTTGCTGGGACATGGATTGATTCCAGGTTGGTCAGGCTCTCGTTCCCAAACGGAGTTTGGGAACGCACGTGCTTTTGAAACTCCGTTTCGAGAATCTTATGAATCAGAAACAGAGTTTCTGGAGCAATTGTGTTCCCAAACAGAGTTTGGGAACAAGTAGTAACGTTGAATCAAGCTTTGCAAATGGTATTGTATCTTTGTATGTTTGCAATGAATTGAAACAGCGGTGGTTTTATTTTCAAACTGTATAAAGCGAGGCTAAACGATGCAGGTTGAAGCTCAAAAACTTGAAAACGGCTTTTTGATCCCGCGCGTCGGTATTTTCGAAAAACTGACGCAAGATAAAATTTGGCTAAACGTCGAGATTATCGCTCGACCTCATGCCGTGGATGGCTCCGATGATGAATATTCTGCACTCGATAAGATCATCGGCCTCTGCGCCACAGGAAGAACCGATGCTTCCGTCAATCACGACCGGATCATTTACGCGAAGGACAAGCAATGATCTTTGTCGATACCGGCGCCTGGATCGCGCTCTCTGAAGAATCCGATCAATATCATCACGAAGCCGTCGCCAGCTATGCCAAATTGAAACGTCGCAAAGCGCGCTTCTTGACCACCGATTATGTGATTGACGAAGCCGTGACGCGGTTGCGTTATGATGCCAGCTTTTCGGTTGCAGTGCAATTTCTAGACCTCATTGCGCAATCACGAAACGACAATGTTTTGCAATTCGTGTCGATCAATGAAGCTTTGTTTCAGGAAGCAGTTGCGATTTTTTGCCAATACGATACGGTCGTGCTTTCCTTCACAGACTGCGCAAGTTTTGCCGTTTGCCGTCATCACGGCGTGCAAGAAGCCTTTGCCTTCGATCAACATTTTGCGATGATGGGCATGGCTTTATCAACAGCGTAACTCGTTTCGAGAATCTTATCAAGCAGAAACAGAGTTTCTGAAGCAATTGTGTTCCCAAACAGGGTTCGGGAAAAAGCCGTAACCAATAAGACAAAACGATTGTTGGCAAAACTATTCTTTTAATCGTCTTGTCGTTTTGTCTTTTTGCCTTTCACACCTCAAACTCCTCCGCAAACAGCGCTTCATCCAATTCCTTCGTTTGTTGATACGCGGCTTTAGCTTGCAGCATGCGCTCGGCAAGTTGCTCGACGTTTTGTTGCAGCGCCTCCTTCTGTGTGCTGCGCACCCAAATGTCCATGATCAAATCCGTGAAATCTTCTTCGGTGTCGAGATTGCCGAGAATGCTGTCGATCTCGCCGATGACCAATTCGAACATGTTGATCTTTTTATCGAGGATGTAGAGGATGTATTCTTCGATGCTGTCCTGCTGGCAAAAATTGAACACGAACACGTCTTGCGTTTGGCCGATGCGATGAATGCGGCCGATCCGTTGCTCGAGGCGCATGGGATTCCACGGCAGATCGTAATTGATCAGGGTTTGGCAGAATTGCAGGTTCTTGCCTTCGGCCCCGATCTCGGTCATGAGCAGCAGATCCACTTCCTCGCGAAACTTGGCGACCTGCGCATCTTTCCGTTCGTTGCTCATGCCGCCGCGTACTTCGGCAAAGGTGAGTTGGTGCGAACGAAACAACTCGCCGAGATAATCGAGCGTGGCGACGAAGTTGGTGAAGATGATTTTCTTCGTCGGGCTTTTGCGCACGAGCTGCACGAGTTGTTTGCCCTTTTCGGTTTCTTTCACCTGTTGCAGCAAATCCAGCATCGGCGCAATGTCGCCCGCGTTGCCGTTCAAACGCGTTTGCAAATTGCGCAGCGAATCTTCCAACGCGAACGGACAACTGCCGGCCTTCATGAGCAAATGGTGCAGCGAAAGTTTGTCCAGGCCTTCGAGTTTATCGTAGGTTTCGCGCACGAACTTGGAGACGTGTTCGTATAGCTCGCGCTCGTGCGGCGAAGGGGAAACCGTGATGGTGGTGGCGAAACGCTTTGGCAGCTTCACGTCCACGAGGCTGCGCGTGTTGCGAATCATGACTTCGCGCAACAGCTCGCGCAGCTTGTCTTGATTCTTGGGCATGCGCTCGTCCCCGCGCGCCACATATTCTTCGCGAAAATGTTTGGCCGTGTGCAGCACGCCGGGCTTGAGCAGCGTGAGCAGGTTGTGCAGCTCCATCAAATCGTTTTGTACCGGCGTGGCCGTGAGCAGGAAGATGTATTTCTTCTGCAGCGCGTTGACCAGCTTCCACGAAAGCGTCGCGCGGTTTTTGAGATGGTGCGCTTCGTCGATGACGATGAGGTCGAATTTCTCCGCGGTCACGTGCTCGAAATTGTTTTTGTTTTTTGCCGTGTGGATGGAAGCGACAATCCAATCCTGCCTGCGCCAAAAATCCGGAGTGCGTTTGGCGTCCACCTCATCCGTGGTCACGAACGCCATGCCGAACTTTTCGTTCATCTCCTGCTTCCATTGGCTCACCAACGCCGGCGGCGTGAGCACGAGCGCTTTCTTCACGAGGCCGCGCAAGAAATATTCTTTGATGAGCATGCCGGCCTCGATGGTTTTGCCCAGTCCCACTTCATCGGCGAGCAGCACGCGCCCGCGAAATTGCTTGAGCACCTTGCGCACGGTCTCGATTTGATACCAATAATGATCCACGCCGCGCAGCGTTTCGAGACAGAGCAGCTCGTCATATTCGCGCAGCAAAGCGAGGCGAAACAGCTCGAGCTTGGCGCGGTAAAATTCGAAATCCTGCCGCGGCAGAATTTGTCCGTTGAGCTGCGCTTCCGCAAAAGCGGCGAGATTTTGCGGAGACGCAAAGGAGAAGGTGACGTTGATTTCATCCAAGAGGTGATTCACAGCCAATGATTTCCTCCGTAAAGTTGACGACGTTTATGCTTCATATTCTCATGTCATTCTGTAAGAATCTTCCCTAGTTCTTGAAGCAATTCTTATTTTGTGATTCTAGCCGAGTACGAGGGAAGGTTCTTCCAGAATGACAGTGAGAAGGGGCGTCCGCTTAATATGAAAATGCTACAAAGTTGCTTTACCGAATACATTCAGAAAACGATAAGCTTCTTCGATTGCACGATACGGCCGGCTTCGAGGCGATAGAAATAAATTCCCTTTGCCACGTATCGTCCGTGCGAATCGCGGCCATTCCACTTCGCGCTATGCGCGCCGCGCGGGACGAGGCCATGAACCAATGTGCGAACTTGTTGGCCGAGCGTGTTGTAAATCGCGAGACGAACGACGGCTGTGCGAGGCAGCGCATACGCAATCCGCGTCGCGTCGCGCATGGGATTGGGATAGCTCGCGCCCAGAGTGAATTCCTCGGGAATGGTGTTGTCTTCTCGCGCGGCGCTCACGCTGGTGCTGCCGTTCGTTACGGGCAGAATGATTTGTGAAGGATACCGGGCATCGACATGAATCGCATTCGTCGCGACGAGGGTTGTGCTATCGCCGCGCAACGGCGCGCCGGTGTTGGGATTGGGATCGAAGCGCGGGGCATTGCTGCTCGAAATCGCGACGCGCAGGCGATGGCCCGTGTTGAAGTTCATCGCGGTCGTCCATAGATCAATCTCGCATTCATAAACTTCGCCGGGCGTCATGAACTCTTCGCGCGCGAATGAGTTGCGATAGCGCATGCGCACCGCGCCGTCGCACACGAGCATCGAACGGCCGTCGGGATACACGTCCGTGAGCTTGGCCATGAAGTCCGTGTCGATTGCCGAGGAAGAAGCCCAGAGTTTCACTTTGATTTTGCCGATCACTTCGAGCGGCTGTTCCAAAACCGGCGTGGTGAAGAGCAAAACGTCGGAACGATTTTCCGTGTTGCGTTGATCATATGGGCCGGCTTCCATTAAAAGATTTCTGCCGCCGATGGTTGGCGCCGGTTGCTTGGGATCGTGAACATAACTCAACGAAGTATTCGAGGCGCTCGGAGAGTTCGTCGTCAAATTGCCGTCGCTGTGAAAATAAAACGAAGTGGCTTGGCTGAGCACGGGCCAATCATTCGCGGTGCGCCATTCATTGCCAGGCGCGCCGGTTTCAATTGCGCCCATGACGTAGTATTGCACCGCGGGTTCGTTCATGATGCCGTCATCAACGCCTTGCAACCAGTAGTTGAACCAGCGCAGAATTTCGGTAAAATCCAAGCGCGTGGAATTGGCTGGGAAAGTGAGTTCGCCTTGTTTGCGTTCGCCCCACGTGCCGTGCGTCCATGGGCCCATGAGCAACTTTTGCTTGCCACGCGCGCCGTTTGCGCCGTTGTGCTGCAAGCCGGTGAAGCCGTTGATCGCGCCTTCGGTGAAGATGTCGTGCCAGCCTCCCCAGTGATAGATGGGCACGTTGACGACATGAAAACGCGATTCAAGATTGAGGCGCGCCCACGTGGCGTTGTAACCGGGATTGCCAAACACGAACGGCAACAGGTAGGTTGTGCCTTGCCCCGCGATCCAACCTTCCACTAAATTTTGCAGCAACGCGCCGCCGGGAAATGCGGCTTGCGCATAAAGATTCGTTGCGCCCACTTCCACGAATTGACAAACCAAATGCGGAGGCGTACTGCCGGCCAACAAGTATTGCGCGATGCCCAAAGCGGATGCGCCCCACGTTCCGACTTTGCCGTTGCACCACGGTTGCGCTGCAATCCATTCGACGGTATCATAACCATCTTGGCGCGCGCCCCAACCATCATCGAGAAACAAACTATCGACACCCTGCGAAGCGAAGCGGCCACGCATGTCTTGCACGACGACGGCATAACCTTGGCCCACGAATAGCGCAATGCCGAGCAACTCTTGCTGGCCGAGTTCTTTGCTATACGGCGTGCGAATGAGAATCGCCGGCCACACACCGGGCGTTTCGGAGAGATAAACATCCGTGGCGAGCTGCACGTTGTCGCGCATGGCGACCAGGTGCGTGGTTTTGAGGTAGGCAAAGAGCGGGGCGGCGGCGAATAGAAAGACGAGGAGAGCAGATTGAATTTTGCGCATGGTTGATCTTCTCTTATGAATGGATTGATTCTCAAGGCGGCCCCCAAGATATGTCATTCTGAAAGAACCTTCCCTCGCGCTCGGTGTGGTGCTTATGCCGGGGAAGTTCCTTACAGGATGACAGGATTGAGGGATGGCATCGCAACTCAACGTTGTGTTTCAATCACGCCGGTTGCGCGGCGCAGGCGCACGAGGGCGCGGTTGTAATCGTATTGCGCTTGAATGTGCGTGATGCGTGCGTTGGAGAGCGTCACTTGCGCGTCGGTGATTTCGATGGCCGAGCCGACGCCGGAGTTATAGCGCGCTTCGGCGAGTTTCAAATTTTGCTGCGACAATTCCACCAGCTTGGCCGTGGCCGTAATGCGTTCTTCCGCCTCTTTCATTTCAAGATAACTTTGTTCGACTTCCAAACGCACGTTTTCAATCAACACTTCGATATTCGCGCGCGAAAAATCCACGCTCGCGCGGGCTTGTTGCACTTGCGCATTTACGGCAAAGCCTTGAAACAGAGGCAGGCTCAAAGTCACGCCGGCATTCCAACGGCTGAACAGAGGAAAATCGAATGCGCTCCAAATGTAGTTGCCAGTAAGTGAAAGCGTGGGCAAATGTTGTCGCCATACGGCTGCAACATTTGCTTCAGTCGCTCGGAAGCGCGCCCACGCGGAACGTAAATCCGGCCGCGCGGTTTGCGCCAAAGCTTGCGCGGAATCCAAGTTCGTTGCAAATGGCGCAATCGCGAAGTTGCCGCTCACAGAATAATTCGTGCTCGGATGCACGCCCATGGCGTTTTCCAATTGCACCTTCGCAAGCTGCGCTTGATTGCGACTGCGAATGAGGTTCACTTTCGCATTGGCCACGTCGACTTCGGCTTTGGTCACGTCGAATTGCGGCCGTTTGCCCACGGAATGAAACGCCTCGGCTTGCACACGATGCTGCTCGGTTTGCGCGACCGTGACTTGATTCACTGTAACGACTTGCTCCGCTTGCAAGTAATTCAAATAGACAAGCTGCACATTGGCAATCACATTATTGCGCGTGGCTTGATAGTCGAAGGCAGAGGCCTCGTGCAGATTGGCATTCGCCGCAACACGCCCGCCGGTTTTGCCGAAGTCATACAGCGTTTGCTGCAGCGCGAAGGAGGTCGAGTAGTTGGTATATTTCTGATCGCGCGGCGGAAAGGAGGGGTTGAACACGAACGCGCCTTCGGTGCGCGTCGTGCTCGCGGAGAGACTGAGCGCTGGAAAATAGTTCGAGCGCGCTTGCCGCAACGCGGCGTTCGCAGCGTCCGTGGTCGCTTCCGCGGCGCGCAACGAGGGGTGATGTTGCAACGCCAGTTTTACGGCCAGATCGAGAGTCAGCGCCTCAAATTGTTCGGCGCTGGTTTGCGCGAGGGCGCGAAGCGGTATTAGAAAAAAGAAAACTATTTTGATCGCTTGCATTTTTTTGCGCACGGCTTCTCTTTCATAAAAAGTGAACTGCGCTTTTCTTTAAACCAAGCCACGGCCAAGCCGTGGCTGAGCTTTATCGCTTGAACACGACGCTTCTTTCACGGATTGCAAGCGGTGCTCTTCATCAAATCAAACCACGGCCAAGCCGTGGTTGAACTTGGCTTCGGCGGCGGCGAGCGTTTCTTCTTTTTTGCAAAAACAAAAGCGCAACTGCGTGCGGCCCTCGGAAGGGTCGCGATAAAAACTCGAGCCGGGCACTGCGGCCACGCCAACTTCTTTGATCATCCACCGCGCGAAGTCGCTGTCGTTCGTGTGGCCGGTGCGTTCCAGCAATACGGCGGCCTCGGACATGATGTAATACGCGCCGTGCGGCGTCCAACAACGAAAGCCCGCGGCTTGCAAAATCTCGAGCAGGCGATTGCGTTTCTCGACATACATGCTCGCGAGCTGTTCATAATAACTTTCAGGCAGGCGCAACGCCACGGCCGCGGCCTCTTGTAACGGCGCGGCCGCGCCGACGGTGAGGAAGTCGTGCACTTTACGAATCGCGCTGCTTTGCTTCTCCGGGGCAATCGCCCAACCCACTCGCCAGCCGGTGAGCGAGTAAGTTTTGGAAATCGCATTGATGGTCACGGTGCGTTCAGACATGCCTTCCAAGCTTGCGATGCTGATATGCTCCGTGCCGTCGTAGAGAATGTGTTCGTAAATTTCATCGGTGATGGCGAAGGCGTCCCACTCCTGGCAGAGCTGCGCGATGAGCTGAAGTTCTTCGCGCGAGAAAACTTTGCCCGTCGGGTTGTTCGGCGTGTTGAGAATGATCGCGCGCGTACGATTGTTGAAGGCGCGGAGCAATTCGGCTTCATCGAAATGCCAATCGGGCGGATGCAACTTCACGAAGCGCGGCGTGGCGTGCGCGAGAATCGTGTCCGGGCCGTAGTTTTCGTAATACGGCTCGAAGATGATCACTTCATCGCCGGGATTGATGAGCGCCAAAAGCGCGGCGATCATGGCTTCGGTGGAGCCGCAGGTGACGGTGATATTCTTTTCGGGATGCGCGGCGATCTTATTGTAGCGGCTCGCCTTCTCGGCAATGGCTTCGCGCAGGTTCTTCGCGCCCCACGTGATGGCGTATTGGTTGAGGTCCGCGCGAATGGCGGCGACCGCGGCTTCTTTCACTTTCTCGGGCGCGGCAAAATCCGGAAAGCCTTGGGAGAGATTAACGCCGCCGTGCAAGAGCGTGAGTCGCGTCATCTCACGAATAACGGACTCGGTGAAGGATTCGGTGATCGTGGCAACGGGAGGTTTCATGTGCGAAAGTATGAAATCACGCGGCTGAAAGCAAGTTGAGAGATGCCTTTGCAAATTTGGAAAGAAGGTTAGAACAACGAGGCTCGTTGCGTGTTGATTTGTAACTCCCTTCGGGTTTGTCATTCCGGAGGAAACTTTTTAAGCACTGGAGTCAATGCCAAGCGCCGAAAAAGATTCCTCCGGAATGACATACCCTAGAGGCGTTTGCCGAATTTGAAAACCAAAGCTCATAACGCACGCCATTCAAAACCAAAAGCCACGGCCAAGCCGTGGCTGAACGAGTACTATCCCGATAACAAAAAAGCCGGCCCTCGTATGAGGAGCCGGCTTTTTTTCTATGATCAAATACTGCGCTTCATGCGCGAGGGGCTTAGTACATGCCGCCCATACCGCCACCGCCCGGAGGCATCGTAGGCATCTTATCCTTTTCGGGCTTATCGACGATGGTGGCTTCGGTCATCAACAATAGAGCGGAGACCGAGGCCGCGTTTTCCAACGCGGTGCGCACGACTTTGGTCGGATCGATGACGCCTTGCTTGATGAGATCGCCGAAGTCTTCGGTATCCGCATTGAAGCCGAAGTTCACGTCTTTGTTCTCTTTCACCTTTTGCACAACGATGGAGCCTTCCCAGCCCGCGTTTTCGGCGATCTGGCGAATCGGCTCTTCGATCGCGCGCTTCACGATGTTGACGCCGGTTTGCTCGTCGGCATTGTCGAGCTTGAGCTTGTCGAGCGCCGGAAGCGCGCGGATCAAAGCCACGCCGCCGCCCGGCACGATGCCTTCTTCCACGGCCGCACGCGTTGCGTGCAACGCATCTTCCACGCGCGCCTTCTTCTCTTTCATTTCGATTTCAGTCGCAGCGCCGACTCTTAACACGGCCACGCCGCCCGCCAATTTCGCGAGGCGCTCTTGCAGTTTTTCACGATCGTAGTCGGAGGTGGTGCCGTCGATCTGCTTTTTGATTTGCGAGATGCGGCCCTTGATGTCTTCTTGCTTGCCGCCGCCTTCGACGATAGTGGTGTTGTCTTTGTCAATCGTGATCTTCTTCGCCTTGCCCAAATCACCAAGCGTGGTGTTCTCGAGCTTGAAGCCCGCTTCTTCGGAAATCACCCGGCCGCCGGTGAGCACGCCGATGTCTTCCAGCATGGCTTTGCGACGATCGCCAAAGCCCGGAGCCTTCACGGCCGCGACTTTCAACGTGCCGCGCAGCTTGTTCACGACCAGCGTGGCGAGCGCTTCACCTTCGATGTCTTCGGCGATGATCAAGAGCGGACGGCCCATTTGCGCGGTCTTCTCGAGAATCGGGAGCAAGTCCTTCATCGCGCTGATCTTCTTGTCATAAATCAAAATCATCGCGTCTTCCAAAACCGCTTCCATGTTCTCGGGATCGGTCACAAAATACGGCGAAATGTAGCCGCGGTCGAATTGCATGCCTTCGACGACCTTCAACTCGGTCTCGGTGGACTTGGCTTCTTCCACCGTGATCACGCCGTCTTTGCCCACTTTGTCCATCGCATCGGCGATGAGATCGCCAATGGACTTGTCGTTATTCGCGGAGATCGAGCCGACTTGCGCGATTTCGGTTTTGCCCGGAACCGGTTTGCTGATCTTCTTCACTTCGGCGATCACCACAGCAACGGCTTTTTCTATACCGCGTTTCAGGTGCATTGGGCTTGCGCCGGCGGTCACATTCTTCAAGCCTTCGTTGAAAATAGATTGCGCCAAAACCGTTGCGGTCGTGGTGCCATCGCCGGCGTTGTCGCTGGTTTTCGAAGCGACTTCTTTCACCATTTGCGCGCCCATGTTTTCCACGGGGTTTTCCAACTCAACTTCCTTCGCAACCGTGACGCCGTCTTTGGTCACCGTGGGTGCACCGAACTTTTTGTCGATGACGACGTTGCGACCTTTGGGGCCGAGCGTGACTTTCACGGCGTTGGCCAAGGCATCGACTCCGCGCTTCAACGAGGCGCGCGCGTCAATACCATAATCAATAATTTTTGACATGTGTTATAGTCTCCTTAAGAGTTTTTAATTCCGACTGGTTTGCCGCGCGTGAATTACAGAATGGCGAGCACGTCGCTTTCGCGCATGATCAAATAGTCAACGCCATCCACCGTCACCTCCGTGCCGGAGTATTTGCCGTAAAGAATCTTGTCGCCCTTCTTCACTTCCATTGCAATCTTCTGACCCGAGTCCGAGATTTTGCCCGGCCCGGCGGCGACGATTTCACCGTGCATGGGTTTTTCTTTGGCAGTATCCGGAATGATGATGCTGCCTTGCTTCTTTGCTTCCGACTCGAGCGGTTTAACGACGACCCGATCGGCCAACGGCTTAATGTTCATAGACCTTGCCTCCTTAAGTTTGAAAGTCCAGAGCCATATTTAAAAGAAATTTGTTTTTAGAGTGGCACTCACAAAAAGTGAGTGCTAATTCTCGGGGTGTAATATAGGCTTTAAACCAAAAGAGTCAAGTAGCATGATGGCAAATCTGGGGACATGATGGCAGAGGGAAATCTGGAAAGAAGCAAAGGAGGCAGAGATTTAGATGAGAGTGAAAGAATGATCATATTTCACTCTCATCCTTCGAGATATACCAGACAAAAGATGTAGCCCAACTGGCTACATTGGTCAGTGTCATATCCAGCCTGGGTCGGTCACTTTATAGCGCCGCTTGCCTTGACTTGCAGCCGCTCTCGCTTCCGAGGAAATCGCTTCGTTGACATGGGGAGAGTTCATCTGTCGCAGTGCCTCTGCGGCATATTGCTTAACGGATACTTCTTCATACCAAGTGCAGTGGCTTTCACGAGAAAGATAGTTCGACCAACTGGCCTCGCCGTTTCGCATTAGCCCGACCAGCCGGTTAAACTGCTTCTGGCTCAACTTATTTCCTTGCTTGGAAAGTTCTCGCACCGCCTCAAGACGCGTTTGTTCATTGGAGCTGTTGAGTCTTGAGATGAGCTTGTCGATCCTAGCGCTTTCCGCTCTTTGGACTTCTTGAGCGATAAGAGCGTTCGCCTTTCTGATTTTTTCAAAGTCAGCTTGCCAGCGTTTTATCTCGCGATTGGCCTTTTCGAGAGCGCCCTTCGTGACCTTCACCGGCGTAGAATTGACGACTTTCTTGGCCTCGCTCTCCAAAGTTTTGGCAAGCGCGCGAGGGTTTTCCGCGACTGTTTTTGTGGCGTTATCAATCGCCTCTTCAATCTTCGTCTGGCTGTAATCGTCTATCGTGCCGAAGATCGCTTCCGTCAATACTTCGCTCAACTGCGTAGAAGCCAATAAGGGGCGCATGAAGGAGCGCATGCTCTCCTTGAGACGGGTCGTCAAGATTTGCGCGAGCTGGCTGATGAGTTGTTTCGCTCCATTTCTCTGAAGAAAGCGAATGCCGCGCGTGCCGAATTTTTTTTGGTGTTCGTCTAAAGCAGTCTTTGCTTGCTCGAGGTCGCGATAGCTGGTTTGAGGTGGAATCGAAGATCCGCGCGCCGGGCCTCGCTTGGCGCTTTCATCCATGTTTCGAAAAGCCTGCTCCGCAGCTTCGACTTTCTTTTCCTTGGCAGCATAAGAATCCAAAAGAATTTGAATGGGAGGAATTTTGAATCCATGCTGCTTTTGTGCTTCCGTGTAATGCTCGCGCACCGTGCGCACCAGGCTGTAGACGGTGTCGGCTTCTGCGAGCGCCTGTTGATAAGGCTTCGGCAAGCTGTCAAGCGCTTGGGCATAAAGCTGGTCCGCAATCTCCTCCGCCAGAGCAGATTCGATTTTCCGGCAGACTTCGGCATAGCCCTCTCGCACGGTTTTGACGCGAAGCTTGAGATGATTGGAAGGCGGCCCGAGCTCCTTCCCGAAAAGAGTAAAGGAGCACAGGAGCACGATCACAATATAAATTCGCCTGAGCGCCGTTTGATAAAGATCAAGCCAACGGCGAAGCTTCTCCGAAGCCCGGGCGAATGCGCGAAACAAGCCGAGCAGATAAAGCGCAAAGAGGGCGAGGACGGTTTCAACCGGGTTCAACTCGATGAGGGCAATGGCGGCTTTAATCTTATCGAGCGCATCTTCGAATTGGATTAGAGATTGTATGCCGGCGAATTGGGAAGCGACCCAAGCGGTGAGCAAAACCAGGTGATAAAAAAACGTGACGCAGATGAAGGGAACGAGAAATTCAAGGCTGATTTTCAGGCAGGAGTCGGAGAATCCCTTCGGTTGTCTCTGCCGATCCCTCGCGCGTTTCTTGTTGCGAACGAGGACGGCGAGAACGCAGGCGGCTACGAGCAATGCAGTAACCATAACTCACTCCGTTAGTGTTGACCGTCAAACTAAAAGGCTATGAGCATGAGAGCTTCTTCCGTGCATTTGTGAGAACGGACAAACATTATTTTTGCGCGAATATAGCCAGACCGTCTTGCGATCGCAACCTCTAAAAATTCTCCCTTCCCCGCGGGAAATCTTTAAACCTCTACTTCGCCGCCCGCCTTAATCCCTAAACCCGTCAACATAAGCTCAAAGCCGGCCTAGCCTTCATGCTCTCCTCGGAGATCGTGACCTGTATTTTACAAACACGGGACGCGGGTGTGACACGTGCGCTCCGCGATTGCGCGTACAATTTAGCCGTAACGCAGCGCAGACGCGGCTGCGCCTTCAATCGTGCAACGATGAACAATTTTCAGGAGTGTTCGATGAAACCGAACTTGAAGCTTGCCGCAACTATAACCGGCGCACTCTGTTTCTTTGCCGGCAACAAGAGTTTCGCGCAAACCAAAACCGCCGCCGATCTTTTTTCCGCGCTCAAATCGGGCCAATGGGTGAAGATCGAAGGCACGCTGCAAAAAGATCTGACCGTCATCGCCAAAGAAGTGAAACTGCTCACCGGCGATTTTCAAGACGATGATTGCGAGATCGAAGCGCCCGTGCGCATGATCCTCGATAAAACCAAAAAGCAATTCCAACTGCTCACCATTCCAGTGACGATGGAAGCCGACGCCAAATATGAAAGCGACGACGGCTCCTTCACGAGCTTCGAGCAATTAAAGCCCGGCATGTTCGTGGAGATTGAAGGCGCCTATTTAAAAGACGGCAGCTTTTTAGCGGATGAGGTGCAGCCCGAAATCGCCGATGCGGATGCGGCCGGCGGCGTGGTCTTGGTCGGCAAAGCCGAAAAGGTTGACGCCGCGAAGCGCACAATCACGATCATGGGCGTCACTTTTCAAATCGGCGAAAAAACCAAAGTCAAATCCGTGATCAAATAACGAAAGCTCGCACTCCTCCCGCCAGGCAGAGGCTGGGTTCATTTCGCGACGGTCCGCGCCGACAAGCAGGTGGGCGAGATCGTCATACGTACTCTCAAAATTTGAAAGCCATGATGATGAAACAGAACACCTATCGGAGAGGCTTATTCGAAGCTCTCGCAGCGCGCGCCGGTTTGTCCCTGCTCGTGAGCGCAACCCTCGCCATGGGCGCAACGGCGCGGGCCGGAGGCGCTGAACCCGCAAAGGAAAACGAAGCCCGTTTTCGCTACAAAACTTATTCTGACGCCGAGATACAAACGGCGCTGCAACGTCCTTTGGCTTTGGAAGATTGCCTCGGCATTGCCATGAGCAAAAACCTCGCGCTGAAGCAGGCGGAAAAAGATTTGGCGCGCGCGCAAGCCACACACTCCGGCAGCTGGGGCGCGTACATGCCGTTGCTCACGTTTGAAGGCAACAAGACGAACGTGAGCAACGAAGAGCCGGATAGCTTGAAGCAGTTTTCCGAAGTGCTCTTTCAAAACCAGGCGACGGTCGTGGGTCGGGCGCAGCTTTATATGCCCACGGGCGCAACCGTCGTGGCTGCGCGCGACATTTTCCGCGACGTGCAATCGCCCTTTGACGACGACCTGTCGAAGGACGAAGAGCGGCAATTTTCGCTCACGATTACGCAACCGCTCTTGCGCGGCTTCGGCCCCGTGGTGGCGAACAATAGAGTGATCAGCGCGGGCAATGTCCGCAATCTCCAAGAGCATGCGCTGCAAGCGCAGAAATGGCTCGTGGTTTATCAAGTCAAGCGCGCGTTCTATAACGTTCTCGTGCAGCGCGAATTGCTGAAAGTGAACGAGGCTACGGTGGCGAGCGACTCGGCGCTGGTGGCGGCCTCGAGCGCTTTGGTGCTTGCCAAACTCGCCTCCCGCCGCGACGTGTTGAGCGCGCAGATTCGCTACGACGAAGACCGCGCCGCTTTGATCAACGGCTATAACGATTACCTGAGCACGCTGGATATTTTGAAAGACCTCATGGGCATTCCACTGAACGCGACGATTGACCTGGCCGAGAGCAGCTTGGAATTTAACCAAGCCGCCATGAATGAGGAGCAGCTCGTGCTGGGCGCCATGCAAAACAATCCGCAATTGCAGAGCTTGAGCTACCTCGTGCGCGAAGCCAAGCTGCAACGCAGCGTTGCGAAGAACGCCGTGTTGCCGCGCCTCGAGGTTTACGGCGCGTATTCTTCCGCGAAAGCTACGGATTTGATCGAACAAAAGGAGCAGACCCGCACCGGCGTCTTGCAAGCCGGCGTGAATTTCAGCTACAACTTCCTGCACCGTGAGGCCGGCGCACAGGCGGAAAACGCGGAACTCATTATGCGCCAACAAGAGGAGCGTTTGCTCAACGCGCAGCGTCAAATCGAGCTGAGCATTCGCGACATCGCGCGCAGCCTTTCAAACAGCGACAAAGAAGCCGCGGCCATCAAGCGCAGCATCGAAGCCGCGGAGCAAAAACTCGATTTCTCGCGCACCATGTTCAATCTCGGCCGCGCCTCCAACTTGGACGTGACCGACGCGCAAGAATTTCTTCTGCGCGCCAAAACTTTATATCTGCGCAAATTGGTGAGCTTCCGCATTGCGCAAGCGCTGCTCGAAACGCTCACGGGCGAAGCGGCCGCGCAGTAATATAACGCAAGCCGAATATTTGATTGAAAAAAAACCTAACTCTCACGAGGTGATTCTCATGTTAGAACCACGGCGACAATCCCAAAGCAGCGCGGGTTTCCTGGCCGATCCCAAACGCCGCAAGCTCCTCTTCATTCTCGGCCCGGTTGTGCTCATTCTGCTGCTCTTTGGCAGCTCACTGATTATCGCGGAAAGCGACAGCAAGGAAATTCCCACGGCGAAAGTGAAGCGCGGCGAGGTCACAATTAAAATCACGGAAAGCGGGGAATTGCGCGCACAAGATCAAATCACCATTAGCGCGATTGCCGACAAACAAATTTTGTGGCTCGTGCCCGAAGGCCAGTGGGTCGCGGAAGGCGATACGCTGATCATTTTCGAATCCGAGAAATACGTCATTTCCAAAGGCGAGGCCGAATCCTCCGTGCAAATCGCAAAGGCGGAAATGATTCAAGCGCAAAGCGATTATGAATCCATGTCGGCCAAAGCCGAGGCCGCGCGTAAGAGCTATGAAACGTTGCCGGAGCTGGCGAAGAAAGGCTTCATTCAAGAAAGCGAAGTGGAGCAGCAACGATTGGCGTATGAAGAAATGGTTTCGAAAAAGCGCGCGCTCAATGCGGCGATTGACGCGGCGCGCGCGAACGTCGATCGTGCCGATCGCGCATTGGCGCAACAAGAACGCAAGCTGCGGCAAGGCGTGGTGCAAGCGCCGCGCGCGGGCTTGGTGGTTTATGCCATGACCGGCGACGCGGAAAATCAAAAGAAGATCACGGTGGGCATGACGCCGTTTGAAGGCATGGACTTGATGTATCTGCCCGACGTTTCGACCATGCTGGTGGATGTGGAGTTGAGCGAGGTCGATCTTTCCAAAGTGCAGCTCGGCCAGCCCGCGGATATTCGTTTGGATGCTTTCGCTGACACGCTGTTCAGCGGCGAGGTGAGCTATATCGCGGACTTGGCCAAGCGCAAGATCAGCCGCATCACCGGCAAGCCCACGGGCGCGAAGGTTTTTGATATGACCGTGAAAGTGAATGCTTCCGACAAACGTTTGAAGCCCGGCTTGACCACGACCACGGACGTGATCATCAATCATTATCAAGACGCCGTCTTCATTCCGCTGGAAGCGGTCTTTCTCACGGAAGAGGACCAGGCCATTGTCTACGTGCAGAAGAAAGGCCGGATTGAAACCCGCGCCATCGTGATTCAAGAGAGCAACGATCGCGTGGCCGTGATCAAAGAAGGCTTGCAGGAAGGCGAGGAAATCTTGCTCGCGCGTCCCGAATCCATTTGAACGAGAGGAGAAGAACATGCTCGTCCGAGTACGAGATTTAGCGCGCACGTATAGAATGGGCGAAACGGAAGTCCATGCGCTGCGCGGCGTGTCGTTCGAGGTGGAGCACGGCGAGTTCGTCGCCATCATGGGCCCTTCGGGGTCCGGCAAATCCACGCTGATGCACTTGCTCGGCTGTTTGGATAAACCGAGCGAGGGCAGCTATGCGCTCGAAGGGACTTTTGTTGAAGGGCTTGACGACGTCGAGTTGTCGCGCTTGCGCAATCGCAAAGTTGGGTTCGTGTTTCAAGCTTTCAATTTGATCATGCAGCTCACGGTGTTGGAGAATATCGAAGTGCCGCTCATTTACATGGGCGTCGACCGCAATCAGCGCCGCGAGATGGCCAAAAAAATGTTGGAGGCCGTAGGCTTGGCGCGCCGCGGGAATCATCGCCCGAACGAGCTTTCCGGCGGCGAGAACCAACGCGTGGCGATTGCGCGCGCGCTCGTGACGAATCCGCAAGTCATCTTCGCGGACGAGCCGACCGGCAACCTCGACACGAAGACCGGCCGCGAGATTATGGAAATTTTGCGCGAGCTCAACGACCGCGGCACGACCATCATTCTCGTCACGCACGAAATCGAAAAAGCCAAATGGGCGAACCGGCTCATTCACATGCAAGACGGCAGCATCTTGCGCGAGCTGCGCGGCGAGGAGATTCAACAACTGCGCGACTTGTTTCAAGGCCTGCCGCAGAATTAAAAGGCATTTTAAATTTTAAATTGAAAATTTGAAATCTAAAATTTTCAGTTTGTAGCGTTCTTCATCTGAGTGAATGGCCCCCACGAGCTGTCATTCTGGAAGAATCTTCCCTCGAACTGGGCACACCTCTCAAAACCGGCTGTGTATCGAGCGCTAGGGAAGGTTCTTACAGAATGACATTGATGAGGCCGCTCATAGAACCTGAATTGTTTATTTCCATCATCAACCAGAAATCCAAACCCTATGCAATACTCAGAAAGCTTACGCATCGGCCTCAAGAGCATTTGGGTTCACAAGCTGCGCTCGTTTTTGACCACGCTGGGCGTGATCTTCGGCGTGGCCGCGGTGATCTCCATGCTCTCCATCGGCGAGGGCGCCAAGCGTTCGGCCATCGAGCAAATCAAATTGCTCGGCACGAACAATATTCGCGTGAACCAAATCAAGCTCACCGGCGAAAAAGCCGA
>Ga0247727_10004804_pt1 | contig 28197 bp, 28 predicted proteins | sample WisWelCaveWW1625_FD_202498 | JGI IMG/M metagenome (GOLD analysis project Ga0247727, IMG submission 202498) | Biofilm microbial communities from Wishing Well Cave, Virginia, United States - WW16-25 | ecosystem: Environmental > Aquatic > Deep subsurface > Groundwater > Cave microbial mat | place...
CCGATCGATCAACGCGAAAAATATTCGCTGATGCGTTATTCCAAAGGGCACAACGGCATTTCGTGTCAAAGCTGCCATCAATCGACGCACGGCTTGTATCCGGTCGCGGAAGACGGCGCCGATCCGGTGTCATTGGCGCAAGCGCGTGCACTGAACCCGGATGGCTCGTCCGGTCCGTTGAAATGCGGCGCGTGTCACGTCGTTGACAGCGACGGCATTCCAACGATCATGACCGACGATATGTTCGCGCTTTTTCCAATCGCGAATATCCGACACGCTGGGAGAAAGCCGTGGCGTATGCGCATGCGGGAAGAACGTATGAGGAGAGAAAAGGAGTGGGGAAGTGAGAGGGAGAGTGGGTGATATGGAGAAGAGTGAATAAGAGCTACGATTGAACACGAAAAAAAACCACCAAACGGATAAAAGCGGCCAACGGATTATTAAGTACTCATAAAAAAACATTCTGGCCGAAATTTTCTTCACCACGAGGCACAAAGGACACAAAGGTTTTTCCCTGGCCTGCGGCAGGGCAGGCTTTGTGACCTTTGTGCCTTTGTGGTGAAGTCGGGCCGAGCCCAAAAAATTCTTTTCATCCGTTGGTCGTTTTTTAATCCGTTGGGCAAATTTTTTTGGCATAATCATTTTCTTAGGAGAATTAAAGATGGACAAGCAAGTTCGTAAAGTCGTTCTCGCTTATTCCGGCGGTCTCGATACATCGATCATCATTCCGTGGTTGCGGGAAAATTATAAATGCGAGGTGATCGCGTACACCGCCGATATCGGGCAGGGCGACAATATGGAAGAGTTGAAGGAAAAAGCGCTGAAAACCGGCGCGAGCAAAGTGTATGTCGATGATCTGCGCGAGGAGTTTATTCGCGAGTACATTTATCCGACGCTGAAAGCGCACGCGATTTACGAGGGCCAGTATTTGCTCGGTACGTCGTTCGCCCGTCCGATCATTGCGAAGCATCAGGTTTTGACGGCGGAGAAAGAAGGCGCGGATGCGGTGTCGCACGGCTGCACCGGCAAAGGCAACGATCAGGTTCGTTTTGAGTTGACGTACAAAGCGCTCAATCCGAAACTGCGCGTGATCGCGCCGTGGCGCGAGTGGAACATTCGCTCGCGCGAGGAAGCGATTCGCTATGCGAAAGAAAGAAATGTTCCCATCACGGCCTCGTTGACAAAAATTTATAGCCACGATCAAAATCTCTGGCACCTTTCGAGCGAGGGCGGCGAGTTGGAAGATCCGTGGCAGGCGCCGCCGGAAAGCATGTTTGGCTTGACCGTAAGTCCGGAGGCCGCGCCGGATCGTCCAACCATCATCACGGTCGATTTTGAAAACGGCGAGCCCGTCGCGTTGAATGGCGAAAAAATGTCGCCGGTGCCATTGCTGGCGGCGCTCAACAAAATCGGCGGCGAAAACGGCATCGGGCGCGTCGACATGGTGGAGAATCGTCTCGTCGGCATCAAATCGCGCGGCGTGTATGAAACGCCCGGCGGTACGATTCTTTACGCCGCGCATCGCGAGCTGGAAAGCGTCGTGCTCTCCGGCCAGTTGCTGCGCATGAAGGAGTCGCTCGCGCCGCGTTACGCGGAGCTGGTTTACAACGGCCAGTGGTTCACCCCGCTGCGGCAGGCGCTGGATGCGTTCATCCAAAAGACGCAGGAAAAAGTCACCGGCACGGTTCGGCTGAAACTTTACAAAGGCAACGTGATCGTGCAGGACCGCAAATCGCCGTACTCGTTGTATCGCGAAGATTACGCGACGTTCGGCGAGGACGACGTTTACAACCAGCACGACGCCGAGGGTTTCATCAATCTCTTCGGTTTGCCGCTGAAAGTCAAAGCGCTGATCGACATCGAAGGCACGGGCATGAGCGAGTATCGGCATCCGGATTACAGCAAGTTTAAAAGAGACTGAAAGGCCGAGAGGCGAAGGGAGAAAGGCGAATGTGAAATATACATGAATAAACAAAAGACAAGAAAAGGTCGGACGCGCCGTCAACTTGATCAGAACGCAGCGAAGGTTTGGAGCGGACGTTTCTCGACCGGCCCGGCGGAGTTAATGGAAAAATTCAGCCGGTCGATTGACATTGACGGCGCGATGTGGGAGGAAGATCTCGCGGTCAATCGCGCGTGGGCGAAGGCCTTGCGCGCGGCGAAAATTTTAACCCCTACTGAAAAAGCTAAAATTCAACGCGGGCTTCGCACGATTGAAGAGGAGTTTCGCCGCGCGCAGTTCAAATTTCTACCGAGTGACGAAGATATTCACGTTGCCACCGAGCGGCGGCTGACGGAGTTGGCTGGCGCCGCCGGCGCGAAAATTCATACGGGCCGCAGCCGCAATGATCAGGTCGTCACGGATTTTCGGCTCTATTTGAAAAAACGCTGCGGCGAATTGCAAACGGTTATTCGCAATCTCGTCGGCGTAGTTGTTGAACAGGCCGAAGCGTCGCAGGACATGATTCTCCCGGGCTATACGCACACGCAGCAGGCGCAACCGGTGCGGCTGGCGCATTATTTACTCTCGGCATTTTCAGCGTGTCGACGGCACAGCGAGCAGTTGGAACAATTCGCCAACCGAATCGACGAAATGCCGCTCGGCTGCGGCGCGGTCGCGGGTACGGCGTTTCCGATTGACCGCGAGGCGCTGGCGCGCGAGCTCGGTTTCGCGCGGGTGATGGAAAATTCGATCGACGCCACCGGCACGCGAAATTTCTGCAGCGAAATCGTTTTCATCTGCGCCGATGTTTGCACGACACTGAGCCGCTATTGCCACGATTTCATTTTATGGAGTTCGCAGGAATTTGGCTTTATCGATCCCGGCGAGGAATTTGCGACCGGCTCCAGCATGATGCCGAACAAAAAAAATCCCGATGCGTTTGAGCTCGTCCGCGGCAAAGCTGGCGTGGTGATCGGCTTGCTCACTTCGATCATGACGCTGCAAAAAGGCTTGCCGGTGAGTTACAGCCGCGATTTGCAGGAAGATAAAAAACTCGTGTTTGAAGCTTTGCAAACCACGCATGATTGCCTCGCCGTTTTTGCGGGCGCGCTGGCCACCTGTCGTTTTCGCGCGGAAAGAATGAACGCCGCACTCGACAGCAGTTTGTTTGCGACTGACATCGCCGACTATCTCGTACGCAAAGGCATTCCATTCCGGCAGGCGCACACGATTGTGGCGCAAGCGGTGCAACATGCCGAAAAGGTCGCGTTCCGCTTGCATGAATTGCCGTTGTCTTTTTGGAAGGCGCTACACCCGGCGTTTGCCGACGATGTGCTCAATTGCTTCGATGCATGTGTGAGTGTGGAGCGGCGAAATGCGATGGGAGGAACGGCGAGTGAATCGGTGCAGCACCAACTTAGTGAAGCGAAAAAATGGCTGGCAGGAAACAAGCAGCGATGGGAAATTTGATCTCGATTAAACTTTTGCTATGAAAATTTTCTGCCTTTCCAGTAATCCGGTCTTCGACGCTGGTGCATGGCTGCTATGATTTGAATTTTGGAATCGCCGTATCTATACAATATCGCAAATGGAAAGCGATGAACGAGAAATCGACGAACGTTATTCGAATAAACGGGCCAAGCTTCCGGCGCTTTTTGTATTGTAGAAACGGCCCGTTCGATTTCATCTAAAAACTCTTTTCCCAGTCCCGGCGTGTGCTCGTCATACCAGGAACGAGCTTCTTCCAGTTCTTCGTAAACTTCCGGATGTACCTCAAGCTTTGTTAGCACGAACATTGCTCCGCAGACGATTCATGACTTGTTCCCATGGCAGACAAACGACTTCCCCTCGGTCAATTTCTTCAATCCGGCGCTGTGCTTCCTGTTGCCAGGCGACTTCAACCTCCCAATCGACGTCGGTGTCCAGGCTTGAGAGCAAACGTTCTGCAATCATCGCCCGGTCTTGAGGAGGCATCTGCAAAGCCTGTGTAAGAACATGTTCTATTGCGGTGCTCATGGTTTTTCTCGAATATTGTTTCGGCGTGATAAATTATGTTATAAAATAAGCAATGTCTAAGCGAATGTCAATATGTATTCTTGCCGATCACCAATACACAAAATCAAAGAGGCATGGACAGCCGTTATTATTATTGGCGCGCTGCCGGTATTTCTACTTGCACAGCAAAATGACGCCCCCAAATCCGCCGCGCAGAATCCCTCACCGATGGTCGAAAAAACGCGCGCGCACGAGCGCGTTCCGCAACAAAAGCATCCCGGCCTTGAATTTAAAATCGTCAATATGCTTCCGAAACCGATTGAAATTTTTATTCCACAAAAACGCCGCCATGCAAAAAAATTCGATCTGCTGCTGCACTTTCACGGCGCCGGTTTCGTGATACAATATGCCGCGACCAAACACCGCGAAGCGCTCGTTGCCGCGACAATCAATCTCGGCGCGGGGTCGAGCGTTTATGGCAACGCATTCGAAGATTCGGCGAAGTTTCAAACTTTGCTGGCCGCGATTAGCGACAGCCTCGGACAGAAACTCGCGCGTCCGCTCACGATGCGAAAAATCATGTTGAGCGGCTTCAGCGCGGGTTATGGCGCGATCAGAAAAATCATCCGCACGCCGCAGAACTTCAATCGCGTCGATGCAATTCTTCTGCTCGACGGCATTCATGCGAGTTATGTTCCCGAACGGCTGGTGCTGGCGGAAGGCGGGCAAATCGACAGCACAGGTGTGGCGGCGTTCATCCGCTTTGCCGCCGCCGCGCGCAAAAACTCCAGCAAAAAATTTCTGATCACCCACTCGGAAATTTTTCATGGCACATTTGTCAGCACGACGGAAGCGACGGATTTTATTTTGCAAAAACCCGGCATGAAACGCCAACCGGTGTTAAAATGGGGGCCGCTCGGCATGCAGCAATTGAGCGCGACGCGGCAGCAGCATTTCGCCGTGCTCGGCTTCGCCGGCAACACCGCGCCGGATCATGTCGATCATTTGCACGCGCTGGATTATTTTCTGAAAAAATTGGAACAGCTTTGAGAGAGATGATATGCGCTTATTTCCTCCAGTAGACAAAACCCTTGTTTCGCAGAAACGCATTGATTATCTTTGAGGGAAGCTTTCTGAGAAAGCTTTCCCCAACATTTTGCCGGAGGCGAGATTATTTGCAGGTGAGCCATGTATCAATCTTTTAAAGTAAAAAATTTCCGCTGTTTCAACGAATTGACGCTTGGCGACTTAAAAAGGGTCAACCTCATTGCGGGCATGAATAATGTCGGCAAAACGGCCCTGTTGGAAGCGCTGTTTCTGCACGGTGGCGCGTACAATCCGCAAGCGACTTTCAAGTTGAGCGCGTTTCGCGGCATTGAAAACGTCAAAGTCAATCTGAGCCGTTTGGGGGAAACGGTGTGGGATTCTCTCTTCAATCAATTTGACAACACGAAGAGCATCGAGCTGGTGGGCGAAAACAACGCCGGCAGCCGTTCGCTTCGGCTCAGAGTGGCGCGCGAGCCGGTGGACCTGAAAAAAATATCCCATTACATTTCTGATAGTCCGGAAGAATTCACGGGATTGCTCACGTCATCGGAAAGCGCGCAGGTGCTCGCGGTGGAATACAAAGAGAACGGGCGGCAAACCGCCCTTTATATGGTTGCGGATCAAAAGGGAATTCGTACAGAGCCGTTTCCCTTAACGCCTCCTTTCCCGACTTTTTTTCAGACCGCCCGTTTGCGTGTTCCTTTCATCGAAGAGGCCGAAGGTTTTAGCAAGCTGGAGCTGCAGGGAAAGCAAGACGAGCTCCTGCGGGTTTTGCGGCTCATTGAACCGCGGCTCAAGCGCCTGGCAGTGGTTGTCGAATCCGGCGAGATTATGCTACAGGGAGACATTGGGTCGGCTCGTCTGGTGCCTTTGCCGCTGATGGGAGAGGGCATCGCTCGCCTGGCAACCTTGATGCTTTATATGAGCAATGCCTCGAACGGCGTCGTGCTCATCGATGAAATTGAAAACGGGCTGCACCATTCGGTTATGGCCAAAGTCTGGAAGGCCATCGGCGAAGCCGCGCGGCAATATGACACGCAAATCTTTGCGACCACCCACAACCTGGAATGCATCGTAGCTGCCCATCGCGCTTTCATAGAAAGCAATCAGCACGATTTTAGATTGCATCGCCTGGAGCGCACGCGGGAAGGGTTGATAGCGGTAACTTATGATCAGGAAGATTTGGCGGCAGTCATCGAAACCAGCCTGGAGGTGAGATAATGGACCTGGATACCCTCGACGTTATCCACCCCTATATTTTGGTGGTAGAAGGAAAAGAAGAGGAGGTGTTTTTTCGCGAATTGATAAGACGCCTTGGATTGCCGAAAATTCAAATTGTACCCATCGGCGGCAAAAGCAATTTGCGGCAGAATTTGAAGATATTGGCCAAGTCGCCAAGATTTAATGATACGGTTATCTCGCTGGGCATCGTGAGAGACGCTGACGACAACTGGAGCGCCGCCTTTCAAAGCGTCCGCGATGCTTTGCAGGCTGCTGGTCTAACCGCTCCGGAAAGCCAGTTGGCGTCTGTTGGCAATAAACCCCGCGTCACCATTATGATTTTACCCGAAAGTGGCGCCTCCGGAATGTTGGAAGACCTCTGTCTTAAAACTGTCGAAAATGACCACGCCAATCTCTGCGTCGAGCAATACTTTCAATGTTTGCAGCAACAGGGTCTTCCACTTCCCCGCAATATGGCGAAAGCGCGCGTGCAAGTTTTTCTCGCTTCAAAACCGGAGCCTGGAAAGCGCCTGGGCGAAGCGGCGGAGGCGGGATATTGGCCCTGGGATGATCTGGCTTTTGAAGAAGTAAAAAATTTTCTCAAGCAAATTTGCTTTGCATAATGACCGAACACGAAGTCCAAAATCTCATCACCGCCGGCGAGTCGCTCACCGTTGAATTCAAAAGCGATCGGGATAAATTGCCGGACGCCGAGTGGATCGAAACGGTGGTCTGCATGGCCAACAATCAGGGCGGCAAGTTGATTGTCGGCGTTGAAGACGATGGCATGGTGACCGGCCTGCACGCTTATCACCAAACGAGTCCGCAGGTCATTGCGGCTTTCATCGCCAGCCGCACGGTGCCGCCGTTGAGCGTCGAAGTGAGTTTTGTGCATTTGCCCGAAGGCCTTGTTGCCGTCGTATCGATTCCTCCGGCGCGCCAGCACGTCTCAACGAGCGACGGCAAGTTGCTGATTCGCTATTTCGACACCAAAGGCAAGCCCGGTTGCCGCCCGCTGTATTCGCATGAAATCATCGGTTGGCGCGCCGATCACGGCATGGCCGATCCCTCGGCGCTGCTGATGCCGGAAGTCACATGGGATGATTTCGAGCCGTTGGAGTTTTCGCGTGTGCGGCGCATGGTCGAAGAAAACACCGGCGATGCTGTTTTGCTCAAGCTCTCCGATCAGGAAATTGCGGCGGCCTTGGGTTTGGTCTCGCAACAAAATGGCAGGCCGATGATTACGCTGGCGGGATTGCTGCTCGTTGGCAAAGAAGCGGCGCTGCACAAATTTTTGCCCGCGCACGAAGTCGCCTTTCAAGTGTTGCGCGGCCTCGATGTGGCCGTCAACGAATTTCATCGCTGGCCGTTGCTGCGCGCGCACGAATGGCTGCTGCAAAACCTCTCCGTGCGCAATGAAGAGCAGGAGTTGATGAACGAGGGGATTCGCGTCGGCGTGCCGCGATACGACCGCCGCGGCATTCGCGAGGCGATCAACAACGCACTCATTCACCGCGACTATGCCCGTCTCGGCGCGGTTCACGTTCAACTGCACGATGACCGTGCCGTGGTGAGCAATCCCGGCGGCTTCGTCACCGGCGTGACCATCGACAATCTGCTGGTCGCCTCGCCGCATCCGCGCAATCCGTTGCTGGCGGATGCTTTCAAGCGCATCGGTTTGGTGGAAAAAACGGGACGCGGCGTCGGCATCATTTACACCGGCCAATTACAAAATGGCCGCCGCCAGCCGTCGTATGATCGCTCGACGCAAACCAAGATCACCGTGGAACTTGATGCCAGTCCGGCGGATTTGAAGTTGGTTGAAAGCTTGATTCAGGCCAACAAACGGCTGGGACGCGCTCTGAATGTTAATGAACTGTTAATCTTGAATGAAACATGGCGAGCGAGACGTATTGATATGGCGAACGCCGCCAAACTCATGCAACGCCCTGATGAGATAGAAGCCGGTGCGGTGTTGGTGAAAATGGTGAAAGCAAAAATTTTGAAAGTTCGTGGCGAACGCCAGCAACGCGTTTATCATTTCGTAAGCGCCGTTTCTCGCCGAGCCAGTAAATCCGTTTCCACTGAAGATGTTGAAATTACCGAAATTGAAAAGAAATTGCTTCAGTATGTCAAGGTTCACGGAAAAATCACTCGCCGAGAAGCAGCGGAATTGTGCCAAACCTCGCAACGACAGGCAACTTACTTTTTAAACAAGGTCTTAGAAAGGAGAACCTTACGTCTTGAAGGGCGTGGTCGCGGGGCAAAGTATATTTCGCCTAAATGAACAATGTTTATTTTAAATGAACAATGTTCATTTAAAATAAACAATGTTCATTTTAAATGAACATTGTTCGTTTTTTATGGACATTGGCTGAAAACATGCATTAAAAATATGGATTGTCCGTATTTTTATGGACATGTCCATATTTTTAATGTATGTTCGTATTGGAGATTATCCCCCCAAAAAGCCTCTTAATGAAAACTAAAGCAATTTATTATCGCGCGCTAACACGACAGCGAAAAACACAACACGCGCGCGCGTTTTTTCGCGCGTTTTTTGGCTAACAAATTTAAAATATTAAACTTTGCAATGATAATAAGCGCGTTTTTAAACAGCCTATGTTTTTTTTCAACACAGAGTCTGTGTTCCAAATGCAGACTCTGCGTTCCAAACACAGATTGTGTGTTCCAAAGGCAGAGTCTGCGTTTCATAGTGTCCATAAATTTACGGACATGTCCGCATCGAAAAAATGTTCATTTCTATTGAGTTGGTGACCATCCGTAAACCCACACGCTAATCTTCCTCCCGCGCCCCTTCCATTTTCTTCCGTATCGACGCGCGCCTGTCCGCATCCAATTCCATCTTGCGCATGCGAATACTTTTGGGCGTCGCTTCCACCAGCTCGTCTTCGGCAATAAACTCGATGGCTTGGTCGAGACTCAAAATTTTCGGCGGGCGCAACACAATCGTCGCGTCGGAAGTCGAGCTGCGCATGTTGGTGAGCTTCTTCTCTTTGGTGATGTTGACGTCGAGATCGCCGCCACGGTTGCGGTCGCCGATGATCATGCCGCCGTAAACTTCCGTGTTAACTTCGACAAACATCTCGCCGCGCTCTTCCAAACCGTAACACGCATACGGCGTGACGCGACCGGCGCGATCCGCCACCAGCGCGCCGCTGAGCCGTTGCGGAATCGCGCCATGCCACGGCGCATAGCCGTCGAACAATGTGTTCATAACGCCCGTGCCTTTGGTGTCGGTGAGAAATTCATTGCGATAGCCGATGAGTCCGCGCGCGGGAATGCGGAACTCCAGATTGACGCGGCCAGTGCCGTGATTCACCAGATTCGTCATGCGGCCTTTGCGCGAGCCGAGCTTTTCATTGACGATGCCGATGAACACTTCCGGCACATCGAGAAACACGTGCTCCATCGGCTCGTGCAGTTTGCCGTTTTCCTCGCGGGTAATCACGCGCGGCTTCGAAACCATAAATTCGAAATTCTCGCGGCGCATTGTTTCAATCAGAATCGCAAGCTGCAATTCGCCGCGACCGCAGACTTCAAATGAATCCGCGCGCTCCAGCGGCTTGACGCGCAGCGCCACATTGTGCAAAATTTCTTTTTCCAACCGTTCGCGGAGATGGCGAGAAGTGAGATATTTTCCTTCGCGACCGGAAAATGGGCTGTTGTTGATCGAAAAGATCATCGCGACCGTCGGCTCATCAACATGAATGCGCGGCAGCGGCTTCGGATTTTCGGCGTCGGAAATCGTATCGCCGATGTGAATGCCTTCGACGCCGGCAACGACGACGATATCGCCGGATTCGACGGTTTCGGCTTGAACGCGCTGCAGGCCTTTAAAATTATACAGCGCGGAAAACTTGACCGGCCGAATCTTTCCCTCATCCGCGCACAGGGCATACGTTTTTCCCATTTCCAATTTCCCGTGCTTCAATCGCCCGATGCCGAGCTGGCCGACGTAATCATCATAGTCCAAGTTCGTCACGAGAAATTGCGGCGTGGCGGCGTCATCGGCATGCGGGTCGGGAATGGCGGAGAGAATCGTTTCAAACAGAGGCTCGAGACTTTGCGAGCCGTCATCCAGCTGGCGATGCGCCACGCCGATTTTGGCATTCGTGTAGATAATGGGAAAATCGATCTGGTGCTCATTGGCGTCGAGATCGATGAACAAATCGTAAACTTCGTTGATGACTTCCTGAATGCGCGCGTCATGGCGGTCGATTTTGTTGATCACCAAAATAATCGGCAAATTCACCGCGAGCGCTTTCTTCAACACAAAGCGCGTTTGCGGCAAAGGTCCTTCGCTGGCGTCGACGAGCAGCAACGCGCCATCAACCATGCTAATGGCGCGCTCGACTTCGCCGCCGAAATCGGCATGGCCGGGCGTGTCGACGATGTTGATTTTGACGCCTTTATACCAGATCGCCGTGTTTTTAGCCATGATGGTAATGCCGCGCTCGCGCTCCAAATCCATGCTGTCCATGATGCGCTCACCGGTGGCCTGATTCTCGCGAAATGTGCCGCTTTGTTTGAGCAGGCCGTCCACGAGCGTGGTTTTGCCGTGATCGACATGGGCGATAATGGCGATGTTGCGAATAGTCGTTTTAATCATGTACTGCTTTTGACTCCTTTTGAGATAACCTTGTTAAAAAGTGCAAGCTTATAATGTACGGATATTTCTTGTGAATTTCAAAAGAAATTTGCATATTTTAGAGTCTGAGTCGAGAGAACTAACAATTCTGCACAAACTACCGGAGGAGAGAGAGCGTCATGGCCACAGACAAACCGTTTTACGAGTACGCCGTACGGTTCCCAAAATCTCTTGCCAAATTCTCACTAAACTGCTTGGAGGTTTTGCCATGGAAGATACACTGGTCGGTCAGGAAATTATGCGGATGGGTATTCAACGGACGCTTCTGAAACAGATAGCCGCCCGTTTCGGCACGGTGCCGGAAAATATCCGGCAAAAAATTCAAACGATCGACAATAACGAAGAGCTCGACCGGATCGCTACAGCACTGTTCACGATTCAAAGTGTCGACGAGCTAAAAAATCTGGTCAATTGACCTATAACAAATTTGGTTGCTCCCGCAATTGAGAAATAAAGACCCCCAATTCGATCCGGAATGGCGAGACGACGTCTTCGACCCGGCTGCCCTCGAAATTCCTCTTGTCTTTCCGAGCGATTCAGCGCGCAACGACGGCATCTGGGTGCAAAGCCGTTGTGAATTCGAGGAAACGGTGTTTGGGAAAGTGCATCGCCACGCCTCGCCAAGAGTGATCAAAGCCATCGTCAAAAAGTCCGATCTGGCCGCTTATCACACGCTCAGCGATTCGGCCGGCAACGTAACGCCCAGGAGCCATCCCGTTTATGACGTTCTTTTTCCTCCCAAGGCCTGGATGAGCGATTCCGTCGAGGAACGCTGCACGACGTTGGCCGCCGCCCGGCTGGCGCGAGGGAAAATTTTAGTGGGAGGCCTGGGCCTGGCGGTTTATCCCCAATTCGTGCTCCATCTGCAACGCCCGTTTCATTCCATGACGCTTGTGGAAAGAGAGCCGCGCGTGATCGAGCTGATCCGCCAGGCGTGGATCAAATCATTGAGCCGCGAAGAGGCGAGCCGGATCAGAATTATCGAAGGAACGATTGAAAGCTATTTGCGGGAAACCGCGGAGTTATTCGATACCATTTATCTGGATACCTGGGAAGACGGCGATCCCCGCTTTCTGCCTTACGCCAATTATCTCGTGCAACTGGCCTTGCCCAAATGCGCGGCAGACGGGCAAATTCAATGCTGGAGTTACGCCCTGATGATGGATACTTTTGTGCGCGATGCGATCATGTACGCGCAACAAGGTTTCCCTTTGCAAAACTTTCATCTGGATCCCGCCCTTGAAAAACTTGCGGCCTGGCTGCAAAGCAATCCGGGGACTCCCCTCGAGGCCGTGGCGCCGACAGCCCGTGACATGGCGTTGACGACGGCCCAATCGCTGGAAGACTATGACCGCAATCTGTGCTTTACCCCGTATGCCGCTTCCATGAGCGAGGCCATCCGCAATATGGCAAGATTTCGCAAACCGTAAAATCGGGCTTGAAAAATGAAACTTTTCAATACGCTTGGTCTGGTCGCGTTTCTCTTCTTGAGCAACGGATTTAGCCAACAAGACGCCAACGTTCTCATTGTTTATTATTCCGAACAAGGCCACACCAAAACACTGGCCGAAGCAGTGGCAAAGGGCGCACGTTCCGTTCGCGAGGCAAACGTCATTTTAAAAACTGTAGCCGAGGCAACCACCAATGATGTTCTCGCTGCCGACGCGCTCATCATCGGCAGTCCGGTTTATAACGCGAACCTCGCGCCGGAAGTGCAAAAATTCATCAACAGTTGGCCATTCGAAGGCGCGCCGTTGCGGGACAAAATTGGCGCAGCGTTTGTGACCGCCGGCGGCTTTTCCGCGGGCGAAGAGTTGGTGCAAATGAACATTTTGCATGCGATGCTCGTCTTCGGCATGATCGTCGTGGGCGGCCAGGATTGGCAACAACCGTTCGGCGCGTCGGGGATTGTCGCGGAGAAACCTTTTGAAACGGAGAAACAAGTGGGGAAAGTTGATACGCAATTTTTGCTGAAAGGAGAAACGCTGGGCAAGCGAGTGGCGGAATTGGCGCGGCGGTTTAAGCTTGCTTCGACAAAATAAACTTTAATTCCCTCCGGCGTGAGCGATTTGTAATAGATTTCGGCCTCGCGATCCAATTACTGCCGTAGCCAGGCCAGCTCGTACCACCGTTGCAAAATTTTTATGGTCTGGCTGTGTCTCTCGGGAAAGGAAACGCAATGCGGCGTCTCATCGTACCATGCTTTCTGCCGATTTTTATTTTACTCCATTTGTCTTCATTAACTCTCTACGCCCAATCTCGCGACATCAAATTTGAGCATCTCCTGATGGAGAAAAATAGCGAATTGTGTATTTTTCAGGATCGCCAGGGCTTTATGTGGTTTGGCACGCAGGAAGGTTTGGCGAGATATGACGGCTATGGTTTTACTGTTTATAAACAGGATGTATTTGATTCAACCTCGTTATCGTCTAATGTGATCTGGTCAATCCATGAAGATCAGGATGGCACTCTTTGGGTTGGAACTGGAGGTGGAGGACTGAATAAGTTTGATCGCAAGACGCAAAAATTTACGCATTTTGCCCACGATCCCAAGGATCCTCACAGCCTCAGTTACAATATCATCTTTGCTTGCCTTGAAGATCACGCCGGTGAACTTTGGATTGGCACTGGAGGTGGAGGACTGAATAAACTTGATCGCCAGACTGGAAAATTCAACCATTTTGTCCATGACCCGAAGAATCCTCATAGCCTCAGCAGCAATATTATTTGGTCAATTTATGAATCACGCCAAAGGCGGGACGGCACACTTTGGATTGGAACCGAAGGTGGCGGACTGAATAAATTTGATCACAGAACAGAGCAATTTACCCATTTCATTCACGATCCACAAAACCCTCACAGTCTCAGTCACAACACGGTCAAGTCAATTTATGAAGATCGCTCCGGCACGTTATGGATTGGAACGGATGGCGGCGGCCTGAATAAGTTTGACCGTGAGACCGAACAATTTATCCGTTTTTTTCATGATCCCAAAAATCCTCATAGTCTCAGTCACAATTTGGTACGAACAATTTATGAAGACCGTACCGGTACCTTTTGGGTTGGAACTGGAGGCGGGGGACTGAATATACTTGATCGCAAGACGGGACAATTTACCCGTCTTCTTCACGACCCGCAGGATTCACGCAGCCTCAGCGACAACAACGTCGTTTCAATCCATGAAGATCGCACCGGCTTAATCTGGATCGGTACTTGGAGCGGTGGCGTCAATATTTTTGATCGCACGAAGGAAAGATTCATTCAATTTATTAACGACCCCCAAAATTCGCAAAGCCTTAGCCATAATTTTGTTACTTCAATTTGTCGGGACCGCGATGGCACGTATTGGGTTGGAACCAGAAGCGGAGGACTTAATCAATTTGATCGCCGTTCAGGAAAATTTGTAAACCTCATCCATGATCCAAGAAATTCCTTTAGCCTTAGCAACAATGCTGTCGGGGTGATTTTTGAAGACCATGCCGGTTTATTGTGGGTGGCAACGGCTAATGGGCTGGATCGATATGATCGCAAAACTAGGAAATTTGTACACTTTGTCCCTGATCCGAAAAATCCACATAGTCTCAGTCATCATGTTGTCCGATCAATCTACGAAGATCGCTCCGGCACGCTCTGGATTGGAACGGATCTCGCAGGGCTCAATCGTTTTGACGTAAAAACAGAGCAATTCACTCATTTCTTCAATGACCCAAATAACCCTCATAGTCTCTGCCATAATCGTGTTGACGTCATTTATGAAGATCGCTTTGGCACGCTCTGGATTGGAACCGCCGGCGGGCTTAATCGCTTTGATCGCAAGACAGAACAATTTACCCATTTCGTCCACGACCCGAATAATCCCAATAGCCTCAGTCACAATTGGATTACGGCGATCTGTGAGGATCGCTCGGGAACGCTCTGGGTTGGAACAGGGGGCGGCGGACTCGACAGGTTTGATCGTGACACTGGGCAATTTACTCATTATACTGAAAAAGACGGCCTTTTCAATAGTATCATTAGTATCATTTGTGGAATCTTGGCAGATGAACGCGACCGTTTATGGCTGAGCACCGCCGCAGGACTGTCTTGCTTTGTTCCGTCCCGCCCGGCGGGAAAAATTTTTAGAAACTATGACGTGGCGGATGGTTTGCCGAGCGATGAGTTTACCTTGGGCGCCTATCACAAAAGCGCCAGTGGTGAAATGTTTTTTGGTAGTTTCCATGGCTTGGCGGTTTTTCATCCCGACAGCATCAAAGACAACCCTTACATTCCGCCAGTTGTGATCACCGCGTTCAAACGTTATAACACGGACGAGGCCGAAGGCATTGCGATTGCCGAAAAAGGAATTTCAACAAAAAAGGAAATCGAAGTTTCTTACAAAGACAACTTCCTGAGCTTTGAGTTTGCGGCGTTGAGCTATCGCAATACGTTTAAAAATCAGTATGCATATAAATTGGAGGGCTTCAACGACAACTGGATTCAGCTTGGCACGAAGCGCGATGTCACCTTCACCAATCTCGATGCGGGCGAATACACGTTGCGTGTGAAAGGCTCCAACAACGACGGCATTTGGAACGAAGAGGGCGTCTCACTGAAAATCACCATCACTCCGCCGTGGTGGCGCACGCGCTGGGCTTACGCCTTTTACGTCTCACTTTTTACGCTTTTACTTTACGGCTGGCGGCGCTTCGAACTGAACCGCGTGAAGCTGCGCAACGAACTGAAGATGAAAAATTTCGAAGCGCAGAAACTGCAAGAGATGGATCAAATGAAATCACGCTTCTTTGTCAACATCTCGCACGAGTTCCGCACGCCGCTGACGTTGATTCTCGGGCCGGTGGAGCAAATGCGCGGAAAGCAGTTCAAGGGCAATCTCGATGAAGCCTACGACATGATTCTGCGCAATGGCCGGCGCTTGCTGCGCTTGATCAACCAGTTGCTCGATCTTGCGCGGCTCGAGGCCGGACGATTGTCGCTGCAAACGCGACCGGAAAACATTGTCAGCTTTCTCAAAGGCCTCGTGCTGTCTTTCGCCTCGGCAGCGGAGCGCAAACGTATCACCTTGCGTGTTACTGCCGAGGAAGAAAATCTCATTGTCTATTTTGACCGCGATAAGCTGGAAAAGATTGTTTCGAATCTGCTGTCCAATGCATTGAAATTCACGCCGGAAGGAGGAAGCGTAACAGTGGCAGTTGGTAGTGAGAGAAGAATGAGGGGCGAAGAGCAAAGAGCGAAAGGCGAGTATCGCCCTTCGCCTTTCGCCCTTCACCCCTCGCCGGACGAGTTCGTCGAAATCTCTGTCACCGACACCGGCCCAGGCATTCCTTACGAACAGTTTGACAAAATCTTCGACCGCTTCTATCAAGTCGATGCTTCGCAAACCCGCGAGCATGAGGGCACGGGCATCGGCTTGGCGCTGACGAAAGAGTTGGTGGAGCTGCATCACGGCGAGATTCGCGTACGCAGCGAAGTCGGGCACGGCACGACGTTCATCGTGCGATTACCGCTCGGCAAGGCGCATTTGAAGCCGGAAGAAGTTGTGGAGGCCGTGACCAGTGAGCAGTTGCCAGTTTCCAGTGATCAGTTTTCAGTGGTCAGTGATCAGTCCACGAGATTCGAGGATCAATCATCCAGCCTCCGGGATCGAGCAACCAGCAACCAGCGACCAGCGACAAGCAACCAGCAACGAGCAACAAGCCGACGAAACCATCATCCTCGTCGTCGAAGACAACCGCGACGTGCGGGCGTATATTCGGCAGTATCTTGAGCCGGCTTTCAAAGTGGTGGAGGCGGTTGATGGCATTGACGGCGTGCAAAAAGCTTTGGAGATCATTCCCGATCTCATTATCAGCGACGTGATGATGCCCAAACGCGACGGCAACGAGTTATGCAGGATTTTGAAAACCGACGAGAAAACCAGCCACGTGCCGATCGTCATGCTCACAGCCAAAGCCGATCGCGAGAGCAAGGTGCATGGCCTGGAAATCGGTGCAGATGATTATGTTATCAAGCCGTTCGACTCACAAGAATTGTTGGCGCGGGTGAATAATCTGATCAAACAGCGACAACAACTGCGCGAGCGCTTCAGCCGCGAAGTGGTGCTGAAGCCGAGCGACATTGCCATCACGCCAATGGACGAAGTTTTCCTGAATAAAGTCAAAGCCGTGGTCGAAAAGCATTTGAGTGATGAAGATTTTGACGTGGAGACTTTGAGTCGCGAAGTGGGGATGAGCCGCATGAATGTGCATCGCAAGCTAAAGGCGTTAACCAACCAGTCGGCGAGCCAGTTTATTCGTTCCATGCGGCTGCAACGCGCCATGGAATTGCTCAAACAAAATGCCGGCACGGTCGCGGAAATCGCTTATCAAGTCGGCTTCGGCAGCCAAGCCTATTTTACCAAATGTTTTCACGAGCAATTTGGTTGCGCTCCGAAGGAATATATACAGAAGAACCTCTGAACATACGACACCCCCTTTTTCATCTTTTTCCAATCCGTAGTATTACATAATCCACCCAAAAGCCCATCATGTGACATAAGTTAAAAACTTTGTTACATAGGTTAAAGATTTCGCACCGATGTTTTCAGTAACTTGATGCTACATTCACATTCACCTTTTTAACTCATTTAAAGGAGGCGTGACGATGAAGCACAAGTTACTTTTTACAATGTTTGCCTTTGTCGGCTTGATTTGCGGCTCAACACAAGCCCAACAGTGGCAATTGCAAACAACCCTCGGTGGCAATCCGGCACTCACCAGCGTCAAAGCTGTGAGCAGAGATGTGGCATGGACTTGTAGTGGTAATGGATCTGTCTATCGCACCATTGATGGGGGAAAGACCTGGAATCCAACAACGAAAGTGACAAACTCTGAAGCGATCGTATCAATTGAAGCACTCGATGCAACGACGGCATTTGTTACAGGGGGCGGGCCAGGTTACCAAGGAGGAAATGCAAAAATTTATCGCACCACAAATGGTGGGCAGAGTTGGCAGGTCGTTTACACTGCAATCGGCTCCGGGTCGTCATGCAATTGGATTCACTTTTTTGACGCCCAAAACGGCATTGCAGAAAGCGATGATTGGAGGAACACTGGACGGGGATTTTTGATTCTCAAAACTTCCAATGGTGGAACAACTTGGTCGCCTATTGCTAATCTACCACAAGCGAATACCTTGGAGGTTGTCGCTAATAACTGTTTTCATTTTTTCGACAACCTCAATGGCTGGTTTGGAACGTTCCGTTGGAATTCCAATGGTAGCGGTGGACGAGTGTTTCGCACGACGGATGGTGGAAATACCTGGACAGGCGTTGCTTCCGAAATACAGCAGTAGTGTCAAGCGTCAGATTAATTTCGCCTTCCATCGGCCTTCGGACATCAATTGTTACGCCGCTTTTGACGCGTTCTGTAGATGGCGGCCAAACTTGGACGCCTGTGAATAACCTTCCAGTTTCAAACATCAATTTGCTAACCACAACGGCGAGTGTCAACAATTCCGGACTCAATCAGGTTTGGGTCGCTGGGGAAGCTGGTTCGCGCTTCATCCTGTCAAGCATTGACGGCGGTGCATCATGGCAACAGCAACCGATTATGGGCACGGTGCAAAATGCTATTTTACATATGTCCGCGGTGAGCTTTGGCGCGATGCGCGATAGTGTGCAAATCTGGGCGGTTACTGTTGACCTCAACACTTTTGCCAGCGGAGGGGAGATTCTAACTTATCGCAATCGTATCGGGGTAGTTACTAGCGTGAAAGAGCAAGCGAAGCTTCCCACAGAATTCACGCTATCGCAAAACTATCCCAATCCCTTCAACCCTTCCACGACCATTCGTTATGCGCTGCCAAAGGCACAATTCGTCTCACTGAAGATTTTCAACATGGCGGGACAAGAAGCGGCGACCTTGGTGAATCGGCAGCAAGAGGCCGGAGAGCACTCCATTCAGTGGCATGCCGAGAAGTTGCCGAGTGGCGTTTATATGTACCGTTTGCAGGCGGGAGAGTTTTCCGAAACGAAAAAGATGATTTTGATGCAGTAAGAGGAAATAAAAGGTGAAGGCCGACTTGCGCACGAGGATTCTTTTAATTTAGAAAAATTTTGTTGCGCAAGTCGGACTTCACTTCATCCGGGGGAATCTCAAAAAGCGGATCGGAAGATGATTCTGATCCGCTTTAATTTTCAGGTCTGTTCGTGATGAGAAAAAATCGTCTCGCTATTTCAAATGCCAACCACTTTGCTTCTTCGCTCCAACAAAACCACATCACGCCAGCAGCCTTGCAATGCACCAAATTCCATCTTGCCCATTTTCTCGCGGATGCCGACCTGGCGAAAACCGTGCTTCAAATGCAGCGACAAACTCGCTTGATTTTCAGGAAAGATGCCGGCTTGCAATGTCCAGATCCCATTTGCCTCAGACGTGCGGATCAATTCCTGCAACAGCAGCGAGCCAACGCCTTTGCCGCGCGCGTTCGCGCCGACATAAACGCTGACTTCGGCGACGCCGGCATAAACGGCGCGATTCGAGATCGGGCTCAACGCCGCCCAGCCTAAAATTTCATGATTCTCTCTGGCGACCAGACTGCAAGCCGTGATTTTATTTTGGCGCCACTCTTTCCACGTCGCCGGCGGCCGGGACGCGAATGTGGCGTGGCCGGTTTCTATGCCCTCGGCGTAAATCGCCGCGACCTGAGGCCAATCCGTTGCAACCATGCTGGTGAGAATGAGCGCCATAATTTTTTCGAGCCACACAATGCGGACAAAGCCGCAACCAAACGGGTTTAAAAAACAAATTTTCCCAACGGATAGATGAACCCAACGGATTTAGCTTGAGCAGTTGGGTTCATCTATCCGTTGGCGATAAGAAGTTGGAAACTTTTGAAAATTGCACAATACCCGCATAAATACTGGCTGCAATTCGATCCATTAAAAACATTTATTGCTCTCCGTGCTTTCTCTGTGGACTCCGCGTCTCCGTGTTAAATTTGGTCGAGATTCAACAAAAAACTTTCAGAATTTTTCTAACTTTTGCGTGTTAAACGCTTATGTCATCACCGCCAGTTTATCATGCTCTTCCTCCCACCGGATATAATCCTGCCGAATCTTCGTCACTTGCTCGTGCAGATTTTCACGCGTCCATGCGCTGGTGTCAATCGTGGGATAAAACCGAATCGTCACTTCGCCAGGTTGAACGCGCAGCGTTTTGCCGGGACAGAGCTGCCGCGCGCCGGCGAAATGAATCGGTACGATCGGACATTGCAGATCCATCGCCATGCGAAACGCGCCTTTTTTAAACGGGCCGATTTTGCCGCCAACGATGCGCGTGCCCTCCGGCGCGACATACAACGACAGCCCTTGCCGGCGAATCTTTTTATACGCGCGATTGAGCGTGGCCACCGCCTTTTCAGAATCCTGGCGCTTGATGAAAATCTGCCCGGTCAGCCAGCCCATCACGCCAAACAGCGGATTGTAGAGCAATTCGTATTTCGCGATGTAGCGCACTTTCGGCAGGCCCATGGCGATAATGAGAAAAATATCGAGCGTCGAGCTGTGATTGGAAATATAAATCGCCGGGCGATCGATCGGCCCGCCGACAAAATTCACTTTCACGCCGGCGAAAAATAAAACGATTCGGCCCAGTGAGCGGCTGAACAGGCGAGTGATAAAATTTTTCGCCTGGCCGAGGGTTAAAATGCTGCAGAGCGTCAACAGGATCATGCCCACGGTGAGCGTCAATACCGCGACCGTGGTTAGAAAAATCATGCGGATGGTGGGCATTGGTTTTTCGGTATGCGGAAATAACATTTTCAGCTTTGCTTCAGAACATCGAACAGGAAGGCATTGAACGCCTCGATTTCACCGGCGAACGCGGGAAAAAGAGCGATGGTGATAGCAACTAATTCTTCAACACGCCCGGGTTTTAGCTCGAAGCCATAAATATTTCTGATTGAAAATTCGTTCGCAGCACGTATAAAAATTGTGTAAACGCAAAGCCGCGCTTTCGGAAATTTCTTCGTTGTCAACTCGCCCCGCCTGGGTTGCCAGCCGTTGCACGAGTTTTTCCAGCTTGACCAGCTCGTTTTTAATTTTGACGACGAGCACTGGAATTTTCTCTTTATTCAACATAAACCACCTCCCCCTCTTTGAGAATGATTTCACGAAAAAACTCATCGACTTCTTCCAACGGTTTGAGATCAACCGGCCAATCCAGCGCCATCATCAGATCGGCGCCGGCACGGAAAAATTTTTGCGGCGGGATTCCTTCGACAGCGAGATCAATATCCGAGCCGCGGTGGAAACGCCCGTCGCGGCAAAGCGAACCGAACAGGATGACGCGCGTAACGCCATACTTTTTGAGAATGGCGATCGCGTCAGATAAAGCGTTTCGGGCTTCGGCTGCCAACGCCCGGGACGCGACTTCCTCCGCCGCAAAACGCTGCCGCCAGCTTTCAATGTAACTCTGATTGTCCATAAGCTCTTCATCCTTAGCATAACAAATTTTCGCGCCACTTTCAAGCAGAATTTCATGTTTGATTTCCGCGGCGATTTGCTTATATTTCTCCCACTATGCTCATGCTGCTGACCATAGCCGTCATCGCCGCCAACGCGCGGGGAATTGCGCCATCGGGGCGTGGCTCCGAAAAAAAAGAAAATAAAGATTGACTTGGCGCGCCCGAATGCGTAAATTTTCATTCACCGCAAGCGGCTGGCAATTTGATTTTCCCCGGTTTTCCCGCTGGCGTGGAAGGCCGGGGTTCGCCTTTCTGTTTCAGGTTAAAGCGTTTTTAAATTTTTACAGCAATCATTTTTTGTGTTGATGACCCGGCTGTTTCGTTGAAAGGATGAAGCTGATGATTGACGGCGTTGAAATCAAGGATCTGGCCACCTATCCGGACGAGCGCGGTTTTTTTCGCGAAATTATCCGCACAACGGACGTTTTTTTTAGTGAGGGCTTTGGCCAGTTGAGCCACTCGTGCATGTATCCCGGCGTTGCCAAAGCCTGGCACATTCATAAATATCAAATTGACTGGTGGTATGTGCCCATCGGCAACTTAAAACTGGCCCTCTCTGACCAGCGCCCAAACTCGCCGACGCACGGCGAGCTGCAAACCATTTTTATGGGCGAAAATTACCCGGCCCGCGTCGTAAAAATTCCGCCCGGGGTGGCGCACGGTTGCCGCGCGCTGGGCGGCGGGATGACGCATCTTTTTTATGTGACCTCGTCCGTGTACGATCCCGCCGACGAAGGCCGCATTCCGCATGACGCTAAAACGATTGGCTACGATTGGACAGCGGGACCGGAAATAAAATAAAGGAAAACCGATGGATCTTGATATTGCCGGCAAAGTGGCGTTAGTCACCGCGGCGAGTCGTGGACTGGGGCGGGCGACGGCGGAAGCGCTGGTGCAGGAAGGGGTTCAGGTTTTAATCTGCGCGCGCGGCGCCGTCGCGCTGGAGCAGGCCACGGGCGCCATTCGCGCGCTGGGCGGCGGCGAAGTTGAAGCGATGGTCGCTGATGTCACGCGGGCCGAGGACGTCACCCGGCTGGTGAAGCGCTGCGTCGAGCGGTTCGGCCGTCTCGATATTCTCGTCAACAATGCGGGCGGCCCGCCGACCGGCATGTTTGGCAATCTCACGGAAGAGCATTGGCGGCTCGGCTTCGATTTGGTTTTAATGAGCATGATGAGGCTGTCGCAGGCCGCCATGCCGCACATGAAAAAACAGAAATGGGGCCGCATCATCAACATCGCTTCGCTCGCGGCGCGCCAGCCGCTGGACGGCGTGACTATTTCCAACGCGCTGCGGCCGGCGATGCTCGGCCTCGCGAAAACCCTGGCTTTCGAGCTCGCGCCGCACAACATCACCGTCAACAGCGTCGCGCCAGGATGGGTGCGAACCGATCGCGTCGAAGAATTGCTGCAATTGCAGGCGAAGCGCGACGGCATTACGATCGACGAAGCGCTCTCGCGCACCGAAGCCGCCGTGCCGCTCGGACGCATGGGCCGCCCGGAAGAAGTCGGTTCGCTCATCGCTTTTCTCGCCAGCAAACGCGCGAGCTTCATCACCGGCAGCACGTTTCTGGTCGACGGCGGCTCGTATCGCGGATTGTGAAAATTTTTTTATGCAGCTTCCTTCTTTTAAGCTTGAGCGTTTTTTTGCGCAATACGAATTCAGCAGCAAATATCTGCTTTGCAGCTCCGACAGCGAATCGCTGACGATTCAGGATTTGCTGGCGCTGGAGCCGGAGGCGCATCATTTATTTCTGCGGCAGCGGCTCGGTTACACCGAATCGCCGGGCGCGCCGGAATTGCGCCAGGAAATTTGTCGTTTGTATAAAACGATGCAGCCGGAGCAGGTGCTGGTGCATGCCGGCGCCGAAGAGGCGGTTTTTCTGTTCATGCACGCGGTGTTGGAACTCGGCGATCACGTCATCGTGCATTCGCCGTGTTATCAATCGCTGCTCGAAGTCGCGCGCAGCCGTGGTTGCGAAGTCACGCGGTGGCAGGCGCGCGAACGCAACGGCTGGGCGCTCGATTTGGATGATCTGCGCCGCGCGCTGCGGGCGAACACGCGCGTCATCGTCATCAACACGCCGCACAATCCCACCGGTTATTTGATGTCGCCGGAAGATTTTCGCGAGGTCAATCAAATCGCGCAGGCCAAAGGCATCATCCTGTTTTGCGACGAGGTTTATCGCGAGTCGGAATATCGCGCCAGTGATCGTTTGCCGGCGGCCTGTGATATTAATGACAGCGCGGTCTCGCTTGGCGTCATGTCAAAAACCTATGGCCTCGCGGGTTTGCGCATCGGCTGGATCGCGACGCGCCACGCCGCGATTTATGAAAAAATGGCGCGGCTGAAGGATTACACCACCATTTGCAACAGCGCGCCGAGCGAGTTTCTCGCGGCCCTCGCGCTGCGCCACCGGGAGAAAATCGTGCTGCGCAATCTCGATATCGTTTTGCGCAATCTGGATTTGCTGGATCGTTTCTTTGCGCGATTTAAAAATCGTTTTGCCTGGCAGCGGCCGGCAGCCGGCCCCATCGCTTTTCCGCGCCTGCTCGGCGAAAACGTCGAATCGTTTTGCGAACGTCTGGTTCGCCAGACCGGCGTGCTGCTCGCGCCGGGAACGCTGTTTGAAGATTACGACAATCATTTTCGCCTCGGTTTCGGCCGCAAAAATTTGCCCGAAGCCGTTGCCCGTCTGGAAGATTTCCTGCATTCATAAAATGGATTTTCGCACTCTCTTTTTTAAATATCGCAGCTACACGCCGCTTCCGCTGCTGCTGGCAATTTTATTTTTCGCCGCGCCGACGCCCACGAGTCTGGCCGCCGGTTTTACCGTAACTCTGCTTGGGCAGAGCCTGCGCTTGTGGGCCGTGAGTCACGCCGGCGGCGCGACGCGCACCACCGGCACGGTCGGCGCCGGCGCCGAGTTGATCACCCATGGGCCGTTTGCGTATGTGCGTAATCCGCTTTATCTCGGCAATTTTTTGATCGCGCTCGGCTTCTGTGTCATGGCGTGGGCGTGGATGCCGTGGCTGTTGCTGATTTATCTCGCGCTGTTCGGCCTGCAGTATCGGATGATCGTTTCGCTCGAAGAAGAGCATCTCCGCCGGCGCTTCGGCGAAATCTATGCGGAATATCTCGCACAGGCGCCGCGCTTCATGCCGCGCCTGACGCCTTTTCGCCCGCAATCGACGCCGGGCATGCCGCTGGCCCGCGCGCTGCGCATCGAAAAAGACACGCTGTTAAGCACGTTTCTCATCTCGCTCGCCATTTTTTTGCGCTGGAAATTCGCAACGAATTTTTAAAAATGCGGCAACGTTTTATAATTCTCGCAACGAAAAGAGAACCGCAACGAAAAATATTGCGCGATCATTAGCTCAACAGCAAATAATTTTTGTCATCAAGCTTTAATCCGTTGGAAAAATTTTAAAAATTTTTCAAAGCGCAGATGCTATGCTGCAAAAGTTTAGCGTCCTGATCATCGCCGGCGAAGCGAGCGGCGATTTGCACGGCGCCGGCGTGGTGCGGGAGCTGAAACGGCTCGCACCGCAGGCGGAAATTTTCGGCGTCGGCGGCGACGGCATGGCCGCGGCCGGCATGGAACTGCTTTTTCATGTGCGCGACACCGCCGTGGTCGGCTTCACCGAAGTGCTGCGCCATTTGCGCTTTTTTCGCCACATGCTGCAGACGCTCGAAAACGCCGTGATGCAGCGCCAGCCCGCGGTCGTCATTCTCATCGATTATCCCGGATTCAATCTGCGTTTTGCCGAGCGTTTGCGCCGGCGTCCGGCGCCACCGAAAGTTTTGTACTACATCGCGCCGCAGGTGTGGGCGTGGCACGCCGAGCGCATTCCGAAAATGGCCAGGCTGGTCGATCAAATGGCCGTGGTTTTCCCCTTTGAAACCGCGCTGTTTCAAACCGCGGACATTCCCACCGAGTTTGTCGGGCACCCATTGCTGGAAGGCCTGCGCCCGAAATTAACGCCGGAATCTTTTTTTTCGCACTATCAGCTCAATGCCGCGCAACCGCTGCTCGGATTATTGCCGGGCAGTCGCCGCGAGGAGATTACGCGCCTGTTACCGGACATGCTGGCCACGGCTAAACTTTTGCGGCGAACGATTTCGGATTTGCAGATCGCCGTGGCGATGGCGCCGAATTTAACCGGAGATTTTTATCGCCATTTTATAACCGACGAATCCGTTCGGCTCGTTGCCGATTCGACTTACGAGGTGATGCGCGACAGCCGCGCTTGTCTGGTTTGCTCCGGCACCGCCACGCTGGAAACCGCGTGCTTTGCCACGCCGCTGGTCGTGGTTTATCGCATCTCGCGCCTATCGTATGAAATCGGCAGGCGAGTGGTGAAATTACCGTACATCGGCCTCGTCAACGTCGTTGCCGGAAAAAAAATCGCGCCGGAATTTATTCAACATGATTTTACGCCGGAACGCGTCGCGCCGGTTTTGGAAAAATTTCTGCTGGATCAGGAGCATCGCGCCGCCGTTAAACATGCGCTGGCCGAAGTGCGCACGAAGCTGGGAGAGCCGGGCGCCAGCCGCCACGTCGCCGAATTGGCGTTGCAGCTTGGCGAGCAACGGCGGCGCATGCCATCAGAGAATCTTTTGCGGATTTCAGCATGAATGCTGCCCCACCGCTTCCTTTTAAAAAACGAGTCGTCTTCTGGCTGGCGACGCGGTTCGGCTGGTTGTTTATTCTGGCGCTCGGTCATCTCACGCGCCTGCGTTTCGTTGGCCGCGAACATTACGAGTGGCTGCGCGAGAATAAAAAGCCTTTTATTTTTTGCATCTGGCACGGCAGGATTTTGATTCCAGTTTTTGTGCATCGCCGCGAGAACGTGCATGCAATGGTGAGCCTGCACACCGACGGCGAGATGATCGCGCAGACGCTGCATCGCCTCGGCGTGCGCACGATTCGCGGCTCCAGCACGCGCGGCGCGCAACGCGCCACGGTTGAGATGATCCGCGCGCTGAAGCGAGGAATCATTTGCGCGATCATGCCGGACGGCCCGAAAGGCCCTCGCCACGTGTTCAAAGCCGGCGCGATCACCATGGCGCAAAAAAGCGGCGCGTATTTGCTGCCGTTCACGTTCGCCTGTTCGAATGCATTTCGTTTCAGGAAAAGCTGGGATCGCTTCACGCTGCCGCTGCCGTTCTCCAAAAGCGCCGCGATCTACGGCGAGCCGATAGCGGTGCCGGTTGATCTCGAAGCGGCGGCGTTCGAAGATTTGCGGTTGAAGGTTGAAAGCAAAATGCTGGAACTGGAGAAATATGCGGAAGGCTATTTTGACAAAAATTGAATGGCGTGTCGATCTCGGTTGCCTTGACGGCAAGCAAGAGCTCGACGGGGTCGAGCACTTCGCCCATCGCTTCCATATCCGGCTGGCGCGCAACCATGTATCGGATCACTTCCGATAGCATCCTGGGCCGGCTCGCTAAGAGCACTTTCGCTAAGGACTTTCTACTGTGTAGGACGGACGCTGTCTTTTCGTTCTAATTGGGCCAAATGACCACATATCCTCCAGACAAGCTGTCGGGGTTACTTCTCTTTCAGCAGCTTTCTGTCGCGGGCATATTCCACCGCTTCGAGGCGGGTGTGCAGGCGGAGCTTATCAAGAATATTATGGATGTGATTTTTTACCGTCTGCGCTTCGATGGCGAGGCGCCTGGCAATTTCCTTGTTGGATAGCCCGGCGGCAATCTGGTTAATGATTTCCAGCTCGCGGCCAGTCAACTTGACGGCGCTGAGCGGTATTTTCAGCCCGCGTTCGCCCGCCAGCTCCGCGATGCGCGAGAAGAGCGAAGCCGCCATCTGGGGCGAAACGAACGACTCACCGCGGTGAACCGATCGTATGGTTTCGACCAGAGAATCAAATGAGGCTTCTTTCAACACATATCCGGCGGCCCCGGCCTCGATGCACGCCATGATTTCATCGGCCAAATCAACCATGCCGAGGATAACGACTTTCACGACCGGCAAGTTTCGGCGCAACTCTTGCGTCACTTCGATCCCGTCCTTGCCCGGCATGCCAATATCAATCAACGCCACCTGCGGACGCAGGTCTTTGATTTGTTCCAACGCCTTGCGGCCGCCGGCCGCCGCGCCGATGACGCTAATATCGGCCTGTTCTGCCAACATGGAAGCGAGGCCTTCCCGCAGCAGGCGATTGTCGTCAACAATGAAAACGCGAATCGGCTCATTCATACGAACAATGGCAATCGTTGCAAAAAAACAAAAAAATTTTTACACCACAAAAGCACAAAGGACACAAAGTTTTTCCGGCTTGTACGGGTTAGGTCTTTGCGCCGCAAAATTCAAAAATTAATTCCGATTTTATTTTACACCAACAGATAGGAACAACCCAACTGATAAGCACAATTTACTTCATCTGTTGGGTTGTTTCTATCTGTTGGAGCAATTGTTTTGAAGCTAAGGCGGCCGCGAAGCGGCCCCAGTTTTCAGCTTGCCTGAAAATCTGGCGTAGTCTCTAACAAATAAAATTCGTGCAAATAAAAGCAAAGATTTTTCCAACGGATAAAAGCGGCCAACGGGTGCCCAAATCAAAATCCGTTGGCCGCTTTCAGCCGTTGGACATTTTTTCTTGTTTGGTTCCGGCCCTGGCCTGCGTTACCGCATGGCGCGGCGGGCGCAGGGGCAGGTTTGTACGGCTTTAGCTTGTTTGCAAAACCAACTCCGGCTCTTTTCGTCCCAGCTTTTTCAAAAAGCGAAAATGCGACGCCACCGCGGCGCGAATGGTGGGATACGACATGTATTTGACGCCAAACTCGCGGCAGGTGTTCTCG
>Ga0247727_10004805_pt1 | contig 28196 bp, 22 predicted proteins | sample WisWelCaveWW1625_FD_202498 | JGI IMG/M metagenome (GOLD analysis project Ga0247727, IMG submission 202498) | Biofilm microbial communities from Wishing Well Cave, Virginia, United States - WW16-25 | ecosystem: Environmental > Aquatic > Deep subsurface > Groundwater > Cave microbial mat | place...
AAGGCGACCAACGAGGTGAACTATCTCGCCCAGCGGTTCGCCCGGTCGGTGATCGGCAGCAACAACATCGACAGCTGCAACCGCACCTGACACGCTCCCAGCGTCGTCGGTCTGACGACGGTCTTCGGGGCGGGTGGGGGGACCAGCTCGTACAGGGAGGCGGAGGAGACCGACCTCGTCATCCTCTGGGGGAGCAACGCCCGGGAGGCGCACCCGATTTACTTCCACCACGTCCTGCGCGGGGTCCGGAGCGGAGCCCGGCTGTACGTCGTCGACCCGCGGCGGACCGTTTCAGCGGAGTGGGCCGATGTCTGGATTGGACTCGACGTCGGGTCGGACATCGCCCTCGCCAACGCCGTCGGCAGGGAGATCATCCGGGAGGGACTGCACAACCGCACGTTCATCGAGCGAGCCACGATCGGCTTCGAGGCGTACGCGGCCTGCGTGGAGTCCTACACGCTCGAGGTCGCCGAGCGCGAGACCGGGGTGCCGGCCGGGGCGATCCGAGAGCTGGCCCACGCCTACGCGCGCGCCGATCGCGCGCAGCTCTGCTGGACGCTCGGCATCACGGAGCACCACAACGCGGTGGACAACGTCCTGGCCCTGATCAATCTCGCCCTGCTGACCGGGCACGTCGGACGGTGGGGGTCCGGGCTCAACCCGCTGCGCGGGCAGAACAACGTGCAGGGGGGCGGGGACATGGGAGCGCTGCCGAACAAGCTGCCGGGCGGGCAGGACGTGGAGGACCCCGAGCACCGATCCAGGTTTGAACGGGTCTGGGGGACCGCGATCCCTCGCGAGCGCGGCTTGCATCTGACGCAGATGTTCGAGGCGATGGAGCATGGCCGGCTGCGCGCCTTGTACGTCATCGGCGAGAACCCGGCGCAGTCGGAGGCCGACCAGGCGCGGGCGCTCAAGCTTCTGGAGGGCCTCGATCTGATCGTGGTGCAGGACATGTTCCTGACGCGCACGGCGGAGATGGCGCACGTCGTCCTGCCGGCGGCGGCCTCCTGGTGCGAGTCCGAGGGGACGGTCACGAGTAGCGAGCGTCGCGTGCAGCGGGTCCGCAAGGCTCTCGACCCGCCCGGTCAGGCGCGCCAGGATCTCGACATCCTCTGCGAGCTGGCGCGCCGCCTCGGCCATGACTGGGGCTCGCCGACCGCCCGGCAGGTGTGGGACGAGCTCCGGTCCCTCTCGCCGTGGCACGGCGGCATGAGCTACGCGCGTCTCGAGGAGCACGGCGGGTTGCAATGGCCCTGCCCGGACGAGTCGCACGCCGGGAGCCCGTTCCTGCACGGCCGCCTTTGGAAGGACCCGGTCGAGGGGCCGAGGGCGCCGTTCCATGCCGTCGAGCACGACCCGCCGGTGGACCGTCTTTCGGAGGAATTCCCGATCCGGCTGACGACCGGCCGCCGTCTCGACTCCTACAACACCGGCGTGCAGACGGCCGGCTACGCCTCGCCCCTGCGGCGGCGCGAGTCGCTCGACATCGCTCCGGAAGACGGGGCGCGTCTCCTGGTCGCCGACGGCGAGACCGTGCGTGTCGTGTCGCGGCGCGGCTCCGTCACCGCTCCCGCCCGCTACGACACGTCGCTCCGCCCCGGGCTCGCCTTCATGACGCTCCACTTCCAGGACGACGTCGCCACAAACCTCCTGACTATCGATGCCACCGATCCGAAGTCGGGCACGGCCGAGTTCAAGGCGACCGCCATTCGGATCGAGAAGGTGAAGAGCGGGAAGCAGGCGGGTCAGTCCGCGGCCCGGGAAGCGCCGGTCGGGGCGGGCGCGGGCCCAGCCGGGCGGGGTCTCTGAGTGGACCTGCATCTGATTCCCGGAGCCGTTCCCAGCGACGAGGAGCGTGAGGCCGTCGACGCGACGCTCGGACCGCCCCTCACCGGGTGGGAGGGCGGGGCCCGTCGCCCCGAGACCGAGGGGCACGCCGCCGTCGGAGGGCACGAGGCGCGGAGCCGGCGTCATCTGCTGCTGCCGGCCCTGCAGGCGGCCCAGGGGCGGATTGGCTGGATCAGCCCGGGAGCGCTCAACTACATCTGCCGCCGGCTGACGGTGCCGCCGGCGGATGCGTACGGCGTAGCGACCTTCTATTCCTTGCTGTCGGTGGTGCCGCGGCCCAGGACGGTCGCGCATGTCTGCGACGACATTGCCTGCCGCGTGCGCGGCGCCGGGGCGACGGCGGCCGATCTCGCCCGGCTGGTCGGTCCGCCGGGCACCCCGACGAGCGACGGGCGGGCCACGTGGCACCGGAGCCCCTGCCTCGGCCTTTGCGAGCGCGCGCCGGCCGTGCTGTTCCAGGTGGCGGGGAAAGATGCCTTCGACATCGCGGCCGCCCCGGCCGATGCCGCCGCTGTGCTGGCGGGGATGGAGGGCCGGCGGCAGGGCCCTCCGGCAGGCGCGCCACGGGGCGGGTCGCCCGCGGCGCCGCAGACGCGCGGCCCGCGAGCGACCGGCCTGCGGCTTCTGCGGCGCGTGGGGCGCGTCGATCCGGAAAGCCTCGATGACTATCGAGCCAACGGCGGGTACGCGGCGCTGCGGCGGGCGTTCGCCCTCGGCCCCGACGGCGTCCTGCGCGAGGTGATTGACTCGAAGCTGATGGGGCGAGGCGGCGCGGCCTTTCCCACCGGCCGGAAGTGGGAGGCGGTGGCGCGCGCCGCGGCGCGCCCGCACTACCTCGTCTGCAACGCCGACGAGTCGGAGCCGGGCACGTTCAAGGACCGGGTCCTCATGGAAGAGGACCCGTTCGCCGTGGTCGAGGCGATGACGATCGCCGGTTACGCCACCGGCTGCGAGCGTGGCTATCTCTACGTGCGCGGCGAGTACCCGCTGGCGGCGGCGCGCATCGCGGGGGCGATCGAGAAGGCGCGGCGGCGGGGGTTCCTGGGCACGTCGCTCATGGGCGAGCCGTTCGCCTTCGACATCGAGCTGCGCCGGGGCGCCGGCGCCTACATCTGCGGCGAGGAGACGGCGCTGTTCAACTCCATCGAGGGGTTCCGCGGCGAGCCGCGCAACAAGCCGCCTTTCCCGGTGCAGTCCGGTCTGTTCGGCAGGCCGACCGCCATCAACAACGTCGAGACGCTCGCCAACGTGCCCGACATCGTGCTCGACGGCGGCGCCGCATTCGCCGCGCTCGGCACGCCGCAATCGACCGGCACGAAGCTCTTCTGCCTGTCGGGATGCATCGAGCGCCCGGGCCTCTACGAGGCGCCGTTCGGCGTCACCCTGCGGCAGGTGATCGACCTGGCGGGCGGGCCGCTCGGGGGGAGGGCGATCCGGGCCGTCCTGCTGGGAGGCGCCGCGGGATCGTTCGTGACCGGGTCCGACCTGGAGGTGCCGCTCACCTTCGAGGGGACGCGCGGCATCGGCGCCTCGCTCGGATCGGGAGTGGTGATGGTGTTCGACGATGGCGTCGACCTTCAGGACATCGTGTGGCGCATCGCCGCCTTCTTCCGCGACGAGTCGTGCGGTCAGTGCGTGCCGTGCCGCGTCGGGACGCAGCGCCAGGAGGAGGCCCTGGCGCGCCTGGCGGCCGGCCGCCCCCTCGGGTCGCCGCGCGACGAGGCCGCCCTTATCGGCGACATCGGCCAGGCGATGCGCGACGCCTCGATCTGCGGACTCGGCCAGACCGCGGCGAGTGTTGTGCAGTCGGCTCTCACGAAGCTGGGGCTCTTCGGCCTGGGCAGTGCGGAAACCCCCGGGGGGGAAAGATGACCGCCCTCCGTCGCGGCCGCGACGAGCGCCGGCCCGTCGAGATCACGCTCGACGGCAAGGCGGTGAGCGTCCCCGAGGGGACGACGATCCTCGAGGCCTGCCGGCGGGAGGGGATCGACACACCGACGTTGTGCTACCTCGAGATGCTGACGCCGGTGAACGTCTGTCGGATCTGCGTCGTGGAAGTCGAAGGATCGCGTGTCCTCGTTCCAGCCTGCTCGCGCAAGGTGGAGCCCAAGATGGCGATCAGGACGGACAGTGACAGGGTGCGGCTGAGCCGCCGCCTGGTCCTGGAGTTCCTGGCCTCCTCCGTCGACCTGTCCTGCGCCGCCCCGGAGGTTCAGGGTTATCTGAAGCGCTATGGCGCCGATCCGGCCCGCTTCGGGACACCCGGGCCGCCGTCGGCGGCGGGCGAGCGGGACGCCGCCCGCCCGGGACACCACCGCCCGCCCGATCCGGAGTTCGCGGCGCGGGTGGCGCAGCCGGTCAAGATCGACAACGACCTGTACGTGCGCGACTACTCGAAGTGCATCCTGTGCTACAAGTGCGTCGAAGCGTGCGGCACCGACGCCCAGAACACCTTCGCCATCGCCGTGGCCGGGCGCGGCTTCGACGCACGGATCTCGACCGAGCTCGCCGCCCCGCTACCGGAGACCGCCTGCGTCTACTGCGGCAACTGCATCGGAGTCTGCCCGACCGGCGCCCTGATGTTCAAGAGCGAGTACGATCTCAGGGAGGCCGGCCGCTGGGACGAGTCGCGCCAGACGCTCACCGAGACCATCTGCCCTTACTGCGGCGTCGGCTGCACCCTGCAGCTCCGGGTGCAGGACAACACCATCGTCCGGGTGACCTCCCCCCTCGACCACGAGGTCACGAGCGGCCACCTCTGCATTAAAGGCCGGTTCGGCTGGCAATCCGTCCAGAAACGGCCGGGACCGCCCGGCCGCGAGGTCTGACGCCCTCCCGGGACCGCCGGCGCCCGCCGGCCCCTCGCGTCCACCACCCCATTTCCACTCCAACTCGCCCGCGCAAGAAATGCCATAGGAACCCGGGTCCCGCGTGGTGGATGGCGAAAAGCCTGCCGTGGTCGCGCCGGTGGCGGGGTGCAAGCCATGGGTCCACCGGGATGGGGCGCGGGAACGGAAAATGCTTCGTTTCCGTCGGTAGCCCAGAGAGGGTTGGGTAATCCTCCCTGCCGCCGGCCGAAAGGAGATGCCACCAAGACCACGCCAAGCGCGCCCGCGGCCGTCCAAGACGGCCTCGAGGTCACCTACAGGGGAAAGTCCGTCCAGCTCCCCCTGGTTCGCGGGACGGAAGATGAGACCGGCCTCGACATCGGCCAGCTCCGCAACAAGACGGGGCTCATCACTGTCGACCCCGGTTTCGCCAACACGGGGGCCTGCAAGAGCGCCATCACGTTCATCGACGGAGAGAAGGGGATCCTGCGCTACCGCGGCTACCCGATCGAGGAGCTCGCCGAGAAGAGCACCTACCTCGAGGTGGCCCGGCTGCTCATTCACGGGGAGCTTCCCACCGAGGAGGAGCTGGCCGATCTGACCGCACAGGTGACCCGCCACACCCTGCTGCACGAGGACTTCCGGCGGTTCTTCTCCGCGCTGCCGAAGGACGCCCATCCGATGCCGGTCTGCGCGGCCGCCATCGGCACGCTCGCCACCTTCTACCAGGAGCCCGAGAGCAAGGAGCGCGTCCGGGAGACGATCGTGCGGCTGGTCGCCAAAATGCCGACGATCGCCGCCTACTCCTACAAGCACTCGATCGGCCAGCCGTTCATCTACCCGCGCAATGACCTGGACTACGCCAGCAATTTCCTGATGATGATGTTCGGCAATCCGTGCGAGGACTACCGCGTCGATCCGACGGTGGCGCGCGCTCTGGATCTGCTTCTCATCCTGCACGCCGACCACGAGCAGAACTGCTCCACCAGCACGGTGCGCCTGGTGGGCAGCTCCCAGGCCAACCTGTTCGCCAGCATCTCGGCCGGGATTTCGGCCCTGTGGGGGCCGTTGCACGGCGGCGCCAACCAGAAGGTGATCGAGATGCTGGAGCGGATCGCGTCGGAGGGAAGCGACGTGAACCGGTTCGTGGCGCACGCCAAGGACCAGTCCGGCGGCGCGCGGCTGATGGGGTTCGGCCACCGGGTCTACAAGAACTACGACCCGCGCGCGGCGATTCTGAAGCGCGCCTGCAACGACGTCCTACGGAGCGTTGGCGGCTCGAGCCAGCTCCTCGAGATCGCCATGAGGCTCGAGGAGGTCGCGCTTCGTGACGACTACTTCATCAGCCGGAAGCTCTACCCGAACGTCGACTTCTACTCGGGTGTCATCTACAAGGCGATCGGCATCCCGGTGAACATGTTCACCGTCCTGTTCGCCATGGGCCGGCTCGCCGGATGGATCGCGCAGTGGCTGGAAATGCGCGAAGACCCGTCGTTCCGGATCGGACGTCCGCGCCAGATCTACGTGGGCCAGCCGCTGCGTCACTACATGCCGGCCGCCGCGCGCGCCAGAGGGCTTTAAGGGACGAACCGCCGCAGGTGCTCGATCCAGAACGGCCAGTCATGGCCGGTGACGCCGGGCCAGACCTCGGAGTGCACGGCGACGCCCTTGGCGCGCAGCAGGTCGGAGAAACGGCGCGTCTCGGGGACCAGGTGGTCGTGCTCCCCGGTCGCGAGGACGATGCCGATCCTGCTCACCCGCTCGACCCACTCGGGGGGGTAGTTCGCGACGTAGGCGGTGGGGCAATGGAAGTAGCACAATTCATCCCAGTGCCCGTCCAGGAATCCGTGGATGTCGAACAGCCCGGAGAAGGCGACGACGCGGGAGACCAGGTCGGGATGCCTCAGGGAGAGGTTGACGGCGTGGTAACCCCCGAATGACGCGCCGTAGACGGTGATGTCGGGACGCTCGGCCTTCCGGCGGATGAACGGAATGGCCTCCTCGGCGAGATAGCGGTCGTAAGCGTCCTGGCGGCGGACGCGTTCGGCCGCGTGGGCGCCACGGTTGTAGAGCGCCTCCTCGTCGACGGCGTCGACACAGCAGACCTGGATCTCGCCGCGGTCGATCTTGTCGGCGAGACCGCCGATGAGGCCGAAATCCTCGTTCTGGTTCGCGTGTCCCTTCGAGGTCGGGAAGGCGAGGACCGGCCGCCCCCAGCGACCGTACCAGAGCAGGCCCATCGGGCGTCCGAGGGACGGGGCGTGCCACTCATGCCGCTCCTTGTGCATCGACCTTCCGGCTCCCGTAGGACCGCGCGACTCCCCCGGCGGCCTCATGGTACGCGAGGATCAACCTGGCGTGTCGCCCTCGATCGGGCCACGAAACGCGCGCCTCACCGTGCCGGGTCCAGCTTCCGGGCATAATCGCGGTGCCTCCCGGCTCCCTCCGTGTCACCCAGCGAGGTGTAGAGTCGCTCCAGGGCTTGATGGTTCGTCGCGTCGAAGGGGTTGATTCGCAACGCCTCCCGGCGGGCCGCCACGGCCCCCGCCAGATCTCCGATTGCTTCCGTTAGGGCGCCACGCAGCAGATGCAACTCGGCCAGGTCCGGATTCAGGGCCAGGCCGCGGTCGGCCTCCTTTCGTGCCTCGTCCAGGGCGCCATCCCGCGCCAACAGCAGCGCCCACACCAGACGCCGCCGGGCGATCGGCGGATCCACCGAGGACGGCTGCAGGAGGTTCTCCACGGCGACCCTGGGCGCCGCCGCCGACACCAGGAGATTCGCGAGGCCCAGACGCGCGTTCCAGGATCCTGCGTCGGACGCAAGGGCGGCCTGGAAGGTCTCCGCGGCCCTCCTCGGCTTGCCGTCAGCGATGAATCCCATTCCGCGGGAGACCTGGGTCCGTGCCGCCCCGCCTGGAACCCAGAAAGTCGCAAAGGAGGTGAGTGCCCAAAGACCCAGGCTCGCAAACACCAGGCGCGGCCTCCAGCCTCGTGGGCCGGCCAGGCGGTCGATTCCGCACGCCGCCAGGGCACAGAGCGGGACCAACGCGACGAGGCCATAGAAGGCCTTGACCATCGCGTAGGAAGGCACTGTCAGGGTCATGCCGACGAGGGCCAAAGAGGTGATGAGCGCGGAGCCGGTGATCAATCCCCAGACGGCATCCGGACGACGCACCAGCCGCACGACGGCCGACATCGCTCCCAGCAGAAGTCCGGCTGTCGGCAGAAGCGCCAGTGCGAATCCGGTCGCCATCAGCTCGTAGGACCAGGGAGGGCGCGGCGGCAGATCGGCCACGCCGCTGCACAGGCCATCGCCCCAGAGCGTCGAATAAAACCCGTCCCAGATGCCGGCGAGCCCGCTGAACAGGGGTGACGAGAAAACGCCTCCGAAGTGCAGGTAATCGCCGGCCATGCGGTTGCCGGGGTGGACCCAGTACGCGAAGCCCGTCGCCTGATGAAGATTCCACACCAGGGGAGTTCCGAAGTGCACCGCGACCCGAGCATAGTGCCAGCCGCAGACCAGGATGGCCGCGCCGACGAGCGCCCCAATCCCGGCTGCCCGGCGGCGCCGGTCGGGCGCGACGGTGACATGGCGCCTGCCGAGAAGCGAGCCGAACAAGGCGGGCACGAGCAGCAGGGACGAGAACTTCGCCAGGAGGGCCGCCCCGAGGGCGGTCCCGACCAGGGCATAATCGCGCCCCCCGGGACGCGCCGCCCGGAGAAGTCGCAGAGTGGCCCAGAAGACCCCGCTCGAGAGGGTGATGGCAAGCGCCTCATTGGTGGGGAAGTGATAAATCAACAGCGAGGCGGGGAGGAACGCGGCCACGATGATCCCGGCCGCTTGACGGCGGGGGCTTTCCGGGAACAGAAGGCGCAGGCTGGCGAAGATCAGCGCCAGATTGGCGAGCCACAGGATCAGGTTCAGGAGGCGGATCGCCATCACGCCGGGATCGTCCCCCACCGACCATGAGCCGGCCCGCAGGAGGAAGGACGCGAGGAGGTAATAGAGCGGTGGCTGGTACATCTGCCACCCCTCATCCGCCAGCGGGAGTGACCCCCTCTCCTGGATGTAGCGGATGTACGCGAGATGGCCCTCGGCGTCGAAACCGGCGGCACGCGGCAGGTGGCCGGCATTGTTCAAAAGCAATGCCGCGACGAGGATTCCGAGAACGACGCTCAGGGCCGGCAGCGCGAGGCGGCTGGCGGACCGGCCAGACTGGGCACCCTCCACCCACCGCTCGATCCACAGCACCGATGCGAAGGCCGAGGTGAAGAAGGCCAGAAGCCATGGCCAGGCCAGGGACAGCGAAGGCAGGAGCCGCTCAGCGCTGCCGTCGGGATCGAACGTCTCTCCGCGCCTTCGATCCGAGGCCATGGTCGCCGGACACCACGCCGCGCCGGCCCGCGAGACCTCCCAACGCCCGTCGCTGACGGTGGGGCCGCCTGGCAGTTCGAGGACGATCCAGAGGGCGGGGGGCCCGAATCGGTTCGTGACCACGATCGAAAGGTCGTTCGCGCCGGGGCGCAGGAACGGGCCGACCTCGGCCCGACCCTCCTCCGGCCACACGGCCTCCAGGGACGGGAGGGCCAGCTCCCGTCCGTTCAGCGTGATGGAAGCCGTCCGGAAGGCGCGCACACGCAGCCGCGCGCTCCGAGGCTGCTCGGGGAGCTCGAACGAACGCCTGAAGATCCCTTCGACCTCGATCGCTGGGTGGGCGCGGGTGTCGGCCGGGCCGGGATAGACGATCCAGGCGGCCCCGTCCCCATCGCTGAGCCAGGGAATTCCCAAGGTGCGAGCCAGGCCGCAGCCGAGGGTCGCGAGCGCCGTCACGGCCGAGACGAAGAGCAGTGTCGCGGTCCGCCCATGCCGGGGGGAATCCAGCGGCGTCGCGTTCATGATGGTGCCCCTGGTCGAAACCTGCGATGTCGACCGGTGAGAGGCTCGTGAACCGGACGGCATCATACCGAAGGGCCGCAGCCCGATCCATCGGCCCACCAAGGTCGCAGGTCGCCGCGCCGATGCGGCGACGGGATCCTGCGATAGACTTCCAGGTAGGAGTGACCATGGAGATTCCGTCCATCGAGGCCATCCGCGCCACGCGCTCCCTGCTCGGCGACCACGTGCTGACGACGCCGGTGCGCGCCTGGCGGGGTGACGACCTGGAGCGGATCGTGGGCGGGACGACGCGCGTCATCCTCAAGGAGGAGCTGTTCCAGCGCACCGGGTCGTTCAAACCGCGCGGGGCCCTCGCCGTCATGCTCGACCTGCCGCCCGACGTGCTGAGGCGCGGCGTCACCGCCGTGAGCGCCGGGAACCATGCCATGGCGGTCGCCTACGCGGCGCGGGTGCTGAAAACCACGGCCAAGGTCGTCATGCCGAGCTCGGCGAGCCCGTTCCGGGTGCAGGGCTGCCGCGATCTCGGCGCCGAAGTGGAGCTGGTCGAGGACGTGCACAGGGCCTTTGCCAGGGTGAAGGAGATCGAAGGGTCGGAGGGGCGGTCGTTCGTGCATCCGTTCGAGGGGCCGAAAACCGCGCTCGGAACGGCGACGCTCGGTCTCGAGATCTGCGACCAGGTGCCCGACGTCGACGCCGTCATCGTCCCGATCGGCGGCGGAGGCCTGTGCGCCGGGGTGGCGGCGGCCGTGAAGCTGTTGTGCCCGCAGGCCCGGGTGGTCGGCGTCGAGCCGGCCGGGGCCGACACGATGCACCGCTCGTTCGCGGCCGGCTCGCCGCAGGCCATCGACAAGGTGCGCACCATTGCCGACAGCCTCGGGGCCCCGCATGCGGAACCGTATTCCTTCGAGCTCTGCCGCCGCTTCGTGGACGAGCTGGTGCTCGTCGACGACGGCGCCCTGCGCTCGGCGATGCTCCTGCTCTTCCGTTCGGCGAAGCTCGCCGTGGAGCCCGCGGGGGCCGCGGCCACGGCGGCCCTGTGCGGGCCGCTCAGGGAGACGCTGCGCGGCCGCACGGTCGTCCCGATCGTCTGTGGCGCCAACATCGACGCGGTCACGTTTTCCGCGCACCTGGCGGCTGCCGGGGGCTGAGGGGATGCGCGGCGGGGCTGCCGCGGGCGGTGTCCGAGCCCGCCGGCGCTTTTGATATAGTAAGGGCTCGCCGTCGCCGGCCGCATTGTCCCTTTGCGAGGGTCCCCGGATGCCCCGAATGATCGGGATTCTTTATGGCATGGAGCGCAATTTTCCGCCCGCGCTCGGTGCGGAGATCAACCGCTGCGGCGAGGGGCGGGTCGCAGCCGAAGCGGTGCGCCTCGGGGTGGTGAGGCAGGACCGGATCCAGCGCTATGACGTCATTCTCGACCGCATCAGCCACGAGGTGCCGTTCTACCGCACCTGGATCAAGGCGGCGGCCGCCGAGGGAGCGCAGGTCATCAACAACCCCTTCTGGTGGAGCGCCGACGACAAGTTCCTCAACAACGTCATCGCCCAGGCCGCGGGCGTGACGGTGCCGAAGACGGTGCTCCTGCCGCACAAGACTCATCCGCCGAACACCTCGGCCGACTCCTTCACCAACCTGGTCTTTCCGATCGAGTGGGAAGAGGTGTTTGCCTATCTCGGCTTCCCCATATTCATGAAGCCGGCGTACGGCGGAGGCTGGCGGGACGTCTACCGGGTGACGAACCCGAACGAGTTCTTCCTGGCGTACGATCGCACCGGCACCCTGTGCATGATGGCGCAGGAGGCCATCGACTTCACCGCCTATTACCGCTGCTACGTCCTGGGCCGGGAGCGCGTGCGGGTCATGCCGTACGATCCGAAGGCGCCCTCCGAGCGCCGCTACGTCCGTGGCGGCCCGGCGCCGGCGGCGCCGCTCCTGGCGCGCCTCGAGCGGGACGGGCTCGCCCTCTGCCGCGAATTGGGCTACGACTTCAACACCGTGGAGTTCGCGGTGCGGGGCGGCGTGCCGTACGCCATCGACTTCATGAACCCGGCTCCCGACTGCGACAGCTTCTCGGTCGGCCCCGACAACTTCGAGTGGGTGCTGCGCCACGCCGCGGAAATGCTGATCGACCGGGCGCTCCGCCCGCGGCCGCTCGAGACGGCGGGGGAGTGGCCGCGCCGGCTCGGGGCCGCGCGGACCTCCGGCGGACAGGGGCGGGCCTGACGCATGGCGGCGCGACCGAGCTTCACCATCGGCATCGAGGAGGAATTCCAGGTCATCGACCCTCGCACCCGGGAGCTGCGCTCGCACCTGGCCGAGATCTTCGAGCAAGGGAAGGCGATCCTGAAGGACCGCCTGAAACCGGAGCTGCACCAGCCCGTGGTCGAGATCGGCACCGAGATCTGCCCCGACATCCGCGCGGCGCGGCGTGACGTCGCGGCCACCCGCGCCTACCTCGCCCGTCTGGCCCGCGACAACGGCCTGCGCATCGCCGCCGCCGGCACGCACCCGTTCTCGCACTGGGCCACGGTCGAGATCACCGGCGGCAACCCGCGTTATGAGCGGCTCATCGAGGAGCTGCAGATGGTGGCCCGGGCCAACCTCATCTTCGGCCTGCACGTCCACATCGGCGTCGAAGACCGCGAGGCGCAGATCCGGATCATGAACCAGGCGCGGTACTTCCTGCCGCACGTTCTGGCCCTGGCGGTGAATTCGCCTTTCTGGCTGGGGCGGGACACCGGCTGGATGTCCTACCGCTCCAAGGTGTTCGACAAGTTCCCGCGCACCAACATCCCGGATTTCTTCGCCTCGTGGGGCGATTTCCAGGAGTTCGTCAGCCTGCTGGTCAAGACGCGCTGCATCATCGACGGCCGGCAGATCTGGTGGGACGTGCGGCCGCACGTCCTGTACCCGACTCTGGAATACCGCATCTGCGACATCCCGATGCGCCTCGATGAGACCATCGCCATCGCGGCGCTCTTCCAGGCGATCACCGCCAAGCTCTGGAAGCTCGGAAGCGGGAACCTGACTTTCCGTCCCTACCGGCGGGCGCTGATCATGGAAAACAAGTGGCGGGCGGCGCGCTGGGGGCTCGGCGGGCGATTGGTCGACTTCGGCAAGGAGGAGGAGGTCGAGGTGAAAAGCCTCGTCGGAGAGCTTCTGGAGTTCGTGGACGACGTCGTGGACGAGCTGGGTTCGCGTCACGAGATCGCCTACGTGAACCGCATCCTCGAGCATGGCACCGGGGCCGACCGGCAGCTGCGGGTCTATCGGGAGACGCAGGACCTCAAGGCGGTCATGGATTACGTGGTCGAGGAAACCGAGCATGGCCTCGATCTGGCGCCGGCCACCGGGACGACCCGGCGGCCGCCGGAGGCCCGGCTGTGAGCCGCGGCCGGGTGCGCTCGTGAGCCCCGCCCTGGCGGCGCGCGACCTCAGCGGAGTCGCCTACGACCCCGAATTCCGGCCGGGCGCCAGGACCGCCATCTTCACTTGCCTGGGCGTGCGGCCGGGGGAGCGCGCCGTCCTGATCACCGACGAGGAGGCGCTGCCCATCGGCGCGGCCCTCAACGAGCAGCTTCTGGCCGCCGGGGCGGATGTGACCGCCTTCGTCCTGGAGGATCTGGCGCCGCGGCCCCTGACGGAGTTCCCGCCGGTCATCGCCGGCGCCATGCGCGGCGCGAGGGTGAGCTGCTTCGCGGCCTCGGCGCGTCCGGGGGAGCTCAGTGCGCGCATCACGATGACCTCGATCGCCAACGAGGAGCGCCTGCGCCACGCCCACATGGTCAACATCACGCCGCGCATCATGCTCGAGGGGATGAGGGCCGACTTCGTCAAGGTCGAGGCCCTGTCCCGCTGGGTCTTCGAAAGGGCCCACAAGGCCCGTTCCCTGACCGCCTCGACCCCGGCGGGGACGCGCCTCAAGGCCACCTTCTCGCCGCACATCCGCTGGCTCAAGACCTCGGGGATCATCACGCCGGAGAAGTGGTCGAACCTTCCGGGCGGCGAGGTGCTGACGGCCCCTGATCGCGTCGATGGAGTGTTCGTCGTCGACGGCGTGCTGGGCGACTGGCTGGCGCCGAAGTACGGCGACATGAGCGAGCATCCCCTCACCGTCGAGATCGAGAACTCGCGACTCAAGTCGGCGCGCTGCGCGCGCCAGGAGATCGCGCGCGACTTCCTGGCCTACACCGCCACCGATCCGAACAGCGACCGGGTCGGCGAGCTGGCGCTGGGAACCAATCTCGCGGTGCGCGACGTGATCGGCCAGATCCTGCAGGACGAGAAGATCCCGGGCCTGCACCTCGCTTTCGGGCATCCGTACAGCGAACACACCGGCGCCGACTGGAGCTCCACGACCCACATCGACATCGTCGGTCGCCGATTCGACGTCGATCTGGATGGCGTGCCGATCATGAGGAACAGCCGCTTCCTGGTCGACGACGACTCCCTGTCTTCCTGAGGTCGCCGTGGACGCGCGACTTCGTTCCCTGTTCAACAGTCATTGGAGCGAGGCGCTGTACGGGCGGATGTGCGCCCTGATGGACGAGCGACTGCAAACGTCCCGCTTCGATTTCCGCCTCGCCGAGACACCGCTGTTCCTGCCGGAAGACCTCAAAGCGCGCTGCGTCCGCGTCGCCGACGAGATCCTCGCCCTCATCCGCGACCCTGAGATCATCGACGCGTGCCAGGCCGCCGTGCCGGAGCGCTATCGCACGCCCCGCCCCGACCGGCTGCCGCACTTCCTGGCGATCGACCTCGGTATCACGCGCGGCCCCGCCGGGGAACTGGAGCCGCGGCTCATCGAGCTGCAGGGTTTCTCGTCCCTGTACGGGATGCAGCTCGTCCAGGGCGGCATCTGGGGAGAGGTGGCGGCCTCGATCCCGGGGATGCCCGGGCGCTTCACGGCGATGTTCTCCGGGCTGGAGCCGGACACCTACGTGGATCTCCTGCGGCGGACGGTGATCGCCGACGCCGATCCTGCGGAAGTCATCCTGCTGGACCTCGACCCCGAGACCCAGAAGACCGTCCCCGACTTCCGGGCCACGGCGCGCCTCCTGGGTGTCCGTCCGGTGTGCGTGACGGAGCTTCGGCGCGAGGGGCGGCGGCTGTTCGCGCCGGTTACCGGCGGGCGGTTGGGACCGGTGCGTCGCATCCTGCACCGCGTCGTGTTCGACGAGCTGGAGCGGCGACGTGTTCCGATGTGCTTCGACTACCGCGACGATCTCGACGTTGTCTGGGTGTCTCATCCGAACTGGTACTGGGTCTGGTCCAAATACACCCTGCCGTTCATCGAGCATCCGTCCGCTCCCCGCACCTGGCGCCTGGATCGCATCGATCGCCTGCCCCGTGACCTCACGCAGTACATCCTGAAACCCATTTTCTCTTTCGCCGGACGTGGTGTCGTCGTGGACCTCGATCGCCCGAGTCTCGATGCCATTCCGGCCGCCGAGCGCGAGAAGTACCTGCTGCAGGAAAAAGTGCCGTACGCCCCGGCCCTGGTCGCCCCCGACGGCACAGGTGTCAAGGCCGAGATCCGGATGATGTACCTGCGTCCGGAGGGAGACGGCGATCCCGTGCTCGCGATCAATCTCGCGCGCCTGTCCCGCGGCAAGATGCACGGGGTCGACCACAACAAGGGGCTCAAGTGGGTCGGCTCGTCCGTCGCCCTGTGGCCCGTGTGACAGGAAGCTGTCGCCGCGGGGCCGCTCCGTTGTATCATGAGCGTCCCCGACAACTGAGGACGGCTCCTTGGGACTTCTTGATCGCATCCGGCCGCAGAGCGGACTGGCCCATCCCGATGCGGACCAGCGGCTGCAGGCCGTGAATCAGCTTCCGGAATCGGACCTGGCGCTGCTCGCACCCGTCGTGAGCGGTGACGCCGACCCCCGGATCCGGCGGGCCGCCGCCCGACGCCTGCGCGATCCGGGCCTTCTGGCGGAGGTGGCGTCGGCGGACGCCGATGCGGCGGTGCGCGAGTCGGCGGCCGCCGTTCTTCTCGGCATGGCACTCGAGGAGAGAGACGAGTCGGTCGGCCTGGCCGCCCTCGGAGGTCTCTTCGAGGCCAGGCACCTGACCGTGGTGGCGCGGGCTGCGGCGCTCGAGTCGATCAGCCGCGCGGCCCTCAAGCGCCTATCCGAGCAGAGGGCGCTCGGCAGCGTGGCCCGTCATGGGGAGCACGAGGCCGTGCGCGTCGAGGCCCTGGAGCGCATTTCCGATGAAAGCGAGCTCGCGCTCGTCGCGCTCAAAAGCGGGCACAAGGAGATTGCCCTTCCGGCGCTCGGGAGAGTGTCCAGTCGGGAGGCGATCGAGGAGATTGCAACGCGGGCCCGCTGCCGTGCCGCCGCGCGCCTCGCCCGGTCGCGCCTGCGCGGCCACGACGAGGAAGAGGCCGCGGATGCCGCCCGCCCCGCGACGGACCGCGCCGCACAGGTGTCGCTCTGTGAGGCGGTCGAGGCGCTGGCGCGCACGGACGGTTGGGACGACCTGGCGGCCCGGATCGCGCACTTTCAGGATTCGTGGATCGAGGAGATCCCCGAGGTGGACGAGGACCTGGACGAACGCTTCCAGGAGGCGTGCCGTGCCGCCCGCCACCGTCTCGCGGCCTGGCAGGCGGAGCGGGTGGCCACGGAACGCCGCGAGCGGGCGCTCGAGCAGGCCCTCGCTCCCCGCCGGGAGCTGTGCGAGAGGGTGGAGGCGGCCCCGGCCGAGACCGCACCGCGCGTGGTGGAGGAGGCGCGCTCGGCCTGGGAGCTGCTGCCGTCCTCGGACGCTCCCGAGGCGGCCGGGGTCGAGGCGCGGTTCGAGGCCGCCTGCCGCGATGCGCAGGAGCGTCACGACCGGGCGCTCCGCGAGACCGAGGAGGCGCTGGCGCGAACCCGCGCCGAACAGGCGGCGCGGGAGGAAGGGCGTCGCAAGAAGGAGAACGCCACGCGGCTGGATCGCCTCTGCCTGCAGCTGGAGAATCTCCTGCCGACTCCGGGCGCGCCTCTCGGCAAGCTCGAACGCGGGTTGCGGGAGGTGCGGGCGGCGCTCCTCACGCTGCCGCCTCTCCCGTCGCAGAAGGAGCACGAACGGCTGGTGCACCGGCTGCGCGCCCTGCAGAGCGAGCTGGTGCCGCGTGTCCAGGCCCTGCGCGAGACCGACCGCTTCCAGCGCTGGGCCAACGCCGCCGTGCAGGAGGAGTTGTGCGCCCGCATGGAGGATCTGGCACGGCTTTCCGAGGAACCGGAGGCCGATCCGGCAGCCGCCGCGCGGGGACTGCGCGAGCTGATGGAGTTGTGGAAGGCGGCCGGCCCCGCGCCCACGGAGCGCTCGCTGGCCCTCTGGAACCGCTTCAAGGCGGCGCGCGACCGCGTGCGCGAGCGATGCGATGCCTTCCATGCCCTTCAGGTCGAGGAGCACGCCAGGAACCTCCTGCTCAAGGAGGCGCTGTGCGAAAAGGCGGAGGCACTTGCCGGCTCGACCGACTGGCTGAAGACCTCGGAGGCGGTCCGGGGGCTGCAGTCCGAATGGAAGACGATCGGCCCGGCGTCGCGCGGCCAGGAGAAGGCGATCTGGGAGCGCTTCCGGAAGGCGTGCGATGAGTTTTTCACCCGACGCCAGGAGGACCTCGCCCGCCGCAAGGAGGAATGGTCGAAGAACTTTGCGGCCAAGGAACGCCTCTGCGAACGCGCCGAGGCGCTGGCGGAGTCAAGAGACTGGAAGAGCGCCACGATCGAGGTCAAGAAGCTGCAATCCGAATGGAAGTCGATTGGGCCGGTGAAGCGAAGCCAGTCGGAGGCGATCTGGAACCGCTTCCGCGGGGCCTGCGATCGGTTCTTCGAGCAGTTCAAGAACCGGGACGCCATCGAGCGCCAGGCGCGGATCGCGGAGCGTGAAGCGTTGTGCCTGGAGATCGAAGTCCTCGTCCCGTCCACGCGGCCCGGCGGCGAGACCGCCTCGCCAGTGGACGGGGCCACGCCGCCCGGAGCGGCCGGTGACGGCGCGGCGCCCGAGGGCCTCGTCGGACGCCTGCGCGAGGCGCTGGAGCGCTGGCAGAACATGCGCGGCCTCTCGCACGAAGTGGCGGCGCCGCTGCACGCGCGCTTTTTCGATGCCTTCGACCGGGTGGTCCAGGCCTATCCGCAGGCGGTCCAGGGGACGAGCCTTGATCCCGAGGCGAACCGCCGCCGGATGGAGGATCTCTGCGCGCGGGTCGAGAAGCTGGGAATCGGCCCCGGACTCACGCCAGCGGTCGAGGAGCTTTCACCAGGGGCCCGCCTCGCCACGATGTGGCGCGAGGCGCTGGCCTCGAACACCATGGGAGGGCGAGTCGCCGAGGAGGCCCGATACAAGGCGGCCTCCGACGAGGTCAGGAAGGCGCAGGCCGCCTGGCAGCGGCTCGGCTACGTCCCGGAGACGGCCCGCCGGGCGCTGACCGAGCGGTTCGAGCGCGCCTGTCGCCCCATCCTCCAGCACCCGTCGGTGGCGTCCCGAACGGCGTCCGGCGGGAGGGGCCCGGCGGATCGGCCGGGGAGCTCAACGCGCCACTGAGCGGCTCTACCCGCCCGGGCGATCCTCGGGCGCGAGCTCGTATCCCACCACTTGCAGGACATCGATCGCCGTCCTGTACCGTCCGAACTGAGGCATGAGGTAGGCTCCCACGACGTCGGTCTTGACCTGATCGAGCATCTCGCGGGCGATCAAGATCCCCTGCAGCCGCTGCGCCTCCGTCGTGGGAGCCGCCGCCATTCTCTGGCGGATGTCCGTCGGGATCTGCATCCCCGGCACCTCGTTGTGCAGGAACTCGGCGTTCCGGCTGCTCGCCAGCGGGCACAGACCGACCAGGATTGGCAGGGCAAGGGAGCGCGTATCGTCCAGGAAGCGCCGCAAGACCCGGGGATCGTAGACCGGCTGGGTCATGATGAATTCGGCGCCGGCGCGCTTCTTCTCCTCCAGCCGCCGCAGCTCCTGATCGTAGTTGTGGGCCGCCGGCTCGGCGCCGCAGGCCAGAAGGAACGCGGTGCGATCCGGCATGCCGCGCCCCGCCGGATCGACGCCGTGGTTCAGCGAGTCGATCATCCGGAGCAGCCCGATCGAGTCGAGATCGAAGACCGCGGTGGCGGGGGGGTAGTCGCCCATCTTGGGTGGGTCGCCGGTGATGATCACCAGGTTGCGCAGACCCAGCACCCAGGCACCGAGAAGGTCGGAATGGAGTCCCAGCAGGTTGCGGTCGCGGCAGCAGACGTGCAGGATCACGTCGATGCTGGCTTCCTGCCGCACCTTGATCGCCAGGGCAAGGTTGCTCATGCGGGCGACGGCGCGCGGCCCGTCGGCGATATTGATGACATCGCAGCCCGCGCGGCGCAGCATGGCGGCGGCCTGGAGGGCCTTCTCCGGGCTCACACCCGGCTCGGGATTCACCTCGACGCTGACCACGAACGAGTCCGGGCCTGGTTTCGGCTGCCGCGGACCTTTCGGGTCGGTGCGCTCCCGGAAGACGCGATGTAGCTTGGCGCCGAGGGGCGACTTGGCCTCCGTCGGGACGGGCGGCATGCGACGCACCTCGGCGGCCACACGCACCGCGGCCGCCTGCGGGGCCGGCGGCGTGCCGCGGCGCAACATGCGGGCGGCGTCCACCACCGGCCGGATGTGCTCCGGGCCGGTGCCGCAGCAGCCGCCCACCAGCGCCACCCCGCTCTGGAACAAGCGCCGGGCGTAGACGCCAAAATACTCCGGGGTGGTCATGTAGATGGTGCGCTCATCGAGGCGGCGCGGCCGGCCGGCGTTCGGCTGGATGCTCACCGGGGCGCCGCAGGCTAGCAACTCGCGCGCCACTTCGAAGAGGAAGGCCGGACCCTCGGCGCAATTGGCCCCGACGACGTCCGCGCCCCAGTCGAGGAGCCTTCGGGCGGCCTCGGCCGGCTGCGCGCCCTCGATCTCGCGCCGCTCCTCGCTGAACGCCAGCTGAGCAACCACGGGGCCGCCGAAGACCGATCGGGCGGCCTGGAGGGCCTGCCCGATCTCCACGAGACTGTAGAAGGTCTCGAGCACGAGAAGGTCGACGCCCTCGGCGACCAGGGCCTCGATCTGCTCCGTGAACAACGGTCGCAACGCTGCGCGGCGCTCATCGGAGAGGGCACCGACCATCAATCCGGTCGGCCCGACGGACCCCGCCACGTACGCCTGCGACCCCGCCGCCTGGCGGGCGATTCTCACCCCGGCCTGGTTGATGGCGCGCAGGCGGTCCTGCGCTCCATACCGGCTCAGGCATTCCCGGTTGGCGCCGAAGGTGTTGGTCTCGAGGATCTGCGCCCCTGCGGCGAGATAGTCGCGGTGGATGTCGGAGACAAGATCCGGCCGGGCCAGGTTCGCCTCGTCGAACGATCGGGTGATGAAGTACCCGCGCTCGTAGAGCTGCGTCCCCATCGCGCCGTCGAAGACAAGGGGACCCCTTTTGAGGGTTTCTGCGAAGGGCGCGTCCAGAAGTGGCATGTGGGTCGAGAGGACAATGGTCCGCGATGGGAGCGAACCCGGAGCCGACGGCCGGGGTTGAACCGGCGACCTACTGATTACGAATCAGTTGCTCTACCACTGAGCTACGTCGGCCCAGGACGAGTGCGGTAGTTTAAGCGGGAGGGTGCGAGGATGCAAGGCGCCCGCAATCGGCTCCCACCTTGGACTCCGCGCCGGCGCCGGAGCGGTGACGCAGAGCTGCACGCGCTGGGTGAAATACCGTCACGCGAAGGTCGAAAACGATTCCGAAACGGACCCGAGGGGGGCCCGAAGGTGCTGTCCATTGAGCAAGTTGCCCTGCGACGTGGATTTTCGGTGCGAGTGGCACCACCTTTGCGCTCATCAGGGCGAGGAGGCAGGCCCCATGTCATCAAGCTCGCGGATGGGAAACCGGACGCCGGAGCCGGGTTTCACGCTCGTGGAGCTCCTGATCGTCGTCGCCATCGTCGGCATCCTCGCGGCGATCGCCGTGCCGAACCTCCTCAACGCCGTCGACAAGGCCAAGCAGAAGCGGTCCATGGGCGACATCCGCACCATCGCCACCGCGGTCGAAGCCTACAGCACCGACAACGCCAGGTATCCGATGGGCGTGAGCACCTGGCCGCCGCTGAAGGCGATCCTCAATCCGCACTTCGTGAAGAGCCCTCCGGACGCCGACGCCTGGGCGTACACCTGGGACGTGGGAGCGAGCGCTGGCTACGATTACACCGTGGCCAGCGTCGGGAAGGACGGCGCCGTCGGCCCGAGGCCCGGGGGGGGCACGATGCAGTTCGACTGCGACATCGTGTTCTCGAACGGTCGCTTCTTCCAGTGGCCGGAGGGCCCCCAGAGCTGAGCGTGTAGAATCGCCGCGTGCCGCTGCAATCCGTCTCCGCCCCGGCCCGCCGCCAGTTGCGCGTCCTTGGCTCCCGCTTCATCGCGTGTGCCGCACCGGCCAACAGCGAATCGCAGGCCCGCAACCTGCGCGACGCGCTGCGCAGCGAGTTCCCTGACGCCACGCACCATTGCTGGGCGCTGCGGCTGCGCACCCCCCGGGGCGAGCGCGAGCTGCACGACGACGCGGGCGAGCCGGCGGGGACGGCGGGTCTTCCGATCCTGCAGGCGCTGCGCCGGACCGGCGTCATCAACGCGCTGGTCGTCGTGGTGCGCTACTTCGGGGGCACGAGGCTCGGGAAGGGCGGTCTCGCCAGGGCTTATCGCGAGGCCGCCCTCGCGGCGCTCGAGGCCGCAGGGGTGGTGGAGATCGTCGTGATGTCGCGGCTGCGGCTGTCGGGACCGGTTGTCAGGGACGGCGAGGTGCGGCGCCTCGTGGCCCGCCTCGCCGGGCGTGTCGTTCGGGCCTCGTACGGCGAGGATTCCGATGCCGCCTTCGTCGTGGAGATCCCGGAAGGCGCCGCCGCCCGGCTGCGCTCCGACCTGGCCCGCGTGAGCCGCGGCTCCTGGGAGGCGACCGACTGCGGTTGAACCAGCAGGTCGCCCCTGTTATCATCCGCCCCGCGCGCCAGAGGACCGCCGGTTCCGAGCCGCATGGCAACGCCCTATGTCCGCTACCAAGGACCCCTCCGGGCTTCTCCCCCGCGACACGCGCGTGCCGGGCCTGACGGTCCTGGACCACGGCATCACGCTCGTTGGTGACATCGTCTCCGAGGAGAACATCCGCGTCCGCGGGCGCGTCGAGGGGAACGTCGCAACCTCCGGATCGGTGGTGATCGAGCCGCGCGGCTCGGTCCTGGGTGGCATCACAGCGGAAAACCTGATCCTCGAGGGCTCCCTCGAGGGGACCGTCACCGTGGCGCGGAAGTTCGAGCTCCGTCCGGGCGGCCGCATGCGCGGCGATATCCGGGCCGCGGTGGTCGCGATCGCCGAGGAGGCGTTCCTGCAGGGGAAGGTCCTGGCCACGGAGAGGATCTCGACCACGCCGCACGCGCGGCGGGCCGAAAAGCGATGAGCGAGAGGGGGGCGACGAATGTCCTGGTCATCGGCTTCGTCGTTGCCGCCGGTGCACTGTCGGCGATGCTGGTCGCCTATACGCTGACGCACCGGCGCCCTCCGATTCCTGCCGATTCCGACCACTCTACGGCAGCCGGCGCGGACCAGTGCCTGCATTGCCACGGGCCGGGGATGAAGAATGCCCGGGGCAAGAACCACCCGCTCAACGATCGCTGCTTCAGTTGTCACGAGCGGGTGTGAGCCGGGCGGCCGACAGACGGCGCCGGCGCGTCACCTGCCATCCGATCGCCGGGGCGCTGAGGAGCAGCCTCAGCCTGAGACTCCGATAGGACTGCCGGCCGCTGATCAGATCGGACAGGACCCGGGCTGCCGTCGGGCTTTCGCCGCACAGGGTCACCAGGCTTTCGATGAATCGCGGGTTGAAAAACCCGGCCGCGTGCCGCGCCGCCCAGGCGAATTCGCGTCCCGGGCCCGCTGCCCAGGCGCGCGGGTAGGCTTCCGCCCGCCGCGCCGACAGGGCCCGGGCCAGCAGGTCGCCCGCCAGCATGGCGAAGTAGATTCCCTCCCGTGTCAGCGGGTCGACCGAACGCCCAGTGTCGCCCACGAAGGCCCAGCCGTCGCCGAGCATGCTGGACGCCGCGCTTTCGGCCGGCGCGCCCGGGATGAGGGCGGCGTAGCGACGCGACCGTGCCAAGATGTCCGCGCCGTATCGGAGCCGCAGGAAGTCGTCCATCAGCGGCCTGAGCTCGTTGGCCGGGACGGCGCCCAGCGGCCCGCAGATCCCGGCGGAGGAGTGATCGGTGCGCGGGAAAACCCACAGGTAGCCGTTCAGCCCGCTGTAGAACTTGAGTGTGATGGTGTCTTCCGCGACATCGGGCAGGTAGTATCCGATGCCCTGCGTCAGATGACGCGCCGGAACGCCCCCGGCCAGCCGCCGGCGGATCGCACCCGCGGCGCCGTCCGCAGCGACCAGGAAGTCGAACGGCCCGTGCTCGTCGAGGCCGCCCGACAAAGGCACGGCGTTCACACGCCAGTCACCCGCGCGGGATCGCGTGAGGTCGGCGACCCGAGCCCGTATCCGGCGCGCGCCGGCTGCTTCCGCCCGATCGAGGAGAAACCGGTGCAGGTCGGCGCGGCCGTAGATGTAAAACGGTTCCTCGAGCGCGACGGCCGCCTCCCGGCCGGAAGGGCCGATGAGGAGGCACCTTCTCACGATCCGGACCGGCAGGTGCGGATCGCTCAGGAAGGGATAGGCCTCGACACCGCGCGCCGGAATGCCGCCCCCGCACGCTTTCTCGAAGCCGTCGCGCGGCTCGAACAGTGTGACGTCGAAGCCGGCCTCCGCCAGGGCCCGGCCGCAGTGGGCCCCCCCGGGGCCTCCGCCGATGACCGCGATGCGCCGCATGGGCCCATCATAGCGGAAAGACACGGATGGACAGGCGCCCCCCTGGGTTAGAGTGAAGGCCTGTGACACGGGCACTCGGCAAGGTCCTCGAGCTGGCCGGCATGCTGACCCTGGGGATGGCCCTGTTCGTCTATGGCCTGGGCGAACAGGACATGAGCGCGGAGCTGGGGTGGCTGCTGGTCGGCATCCTGATCTTCCTCGTCGGCCTGGTGCTGGAGCGCCGCTCGTCGGGTGACCGGTAAACCCCGGACGGCTTCCGTCCGTTGTAGGAGAAGCGGGGAGGGCGGCGTGCAGCCGGACGACTTCGCCATGATGGAGGCGGTCCGGGCCGATCGCGAAGGCGCCTTTGAGTCTTTCGTCGAGCGCTATCAGAAAAGGCTCTACCGTCTCGCCTGGGGCTATCTGCGGAACCACGAGGACGCTCTCGACGCCGTCCAGGAGACCATGGTGAAGATCTACCGTGCCCGCCGGAGCTACCGGCCCGAGTCGCACCCGTTCACCTGGGCCTCGCGCATTCTCGCCAATCACTGCCTGGACCAGCTGCGTCGCCGCCGGGCGCGTCCTTCGGAGTCGCTCGAGGCCACCCAGCAGGCCTCGCCCGGGCGCGATCTGCTGGCCGGCGATGCCCGGGACACGCCCGAGCGACACCAGGAGCAATCCGAATTCCGGAAAATGATCGAGACGGCCGTGGCGGAGCTCCCCGAGAGCCAGCGCGCCGTGTTCGTGCTCCGCCACTTCGAAGAAATGAGCCTGGAGGAAATCGCGGCGGCGCGCGGCTGCGCCCTCGGCACCGTCAAGTCCTCGCTGCACCGGGCCGCGGGAGCGGTGCGCGATCAGCTGGTGCGCCAACGTCGGCCGGTGGGCGAGGCGAGGTGAGAGGCCGATGAGCCACGGCGGGCACGATGCGACGGGCGCCGGCCCGGGAGACCCCGGATGCGCCGGGGCCAGGGATCTGCTGCCCCTGCATTTCTACGGTGTCGTGGAGGGAGAGGCGCGACAAGCGCTGGAGCGGCACCTGGCGGCCTGCGTGGGCTGCGCTTTCGCCTGGCGCGAAACGCGCGCCATCCTCGGTTCGGTCGACGCGAGCTCAGCGTTTCCCCGGGAATCGGAAGTTGACTGGCCGCGCTTCGCGGAGCAGACCGCGCTTCGCGCGCGAGCCGTGTGGCCCGCCCGTGTCCGCGCCGTGCTCCGTCCGACGCTCGCGTGGGGCTCCCTGGCGGCTATCGCGGCGGCCCTGATCGTGCTCGTCGGTGTCCGCGCCCTGCGGGCGCCGCGCCCTGAGGTCGCCGGCCCCGCCGCGCCCGCCCGATCCTCGGTCAGCCCCGGATCGGCCCGCTTCCTGCAGCAGAGCCTGGCGCGCCAAGGGGCGGCGCGCTACCTGCGCGACAGCCGGACGCTGCTGGTCGACCTGGTGCACGCCCCCGTGCGCTGCCGGCGCTCCGATGGCTCGCTCGACGTGGCGCTGGAGAAGGAGCGTTCGCAGGAACTGCTGCGCCGCAAGAACCTGTACCTCGATACCCTGGCCGGGCCGCGCGACCGGCGACTGGCGGACCTCGTGCGACAGCTCGAGACCCTTCTCGTCCAGGTCTCGTCCCTGGACGACTGCGCCGTGGCCCGGCAAATCCACGACCTGCGCGAGGAGATCGAGAAGCGGCAGATCCTGCTGCGCATCGACCTGATCGCCGGCGAGGTCGAGGCCGGGGCGTCCCATGCATGAACGCCGCGGCTTCATTCTCGCCGCCTGCCTGTGCCTCATGCTCGCGGCCTGCGGGTCGGCCGTCGCCGGCGGGGAGGACGAGCTGTTCCGTCAGATCAAGGTGGATGTGTTCGATCAGGACTGGCCGGCCGTGCTGCGGCGGTGCGATGAGCTGCGGGCCCGTTTCCCGAAGGGGCAGGCGGCGCCGCAGGCGGCCTTCTACCGCGCCCGCGCCCTGTCGCGTCTGCCGGGTCGCGAGGCGGAGGCGTCGGCGGCGTTCCGGCAGTTCGTGGCCCGGCACCCGTCGGAGCGGCTGATGGCGGAGGAGGCCTGGTCGGCCATCCTGTCGCTCGAGTGCGACCCACGGCGCCCGGCGGCCACCTCTTGCGCCGCCACGCTCCAGGAGGGGCTTGCCAGCCCGTCGGCGTTCGTGTCGACCCTGTCCGCCATCCGCGCCGCCGACACGCGCGACCCGGCCCTGCAGCGGCGCGCCCTCCCGGTGCTGAAGCGGGCCCTCGGCACGCAGAGCGACCCCGACATCATCAACGAGATCCTGATAGCCCTTCTCAAGATCGACCCCCGTGAGGTGCCTCAGACACCGCCGCCCCGCTCGGGCGAGGCGAAGCCTCCGGCCGGCCGCCTTCCGACCCTCATCCGGATGTCGGTGTTCAACAAGATGGAGAAGCGCTATGACTTGAAGGTGAACCTGCCGGTCGCCTTCGCCCGCATGCTGATCGACTCACTGGACCAGGACCAGAAGGCGGAGCTGCGAGCGGAGGCGAAGAAGCAGGGGGTAAACCTGAATGACATCTTCGAGGCCATCCAGAAGTCGGGGGCCGGACACTTCCTGGACGTCGACACAAAGGAAACGCGCGTCGAGATCTGGATCGAATAGGGGCGCTTACTTCGCCTGCCGCTGCTCCCTGCGGCAGTCAGGATCGACCCGGTCGATGAGCTCGAGGATCGTGGCGCGTCGCTGTGGGTCGCTCTCGAGATCCCGCGCCGCCAGGAGAGCTTCCTTGGCGTCGCAGTGCTGGCCCATCTTGTTGAAGATGTTGGCCAGCTTGAGCCGTGGCATCACCGATCGCTCTTCCGCGACAGCGGCGCGCTTGTAATAGCGCAGCGCGATCTCGTCCAGGCCTCTTTTCTCGTAAACCTCGCCCAGGCCCAGGTTCACGTGAGGGTAACCCGGGTTCCTGTTGATGCAGGTCATGAAGGCCTCCGTCGCCGCGTCGTAATTCGCCAGTCTGAGGTGCAGCTCCCCCATGCTGCACCAGGGATCGGCCAGCCGCGGGCTGATCCGCGTGAGCTTCCGGTAGCCCTCCAGGGCGGCTTCGAGGCGGCCCCGGCGCGTGTCGAGCCGCGCCAGGCGCAGGAGGATCTCCGGCCCGTCGGGCCAGATCCGGAGCGCGGCGCGGAGGTCCACCTCGGCGTGGTCGTAACGGCCTTGGTCCTCCCAGACGGCCGCACGCCCTAGATAGGCGGCCGGGAACCACGGGGAACGATCGAGAATCTTCGAGTACGCCTCGATCGCCTGGCGATGGGCACCGCTGCGCTGGGACGCGTCGGCGAGCAGCACGTGCGGGAGATGGTCCGGCGAACGTCGGATCGATCCGGAGTCGAGCGCTTCGATCGCGCGGCGGGTATTTCCGCCGGACACCAGGCCCTGGGCGGCGAGCGTCCGTCGGCCGGACTCGAGGCGGGAGGCCATCCAGACGCACGCCCCGGCCGCAACGGGAGCCCAGAGCGCCAGGGCGGCCCATGCCATCAGGCGCCGCCGCGAGCCCATCAACGGACCTTGCGACTCCGCCAGTCCGGGGCGCCCCATCGTCAGTGGAAGCTCGGGCCGAAGCAGCGCCGTCTGCGTGAGCCCGACGGCGGTCCAGAACAGGAGCGCCGGCGTCGTTTCCTGGAAGGGGGACCCGTAGAGAGCCACCAACCCCGTCCCCAAGAGCGTGTTGAGCAACGCGAAGCCGACCATCCCCCGGGGTCCCGGATCGAGGAAAGCGGCCCGGCCGGCCTGGACCAGGACCAGCCCGAAAAGCGCCGCGAAGAGGAGACCGCCGGCCACGCCGGTCTCCGCCGCCAGCTCGACAAAGCTGTTCCCGGCATGAATCGCCTGGTGCCCCAGATCGAAGGGTGACGACGGGACCCTGGACCAGGCGACCTCGAGGATCGCGTGGCGCCAGTAGGAAAGGCCGACGCCGAGGGGGTGCAGGGTCAGGAGGGCTTGCGAGCCGAGCACCGCCGCGGCGCGATCGGAGGACGGCTCACCGGTCGTCGGGGCCAGTAGCGCGACATGGTTGAGTGGCGTCACGGGGTGATCGATCGACGCAATGCCCGGAGCATAGGACAGGGCGACGACGATCAGCAGGACGGTCGCGGCCACCATCGCCGCGCGCAGGGGACTGCCGGCCGGGTCGGGCTGGAGGCTCCGAAGGCCGCCCCCGGAACGCCAGGCCCGCGCGACGCTCGTCAGCGCCAGCAGCGCCAGGACGCCGGCCCCGACAACCCAACCTTCCGGCCGGGAGGCGAACAGCAGGGCGGCCAGGATGAGGCCGAGAGCGGCGCCGCAGAGCAGGCGCGCGGTGCCTGTCGACAAGGCCGCGGCACCGATTCCCAGAGGCAGCGCCAGGATCAGGAACTGCGCCGCCAGGCCGGGGTCTCCCATGGTCGCTCCGGCGGGCGACGGCGGCAGGATCGACAGGCCCGCGAGTGTCAGGCTGGACCCCGGCCGGAAGACCTGCACGAGTGTGCCGGCGGCCACGATGGCCGCCCCGAAAAGCACGGAGCGCAACAGCCACGAGGCGTCGCGCGGCTCGCGTGTCGAGCGGGCGGCCGCCCAGGCGATGACGGCCAAGGCCATGCACTCGGTGAGGCCGCGCAGCGCCAGAGCGCGGTTGGGAGAACGGGCCGCCGCGACCGCGGCGCTCAGAAGGAACCCGGCGGTCAAGAACAGCGCGATCAAGCGCAACCGGGGTCCCGGTGTGCGCGACAGGGCCTCGAGGCTTGCGGCCAGCAGCAAAAGGAGGGCGCCCGCCAGGACCAGGATACGTTTTGGCAGCCCGAACG
>Ga0247727_10004806_pt1 | contig 28194 bp, 33 predicted proteins | sample WisWelCaveWW1625_FD_202498 | JGI IMG/M metagenome (GOLD analysis project Ga0247727, IMG submission 202498) | Biofilm microbial communities from Wishing Well Cave, Virginia, United States - WW16-25 | ecosystem: Environmental > Aquatic > Deep subsurface > Groundwater > Cave microbial mat | place...
CGGCCCGATCGGCGGTTTGGCCGTCAGGCGAAAGACCGTCCCGACTCCGATGGGCCCACTCGTGGTGCGCTTTACGCCGACGACGCCGCCTCCCCATTGCGGCAAGTTCTCCGTGTCCGAGACGTATCCAAATACCTCGTCGAGTGGCCGGTTAATCGTCAGTTGGAACTTCAATTCGATCATGGTATGCCTCCTCAGGTTGAGACCTCGGGAACACTCCCAACGGTTACCTCAAGCTCGAACTATCTGCCATTCTAGGGAATATCATCGCCGCGCGCATCGGTAAAATTCCCCATTCTGAAAAAGAAAAGCCCCGACTACACAGGACTTATGGCAGAGCGTTGTAGCTGTTCCGGTTATGCCAGCAGCCCATGCTCCAGCCCAAAGTACACCGCCGCGCCGCGCGTGGACACGCCAATCTTGTTGAAGATATGCTCCAGATGATGGCCGACCGTTTTCTCGCTGAGGTGGAGGCTCTGGGCGATCTGCCGATTGGTGAGGCCTTTGGCGACCAGGCGCAATACTTCTATTTCCCGTTCAGATAGCCCGGCGGGCCGTTCACGGTGGACTCTCGGTTTTGGTGATGCGACATCCAAAGCCTCGGTCAACGCGGCAAAACAGTCGGGAGAAAGGTGAGGCCCAACTTTCGGCAGCATGGCCCGGAGGGCCTCTTCCGGCGCAAGCGCGGGGCGGCCCGGGCTTTCGCCCATAAAATCCTGGAAGGTGTCGGCCACTGCCAGAATCCGCGCACCGACGGGCAGTGCATTTCCGGATAGACCCCGGTAATAGCCCTGCCCGTTCATCCACTCGTGATGAGCGCCGGCGATGGCGGCCAGAGGGCGCAAGGCTGAAACGGTAGACAGAATGCGCTCGGTATAGTATGGATGCAGACGCATTCGCTCTTGCTCGACCGGGGTCAACGGCCCTTCTTTGTCCAGGATGTGACTGCCGACAGCAGCGTTGCCCAGGTCGTGCAGTAAGGCGGCTCGCCGAATGAGGATGACTTCAGGCGAGGACAATTCCATTCTCCGGGCAATCGCTTCGGCGATCCGGGCTGTCTCTTGCGAATGTCCCACTGTGGCGACCGACTTGACGTCCGCGAAATCGGCGAAGGCCAGAACCACGTCATCGAACCTCGCCTCGCTGATGAAGCGATGAGGAGTATCCGGCTCCATATCCAGAACTGCTTCCCGTAAGCTGTCGCCCGTCAACGCCTCCCAGAAGCGCGCGTCCCTGGCCGTCGTCATAAATGCCTCCACCACCTGGGGGTCAAACACTTTGCCTTTGAGCTTGAGCGCCAGGGCTTCGGCCCTGGCCCGCCCCCCGGCATCGAAAAAGGTTTCCAGCATAGACGACAGGTTAACGATGCGCGCACAGACGCGGATTTGATGGCCTTGAAGGCTATTGGGGCCACTGCCATCCCATTGCTCGTATACTTGAAGAAGCGTTTCCTCGATTCCTGTCGCCAGGCCCAGGCGGTGGGCCACGCGCGCGCCGACCTCACAGGCTGTCCGTTCTCCCTCGCGCCGGGCGTGCGGAGCGCGAACCAATGCCTCGATAATATGTGCGACCCTGGCCGGGAGAGGCGCACCAGGCGCAACGTTACGCGCCAGCCAATCTACAATCTCCAGCAGGTTGGTCGGGTCGCGCCGGCTGAGGTCTCGCCCGGCCTCCCATTCGTCGGCCCGGATCAAATTGGCCATCAGCGACGAACCGGCAGTACAACCCGAGTGCATCAGCAGGATCGAATAATACAGTTCCGCTTGCTCCTGAACTGAGAGTCGCAATTCGTGGGCCAGGCGCATGCCAATGTAGCCCGCACGAATCACGTGGCCCATGGATTGCGACATTCCCAAATCTGTCGCCAGCGAAAACGCGGCCAGCACTTCGGCCAGACGAATCGGGCCGCGCGGGAACTTAGGGAGTGTCGGCTGAACGGCAGGTATCACGGCTCTATTGTACGGCCTTGTCAAAGAATAAGGCCGCAGACTCAGGACTGTTACGCCAGCCCGTTCTCCACCGCGAAGCGCACGGCGGCAGTGCGGGAGGTCACGCCGAGTTTGCCGTAGATGTTGCGCAGGTGGGCATTGACGGTAGTGGGGCTGACGACGAGGCTGGCGGCGATTTGGGCGTTGGTGAGGCCCGTGGCCAGGAGGCGAAGCACTTCGATTTCTCGCGCCGTCAGAGGCAAGGCGGCGGGCTTTGCGATGCGAGGCGCATCCGGCGCGGGCGTCTCCAGCAGAGCCAGGGTCTGGTCGAGAGTGAGGCGGCGTCCCTCGGCAAAGGCCGCCTCAAACGCCAAGTTGCCCAACGCCGAGCGCGCGAGCGGCAGTTCGCGCTCGCGCCAGGCCTGAAAGGCAGGCAGCAGCCCCGCTCCGATATGCTCGCGCAGGCTGTCTGCCGCGCCGAACAAGCGCGCCGCAAGGTCGGGTTGATGTTCGAGTGTAAACAAACCCGCAAACCCGTCGAGGCAGTGGGCCGTCGCCCACTGGTCGCCGACCTCCTGCGCCAGCGATAGCCCTTCATGCCAGTGCGCCCGCGCTCGCGCAAAATCGTCCTTATCCAACGCGAAGCGCCCCAAGCCAACCGCTACCCGAATCAAGCCGCGCAGGTCGCCCAATCGTTTGAGAATGTCGTGTGACTCTTGGAGGTGGGCATGCGCGGTCGGGTCGCCTTGATGCTGACTGAGTAGCGCCAATCCTAAACAGTAGAGCGTGACAGCGATGCCCCACGCCTGACCCGATTTGCGGAAGAGCGCTGAGGCCTCTTCCAGCAGTGGGCGCGCTCTGCCATAGTCGGCGGCGAAGAAGGCGATGTTGCCCAAATAGGTCAACGTGGTAGCAGTCCCCCACTCATCACCCAAAGCCCGGTAGAGGGCCAGACTTTGCTCAAACATCGGCCGCGCCCGAGCCGGATCGCGCCCCCAACTCGCGGCGTGGCCTAACCCCATCAGCGCCAGGGCTTGGCCCGGCGGGTCGTTCAACCGTTGGGCCAGGCGCAAGCCTTCTTCGCACAAGGCCTCGGCCCGGGCGAAATCTCCCTGGTTGCTGGCGAGGAAGCCCGCGCAACCCAGCGCCTTTGCTCGCGCCGGCGAGTTGACATTCTGGCGGGCGGCAAGCGCCTGCTCCAGCCAGCGGCGGCCCTCGCTAAGGTGGCCCCGCCAAAACCAGAAGCGCCACAGCGCGGCGCATAGTCGAACAGCGGCCTCCGCCTCCCGCTGGGCGAGCATGAAGTGCAAGGCCGCCCGCAAGTTATCGTGGTCGCTCGCCAATCGCTCCAGCCACACGCTCTGCTCCGGCCCGTTGAATTGGGTTTCGGCAGTTTCAGCCAACTGAAGATAGAACCGACAGTGCGCGCCTCGGGCTTCTTCGGCTTCGCCGCTTGCGTAGAGTTGCTCGCGCGCAAACTCACGAATCGTTTCCAGCATCGTCAGGCGCGACTCAGTGAAACGAATCAGACTCTTATCCACGAGCGACTCGATTCGGTTCAACATTTCAACGGGTCCGCCGTCGTTCACTGCACCGACGGCCTCCACCGAAAACCCGCCGACGAAAACCGACAAACGCCGGAACAGCCGTTTTTCGTTCTCGTCCAACAGCGCGTAACTCCATTGGATCGCGTTGTGCAACGATTGATGACGCTCCGGTGCGTCGCGCGCGCCGCTGGTGAGCAGTTGTAGGCTTTGGTCGAGCCAGGCCCGCATGGCTTGAGGCGGCAACACCTTGATGCGGGCGGCAGCGAGTTCGAGCGCCAGAGGCAGGCCGTCGAGCCGGGCGCAGATTTCGGCGATGGCCGGGGCATTGGCTTCGTCGAGCCGCAGGTCGGGCTTGAGGGCTTGGGCGCGGCTGAGGAAAAGTTCAACGGAAGCGAAAGATTGAAGACTGGAGACCGGGGACTGAAGACTGGGGACTGCGAGGGGTGGGATGGTGAATTCGTGTTCGCTGGTGAGGCGCAGAAGGGTGCGGCTGGTCACCAACACTTTGAGTTCGGGGCAGGCGGCGAGGAGTTCGGCGAGTTGCGGCGCGGCGGGCAGCACTTGCTCGAAGTTGTCCAATACGAGCAATTGCGTGCCGAAGAGATGAACCTTCAATCTTTCGAGCGGCGAGGCCTCACCCGATTGCCACAGGCCGAGGCTCTGCGCAACGGTGGGCATGACGAGCGCGGGGTCGGTGATGGCGACAAGGGAGATGAAGTGGACGCCGTCGGGGAAATCGTTGGCGATGTCCACCGCCGTTTGAATGGCGAGCCGAGTCTTGCCCACGCCCCCGGGGCCGGTGAGGGTGACGAGTCGAACATCGGCACGCAGGATCAATTCGCGCACCGACTGCAATTCCTGTTCGCGGCCAATGAGCGGAGAGAGGGTCGCTGGCAATGCCATAGCGTTAGAGCGATTGCGAAAGATGTGCCGCGGTGAGATACAGGACGTGCTTTTGAAAACTGTTCAAGTTCACATACTTGAGCGCGCCGATGCAAGCCATGAACAGGGCGAGGTGATATTCGCGCGGCTGGGAGGGGTTGAAGAGGCAACGGCCGGCGATGGCGTGAAGCGTGGCGCGGAGAGGGTGGAGCGAGTCGAGTTGAGGGAGGTACTCGAAGGCAGAGTTAAATTGGGGGGCAATGACTTGGGCGATGATCCCGGCTTCGAGGTGGGCAAAGTCGTACAAAGGGTGGCCGTCTCTGGTTTGGGCGAAGTCAATCAACCACACGAAGCCGCCGGGGCCGACGAGGATGTTTTCGAGATTGAGGTCGCCGTGAATGGTGGATTGAGTGGCAATGAGGCGCTCGTCGAGCAGGGCGGGCAATTTTGCAATCGGGTCAGGCAGGCTGAAGCGATCAAAGTCGGCAGTGAAGTCGCGCAATAGCGTCTCGCGGGTGGCGACGACTCGGGCGGCTTCGCCACTGGGCGGTTTGAGGCTCTGCCAACGCACGCGTAGTGACGGCGACCCCGGAGTCAATGTGCCCTGGAGGGAGAGGGATTTGCCATCGGGGCGGCGTTCCACAATTCGCAAGTTCGTCATCGTAATCACATCGCCTGCTTGAAAGTTGAACTGCGCGGGCGGTCGTCGGCCATCGAGTTCGTCGGGTGGCCTCTCGGATGTCGGTTCGAGGACGTAATGAGCCGGCAACATGCGGTCGTATTCTTGGGCGAGGCGGAAGGTGTAAGGTTTGCGTTGCATCCACCAGTTGGGGCCGAAGGTTGCAAACAATTTCTCCAGCAGGGCGGCGGAGTCGGGGGATCGGAGATTGGCGATTAGAGATTCGCGCAGGCTGATGGGGAGGCGGGCCGGTTCGGAGATGAAGGTGTAGCGAATGGCGGCTCGACCGTCAGTCTTTGTCCCGGCGGTGACGGGCGTTTCTTGGATGCGGGCCGTGATAGGCGGCAGGGTGTCTTTGACGAAGGTCTCGTAGTTTTCGAATTCGCGTTGGATGGAGTCGCGCTCGCCGAGTTTGGCAATTGTGTAGGCATCGGCCCGCCCATCGGCGCGGACGGGCAGGGCGAGGAAGGTGCGCGCGCCGGAGTAGCCGGATCGAAATTCGGCTTCGAGAGTCACCCGGCTGTAACGATGGAAGAGCGCGCGCAGCAGAGTCCGTTCGTCGTCGGAAAGGTGAAGCGTGGGTGGGGCTTCGACGACGAGGCCGGCGTTGGGGGCGATGGTTTGCAACAGCGCGCGTTGCTTGGGCCGGAAGAGGAAGTAGGCGGCGAGTGGCAGGCTGAGGGCGGCGCCGACGGCAACCCCGAAGATTCCGACTCCGGCGGCCTGCCCGATCGTCAATCCCAGAAATGAGATCACTTGCATCGTGAGGCCTTTGGAATAGATCACGGTCTCACGTGGCGGTGACGGGTTCCCCGGCAAGGGTGTCCACAACAGTTTGAGAGAGAGGCTGAGCCGGTGTTGCCCGGCAGTGAGCGGTTGAAGAGTCCAGCGCCAGGTGACGGGTTGATCGAGTGGCAAGCCTTGCGTGATTTCGTTGTCGGGCGAGATGAGGAAGCCCACGCTGTCGAGGCGAGCTGAGGCAGAAAGGCCGTAGCCGCCGGGACGCTCGACCGGCACAGGGTTGATGATGATCTGGTGTTCGGGGAATTCGGTTGTGACGATGTAACCGTCTGTTGATGGGATGAGGGCGATGCGGATGATGTCGGACTCGCCGAGGCGCATTTGTGACGGCCATTCGAGTTCGATTATGCGCTCTTCGATGAGGGGGGTGGGGGCCGCCACAGTCGGGGAGGGGCCGGGGGCAGTGGCCGGAATTGAGGTAGGTTCGATGATCGGGGATTGGGTTGGGGCCGCCGTTGCCGCCGGGGCTTCAGTGGCGGCGGCCGGTTGCGTGGCGGCGGGCAGGCTGGTGGGGGCAGGTGCTTCAGTCGTAGCCGCGCCAGCGCAGGCGGCGAGGAAGAGGGCGAAGGCCAATAATGCGAGGCCGACGAGGCTCCATCGCGCTTTCATTCGGCCTCCCATCGGTCAATGAACGATTGGGGCGGCGCAAATACGGTAGGGGTGACGGGGATACGGTCAGTTAGGTGTTCGGTTGACGGCCACAGGCTATAGGCCAGAGCAAGGCAGGCAAAACAAATCAGGGCCAACCCGACGACGGCGAGGGCGAGACGCCAGCGCAAGGACTGGGGCGGGCGAGCGCGGGGCGTAACCATGCCTATAGTATACGCCGACTCCGAGCGCGCAGAGGAGGGTTGGGAGTAATGGGGCTGGTCTTTAAATAGGCAGACCTCCGGAGCAGTACGCCTATCCCGAAGGTCTGCTGGCTAAAATACGCTGACGACGTTTGAAAAAATGTTGCCGATGGCCGGCCCAAACACCATCAACATCACCATCACCACAATTGCCACCAGCACAAGGATCATGGCGTATTCGACCAGCCCCTGACCTCTTTCGCTTGGAATGAACTGCATAATAACTCCTCAACAAAAATTATTTTGCCGGGGTGGCAACGATGAATAGCCGCCCCCAGGTGGATAAACCATCCTTTTTAATGCACGTCTGAAAGGTGACGTGGTCGCCCCTGTAGTAAACTTTGTCAAATAAATTTTTGGCCGACAGCGCCCCCTTCGTGTCCAGATCGACAAAGTCGCTCGTCGGGCTGTCCGGTTGTAGCGCCTGGTAACGATACATTGCCGCCACCCAATACACTTTCACCACCCCGTCGCCATAAACGACTCTTACCTCCTGCCCATTGGCAAGATTGAAAAAAGACCGGCCAGCGAGATAATTGTGGGCCAACAGACCCGTCACCCCAAAATCAGCGGCGCGCTGGAACTGAGTCGCCACGCTCTCCTTCGACGAGACATATCCCGGTTTGCCGGCAGGTTGCTGCTGAACCGGCAGAGCCAGCACACCGGGAACATACACGCCGCGAACCACGCCCGCTTGCCCGTCCACCACCGACTTTACAAAGCGATCAAAGTCGGGCAGGGCGGCGTCGGGTGCGGCGGAAACGCGCGCTGGCAGAAACAGAGCGGTAAGCGTCGTCAGATTGACGAGAATGACAAACAGCAGTTTGAGCAGAGACTTCATAACGGTCCTTTCCGTGATCGGGTACGACCGAAGCATCTGCCCCAACAGTGTTATTGTGACTCATCAACCATGCTGGACAGCTCGCGCTCGTGTTCGGCGGCGTGGCAGTCGTAGCGAAAAAGTTTTTCGCTCGCCACAGCAATGGTGTTTTTCCATTGCCATAGCGAAAGTGTTCTTCTTTCGCCGTAGACCCATCGCTTTGCGCCCCCGGTTTTCGCCGGGTTTGCCTTTGTCGTACGAGAAGCAAACTCGACGCAGTTCGAGTTTGCCGCAACCTTTTCAGGTTGCCTTTATCCGATGTCTGTTGTAAGGTTCAGTTTGAAACTGAAGGGGATAGCCCCCTCAGTTATGAAGGCAGTTTACAACGCTTTAGTACTATAAAAAGTTTGGAATAATTGGGATTGGTTGGCGATGAGTTGGGAAACATACCCTGAAAATTACCGCTCCCCCGAAGCGCAAGCCATTGTCACGGCGGCCCGCGCTGGCGACTGCGCCTCAGTCATTGGCCTGAGCGGCGCGGGCAAAAGCAACCTGATGGGATTCATTGCCAATCGGATCGAAACACCCGGCTTGCGTTTCATCCTCGCCGACTGCAACCGACTGCCTCAGCGGACCCCCGCCGCCCTCTTTCATTTTTTGCGCCGCAGGCTGAATGACTCCGGGGCCGCCGACTCTGGAATGGAGGCCCTCGACTCGGCCATCCGCCGCTGGCTGGGGACGCAGGGCGGCGTGCTGGCCGTGTTGTTGGATCGCTTCGATGCCCTGCTCGACTCGCCCGACCCGGCCCTCTTCAACAACCTGCGCGCCCTGCGCGACAGCCACAAATTTCAACTCGCCTTCGTCACCACCACCCGCCGCCCCTTGCCTGGTGATAACGAATTTGCCGAACTCATCCAGGCCAGCACGATCTGGCTCGGCCCGTTGAACGAGAGCGATGCGCGTTGGAATGTGAAACGTTACGCTGAACGCAAGAGACTGACGTGGGATGACGCCGTTGCTGACCTTCTCACGACTGTTTCAAAGGGCTACGCCTCTTTCCTCCGCGCCGCGTGCGAGGCCTTTGCCGCCGGAGCCACGACCCCTGAGGCCATTACCTCCCACCCGGCCATGCAGGCTCGGTTGAAAGAATTTTGGAATGACCAGCCCACCGACGATGAATTGCGGCGATCCGGCCTCACCGGACATCCATTGCTGAAGACCGTTAGAGCCTCGGCGTTTGACACTGCTCAACTCACGGCCAAAGAAGCCTTGCTCCTCAACCACTTCCTCGCCCATCCTGAGGCAGTGTGCGAAAAGGATGTATTAATTCGCGCTGTCTGGCCAGAGGACAAAGTGTTCGAGCGCGGCGTCCGCGACGACAGCCTGGCCCAACTCATTCGCCGCCTGCGCGAAAAGATCGAACCCGACCCGGCCTCGCCGCGCCACATCTTCACCGTGCCGGGGCGGGGGTATCGGTTTAAAGCCTAACGAAAAACCTGGTCTCTGAACACGGAGATGAAATGAAGACGTTGCGTTATTCAGTTTTCGCCTTGAGTCTGTTGCTCGTTACTCTTGCCTGCGGACGCTCGTCGGGCGAGTCACCGGATGCGGCCACGTTGGACGCCGCCATTCAGCAAACAGTCGCGGCCCAGATGACGGCCCAACCGTTTGTGACGGCGACCCCGTCAGCCATCCCGGTCGAAGCGCCGACCCAGCCGCCTATTGACGTCACACTCCCGCCGCCAGCCACCGATCTGCCCCCAACCGATCCTCCACCCGCAACATTACCCGGGCCGACAGCGGTTCCCACACTACTAGCCCGGCCCAACGGCGACCCGCTCACCGCGCGGCGGGTGACGGCCGCGCCGACGATTGAGGGCGATGTGAGCGAGTGGGGGGCCTTGCCGTATGCGATTGATCAAGTGACGTTCAAGCCGGAGAACTGGAAGGACGGGACGGATTGCAGTGGCCTGTTTATACTCGGCTGGGATGAGCAAAATTTTTATATCGCGGTGCAAGTGAAAGACGATGTAGTGACACAGTCACAAAGCGGCGAGTTGATCTTCAAGGGCGACAGCCTGGAAGTGATCATTGATGCCAACCTCGGCGCGGACTTTGTGGATAGCAAGTTGAGCGGCGATGATTATCAACTGGGACTTTCGCCCGGCGATTTGGTGAAAGGCACGCCGGGAGTGGAAGCCTATTTGTGGTTTCCGGGTTCAAAGAAGGGGACGCCGTCGGGGGTGATATTGGCGGCCAAACCTTCGCGTGATGGTTATATTGTGGAGGCCGCCATCCCGTGGTCGGTCTATGGCCTCACCCCCTCCCTCAACAATCGCTATGGCTTCGCCCTGTCCATCTCCGACAACGACAACACGAGCGCCGCCGAGCAACAGACGCTGGTTTCATCGGTGAAGACCCGGACGCTGACCAACCCGACGACGTGGGGGACGATGGTGCTGGGGGAGTGAGGCGTTCTCTATTTGCTGAACATCGCAAAGGTGGGTGGCGGCGGGGTGGGAATGCGGGCCTGCTCATCAGGAGTCCTGGCGCGGCGGCGGGCCAACTCCAGCTTCAAACTTTCCTCGCCTTTGGCCATGGCCCAATGATGGTTGGCAGAGAAAATCGGCTTCATGATGAAGGAGAAGTATTTGAGCAGGGGCTTCTCGGCCTCAACTTTCCAATCATAGGTGACGTTCGCCCATTCGCCGCCCTGCGTCAGCCTCCAAATGCCGCGCCCGACGAAATCGCCCCAGGCTTTCAGGGTGAAGCCATACGGGTAATTCACTTCGGTGACGCGGAATTGCCAGCGCAGGGTGTAGGGCAGCCAGCCTTTGGTGTACAGGCTGATGACTTTGCCCACGCCGCTCTTATCTCCTGATTCGAGTTGCTTCACATCCAAATACACCGACGGCCACCAGCGGACGAGATCAGGGGCGTCGTTCAGAATCTGGCAGACTTCTTCGATGGTGCTTTGTACCCGCCAGTGGGTGATGAAGTGGTAGTTGTTGGTGGTCATGGTTGTAAACACGTACACAGGTAAACAGGTACACAAGTAGATGCAAGCTTGTCTACTTGTATACCTGTCTACTCTTACGCATCTCAGCGATTGCCGTATTCCTTCGGCGGGGCCGATTGCAGGAAGAGCCAGAGGGCTTTGAGTTCGTCGTCGGTCATCCCGGCGTAGCGCTCCCAGGGCATTTCATCAACAATCTGGTGGCCGGTCTTGTCCACGCCGGTGCGAATGGCGCTGATGAAGTCGGCCTCAGTCCAGCCTTTGATTGCGCCGGCGGTGGTGATGTTGGCCGCCGGCGGAAAGTCGGGCGGCGCGCCGAGGATGGGGCCGCCACTGAGGCCCGGGCCATGACAGCCGGTGCAACCGGCGACGTTGCCCAGATATTCGCCATATTCCACCGTCACCCCGATGGGCGGCCCGGCAGGCGGATTGACGGCCTGCGGATCGATCCGCTCAGCGATCATGATCGGCAGTTGGCCGGTGGCAAGCAGGATGCGTCCCAGCGGTTTAAGTTCAGAGGGTGGAAAATTGCCGTCCACCGGCGGCAGACTGCGAACATAGGCGATGATGACGGCCAGGTCGGAGTCGCTCAAATGTTGGTAGTCGTCGGCGGGCATGATCCTCACCGACTTGCCATCCGGTAAAACGCCGTAACGCAAGACGCGGGCGATGTCGGCGTCACTTAGCTCATTACCAAAGCCGTTCTGGCCTTTGGTGAGGTTGGGGGCGATGATGCGCCCCAGCGCCGGATCGTCTATGAAGACTGTGCCGCCAAAGTTCTCACCATGACAATCCACACAGACGCTGATGACAGTTGCCAAATGCTTGCCGCGTTCGATGGCCGCCGCATCTGTCGGAATGGCGATATTGGGTGTCGGGGCGTTATAGGTGGCGTTCAGTTTCGACTCGCTGGCAAAGTAAATGCCAATGGCGGCGATGACGACCAGCCCGACAAGAACGCCCAGCACAATTCCAACCCACTTCAAAATTTTTTGCATCTTGTACTCCTTTCCTTTTAGCCTCTCAAAATTTTGTAACTGAAAGTTGCGATCAATCCCAGTGTATAGGCGATGCTGTAGTAGACGATCAACGGCTGGGATCGATTCCGCCACAATAGCCACAGGGCCACCGCCGTGAGCAGGGCGACGACAACCAAATCCAGGCCGATGACCTCAAAGGCCAGATTCGCAAATATGCCGGCGCCGATGAAGAGGGCGTTGATCGCCAGCAAGGCAATGTCCATTATAGACAGTTTGGCGCGGTGAGGGAACAACACTTGAAAGAACATCAGCGCCGCGTTGACCATGACGAAGCCGGTGAAGAACACCCAGTGCGAAAACTCGTCGTCGTTGAAGACCACAATGCGGCACAAATCGGACGTTGTGTCGTCGGCGCAGAAGCGGGCGTGCAGGTAGTTGGTAACTTCGTGATCGCCATAGCTCGCGCCGAGCAAATAGAGGCCGACGATGAAGATCAGGTTGAGGGTCAAGTGGCGGCGACTATTGAGCGTGGCCGCGTCTCCGTTCAATTCCAACTGCTTCTTCACCAGATAAAAGCTGACGAGGCTGATCAGAGGAATGATCAGCATGTTGTTGAAGTCCACCCAGCGCAGGAATTCGTTCGATGAGACGAAGCCGAGAGTCCAGGAGCCGAGGCGATTGATCGAGCCGAGAACGATGGCGAGGGTTTGCACCGCCAGCAGGGCATGAATGCGATTCAGATTGCTCTCGACTGTCAAAGCCGTCGTCATGGCATTGGCCCTCATCGCTGTCCCCGCCAGATGACGAAGGACGAGCCGAGGTAGAAGAGGCCGAGGACGATGTAAAGGTACACCGTCCAGGCCACCGGGCCGGCGGCCACTGCCATCAATGCCACCAGCTCGGCGGCGAGGGCATAGGCAACATAGAGGCCGATCATCGGTTGCGCGCCGCCCCAGCGGTTTTGCCGCAGGGCGAGCAAAGAGGCGATGCCGGTCCCGACTCCGATGGCGCCGTTCAGTTGGGCATGAAAGGCGGGGATGGGGGCGAGCGGCGGCGGCCACACAATCAGCGTGGCAAACGGCGGGTAGAAGATCAGCAACAGGCCGCCGGGGAGGGTGACGACGGCCCAGACGATGAGCAAAATTTTGGTGAGGGTTGAGAGTGGTTTATCCATTGTCATTATCCTTTGGATGTCGCCCAGCCCAGCCAGGCCAGAGCCAGGCCGAAGGGCGCGAAGTAGAGAATGTTGACGAGGAAAGAGTCGTGCAGGGGCAGGCCGGGGCCGAGGGCGAGCAACGGACTGCCGATGAGGAGCAAGGCCCCGGCCCAGCGTGGCAGGGCGTTCGACCGCATCGCGGCAATGCCCATCACGATTCCGCCTAACGCTATTCCGATGAGACCGACGCCGACGAGGGCTGAGTTGGAATTGAAAACGATACTGGCCTGATCAAATTCGTTGGCCGAAGTGAGGATGAGGACGCGCGAAGCGGGGTTCGATGCCAGAGCGGGCCAGACGAAGGCGTCGGTCGCTGTGACGGCAAAGAAGCTCAACACACCGGCAAAAATGAGGAGGAAACCAATCAAGCCCAGCCAACCCGTGCGTTCGGCGAGACGGGTGTATATGCCGATCAGTCCCAGAAGGGTGAGGGCCTGGCCGAGCAAGCCGACGAGGTGTTCGGCAGTGTAGCCGGAGGGGTTGGCGACGATGGACGGAACAAGAGGGTGGAAAATCCAGTACAGGCTGTAGAGCAGGCCGCCAACGATGGCGGCGAGGCTGCTCCACCGAATCAGAGTCGTAAATTTCATTGTGAAATTTCCTCCCGGTTGAGAAGTTCATCCAGAATCTGATCCCAATCGGGGCCGATAGTCTGGATGGTTTCGGAATACACGTGCGACCGGATGATCTGTGCGCCTTCAATTTCAAAGATCATCACGCCCAACGACTCGAACGGCAGGCCATCGGTGAACGTGCCTTTCCAGCGCCACTCCGTCCACACGGTATCCCCGACGACGGCGGAGCGGCACAAGTCGGCGTGGAAGTCCGGCACGGCGTTGAAGATCAGAGTCCAATGGAACCGGACGACGGTCTGGCCCCGGAGGCTTCGCTCCGGGTGGCCGGGGTGGACGCTTTCGTAGTCGGGATGGAAGCAGGCGACGACGCCCTCAAGGTCGTGGGCGTTTAGGGTGTGGTGCAGGCGGGCGATAACGGTGGAAGGGTGGAGGAGGGTGGGGGTGGGCATCGGCGGCTCCTGTTGTCGAAACCTGGTTTCTACAGTCAGAATACACCCGCCAACTGCTCATTTTCAAGTTCAAAAGGTGCTCAACTTTGCGCCAACAACGCCTCAATCTGCTCCGGCGTCGCCGGGATGACGCCTGCCCTCGCAAACCGGCGGAGCGTCTCGATCCAGTTCGGGTGTTTGGCCCGCAGTTCGGCCAATTGCTGAACAGCTTCGGGGTAGCGGCCCGCCGCCGCTAACGCCAGCCCACGCCGGAAGATGAACTCCGGTTCGTCGGGGAAGGCGGCGCAACAAGCCTCGAACTCAGCCAGCGCAAACGCCCCATCCCCAGCCATGCCGCGATCGGTGGCGACTTCGGCGCGGTGGTGATAACGGGTATAAGTGAGCAGTCGTCGCAATTCCTTCACCGGCTGCGGGTGATCGTCCACACGCAAATCGAAAACGCGATCTTCCCACGGCTTGGCGCTCGGCTGGGATGGGACGACGATGAGGGCCGCCGACTGTTTCCCACGCACGTCGCCGCCCTCACGTTCGGCGGCCTCGCACGCCGCCAGCAAACGCTCTGCCAGATCACCCGATGATGATGACTCAAAGGCCTCGACCATCGCCGAAGGGACGGACTCGCGCGCCATCATATTAGCTTGCGCCGAACAGTGGAGACCGACTCTGTGCCCTGCGGCATACACGCATCGTTCACCTGTGTGCACTGCGACCCGGCCCTGCGCGTCCATCATCGCCGCTTGCCGGATCGGCGTTTGCGGATCCTCGCTCATCAGTTTCGCCAATGCTTCGGGTGCGCTCGAACCAGCACGCATCAAGTCGAGTCCGCGCGGGCCATAAGCCGCCTCGGTGAACGATTGGGTGGCGACAACGCCGACTCCGGCCTCGGCCCAGGGCACGTAGCGGGCGACGGCGAAGTAACGAGTCTCAACGGCGACGCCAAATTCGCCGGTGTCGGGATCGCGGGCGATGATCGAATATGTCATTTCAGACTCCTTTGGCTGCTCAGAAACTTCACCCCGTCAACCCTGAGCGTTTTTTGCGAAGAGCCTGCCCTGAGCTTGCCGAAGGGGTCTCGTACTCGTCTATGAATTACTCAGGGTGTGACCGTCCCTTCGGGCGACGATCTCATTTGTTGAACGACGGTGATCGCCAAACAGGCCGGGCAGGCGGCCTCAGTCCACGAATGGATGCGGTCGAGGACGTTTTCCTCCGGCGTGGCCTCAGCTTTTCGTTTACGCCCGCGCAGGAACAACCAGATGATCAGCCCCAACACGGCCAACCCGGCGACGATGGGGCCGAGGGGCAAATGCAGGTTTTCGAGCAGGGCCGTCGCCGAGGGGCCGACGATGAAACCGAGGGCGATGTGCCAGCCGTAAAACACCGTACTGCCGCTCATCATCGCCGGGGCAAAGTTGGGATAGGTCAGCCCGGCCAGACCCGAGGCCGGGATGATGCCTGCTCGCGCGCCCGGCACGTTCAAGCCCAGGAAGATCGCCGTCGCCCCGCGCCGCTGGAGCATCGCCATCGCCCGGTCGAGCCGTTCACGCGTCAGCCCGATGAAGCCGCCCACCCGATAGATGAAGGCCCGGCCTGCGCCGCGGGCGATGAAGAATTGAGTCGAGCCGCCGATGAGCATCGCCGCCTCAATGGCCAGCGCCAACTCGAACAATGAATACCCGCCAGTGGCGGCCTGCACTCCGGCGGTGATCATGATCAGGTCGGATGGCACGGGGATTGGCAGGCCGGTCTCTTTCAGCAACATGATCACGAAGATCGCCAGCAAGCCGTAAGTGGCGAGGAAATTGCCGAGGGTAGTGGAGAGAGTGTTCAAGAAGTCCATGGTTGTTTTACCTCATTTAAAACACCCTTATGCCCTCAGCGCAAAGTACGCCACCAACTGCCATGTCCCCCACCACCACTTCACGTGCGCTTTGCCGAGATACAGGCCGTCTTCAATCTGCACCAGTTCATCCAGCACGCGGCGGATAGTCGGGGCGAGGTTGTCGGGTGTGTCGTAGTCAATCTTCAACACTTGCCGATCAGGGTCGGCCAGGCCGGGGGCGACATAGGTGCGAAAGGTGAAGGCGCGATAGGTCTGTGGGCCATCATCCACAATGCCCCGATAGAGTGGATTGAAGAGTCGAGCGAGCAACAACGAGTCGCGGGCGAAGACGTTGTCGCCGCTGTTCGTCTGCGGGTTGAAGGTCTTGCCCTTCCACGGCAGCCAGGCCGCAATGATGGCGTTCATGAGTTGAGTGAGGCCGGGGGCGATGTCAAGCATGACGAATTCGCCCGCATAACGACCGTCGAGGGGACGGGTTGGCGGCGTTCCCGTGCGAAAGAGGGTGTTGAGGGCAACCCAGGCCGAGGCCCGGTCGCGTTTTGCAAGCAGTTGATCGAATGTTTGTGTTGTCATGTTGATGTTCTTTTTGAGTCCACGAATGAACACGAATAGCCGTGTTCATTTGTGTGTATTCGTGGATTCTGTAATCCCTTCTACGAGCGCCTTCAACTTCGCCAGCGCCTGCTCGGAGTCGCTATCCATCTGCCGCTCAATGGCGGCTCGATCCAATTGCGGCGGCAAGTTGCTCAAATCGAACTGCAAGGTGCGGGTGAAACGGACTTGTTCACCCTGTGACTCAAAGTCATAAGCAATTTCAAGATCGCCAAACGCCGTGGCCGGAAGCTGAAGCACCACGCGGTGAGGCCGCCTGTGCGTTATCACCGTCCACTCACCTTCACCCACTCGCCCGCCGATGCGGGCGCGCTCAATGATTTTGTCGCCCAGCTTCATGGGTTGAGCGATTGCGCCGCTCACTCCTTCGGTCGCGGGATGCCATTGCGGCCAATACTTGGCAGTGGTCACAAGATCGTAGACGTGTTCGACAGGGCCGGTGATGAGGATATCTTTTACGATTTGAGTCATGGCTCTTGCCTTTCACTTCCCGGCCAAGCGTTGGGTGATGGTTCGACTGGCGATTGATGAGGCAACGTACGCCGCATCATCGCCCACACCGAGCAGAAGGCCCGGCCTGCCCGCCGCCGATGATGAGGGTGTCGGTGTGCATGGTCACTCGTTTCTCCACAGGTATCGGCTCACGCGCCGTCCCGTGTCCTGAAAGCCAAGTTTCAGATATGCCGAATGGCCCATCTCGCTGGCAAAGAGTACGGCGTAGCGATAGCCCAACTCGCGCGCAATCCGTAGGCGCTCCAACTGCATGGCACTGCCGATGCCTTTGCCCCGGAAGGCGGGCAGGGTACCAAGGCCGATGAGGCCGGCCACACCCGCGCCGCAGAAGAGGAAACCGCAACAGGCTGGTTCGCCCTCCAGGGTGCCAAGTAACATCTGCCAGGGTGCCTTGCCAAAACCAACCGTGCGCATGGCATCCACCCAGGCCTGCCCGGCGAACTCCGGGATGTCGAAGGACTCGATGAAGACGCGCCTCCATTGCATGAGTTGTTCTTCGTTTGCCACCGGGCCGAGGCGTAGTTCCGAGGGGCGCGGGTTGTTCCAGTTCAAGGCGTCAATGTCGGCGACCATTGCCGGGGCATCTTTCTCAAAGACGCCAAAGCCCTGTGCTTGCAAGCGCTCGCCGAGATCGGCGGGTTGAGTGTCATCGCCCGTCCACCAAAAGAAGAACGGCGCATTGCGGGCCTTGTACCAGGTGATGGCCTCTTCAATGGCGGCGTCGGCTTCGTCCGTCGCCAGCCGCGCATTCCACACGCCTTTGAAGATGGGGCTCATCGGCGCGCAGTGGAAGCGGCTGAGTTTGGCGGTCTCTTCTATTTCGCCGCCCAATGTCTGCGCTGAGGCGCGGAACATGGCGAAGAGATTACCCTCCACAGCAGCGGCGAGTTGCTCAGGGGTGGCAATGGTGAGAGGGGCGATGTCGGTCATATTGAACTCCTTGACGCCGGGTTGTGGGCGTTCCAAACGTCTTCAATGTACTGACGGCAGGTTTCTTTTTTCATAGTCAACCTCCCCAGGTTTGTTCTTCTCAATTTTGGGGCCAAGTTCTTCAATGCTATAGCCAGTGGGATAGGTGGGGCGGCGCGGGCCGGTGCGCCAAAGCGGTTGATGTCGTTCGGGCAAGAGTCGCACGATTCGTCCACGCAGTTTCAGTACCCCTTCCACAAAGCGCCGCATAGCCTGTGATGGTTTGGGATAACCGAACGCTTCCAACAGCCTATCGTCGAGCAAGGCATAGATGAAAGGCTCGCCGAGCTTCCATAGGGGCCGGGGCAGGAGCCAGCCCAGGAACAGATTGCGGGTGGCATTGGCAACGTGGCGATTGGCCTCGGAGAAACGAAAGTGCGCTCGCTCGTATTCGACATTGTAGCACTCGAACTCGGCGTAATCGGCGGGAATGTTTTGGATGCCCATGCGCCGCCCGATCTCGCGCCAGCAATAGAACAACAACTTGTTGCATCATACCGAGCATGTCGTAGTTGTGCCAGCCAGCCACAATTTTGCCATCAGCAACCTGCATGATAGTCATGCCCGTCATTACGGCATGTTTGCCTGTGGGCGGGATGCCGCGCAGTGGGCCGATCTGGGTGCCGCTGAGAGTCCAGCGATAGGCCACGCGGTTGCCCTCGGCCACGATATCGTCGAGGGTGAGCTCGCAATCGGGCATGGCGGCCAGTTGGGCGCGATGGCGGGCCTTCACCTCTTCGGGTGTGACGGTCATCGCTTTGCCGGAGTCGTTCAACTCAACTTGTGCGGCAAAAATTTCGTCAGCCATGTCTACATTGCCGGGGTAGAACTCGTTGAACAGACGCTGGACGAGGGTTTTATTGTGTTCAGTGGACATGAGATTGACTCCTAAATTATTGTAGGCGTGAACATGATGCGGTCTCTCGCAAGTTCACGCCGATGATGGGACGGGCGAGGTATTAACCGCCTCCCGTAATGCAGTATAGCTCTTACCCAGCGCTTCTTCTTCCTGAATCAGCAGAGGGCTGTGTTCAGGTTTCCCGGCGTTCACCCAGCGGTCTGAGTACAACATGCCGAGCGCGCGAAGCGCCGCCGCCGGGCGCACGCGCTCCGGCTCGACTTTGTATACGGCGGCGTACCAATCCGTGAGCGCGTCCACGAGCGGCCCGTTGTCTTCGCGGGCGAACAATTGCCGATGGGCGATCCGCCAGCGCATGTCGAGGCGGGCGGCCTCCTCAATGTCAATGTCCGCGCCGTGAACGCCATTCAAAAATTGATAAAAGCGCCGCATGTAGCTTTCGGCCAGCGGGAGGTCGTTGTCGGGGAAGGGGGCAAAGGCGATCTCGGCGCGGGCTACGAGATAGGCGCCATAGATCGCTTGCGGCCACGACAAGCTGAAGGCCTCTTTGACCATGCCGACCGACACGCGCAACAACTTCAGCCAGCGTTTTTGGTAGTAGGCGACGTAGTTTTCTTTTTCGTAGTGCGCGATTTTGTGCGGATCAAAGTTCCGCATGGGTTCTGGTCGTATATCGTCTCTCATTGTTTACCGAATAGTGGTTGCAGCCGGCAATCGTTGCAGAGCGGATCGGGCGAGGGCGGCAACCTGCGCCTCGGGGCATTGCAGTTGCGTCGCAATCTCGTGCAGTTGAATCCGGCGAAGGACAGAAGGATGACGTGTCGTTGCTCATCGGAGAGTTGATCGAAGGCTTGCCACATTGGAAGGCGCTGGTCGGATCGCCATCGCAGGCGCACCACACCATGGTTGCGGACAGCCTCGGCTAACGCAACAGAGACGGCGAGACCTTGAGGGCGGTCGGCGCGAGTCCAGAGTTCCATGAAGACCTCGCGCACAATTTCTTCCGCCGCCGAGGGCTGGCCGACGAGGCGCAGGGCGAGCTTGAGCATGTGCCCGGCGTAGCGATCATAGACGGACTCCCAGGCCGCGATCTCCCGGCGACGGATGCGGGTGATCAACTCAGTATCAGAGGTCGCCGACTCAGCGAAATTAACTTTCACAGGTTTATGAGCTTCGAACAGCCACCTCAACCGCAATGCGTAGGGTTGCGTCACAATTATTCCGGCCAGACGAAGGCGATGATCATGCTGATGATGTAAAGCGTTATGTTGCGAATGTAGGCCAGAAAAAAATGGCCCCTTCTCTTTGGTGCAGCCTCAAGATTGGTGGAAAGTTGATCAGTTGTAGCTTGGCGCATAATGGCTCTCTCCAAATTCGGCGGCCAGCCAGCGGATGACGCGGGTTTGACCGCGACTGCGGGCGGTGGCATTGGAAATGAGGATGGGTTGGCCGTCGTCGTCGGGTTCCCCGGCGTCGCAGTGGATCATGGGGCGGTTATGGCACAGATGATCGGCGGCGCTGATTTTGAAACAGGACAGGCAGAAGTAGAAGGTGCGATTGCTGATCATGTTATTCCCCCATCAAAGTTCTGGCAGAAGGCCGACGCCGCGCAACAGTCCGGCCACGTCCCAAATGCGGACACTGCGCTGGATTTTGCTGTCGGTGATGGTGAGCAGGGTGGTTCCCCGAACAGTGACGGTTCGACCGGTGGGCGGTATTTTCATCAGGGTGCCTTTATGCGTTCCCTGCCAGGTCCAGGCCATGGCCAATCGCCCGTCTTCCCCGACGATCAAATCATCCAGCGTAATGTGCAGGTTGGGGAGGGCGCGCAGATAATAGGCAGCGACCCGGCGAAAGTCATCAGTGCCGTGTTGGAGGTTGGGCCGGGCCACATCCACGTCTTCGTAGTCTGGGGCGTAAAAGGCGGCGATGCGGTCAATATCGTGGGAATTCCAGGCTTCAATGAGGGCATGGACGAATTGGGTCGAGGTTTGAGTTGAGGCGAACAGGGTGGGGGTTGGGGGGGTCATGTCGGTATCCAAAAAGAGACTGTCTGGCTTGACAGTCTCTTTTTACAACTACTGACTATTCAATTGACAGTTCAAAAAGTGCTCATTTTTGGGGCAGGTGAGGCGTAGAGACGTTCCGTTGGAACGTCTTACTTGGGAGACGACCACCGGCAGACGGCCCACCGGGCCGTCTCTACAGGGAAATGGAGGTTTCGACTTTGGCGGCTTCGGCGATGGCACCGTCGAGGCGGGCGTTGAGCATTCCGGCCAGTTGCACCTGCGCCATCCGGGCCCCGGCCAGTTTCGCGCCAGAAAAGTCCGCCCCGGCCACAGTGGCCCGGGTCAGGTTGGCGGCCTCCAGGTTGGCGCCGGAAAAGTCCGCTCCGGTCAGGTTGGCGCCGGTCAGGTTCGTGCCAGAGAGGTCGGCTCCGCGCAGGTCGGCGCTGGTGAGGTTGGCGAAGCGGATATTGGCTTCGGCCAGGGTGGCCCGGGCCAGGCGGGCGCGGGTGAAGTCGGCCATCATCATATCGCTTTGCGAAAGGTTGGTGTCGCGCAAATCGCATTCGGGCAGGCGAGCCATATTGAGGTTGGCATGGAAGAGGTTGGCCTGCGAGAGGTTGGCCTGTGAGAGATCAGCTTCGATGAGGATGGCTTCGGTGAGCGTAGCGCGGAACAGGGAGGCTTGCCGCAGGCTGGCTTTGGTGAGGTTGGCCCCACTCAGGTCGGCCAGTGGGAGATGGGCGTAGGCAAAATTGACGGCGATTAAATCGGCGATGATGAGAATGGCTTCGCACAGGTCGGCTTCCGACAGGTTGGCGTTGCTGAGGTCGGCGGCGGTTAGGCTGGCCCGCTGGAGGTCGGCCTGCCGCAGATCGGCGTGGGCGAGGGTGGCGGTGTTGAGGAGTGTTTCGCGAATGTCGGCTTGATGGAAATTGGCGCTGGTCAGGTCAACACCGGTGAAGTCGGAACCGGTGAGGTGGGCGCGCGACAAATTGAGGCCGCTGAGGTCGGCGAGTTGAAAGTTGCGTTCGCCTTTGGCATAGCGCGTAAGAAGTTCCGTTGCCGAGAGTTCACTCATAAGCGCCTCATGAACTTGAGAAGATTACGGTCACTGGGAGCAATTTTAGTCCAGTTCTGGCTTTTGCGAAAATAATCGAACCGTCAAACCATTGAACTAATCAAGTTAGTTGCGAATCCATTTTTCTTATGATATAGTCACCGCCGTTGTTACAGGCTGTTTTGAAATTCGGAATCCGTAGCGCGAATTGAAAATTTACGCTGCCAAAAAGGACACCTTATGCCGCCTGCCGCACCCAGCAGTCCAAAATCCCGTTCCGATCAAATTGTCTCCCGTTTGCGCGAAATGCAAATCAGCACCCCGGACATTGAGGCCTCCGCCGTCGTCAGCGTGGATGGCCTGACCATTGCCTCGGCCCTGCCGCCGGGCATCGAAGAGGATCGCGTGTCGGCCATGTCTGCCGCCATGCTCTCCCTCGGCGAACGTATTTCCACCGAACTGGGCCGCAAGACTCTGGAGCAGGTTTACATTCACGGCGACAAGGGCCACGTCTTCGTCGTCGCCGTCGGCGAGGAAGCTGTGCTGACCGTACTATGCCGTGAGCAGGCAAAATTGGGTATGGTGTTGCTCGACATGCGTCGAGCGGCGGAAGACCTCTCAAAGCTTGTATGAGCGCAGGGGTTTGAAAACCGGGATTTCTTTCGATGGGGAGGGACGCTGACAAAGCACCCTCCCCATCGCTCTTTTTTGGAGACATGATGCGACATTGGATTCTGTTATTTGCAACGTTAATGGTCACTGCCTGTGGCTTGAATTCTGACTCGACTCCGTTTCTTGTGACCTTGACTCCCTCGGCCACAAGCGCCGGGGTCGCCGCCACCACAGAGACGACGACGACCCCTGAGTTGATCCCTGCTACCCCCTTCACCACCATCTCGCCGACGACAGCGCCGGCCCCGGTTGCTACCCAACCCCCGGCCCCGCCCACCGAAGTGCCGCCCACCCCCGAACCGACCAAAGACCCATGGCCGCCGCCGCGCGAGTCGCCCGGCGCGAGCAAGATGGGCATTCACGTCCTGTTCAACGACAATCCCAACGTCATGGAGTTCACTCGCCGGGTCAAACCGCGCGTGATCAAAGCCGTGGACAATCATGGCTTCCTCGCTGATGTCAAACAAGTCTCGCCGCAGACAGTGACGATTGGCCGTTACAGCAACGTGCCGAACCGCGACGTACTAGATGGCAAAGACCGCTCGCAATACCCCAGCCCGGCAGACTTCGCCCGCGATTTTATCAACCACTTCCTCTCCGAATATCGCGCCAACCCGGCGGTGGATTATTGGGAAGGGTGGAATGAGTTCCCGCCCAATACGCCGGACCAGTGGCAGTGGTACGCCGCCTTTGAAGCGGAGCGCGCCTGTCAGATGCAGGCTCTGGGACTCAAGGCCGCCGTCGGCGGGTTCAGCGCCGGCAAACCGGAATACCCCGACATCGCCTATTTTCTGCCCGCCGTCGAAGCCGCGCAACGGTGTGGCGGCATTTTGACTCTGCACGAGTATTCGTCGCCGACGATGGACTATGGTTTCAACGGCGGCATCCCCAATGCGGTGCACGTGGATAACGCCGGGGCGCTTACCCTGCGCTATCGCTATTGGTACGAAGGCTATCTCAAACCGGGCGGCCTGGTCGTGCCATTGGTGATCTCGGAGGCAGGCGTTGACGCAGGGGCGGGTGCGGGGTGTCCGCAGAACACGGGTGGCAACGGCTGGTTTGCCTGCACCAAAGACTGGGCGGCGATGGATCGCTTCAAAGACAAACCGGCCTGGCAGGCTTACATGGAGCAGTTGGTGTGGTACGACTCGGAACTGCGCAAAGACGATTACGTGATCGGGTTCACCCTGTTCACCGCCGGAACGTCGGTCAATCCCAACTGGCGCACGTTCGACATCAACGAGATGTTGATCCCGATGGCGGCGTATATGGCAAGTCAGTAAGGGCGCGGTTACCGCCCCCTTACGAATTGAGGAGGAGTGATAATGACCAAATATATTTTCGTCACTGGCGGTGTGGTCAGTTCGGTAGGCAAAGGGGTGGCCGCCGCCGCCATTGGCCGTATGCTTAAAGAACGTGGCCTCAGTGTTTCGATTCAAAAGCTTGATCCCTACATCAACGTTGATCCGGGCACGATGTCGCCCTATCAACACGGCGAAGTCTTCGTCACCGAAGACGGAGCCGAGACCGATCTCGACCTCGGCCACTACGAGCGCTTTATTGACATCAATCTGCGCAAGGTGTGCAACGTCACCACCGGCCAGGTGTACGCCGAAGTGATCGCCGCCGAACGGCGGGGCGACTACCTCGGCGGCACCATTCAGGTCATCCCTCATATCACTAATGAGATCAAACGCCGCATTGGGCTGGTGTCCAAGGCGACGGGCGCAGAGATCGTCATTGTTGAAGTCGGTGGCACGGTCGGCGATATTGAGAGCCAGCCCTTCCTTGAAGCCATCCGCCAACTGCGCTCGGATGCGGGCCGCGAGAATACGATCTACGTTCACGTCACACTCCTGCCCCACATTGGCGCGACGAACGAACTGAAGACCAAGCCCACTCAGCACTCGGTGCGCGAACTGCGCTCCATCGGCATCAGCCCCGACATCATTATCGCTCGCTCGGACTATCCGGTGGCGAACGACATGCGGGCCAAAATTGCGCTGTTCTGCGACGTGCCTGAGCGAGCGGTGATTCCGTTGGTCACGTCGTCAGTGCCATACGAAGTGCCGCTCACACTCGAGTCGCACAACCTCGGCGACTTCATTTTGAATCGCCTCAACATTCAAGGGCCGCACGCCCCGGACTGGGCGGCGTGGCGGCAGATGATCGAGGAAGTCCGCCGCCCCAAGAAGCCGGTGCGGGTCGCCATCGTCGGCAAATATGTGGAGTTGCAGGACGCCTATATGAGCGTGCGCGAGGCCCTTAATCACGCCGGCATGGCCAGCAACCGTGAAGTGCAGATCGAATGGATCCACTCCTCGGATCTGGAGAAGGACAAGGCCTGGGATGCGCTGTACAGCGTGGATGGCGTGGTGGTACCGGGCGGTTTCGGCGAGCGCGGCATCGAGGGCAAAATCCTGGCCGCCAATTGGGCGCGCGAAAAGAAGGTGCCCTATCTGGGCTTGTGTCTGGGAATGCAGGTGATGTGCATTGAGTTTGCGCGTTACGTGTTGGGCAGTGAAGACGCCAACTCAACCGAGTTTGATTCCAGCACGCCGCAAGCCATCATTGATCTGATGGCCGATCAGCGCGACATCACCGACATGGGCGGCACGATGCGATTGGGGGTGTATCCGTGCAAGTTGGTTCCCGGCACGAAGGCGGCCGAAGCCTACGGGAGTATTGAGCAGATCAACTATGAGCGCCACCGCCACCGTTTTGAATTCAACAATGCCTATCGGGAACCGTTGGGGTCGAAGGGGTTAGTGTTCTCCGGTCTCTCACCTGATGGGCGATTGGTGGAGATCAGCGAGATCGCCGACCACCCCTTCATGGTTGGCAGTCAATTCCACCCCGAGTTCACCTCGCGGCCTAACCGCCCGAACCCGCTGTTCAGGGCCTTCGTCGCCGCCACCGCCGAGTTTGCGAATGCGCGCGAGTCGGCCATCAGGAAAACCCGTCGGGCTGAAGCGCTCGGTAGTGGTTGACCATTTTCATTGGACCCGAATTATTTTTGGACAATTTAAGGCCTGCTGATGGATATTCCAACCTTCGCTGACATTCTTGCCGCCCATCATCGCATTCAACATTACCTGCCGCGCACGCCGTTGCATAGCTATCCCGCCGTCAACGCCCTCATCGGGGCCGAGGTCTACATCAAGCACGAAAACTATCAGCCAGTGGGTGCGTTCAAGGTGCGCGGCGGAATTAATTTGATTTCGCAACTCAGCCCGGAAGAAAAGGCGCGGGGCGTCATCGCTTCTTCCACCGGCAACCACGGCCAATCCGTGGCCTATGCCTCACGCCTGTTTGGGGTGACGGCGCATGTGGTCGTGCCAGAATCGGCCAACCCTGGCAAGGTGGCGGCGATGAAAGGCATGGGCGCGGACGTCATCTTTCACGGCGCGAAGTTCGACGATGCCCGTGAGTACTGCGAGATGTTGGCGCAGAAACACGGCTATCGTTATATTCATTCGGGCAACGAACCGATGTTGATTGCGGGCGTGGCTACCGAGGCGCTGGAGATGCTTCAGGATCAGCCCCGGCTCGACACCCTCATCGTCCCCATTGGCGGCGGGAGTGGGGCCGCCGGTTCGTGCCTGGCCGCCCATGCCATCAACCCGAACATTCGCGTCATCGGCGTGCAATCGGAGCTGTCGCCCGCCGCCTACAACTCGTGGCGCGAGCGCCGCGTGGCGACTGGCGAGAACAAAACCTTCGCCGAAGGACTAGCAACCGCTGTTGGCTTTGACCTGCCTCAGCGAATCCTGTGGCAAGAACTCGATGACTTTATGCTGTTGCGGGATGAAGAAATTCGGCAGGGGATGACTTGGATGATTGAACACGCTCACACGCTGGCCGAGGGCGCTGGTGCCGCGCCGCTGGCCGCCGCCTACCGCCTGCGTGAAGAACTGGCCTTGAAAAGAGTCGGGCTGGTGTGTTCGGGCGGGAATACGTCGCTGGAGCATTTGAGGATGGCGTTAGCGATGTGATCGAAGAAAAGCAGAGGTGTTTGAAAAACAATTCAGCCCCGAAGAGTCATCGAAACTGTTCGGGGCTGAGTTTTAGTTTAGCCGCTCAATACCTTTCAGTTAGTCTGGTAGCCGGTATTCAGCCTAAAACCGGCTCCACAGGTATTGATTGGTTACTTCGTGATGGAACTGCACCTCGGAACGTTTGATCAGCGTCCCCAGTTTTTTCGGGCAACGCTCGGCGGAGGCCAGTTTGAGTTCGGCGTATTTCTCGTGTGCGCCCGCGCCCAGCGCCTGGGTCGCAACCTTGCTCGAGCGGAACGAGGCGATGGCGTCGTAGATGTTGTCCGGTAATATGCCGGGAGCCTCGCCCGCGACCGGCGCGGCCAGCGGCCCTTCCAGCCCGGTCTTGAGCAAGGTGTAGATCGCCAGATAGGGGTTGGCATCCGGGGCAATGGAGCGCACCTCGATGCGGGTGGAGCGCTCGTTGCCCAACGGGATGCGGATCATCGAGCCGCGATCAATCGGCGAGGCTTTGATCTGGTTGGGGGCCTCGAAGTGCGGATCGAGCCGGCGATAGGCGTTGACGCTGGGATTGAGGATCAGACACAGGTCGAGGGCGCTGGTGAGGACGCGGTTGACGACCTCCCAGCCGAACGCCGAGAGCCCATCGCGGCCTTTGGCGTCATAGAATAAATTGGTGTTCCCGCGCGACATCGAGATGTTGGTGTGCATGCCATTGCCGTTGACGCCAGTGACGGGCTTGGGCAGGAAGCTGGCCGTCATCTCCAGCTTGTGGGCGGCCTGGCGGCAGATCAATTTGTAGAGCAGGACTTGATCGGCGGCGATGCCGGCTTCGGTATAGGAGTAGTTCATCTCGAACTGGGACGGCGCTACTTCGGGATGATCTTTTTCGTTGGCGAAGCCCATCGCCCGTTGGGCCTCGGCGGCGCTGTCAATGAAGTTGCGCAGAGGATCGCCGGGCAGGGAATGATAGTAGCCACTGGTGCTGATGAACTCGAACGCGCCCGTCTCCAGATAACGCTGTTCGGCGTGGCGGCCTTTGAAGAGAAAGCCCTCGATCTCGTTGGAGGCGTTGCAGACCGTGCCATCTTTTTGGAAGAGGGCGGCCGTGTAGGCTTTGAGCAGAGCGCGGCTATCGGCGGCGTAGGGCGCGCCGTCGCGCTCCAACACATCGCCAAACACCAGCACCTTGCCCGGGCCAAACAGATCGGCGGGCAACCAGTAGAAGGCCGACCAGTCAATGGCCAGCCGCAAATCGGACTCGGCCTGCTGGGAAAAGCCGCGGATGGACGAGCCATCGAAGGTGAGATTGTCGGCGGACTTGAGCAGGAACTTTTTGTCGTAGTCGAGCATGTGCAGGCGGCCCTCCAGATCGGAGAAGCAGACGGTGACGGCTTTGATCCGTTTCTCGTCGGCCAGCGCCCGCATGCGGGACTCGCGCACTTCGCCTTCCGGTTTGCGAGCCAGCCGCTCGGCCTTGATCTGCAAATTCAATTCTTCGAGTTGGTCGTAGGGAATCTCAAGAAAGTCGCGCAGGGGTGTAGTCATAGTGATTGTATTGAGCCTCCGTTGGGGTGAATGGAGGCTGATTATAACTGTGGTTGGGGATCGGGTGGTGAGTAATCGCCTGAACCTGCTGTTCAAAGCCTTTGTCGTTGTGGAGTTCACAGATGCGAGCGAGATAGCAAAGAGGAGGGGATGAGAGTCGAGACGGGCGTGATAAGTAAAAAAATGAATTTAGAGATGCTCTATAATGGATGTGTTATTCGTTTGCTTTCAATCACAGTTTCTATATACAATACCTTCGCCAAAAAAATGAGGCAACAAAGTAGGGCTTTTCGGGTAAAGTAGGGTTCGCTAAAACACCTTTTACCTGGAGAAAAGCCCATAGCCGAAATTGTAGCACTTTTACAAACCT
>Ga0247727_10004807_pt1 | contig 28191 bp, 28 predicted proteins | sample WisWelCaveWW1625_FD_202498 | JGI IMG/M metagenome (GOLD analysis project Ga0247727, IMG submission 202498) | Biofilm microbial communities from Wishing Well Cave, Virginia, United States - WW16-25 | ecosystem: Environmental > Aquatic > Deep subsurface > Groundwater > Cave microbial mat | place...
TACGTCGGCACCGCCGGCTGCTTCGTCGGCGTGACGCGGGAGCTGCGGCGCACGCTATCTGACCTCTACCGCGTCGCGATCGAGCCTGCCGAGTCGCCGGTGCTCTCGGGAGGTCCCGCCGGGACGCACCGCATCGAGGGCGGAGGCACAGGCTTCTGGCCACCGCTCCTCGAGCGCGACGATTTCGACGAGGCGATGACGGTGTCGACAGAGGACGCCTTCGCGATGGCGCGGCGCGCAGCGCAGGAGGAAGGTCTCTGGTCCGGTCCGTCGACCGGCGCGAACCTTGGTATCGCTCTCGAGCTCGCTCGGCGCCTGGGGCCCGGGAAACGCGTCGTGACGCCGCTTGTCGACTCCGGGCTCAAGTACCTCGCCGGCGCCGTCTACGCCTGACCATGCGCTACCGCTGGGCCGTTCTCGCTGCGGGCACGGCGGCGCAGGCGAGCGCGGCTGCGACCTTCGCAATCGGGCTTCCGGTACTCGTTCCCGAGCTCCGCGACGAGTACTCGCTCTCGGTGAGCGAGATCGGCGTCCTGCTGGCAGCGGCGTGGGTCGGCGCGCTCGCGACCTTGCTCCCCTGGGGGCTCGCAGCCGATCGGTTCGGCGAGCGCGTCGTGCTCGCTCTCGGCCTTGGGATGTGCGCGATCTGTCTCGTTGGTGCGGCGTATGCGCCGAGCTTCGAGCTGCTGCTCGGCCTGCTCGCACTCGCGGGAGCGGCCGGCGCGAGCGTTCAGTCTGCAAGCGGACGGGCGGTGATGCACTGGTTCGGAGCTGAGGAACGCGGTCTCGCGCTCGGCATCCGCCAGACGTCGATTCCGCTCGGCGGTCTCGTTGCGGCGCTCACCGTTCCTGCGCTGGTGAAGGTCGGAGGCGCGGAAGCTGCGTTTCAGTTCCTCGCCGGGCTCTGCATGGCGGGCGCGGTGGTGGGCGGCATCGTCATCCGCGGGCGGGACGGGAGCGACGGCATCGACTCGGAATCAGTCGGCAGAACGTTGCGCGACGGACGCCTGTGGCGGCTCTGCTTCGGCAGCAGCATCTACGTGTACGCACAGGTGGCGGTGATCGGGTTCGGCGTTCTCTTCCTGCACGACGAGCACGGCCTCTCGGAGCAGTCCGCGGCGCTCGTTCTCGCAGCTACGCAGGTGCTCGCCGTCTGCCTCCGCATCGGCGCCGGACGCTGGTCCGACCTTGTCGGTTCACGTATCGGCCCGCTGCGGCGCGTCGGGCTCGCCGTCGCGGCGAGCCTCGTTCTGACAGCGACGCTGGCTGGAGGCCCGCTCTGGCTCTTGGTGCCCGTGCTCGCGCTCGCCGGCGGGCTGTCGATGGCGTGGAACGGACTCGCGTTCGCCGCGGCCGCCGAGCTCGCAGGGCCGAGGCGGAGCGGCGCCGCGATCGGCTTCCAGCAGACGGTCCTCTCGGGCATCGGAGTTGTGGCTCCGCTCGTGTTCGCTGCCACGGTGTCCGGAGCGTCGTGGACCATCGCCTTCGCGCTTGCCGCGATCTTTCCGCTCGTCGGCTGGAGCGCGCTGCGTCCGCTGCGCGGCTATTGAGGGCCGGGCATGCCCGGCCCCTACTACGCTCCGGCATACGCCGCAATAGGGAGACGACATGAGGATCAGGCGAATCGTCTCGGACATCAAGAGCGAGCAGCTCGAGGAGAGCGGCCGGTTCTACACGCAGGTGATCGGCCTCGAGCAGGTGATGGACCTCGGCTGGATCGTCTGCTTCGCGTCACCGAGCAATCCCACCGCGCAGCTGCAGGTGATCAGCAAGGACGAGTCGGCCTCTGTCCGCCCCGACGTGTCGATCGAGGTGGAAGACGTCGAGGCCGTGCACGCAAGCGCGGTGGGGTTCGGAGCGGAGATAGTGCACCCGCTCAGCGACGAGCCCTGGGGAGTCCGGCGCTTCTTCGTGCGGGATCCGAACGGAGCGGTCATCAACGTCATGCAGCACCTGGAGTGACCACGGCGTGAGGGTCTTCGACCGACTCGAGCAGCTCTACGCGATCGGGGGCGGGCCGGGCGCGAACCGGCCTCATCCCAGCGAGGCGGAGGACGAAGCGCATGCCGTCGTCGCCGGTTGGATGAGAGAGGCGGGCCTCGAGGTCGAGGTCGACGCTGATCGCAACCTCTTCGGCGCCGCACGCGAACGCCGCAGCGTCTGGGTCGGCTCGCACCTCGACACGGTGCCTCAAGGGGGCCGCTTCGACGGGGCACTCGGGGTCGTTGCGGGGATCGAGGCCGTGGAGCGCGTTGGCCGCGGCTCCGTTGTCGCCTTCCGCGGCGAGGAGATCGGATGGGTGGGGAGCCGCGCGCTCGTGGCGCGCGGCGGCGGACTGCCGCGCGCCTTCCTGGAGCTCCACATCGAGCAGGGCCCTCTGCTGGAGCAGGCGGGCTTGCCGCTCGGGGTCGTCACCTCGATCGTCGGCTACGCGCGCGGCGAGCTCGTCTTCGAGGGACGAGCCGACCACGCGGGCACGACACCGATGGACGCACGAGAAGACGCGCTCGTGAAGAGCGCCGAGGGAATCCTTCGCGTCCGCGATGCGGCGCGATCGATCGAGGGGGCGGTCGCGACGGTCGGCAAGCTCGCGATCGAGCCCGACGCAGAAAACGTCATCCCCGGCCGGGTCAGGCTCTTGGTGGACGCGCGGGCGCCCGACGGCGACCGGCTCGACGCGCTCGTCGCCGCGATCGGTCTCGAGCCGAGCTACCGCACGGGGCCGATACCGATGGCCGAAGAGCTGCGGCTCGTGCTCCGGCAGGAGATCGAGCGGCGTGGCCTCGCGGCGGTGGAGCTTCCGTCAGGAGCCGGCCACGACGCGGGCATCCTGGCCACGGCCGGGGTGCCGAGCGGGATGCTCTTCGTCCGCAGCCTGAACGGGGGGGTCAGTCACTCACCCGACGAGCTCTCGTCCGAGGAGGACGTCGCGCTCGCCGTCGAGGTTCTGACGGCGTCGCTCCGCCGCCTCGCTAGCGCTCCCTGAAAACGATCTCCTGAGCGCCGTCCCAGAGCATGCGGCGCCCCAGCTCGCGCAGGTTCTCTTCCCCCTCCACGATCGTCGCGAAGTGGTTCCCGGCAAGGGCGCCGGCCTTGCTCGCGAACGCGACGTACCCGTAGGCGAGCAGGAGCTCGGTCTCGCTCACGCCGCCCGGGTAGAAGATCAGCTCACCGGGGCTCGGGTAGCGCGTCGCATTCTCGGGCCCGATACCGACATCGAGGTCGCCCATCGGGATCCAGCCGCCCTCGCCCGACCACCGCACGTGGATGATCTTCGACTCGAGAGGGAGCATGCGCCGGAACGCCGCGACGGTGTCGGGGGCCGCCTCCTCCTCGAAGCGCGCACTGAACGAGAAGCCGCCGCCGGTGATCTCGAGCACAGGTAAGACCCTAGTCGCTGACGAAGCCGAGGTGGCGCTCGAGCGTGCCGTCGGCGAGGTAGCCCGCGATGTCGGGCTGGTCATCGACATCCGGCTTGCGCTCGCGCAGGAACGCCAAGAGCTCCCGCCCGAGGCGGAGTGCAGCCGCGCAAACCTCAGGGTCGTCAGCCGCAACGAGTCCGAGGCACACGGGCAGGTCTTCGCGGTAGTGCTCGGGGGCCACGCGCAGCGACAACGCCGTTTCGAGAGCTTCGAGCCGGTCACGGACGGCAACATCGTCGTTTAGTGTCCTCAGCAGTCCCGGAGCGAGCGCCGCGGCCTCGCGGGCGAAAGCTCGGATCCCCGCTCCGTGACCTCGGCTCGAGGCTCGGCGGACCTTGGTTAGGAACTCGACGAAGTCCTCCAGCTCGGGCGGCGCGGGTGCGTGCACATTCGACGGAGGATCGCCCAGCAGCGTCCGCGCCTCGTCGGTTGCCCAGACGTAGCGCACGTCGTTCAGGACAGGAAAACCGAGCGCCCAGTCCTGCGGCTCGTCACGCTCGGCGAGGCTCTGGTGAAGCGAGCGCACGCTCGGCGACACGTGGAGCTCCTTCTGTCCAGGCCGTTCTTCGAACCACATCCGGTAGTCGCTCGACGGCTTGCCGTCCGTCAAGACGTTCACGTCGAGGTCGCTGTCCTCGTCGGCTGTCCCCTTCGCGTAGCTGCCCGTAACGAGGATCGCGACGGTGTACGGCTCGAGCTCGCGTAGCCGCGCGACGACGCGCGCGAGCAGTCCCGGGTCGAGCCCGGAGATTACCTCGACGCGATCCACGCGGCGAGGAGCGCCCGCTCCTCCTCGGTCATGCCGGTCGCGTTCCCCGGCGGCATCGCGCGCGTGAGCACCGTCTGCCGCTCGATGTCGTCGGCCCGTGCCGTGATCTCGGCCTCCGTCTCGAAGCGCACGCCCTGAGGGGCGGACGCCCCCGAGTGACATGACACGCACCGCTTGGCGATCACCTCCTGCGCTTGCGCGAACGGGACAGGTCCCGCCTGGGCCGGGGCGGGCTCGTCCGGCTCGAGCCAGATCGCGAGCGCGACGACGCCTACGGCGGTCAAGGCCGGGATCCACCACGCGCGGCGGCCGGCGTGCCACTGATTGAAGAAGACGCGGATGAGCGCGGTGAGCACGGCAACGAGCACGAAGACGAGCCATGCGTCGTCGGCGCCGAAGACGAACGCGAAGTGCCCGATAAGCATTGTGAAGAGCACCGGGAGCGTTAGGTAGTTGTTGTGGACGGAGCGGTTCTTCGCGCGGAGGAGCGGCACCGGATCGGGCTCGCGTCTCTCCTCCATCGCCACCACGAGCTTTCGGTGCGCCGGGATGATCACGAAGAGGACGTTCGCGGCCATGATCGTTCCGAGCATCACGCCGACCTGGAGATAGGCCGCGCGAGCTGAGAACAGCTCGCCGGCTCCCCAGGCCGCAGCGGCGACCAACGCGATTCCCACGAGGGCGAGCGCGGCCTGACTGTGCTCTCCGAGCGTCCGGCAGAGCACGTCGTACACGAGCCAGGCGAGCGCGATGCCGCCGATGCTCAGAAGGACTGCCTCCCACGCCTCGAGCCCTGCAACCGCCGGGTCGACGAGGCGGATGTCCGCGTCGAAGTAGTAGAGGACGATCATCAGAGCGAAGCCGGAGAGCCAGGTCGTGTATGCCTCCCACTTGAACCAGTGCAGCGGCTCGGGCATCTCGGCGGGCGCGAGGCGGTACTTCTGCGAGTGGTAGAGGCCGCCGCCGTGGACCCCCCAGAACTCGCCCGCGACGCCGGCTTCGGCGTCGCCGGTTTCTTTCGGCGGGCGCAGCGCGAGGTCGAGCCGGACGAAGTAGAACGACGCGCCGATCCAGGCGATCCCCGCGGTCACGTGCAGCAGCCGCAAGCAGACGTCGAGGACATCCCTCAGGTACGGATCCACCGGTCCCTCGCGATCGCGACGAGCTCTCGACACGCCGTGTCGAGCTCCTCTGCGCGCGTGCGCCCGATCCGTGCTCGCAGCACTTCGAGGATCTCGCTCTTCGGGCGGCGGTCGACGAAGACGACGAAGCGGAAGCCGAACTTCTCCTCGTAGATCTGGTTGCACTCGGCGAGGTCGGCGAGGACTTCCGGGTCTGAATCGTCTCCTTGCTCGCCTGCCGACCTCGCCGAGAGTTTCCGCCCGCCGATCGTCGGGTGGGCGTTGAGCGATGCGATCTTCTCCACATCGCTCAGAGCGGCTAGCACCTCGTCGGCATGTTCGAGCGGATACTCGAGCTCCGCGAGCTTGTCAACGAGTGGAGTACGGCCCTCGAAGAGCTCCGCGAGCTCCTCTACGCTCAACTGCCGCGGTAGGTCGCGCATCCGTACGGTGAGACGAGGAGGGGGATGTGGTAGTGGCCCTCGACGAGCTCGACCTGGAGCTCGACCCGCGTGAAGAACGGCGACGGCGGATGGAAAACGAGCGAGTAGGTTCCCGGCTCGAGGTCTTCGGTGAGCTTCGAGACACGCCCGTCGTCGTCCGTCTCCGCCGTGGCGAGCAGCTGGTTCCCTTGGAGGATCTCGACCAGGACGCCGCGCGCAGGCGCGCCCGCGGCGGTGTCGAGCACGTGCGTCGAGATCGAGACCACGGGCTTCAGGATCTCACGTCCGCTGCCCGAGCGCCCAACGACGGAAGCCACCCTCGGAGTCGATGACCTGACCGGTGATCCAGGCGGCATCGTCGGTGCAGAGCCACGTGACGAGCCGAGCTGCGTCGTCGGGCTGCCCCCAGCGTCCGAGCGGCATTGCCGGAGACGGGTCGACATCCTTGATCGCCCAGCCGGTGTCGGTCGGGCCCGGATTCACCGTATTGACCGTGATTCCGCGGTCGATCAGCTCTTCCGAGAGCGTCATCGTCGCCTGATGAATGGCGCCCTTCGAGACGGCGTAGGGGACTTCGGTCCGCATCGGGGCAAGGTGCTGTCCCGATGTGAACAAGACGACCCTGCCTCCAGGTCGGCCATCGTGTTGTACGGCGAACTCCTTGACGAGCAGCAAGGACGCCCGCACGTTCACGTGGAGGTGCGCGTCGATGTCTTCGGCCGTCAACTCGCCAAGCGTGCCCTGTCGGCTGAGCGTGTGATTCACGACGAGGATGTCCACATGGCCAAGGGTCTCGCATGCCGCCGCGATGACCCTTGCAGGTGACTCTGCGTCGGCGAAGTCAGCTTCGAGATGCTCGATCCGACGGTCCTCCTGGCTCAGCTCGCGGACTGTCGACTCGAGCTCAGCAGCGTTGGAAAACACGTCTTCGTGAACCCACGAGTGAACGAAGACCGATGCTCCAGCGTCCAGCAGCCGCTTGGCGATGGCGAACCCGATTCCGTTGCGTCGGCTGACGCCGGTGACGACGGCCACTCGGCCTGCGAGGAGGCGTTCCGGTGTCATCCGTCGGCCGTGAACCTTCGGGCCTGCGCCCGCTGGTCGCGAGCGATGTCGGCCTCGTCGGCGCGGACGAGCGCGCCGCCGCGCACGACGTCCTCCCCGCCCACCACGAGTCGGTCGACGCGATGGGGTGCGGAGAAGACAAGCGCCGCGACCAGGTCGTCGGCGCCTCCGAGCTCGAGTCCGTCGGTCCGCCAGATTGCGAGGTCGGCGCACTTGCCCGGCTCCAGCGAGCCGAGCTCTTCCCGGCCGAGAACGGCCGCACCGCCTCGGGTTCCGAGCCGCAACGCCTCGCGAGCGGTCATCGCGGTCGGGCCGCCACGGCCGCGCGCGACGAGCAGCGCCTGCTTCACCTCGAAGAGGAGGTCGCTGCGCTCGTTCGAGGCCGAGCCGTCAACGCCCAGGCCGACGCGGATGCCCTCGTCCAAGTACTGCCGAACGGGAGCGACGCCCGCGCCGAGCCGGAGGTTCGAGGTCGGACAGTGGGCCACTCCGGTGCCGCTCGCGCCGAAGTCTGCGATGTCGTCGGCGGTGAGGTGGACGCAGTGCGCGCACCAGACATCTCTTCCGAGCCAGCCGAGATCGGTCAGGTACTCGACCGGCGTGCAGCCGTACAGCTCCATGCAGTAGGCCTCCTCCTCGACCGTCTCGGCGAGGTGGGTGTGGAGTGCGAGGCCGAGGCGCCGCGCAAGCGCCGCCGATTCCTGCATCAGCCGGCGGGTGACCGAGAAGGGCGAGCAAGGCGCGACGGCGAGCTGGACGCGGGCGCCCGGCCCCGGTTCGTGAAGCTCCCCGGCGAGCCGCTCGGTGTCCGCGAGCACCGCGTCGAGCTTCTCGACGAGCTCGTCCGGAGGGAGGCCTCCGTCGGAGACTCCCAAGTCCATCGATCCGCGCGAGGCGACGATGCGGACGCCGAGCTCCCGCGCGGCCTGTACTTCGGCCTCGATCAGTCCCGCGACCCCACTTGGGAAGACGTAGTGGTGGTCGAAGACGGTCGTGCATCCGGAGAGAGCGAGCTCCGCAAGCCCTGTCCGCGCTGCGGCGTACTCGGCCTCTGCGTCGATCCGGGCCCAAACGGGGTAGAGCTCACGGAGCCAGGTGAAGAGGTCCGCTTGCTGTGCGCGGGCGCGGGTAAGCGTCTGGTAGAGGTGGTGGTGCGTGTTGATAAGCCCCGGGGTGACGACGGCACCGCCGAGGTCGACCCGTTCGTCCGCCTCGGACTCAGCTCCGTCGCCGACCGAGGCGATGACCCCGTCTTCGACAAGCACCCAGCCGGACACGTGCTCGGTGCCGGCGTCGTCACAGGTGACGATCCAGCCGCCTGAGTAGAGCGTTCTCACGCTTGCAGCGGCACGAGCTCGAAGCGGTCGACGTCGACGAGTCCGCGATCCGTGATCTTGAGGCTCGGGATGACGGAGAGCGCGAGGAAGGAGAGCGTGAGAAACGGTGTCGCGCCGCTCCAGCCGAGCTTGCGAGCGGCGTCGTTGCAGCCGAGGCTCCGCTCGATCACCTCGGAGAGCGGCGCGTCGGCGAGGAGCCCGGCGACCGGGAGCGGCAGCTCCGCACGTATGGCGCCGTCCTCGATTGCCACGATGCCGCCGCCGAGCTCGGCGAGCCGCGTCACTGCGGCGGCCATATCCGCGTCGCTCACGCCGATGACGACGATGTTGTGTGCGTCGTGCGCGACCGACGACGCGAGCGCTCCTCGCTCGAGTCCGGATCCGCGAACGAACCCGAGTCCAATCCGCCCTGTCCCGAGGTGGCGTTCCACGACGGCGATCTTCGCCAGGTCGCGCGCCGGGTCTGCGACTGCCGCTCCATCGAGCGTGGCGGGCGTCTCGACGAGGGACTCGGTGACGACCTGATCGGGAACGAGCCCGATAATGCGCGCGTTGCCTCGCTCCCAAGGGATTCGAAAGTCGGGCCCAGCGACCGGCTGAATGCGCACCGAGTGTTTCACCCACTCGGGAACATCCGGCTCCGGGATCTCGTCGACGGTCCGTCCCGTCTTGAGCACGACGTCGGGCTCGAAGCTGACGAGGTCGGGGAGGATGAGCAAATCCGCCTGGTATCCGGGAGCAATCGCACCCAGGTGCCACAGGCGGTGCCACGTTGCCGTGTTGTGGGAGGCGAGGACGACGGCGTCCTCCGGTGCTATCCCAGCTGCGACGGCCTCGCGCACCATGCCGTTGATATGGCCGTTCTCGGCGATGTCCTCGGGGTCGCGGTCGTCGGTGCAGAAGGCGATGCCGCTCGTTCCGAGCTCCTTGACGAGGGGCAGAAGCGCCTGCAGGTTCCGGGCCATCGACGCCTCACGGATGAGAAGCCACATTCCCGCTCGGAGCCGCTCGCGCCCCTCTTCGGCGGTGAGCGCCTCGTGGTCCGAGCGGATGCCGGCCGCTGCATAGGCGTTCAGCTCCTTGCCGACCACGCCGGGTGCGTGCCCGTCGACGTGCCCGGTCCCCGCTAGCTCGAGCTTGGCCAGCTCGGACTCGTCCCCGGCGATGACCCCGGGGAAGTTCATCATCTCGGCGACGCCGAGGACGCGTTTCCGCCGCAAGAGACTCTCGAGGTCGCCTGGAGTGAGGGGCCGACGAGGCGACTCGAAGGACGAGGCCGGGATGCACGACGAGGCCATGAAGTAGAAGTCGAGCGGGAGGTCGGCGCATGCGTCGAGCAGCCAGTGGACGCCGTCGGTGCCGAGGACGTTCGCGAGCTCGTGCGGGTCGGCGACGACCGCAGTCGTGCCCATTGGAAGCACGAGCCGCGCAAACTCGTCCGGCAGGAGCTTTGTCGACTCGAGGTGCATGTGCGCGTCGATGAAGCCAGGCACGACGAAGCGCCCGGAGGCGTCGAGCGTCTCCCTGCCTTTGTAGTCGCCGAGCCCGGCGACGACGCCGTCGACGACGGCGACGTCGGTCTCGAGCCACTCCTTCGTGAAGACGGAGAGGACGCGGCCGCCGCGCACGACGAGGTCGGCGGGCTCGTCCCCTCGGGCAACGGCAAGCCGGCGGCGAAGCGCGTCCATTGAGCAAGCGTAATCCGTCCGGGTCCGTGCCAGCCTCCGGCAAGCGAGGCCTGATGTGAAAGGCAGCGCCGCGGCCGCGAAGCGGATGCCTTCAGAGATCATCGCGCGACCGGAATCCGCGCGAGCTGACTCCGGTCTTGCGCAGGCTAGAACTCCAGCCGGCTTCGTCGTTCGTGGCGCTCGAGGGCGAGCTCGATGAGCCGGTCGAGGAGCTCGGCGTACGGGATCCCCGAAGCCTCGAAGAGCTTCGCGTACACGCTCGTTGCCGTAAAACCCGGGATGGTGTTGATCTCGCTGACGACCACCTCTCCGTCGGGGCGAACGAAGAAGTCGACCCGCGCCATCCCCTCGCACTCCGTGGCCACGAAAGACTCGACCGCAACGCGGCGCACCTGCTCGGCCGCCTCGGACGGTATCCGCGCCGGGATGACGAGCTCCATCCCGCCCTCGTCGTACTTCGCCGAGTAGTCGTACCACTCTGCGTGGGCAACGATCTCACCTACGACTGAGGCGATCGGATCGCGGTTGCCGAGGACGCCGCACTCGACTTCCGTCCCAAGCACGCACTCCTCGATCAGCACCTTGTCGTCGTGCCGTCGCGCGAGCGCGACCGCGGCCTCGAGCTCGTCCTCCGCGTGCACCTTCGAGATCCCGACGGACGACCCGAGCCGCGCCGGTTTCACGAAGACCGGGTACGGGAACGGGTGGAGAGGCGGGTCGCCGTCCCGAAGGGTCACGTTCTGGGCAACAGGGATCCCGCGGTCGCGCAGGACGGCCTTGAACAGATCCTTGTCCATGCAAAGAGCCGAGGCGGCGACGCCGGCGCCGACGTACGGGACGTCCGCGAGCTCGAGCAGCCCCTGAACCGTCCCGTCCTCGCCGAACGGGCCGTGCAGGATCGGCAGCACCACGTCGATCTGTCCGAGCGCCTGCGCTGGAGCCGAATCGGCGACGACGGGCAGAGTCTCGACGCTTGTCTCTTCCTTCGCTTCCGGAAGGCGTTGCCTTCCCGAAGCGACTTCCCAGCGGCCGTCTCGGCCGATCTCGATCGTCTTCGTCTCGTACCTCTCCGGATCGAGAGCATCGAGCACGGAACGGGCCGATGCGAGGGAGATCTCGTGCTCGCTCGAGCGGCCGCCCGCGAGGACCGCGACGCGGACCCGCCGGCTCACGGGGTCGGTGTCGTCTCGGTGGTGTCGCTCGTGAACCGACCGACGAAGAGCGTGACGACCGAGTCCGGCTTCGCCTGCGCCCCTCCCACAGGATCCATCGAGAGAACGATGCCGTCGAAGCTCGGGTCGTCCGTGTCCTCGAGGACGACGCGCACGCGGAAGCCGGCGGCCTCGAGCGTCTGCTGCGCGATGGTCACATCCTGGTTCGTGACGTCTGGCACCGCCGCCGTGAGGGGGCCTTTCGAGACCGAGAGCGTGATGGTGGAGCCCTTCGAGCTCTCCGAGCCTCCGTTCGGGTCTTGGTCGACGACGATGCCCCTGGCCTGATCGGAGTCGACGTCGATGCGTGCGACGCCGAAGAAGGCTCGCTGGAGCTCCGACGCCGCCTGGTCGTAGGGGAGCCCGACCACGTTCGGGACCGTGACGGGCTTCGGCCCCTTCGAGACGTTGATGCGGACGCGCGTTCCCTCGACGACCACGGTCCCCGCGCCCGGCGCTTGCGCCGTGACGGTCCCTTGATCTCGATCGGAGTTGACCTCGACGATCTGCGTGTCGAGGCCTGCCCGGGTCAGCTCTGCAACCGCGTCCGTCGAGCTCTGGCCGACGACGCTCGGCACGGTCACCTCGGGCGGGCCGGCCGAGACGTCGATGACCACGACCTCTTCCCTATCAACCTTCGTGCCCTCGATGGGGTCTTGGGCGAAGACGAGTCCCTGCTCGACGTCCGAGTTGGAGATTCGCCGGACGCGCGGAATCAGGTCCCTCTCCGTGATCTGGTTGACCGCCAATGCCTGCGGTATGCCGACGACGTAGGGAACCGCCACCTGCTCGGCGCCGTCGAACTGACTGGAGACCGTGCCGTAGAGGAGCCAGCCGCCGACGAGGAACGCAAGCAGTGCGCCGATACCGAGCAGCCACGGCCACAGCTGCCGGCGTGGCCGCCTCGGCTCGAACGGAGGTGCGTAGCCGACACCTCCCGGCCGCGGACGTCGCCGCAGCTGCGTCACCGCGGTCGCGTCGTCCGCTGTCCTGCCGCCGGAGAGGACGACCGTCGCGGCATCGGCTGTCTCCACGGGTACGTGTCCGCCGCGAGCAACCGTCTCGAGATCGGCGTCCATCGCCGCAGCGGACTGGTAACGGTCGACCGGCTCCTTCGCGAGCGCCCGGAGGACGACCAGGTCGAGGTCGGGCGGCACCTCCGGCCGGAGCTCGGACGGAGCGTTCGGAACCTCGGACAGGTGCTTCATCGCGATCTCCACCGGTGTCTCTCCCGTGAACGGAACCTCCCCGGTCAGAAGCTCGCTGAGCACGATCCCCGCCGAGTAGAGGTCAGAGGTCTGGTCGACAGGTGCTCCGCGCGCCTGCTCGGGCGAGAGATACTGCGCCGTCCCGATGATGGCTCCCTCCTCCGTCATCTGGCTCGCCCCGGCGCGGGCGATCCCGAAGTCGGTCACCTTGACGACTCCCTCCGGGTCGACGATGACGTTGTGGGGCTTGATGTCGCGGTGGATGACGCCGTTTCGGTGGGCGTAGCGGAGCGCGGCGAGGATCTGGCGCGTGTACGCGATGGCGACTGGGATCGGGCAGTTGCCGCGGGATCGGATCAGCTCCTTCAGCGTCCGGCCCTCGACGTACTCCATGACGATGAAGTACGAGCCGTCCGTCTCCCCGCGGTCGAAGATGGAGACGATGTTCGGGTGCGAAAGTCCGGCTGCGTGCGTCGCCTCACGCCGGAAGCGCTCGACGAACTGATCGTCGTTCGCATAGCGCCCGTGCAGGATCTTGATCGCCACGCGCCGGCCGAGCTCCTGATCCTCGGCGAGGTAGACGTCGGCCATCCCGCCGCCTCCGAGCTTCCGCGTGACGCGGTAGCGGGAGGCGAAGAGGGTTCCGGAGAGAGTGTCCTGAGTCGCCATCGCCGTAGAGGTTAGGGATTCTCCGTCCGGGACAGGATTGCCTGCATGACGGCTCGGGCAATTGGCGCCGCCGTCGAGCCGCCCGTCCCGCTCTGATTCTGGAGAACGACCGCGATCGCGAGCTCTGCCGGGCTCTCCTCGTCACGGCTCGCGAAGGCGATGAACCAGGTCGTGTTCGAACCCGGGACTCCGGTCTCGCCGGTGCCGGTCTTCCCGCCGATCGAGTACCCAGGGATCTGGGCCGCGGTGCCTGTTCCCCGCTCGACGCCGATTCGCATCATCGCCGCGACCGCGTTCGCGGTGTCGGCGCTCACGGCCCGGCGGATGAGCACCGGCCGCTCAACCCGGATCACCCGGCCGCCCGGGGCGACGATGCGGTCGACGACCTGCGGCTCGACAAGCTTGCCACCGACGCCGATCGCGCCCGCCACCATCGCCATCTGGAGTGGGGTCACGAGCATTCGCTCCTGGCCGAACGCCATCCTGCCCGCATCGACGTCGGAATCGAGCCGCGGGTAGTAGAGGCTCCCTCGCTGGTACAAGCCGCTCGGCAGGCGCTCGTCGGCGGGAGTCTCCAGCGGCGGGCGCTCGTAGAACTCAAAGCGCTTGGCCGTGTCGAGAATCTGCTTCGCACCGAGCTTCAATCCGACGTTGCAGAAGACGGAGTTGACGGAATACGCGAGCGCGCTCGAGAGATCGATCGTCCCGAATGGGCGCGACGTGTCGAAGTTGTTCACGCGTTTCCCGTACACCGTGCAGTAGCCCGGGTCGACGAAGGTCGACTCGGGGGTGAACTTCCGCGACTCGAGTGCCGCCGCCGCCGTGATCACCTTGAAGGTCGATCCCGGGACGAACAGTCCCGCGCTTGCCCGGTTGAGCAGCGGCGCGCCGGGTGTGCAGTCCGCCGTGACCTGCGAGATGCGGTCGAAGCCCTCCTCGACGAGGTTCGGATCGAAGCCCGGCGACGAGGCCATGACCCGGACCTTTCCGGTCCTCGGATCAAGAGCTACGACTGCACCGCAGCGCGTACCGAGCTCCTCGAGCGCGACCTCCTGAGCGTCGAGATCGATGTTCGTGACGACGTTGTTCCCCTCCACCGGCTTTCCGCGGAGCTCGTCCAGGGCCTTGTCGACGAGTGTGGAGAGGTTCGCGTTCGAGGCTGTCAGGTAATCGTTCAGCGATCGTTCGAGACCTGTCCGCGAGCGCCCGACCGTCGAGTAGCCGACGACATGCGCCGCCAAGATGCCTTGCGGGTAGCGGCGGAAGAAGAGCGTCTTTCCGCCCACGGCTCGCTCGACGTTTCGGGCCAGACGCTTCCGCGGCTGCCACGAGAAGACGAGGCCTCGGTCGACGGAGAACTCCGCGACGCGCTTGATGGCGTTGTCCTGCCTATCTGCAAGCCCGGCAGCCGCCCATGTTTGCCAGTACGTCGTCATCACGACGAGCACGCCGACGAGCGCGAGCGCAACGTACATGAGCCTGGCGATCTGCCGGTTCATCTAAAGCTCGCTCCAGGCTCGTTGGCTCTATTCGACACCAGGAGGAGGCCGGCGACCAGGAGGAAGTTGGCCACGATGCTGGTGCCTCCGTACGAGACGAACGGGAGCGTGATTCCCGTCAGCGGCACCACCCTGAGTACGCCTCCGACGATGATGAACGTCTGCAGCGCGAAGCCGAACGTCAGGCCCGCGGCGAGGAGCTTCGAGAACCCGTCTTGCGCGCGGAGAGCGACCCGCATGCCGCGGACGACGAAGAGCATGAAGACGAGAAGGAGCGCCGCGGCTCCGATCAGCCCGAGCTCTTGGGCGATGGCTGAGTAGACGAAGTCGGTGCGCAGGTACGGGATCAGCGGCGTCCCGTCCGTCGACGCGAAGGTGCCCTCGCCGAGCCCGGTTCCTCCAAAGCCGCCGTTGGCGATCGAATAGAGGCTCTTGACGAGCTGGTACGACGCACAGTCCTGGCGGAGCTCGAGCTGTCCGTTCACCGCGCAATACACACGCTCGTCCGTCCAGGGGTGGAGCCAGATCGTGACCCGGTCCTGAACGTGCTGGAGCGCCGTGTAGAGCAATCCAGCCCCGCCGACGAAGAGTGCGAGCCCGGCGCCGACGTAGAGTGCCCGACCGGTAGCGACGTACAGCATCGCCAAGAAGATCCCGAAGTTGAGGAGGGCGCTTCCGAGGTCGTTCGTCTGCATGATCACGAGCATGGCCGCGCCCCAGATCGCGAGCAGCGGTCCGAGGTCCTTTAGCCGTCCCTGCGCTACGACTTCGCGCTTCTCGCGCAGGTAGCCGGCGAGGAAGACGATCAGGCAGATCTTCGCCAGCTCGCCGGGCTGAAACTGAAGTGGTCCCACGTGGACCCAGAGGCGGACGCCGTTGACGCGCTCTCCCAGGCCGGGCACCGAGGGCAGGAGAAGCAGCCCCACCGCCGCAACGCCGAAGAGGTAGCGGTAGGACTCCAGCACGCGGTAGTCGTGACGGAGCCAGATGAGTGTCGCCGCGAGCACGGCGACGCCGATCGCGACCCAGAGCGCCTGCCGTCCACCGTCCTCGGGATCGAGGCGATAGTTGATCGCGATCCCGAACGCCGTCAGGACCGCAGTCAGAGGAAGGAGCGCGCCGTCGGCATAGGGCACGGCTCGCCGCGCGACAACGTGCGCGACGAGGTACAGGCCCAGGAACATGGCTCCCCAGGCCACGGCGGCGGCCGACACCTGGGCCTCACGGGAGATCGTGACGCTGGCCAGCGCGACGCCCGCAATCAGGGACGCGACGACGAGGCCCAACAGCTCTCTGTTTCGAGCAGTCACGCGCGCCCCTCGACGGCTCCGGCTCCCGCCCGGCCGAGCCGGGCTCCGCCGGTGCCTGACGCCGCTCGCTGCAGGATGCGTCGCGCTCGGCGCTTGTCCGTACGTCTTGTACTGTCCTTCGCGCCTCGCGCTCGCCCCCTTTGCGAGCTGCGTCCGAGGAGCGCGCGAGAGCAGGCGTTTAGCCTGGCGGCCGGCCATCGCCGCCGGCTGCACCGGTGCTGGGGTGTCACCGGGTGACGCCCCAGTAGAGCGCGAGCAGCGCGATGCCGAGAAGAGCGACGATCCCGAGTAGCGCCGCCACACGGCCGCCGGGACCGGCGCCGTGTCGGCGCAAAGAGGCCGGCGGCGGTTCCTCGCCCTCCTCAGGAGTCGGGGTCGGTTCGGACACATCCGCTGGCGTCTCGTCGCTCGGGTCGGCGGCGTGTGCGTGCTCGTCCGACTCGAGCAGCTCGAAGAGGACGACGGTCACGTTGTCCTCGCCGCCCCGCGCGTTGGCTGCTGCCACGAGCGCGACCGCGGCCCGCTGCGGGTCTCGCTCCGCGGCCTCGATCGCGGAGGCCATCTCCTCGTTGGCGACCATCGTGGAAAGTCCGTCCGAACAGAGGAGGAAGACGTCACCCGGCTCCGCCTCAACTGTGAAGGCGTCTACCTCGACCGTGGGCTCCGTCCCGAGCGCCCGCGTGATCGCCGAGCGCTGCGGGTGTCGCTCCGCCTCCTCGGGGGTGAGGATCCCGCTCTGGACGAGCTCGGCGACGAGGGAATGGTCCGTCGTCAGCTGCCCGAACGAACCGCTGCGCAGCAGGTATGCGCGCGAGTCCCCGACGTGCCCGATCGCCACGGTTCCGCTGGAGGCGTCCACGAGCGCCGCCGTCACGGTCGTTCCCATTCCAGCGGTCTCGGGATCCGCGAGCGAGCGCTCCCAGATTCGGCGGTTCGCCTCGGTGATGAGCGCGACAATGCCTTCGGCGCCGCGCGTCTCGGCTCCAGCCTCCTCCAACGCCGCGGCGGCGAGTCCCGCCGCGATCTCACCGGCACGCGCCCCTCCCATCCCGTCGGCGACGGCGAAGAGCGGCGGGTCGCAGATGAAGTCGTCCTCGTTTCGAAGGCGGCGCCGCCCCGTGTCTGTCTCCCCCGCTCGGCGACCGATCTTCATGCGTCGAGCCGGAGCTCCGTCTGCCCGATGCGGAGAGTGTCACCGACGCGCAGTAGGCGCGCTGTCATGACCCTGGCGTCGTTGACGAAGGTCCCGTTGGTGGAGCCGAGGTCCTCGACCCAGACACCGTCGGCGCGCGGGTCGATACGCGCATGCCGGGCCGACGCGAACTCGTCGCCGTCGAGCCGGATATCGCTCTCGGTATCGCGGCCCGCCACGATCGCGGTTGGTACTTCGATCGTGCTTCCCGCTGGAAGAGCTGGGCCCCCGAGGACGAGTAAGCGCGCCGGCTTCGCGTGCTGAGCTCGGAGCGCGGCCGCCTCGGCGGCGCCCAAGACGATGCTTTCCTGGGGGGCGCCTCGGAGGTCCTTCGTCGCTGTTCGAACGACCAGCAAGATGAACCCGTAGAGGAGGACGAGGAACGCGATCTTCAGGATCAGAAGCGTCTCGTCGGTTGCGAGCGCGTCGACCGTCACTGTCTCGTCAAGCCGACGACGATCTCCGTTGAGCCGATGGCGATGCGGTCACCGTCGCGGAGTCGTTCCCTTGCGACGCGCTTCCCGTTCACGAGCGTGCCGTTCATCGACCCGAGGTCGACGATCCAGTAGGCCTCGCGCTCGTGGAGAACCTCGGCGTGCTGCCGAGAGATGTTGACGTCCCCGAGGCGGAGCTCGCACTCCCGTGAGCGGCCGAGCACGGTACGGGGTGTGGTTATCGCGTGCGTCTTGCCGTCCACGGTCAACGTCGCCACCTCGCGCGTGGGTTCGGGCTCGGGTTGGGGCACGTCTTCGATCGGCTTGCCAGGGGGGCGATACACCATCGTGTGTGCCGGCTGGTCGAGTCGGAGGTCACTAGGCGGTGGTTGCTCGCCCGACGCCTCGTCCGCAACGAGCCGAGTGGCGATTCCGAACTCGCCAATCGCGAGGTCGTCGTCCGTCGTGACGAGGACGCGCGGCGCCGTGAGGAGCGCATAGCGCTCGCGGCGAGCGTGCTCGGCCAGGTAGTCCTGGAGCTCACCGACGAGAGAGCCTTCGTAGCCGGTGAATTGTCTTCGGTCCTGCGACGAGAGGTAGATCGTGTATTCGTTGGGTACGTAGACCCGTGAGACGGACACCGAGCGGTGATCGTCCATCTCCTTCACGAGCTTCCGAGCGAGCTCGATGGGCTGGACGTGCGTACGGAACGCGCGGCCGAAGACCCCCTCGAACAGGCCCTCGATCTTCGATTCGATGCTTCGCAAGACGCTCATTACTGAGGGGGTGCGCCCGCGGCGAGTCTAGATGCTTAGCTGCGGGTCCCGGCGGCGATGGCCGCCGCAAGCGCCAAGACAAGGGTCACGGCGATGAGCGAGATGACACCCGTGCTGGCGGCGACCGCTCCCGCGGCGAGTCCGATCCCGACCGCGGCGACGCCGTAGCGCGATCTTCGGCGTGCCCAGGGCAGGATCGCCGCCGACGTTGCCGCTACGGCCGCCGCGGCGAATACCACAGGATGGAGCGCGAGCACGCCCCAGAGGGCCGTCGCGACGTCGCCGACTGAGTCGTGCGGCGCGACCCTGAGCGCCGAGGACGCACCTCCACTCGTCAGGTCGTCAGGGGAATAGCCCGTTACGAGCGCCGCGGCCAGGACGGCGACGGCGGCCTGGGCACCTCGCCTCACAGGGCCGCGGGCAAGCTGGGCCACGATCGGCACGAGCGCGAGCAGGCCGAGAGGTGCGAGGACAATCCCGGCGACGAAGAGAAGACCCGAGCGTGCGTCGCGCCAGCAGATGAGGAGCCAGCCGAGCGCGAGAGCACCGTAGAGCACGGCGGCGCTCTCGGCGTGATTGCCCAAAGGGAATATCGGCGCTGCGAGGGCGACCGCCAGTCCGATCCGCGGGTCGAGCAAGGCGCCGAGGCCGGCACCGACGACGATCGCGGCGACGAGCAAGGGCGGCCAGAAAGGGAGGATGGTCGCTCCGAGAGCGGCTGCCACCCCGGCGAGGGCGACTCCAAGGGTCAGCTGGGCGAGCCGTCGAGCGGGGTTCTCCTTCGTTTCGCGCCCCTCTTGGGCGTCGGACGCTTCTCGCCTGGGCGTCTTTCGGACGGCCGCCCTGATATCCGCGGCGAGCGCTGAGGCTCGAGGCCGTCGCTCCGGATCGCGTGCGAGAGCGCCGTCGACCGCTGCGAGCAGCCGACGCGGGAGATCCCGTCGCTCGGTTCCGAGCGGCGGTGCGCCTGCCTCGATCGTGCGTGCGACCTCCTGAAGCGGAACGCCCCAAAAGGGGTGGCGCCCGGACAGCGCCTCCCAGAGCAGGACGCCGACCGCCCAGACGTCACTCTCCGGCGTCGCCTCATGCCCAGCGAGGCGTTCCGGTGCGATGTAGGCAAGCGTTCCGGGGACGTCGCCGACTGCCGTGAGCGTGTCCGCGCCGTCGAATTGCGCAAGGCCGAAGTCGAGCAGCCGCACGGCGATCTGCTCGCGATCCTCGAGCAGGATGTTCGAGGGTTTCACATCGCGGTGCACGATTCCCGCTCGGTGTGCGTGCGCGAGCGCGTCCAGCACCTGGGCGCCGATCTCGACAGCCTCCTCGTCGGACACCGCTCCCGAGCGAAGCGCTTCGCGGACCGTGCGACCGGGGACGTACTCGTACGCGATGTAGATGTGGCTCGCGTCGTGGCCGACGTCGTACGAGCGCACACAGCGGTCGTGCCGCAGCCGGCGTGCCGCGAGTGCCTCTCGCTCGGCGCGCGCGGCGGCTTTCCCTTCCCGTGGGATGATCTTGAGCGCGACGTCAAGGCCGTTCCGCTCGTCGCGCGCGAGCCAGACGGAGCCCGAGCCGCCGCTCCCCAGCGGGCGCATAGGGCGGTAGCGCCCGAGGACGAGGCCTCGGGTTGGAAGGGCGACTGCGACTGAGGACACCGGTACCGCCCCTGTTGGCTACCGCGTGGCGAACTCCTCGCGGTCGTAGGCGCCTGGTGGGCAAAGAAGCCGCCTTCAGGGATTTTCGCGCGACACGACGCTTAAGTGCGGCGCCCGGCTTGGTCGTGGCCGCCCTCGCCTGTGCGCCAATTTCCGATCAAGCATCTAGAGTTCGCGAGGCGAGGCGGCCTGAATGAGCACGCGCGATGAAGACATCCTCGATTTCGACTTCTTCGACGAGGAGGAGCCGCCGTCGTGGGACGAGCCGGGAGATCGCGGTTCCGGCGGTCCGCCGCGCGATCGCGGCCCTCGCAGCCGTGGACCCCGCTTCCGGGCCCCCGACAACCTCACGCCGTTGCTCCGGCTGATCGGGCTGATCGCACTCGCCATTCTCATCGTCGTGCTGCTCGTCGTCTGGGTCGAGGGGTGTGCTACCGACCGCAAGCGCGAGCGGTACGGGGACTACATGACCGACATCGGGGCAGTCGGGAGCGCGTCAGCCCGGCTCGGACAGAAGTTGAACACGCTCCTGACGACGCCCGGGCTCAAGCTGGAGGACCTCGACGCGAAGCTCGGCGGGTTCGTCCAGACAGCCGAGAACCAGGTTCAGAACGCCGAGAATCTCGATCCGCCGGGGCCGCTCGTCGAGTCGAACGGAGGAGCGGTACAGGCGCTCCAGTACCGGGTCAACGGGATCCGCGGCCTCCGGACCGCGTTCCAGGAGACTGCGGGCGAGACGGATGCGCCGACGGCTGGGCAGCAGCTCGCAGCGCAGACGCTTCGCCTGCTCGCAAGCGACGTGATCTGGGCCGACTCGTTCGAGGCGGCCGCGGAGTCCGCTCTCAAGTCCGAGGAGGTCGAGGGTCTCGAGGTCCCGCCGTCCGAGTTCGTCACCACCGACGACCTCACGAGCTCGAGCTCGCTGGCGGCGATCTGGGAGCGCATCCAAGGCGCCTCGACCGGGGGAACGCCGACGGGGCTCCATGGGAGCCAGGTCGCCTACGTCAAGGTGCTGCCGAGCGGTCAGCTGCTGTCGACGGAGACCGAGACGACGATCCTGGTCACGGACGACCTGGCCTTCGAGATCGGGGTCGAAGACTCGGGCGACAGCCAGGAGGTCCGCATCAAGGTCACGCTCACGATCCCCAAGCAGCCGGACCCGATCGTCAAGACAGTGACCATTCCGATCATCGATCCCGGCGAGACGAAGGCCGTGACCGTAAGCGTCGGCGCGCTCGTCCCCTTCGGGGAGACGGTCTCGGTCAAGGTGGACGTCGACCCCGTGCCGGGCGAGACGAACACGGCGAACAACACCTTCGAGTACCCGGTCATCTTCTCGCTCGCGTGACCATCGCTCGCTTTCGGCTCGCCCCTTTCTTGGTCGAGACCGTGAGGGAACCTCCGGGTTTCCCCACACCCCCTCGGCCCGCTCATAGTCCAGCGATTGATCTATGAGCCCCACTCTCGCGGTGGCGGCGGCGGCCGGGGCGTGTGCGGCGCTGGCGCTCGTCGTTGCGTTCCTGCTCTGGTTACGGCTCGCTCGTCTCCGGGCGGCGCAAACGGTTGTCATCGGGAGCGGCCACCAGGACCTCCTCGACTTCGCAGTCGCTCTACAAGCACGCATCGACGACGTCCACCGTGCCGTCGACGAAGTGGCGGCGGGCCTTTCGCGGGTCGACCGGCGGGTGGATGGTGCAGTGACGAACACCGCGGTTGTCCGATACGACGCCTACGAGGGCACGGGCGGCCAGCAGTCGGCGTCCGTGGCTCTCCTCGACGCGACCCGCACCGGAACGGTGGTGACCGCGATTCAAGGCCGCGACTACGCGCGGATCTACGTCAGGGACCTCGATCGCGGGAGGTCGTCGGTCGCACTTTCGCCCGAGGAGCAGGAGGCAGTCGAGCGGGCGATGTCGCGGTAGACGAGGTAGTTCGCCCAAGACCGGTATCCGCTCACGCGGATCCCGGTCGCGCAAGATCCCTAAAGGCGGCCGCTCCGCGGCCGCGGTGTTGACGTTTTAAATCAGGCGATCAACCGTTAGGTCAAGCGGCGGCTGCTTCGATGCCCGGCAGGTAGGTGCGCCAGACCTCGGGGATGTGCTCGGCCGTAAGACGGATGAAGAGCACGGGCGTCGGCGGTCGCGGGGTCCTCCGCAGCGTCATCCCGCTCTCCTCGAGCAGCCGGTCGCCCTTGCGGTGGTTGCAGGGGGCGCAGGACGTGACGACGTTCTCCCAGATCGAGGTTCCGCCGCGCGACCGGGGGACGACATGGTCGAGCGTTAGGCGGTTTCCCCCCGAGCCGCAGTAGGCGCACTGCCAGCCGTCGCGTGCAAACAGGACGCGTCGGGAGATCCGCCGCGTAACCCCGCGGGGAACGCGGACGTACGTCACGAGCCGAATCACGTGCGGGCGGCGAAAGCTCGTGCACGCCGAGCGCAACGGCCGCTCGTGGCTCTCGAGGATCTCGGCCTTGCCCTTCCAGACGAGGACGTGCGCGCGACGGAGCGAGCAGACATTCAACGGCTCGTAGCTCGCATTGAGGACGAGGACGCGCTCCACCGCGCGGGCAGCGTAGCAGTCGTTTTCCTGCAATTTCGAGTGAAAGGAGCGATCCCTCATCGCATAACTCCCGATCTTTGTGCATAATAAGCAGATGGCGACTGTCGCGATCGTCGGAGCATCCGGCTATGTGGGTCAGGAAACTCTCGACCGCGTGCTCGCGCACCCCTCGCTCGAGCTGTACGCGCTGGGGTCGGACACCCTCGCGGGGCAGCCGGCCGACGCCCTCGACCCGCGCCTCGGCCGAAACGGGTGGAGCCGGATTCCACGCTTCATCACGAATCACGCCGCGCTTTCATGTGGCGCCGACGTCATCTTCCTCTGCCTCTCGCACGAGGAGGCGGCCGTGGTCGAGCCGCCGTCCAGCGGTGTCGTCGTCGACCTCTCCGGCGCGCACCGCTTTGTCGACCGGGGGGTATACGAGTCTTGGTACGGATTCGAACACCCGCAGCCCGACGGGCTCGCGTCGTGGTCCTACGGGCTGCCCGAAGTGAGCCCCCCCGCCGGGCGGCTCGTCGCCAACCCGGGCTGCTATGCAACCGCGGCGCTTCTCGCTCTTTCGCCGATCCGAGATCGGATCGAGCACGAGGGCGTCGTCGTCGATGCGAAATCCGGAATGACCGGCGCAGGTCGTGCCCCGAAGCCGATCTCGCACGCGGGAGCCGTGCTGGAGAACGTCACTCCGTACCGCGTGGGGGAGCACCAGCAGGCGCCCGAGATCGCCTCCCTGCTCGGCTTTCCCGTGACCTTCGTTCCGCACCTGCTCCCCATTCGGCGCGGCCTGATCGCGACGTGCTACGTGCGAGCGCGCGTGTCAGACGTGAGCGAGGCGCTAGAGGAGCACTATGCGGAAAGCCACGTCGTAAGCGTCCTTACCGAGGGCGTCGTTCCGGAGCTCGCGCGTGTGCAGCAGACCGATGGCGCCGAGATCGGGGTGTTCGAGGACCGACTCACCGGTGGCACGGTCGTCATCTGCGCGCTCGACAACCTCGGCAAGGGCGCGGCGGGCCAGGCGGTGCAGAACGTCAACCTGCTCTACGGCTTCCAGGAGACCGCCGGCCTCCGGCTTTCCGGGGTCCTCGTCTAGCCGGGGTACTGATGTCTGTCACCGCTGCCCAAGGGTTTGTCGCCAGCGGGGTGCGGGCCGGGATCCGGCGCTCCTCCCTGGATCTCGCGCTCGTCCACTCGACGGAGCCGGCGGTCGGTGGGGCGGTGTGGACGACGAACCGTGTTCAGGCGGCGCCCGTCGTCGTCTCGCGCAGACATCTCGAGACCGCTGAGCCGCGTGCCGTCGTGATCAACTCCGGAGTCGCCAACGCGGCGACGGGCGAGGCTGGGGTCGCCGACGCGGAGCGCACCGCCTGGGAGACGGCCGAGCTCCTCGGGCTCTGCGCCGAAGAGGTTGTCGTGCTCTCGACTGGAGTGATCGGGCTTCCGCTTCCGATGGACAAGATCCTGGCTGGGGTGCGCATGGCCGCGGCCGCGCTCGCGCCGGTCGGCGGGGACGCAGCGGCCGCTGCGATCCTCACGACCGACCGGGGACCGAAGCAGGCCACGGTCGAGACCGAGGGGTTCGTCGTGGGAGGCATGGCGAAGGGCGCGGGGATGATCCACCCTCGCCTTGCAACGATGCTGGCGGTCATCACGACGGACTACCCGCTCGAGCCCGGAGAGGCAGTCGCGCTCCTCCGCCCGGCGGTGGACACGAGCTTCAATCGCATCTCCGTCGACGGCGATTGCTCCACCAACGACGCCGTCGTCCTGCTCGCGAACGGGGCGAGCCGTGTCGTCCGGAGCGCAGCCCTCGATGAGGAGTTCGCCGGCGCGCTCGGTCAGGTGTGCGGCGGTCTTGCTCGCAAGATCGTGGAGGACGGGGAGGGATCCACCGTTCTGCTCGAGATCCAGGTCTCCGGGGCGGCCTCGGACGAAGAAGCGGTGGCCGTGGCGCGGCGGATCGCGACCTCGCCGCTGGTGAAGACCGCGGCGTTCGGACGCGACCCGAACTGGGGTCGGGTGCTCGCGGCCGCCGGGTCGGCTCCCTGGAACGGCGGCTTCGCGCGAGTCGACGCGGAACGGCTGACGCTCGCGTTCGATGGTGTTCCAGTCTTCGCAGGCGGCGCGGCGACAGGGCTGACGCCCGACCTCGGCGGAGCAGCGGTGACGATCGATCTCGACCTCGGGCTCGGGGCCGGATCCGCCTCCTACCTCGCGTCCGATCTCACGTACGACTACGTTCGACTGAACGCGGAGTACACGACATGAGGGTGGTGCTCAAGCTGGGGGGGCGCGTCGCGCCGGTGGCCGCGACACGCGCGCTCGAGCTCGCACGCGCCGGCGACGAGGTCGTCGTCGTCCACGGCGCTGGTCCCCAGATCAGCGCCGAGCTTCGGCGCACGGGGATCCCGGTCGAGTTCGTGCACGGGCGTCGTGTCACGAGTCCAGCGGCTCTAGCCGTCGTACATTCCTCGCTCATCGCCGTCGGGGCCGAGGTGTGCGCTGCCCTCGGGCCGACGGCCTTGCCCCTCCTCGGGCACGAGATCGGGCTCGAGGCGCGCCCGCTGCCCGAGCTCGGACTCGTGGGTGAGCCGCTGCCGTGCCGCCCGGCCGCGATCGAGGCCGGGCTGGCAGCGGCACGGATACCGGTGGTCGCGCCGATCGCTGTCGGCCCACTGAACGTGAACGCCGACGAGGCGGCGAGCGCACTCGCTATCGGGCTCGATGCCGACCGGCTCGTCTTCCTTTCCGACGTGCCCGGCGTTTACGTCCGAGGAGCGGTGGCCTCGCGCCTCGACGCCGTCCAGGCGGAGGGGCTGCTCGACGCAGGGGCGTTCGAAGGGGGCATCGTCCCGAAGCTGCTCGCAGCCGTGCGTGCGGCCCGTCTCGGCGTGCACGCGTCGATCGGCGCCACCGAGGTGCTGGCGTGAGAGCGCCAAGCACCAGTGCGTCGCAGAGTGTCGATGGGCTTCTCCCTACGTACGCTCGGGCCGACCTCACGATTGTTCGGGGAGAGGGGGCCAGCGTCTGGGGCGCAGACGGGCGCGAGTACCTCGACTTCGGAGCGGGTATCGCGGTCGTCGGGCTCGGTCATGGCCATCCGGCACCGCTCACGGCCGCTCACGAGCAGCTTGAGCGGCTCTGGCATGCGTCCAATCTCTATCGCACCGAGCCCGGCGAGAAGCTAGCGACAAGGCTCTCGGAGCGATTCGGCGGCGCGCAGGCGTTCTTCTGCAACTCGGGAACGGAGGCCATTGAGGCGGCGCTCAAGTACGCCCGTAAGGCCACCGGGAGAGCCGGCATCGTCGCGCTCGAGGGCGGGTTCCACGGTCGCACGCTGGGAGCGCTCTCGGCAACGGGGCAGCCCGCGAAGCGCGAGCCGTTCGCGCCTCTCGTCCCGGGCGTACGGTTCGTGCCGCCGAACGACGTGGGGGCGCTTCGGGTCGCGCTGGACGACGACGTCGGCTTGACTCTCCTCGAGCCCATCCTCGGCGAGGGCGGCGTGCTCCCACTCGAGACGGAGTTCGTTGCGGCTGCGGCGGAGCTGCCTGCGCTCCTCTGTCTCGACGAGGTTCAGACCGGTGTCGGCCGCACCGGGTCCTTCTTCGCGTTCGAGCAGCTCGGCGTGCGGCCCGACCTCGTGACGCTGGCCAAGGGGCTCGGGAATGGCCTCCCGATCGGCGCGCTGCTCGTCGCGGACGACGCTGCGGGAGCATTCGAGCCTGGGGATCACGGATCGACGTTCGGGGGGAACCCTGTCGCATGTGCCGCGGCGTGCGCAGTCGTAGACGCCATCGACGACGAGCTGCTCGAGAACGTGCGCACGCAGGGAGCCGCGCTTTCCGCGGGACTCGCGGCACTCACCGGTGTGATCGAAGTGAGGGGGCGCGGTCTGCTCCTCGGCGTCGTCGTGGATCGGCCCGCGGCTGAGGTCGTCGTGTCCTGCCGCGAGCTCGGCCTTCTCGTCCTCACGGCAGGCGACGACGTCGTTCGGCTCGCTCCGCCGCTCACGATCACGGCCGAGGACGTGGACGATGCGCTCACCCGGCTGGCCGCCGGAGTCGAAGCGACCTCCCTCGAAGCAAGTGACAAGTCGTAGCGTCCACCGCATATAGTGCTAGAGTTCTGCATAGTATGAATCGACGGGAGCGACAGAACGCGATCCTCGGGCTCGTCCGCGAGCGGGCGCTGTCAACGCAGGCTGAGGTCGCTGCCGCGCTCAAGGACGCGGGGTTCGAGGTCGTCCAGACGACGGTCTCGCGCGACATCTCGGAGCTTGGCCTCGTCAAAGTGCGAGTGCCGAGCGGGCGTCTCGTCTACGCGCCGCCGGGGACGAGCGACTCCGACCGGATGCGCGCTCTCGGGGCGGCCATGCGCCGGTATGCGATTGCGGTCGACGCGGCCGGCACCCTTGTCGTCCTGACGACGCCGTCGGGTTTCGCGAATGCGCTCGCTCAAGCCGTCGACGAGGCTGGCCATCCCGCGATTGCGGGAACGGTGGCGGGAGACAACACGATCTTCGTCGCCGTGAGGGACGGCACCCCCGCCCCGGCGCTCCGGGACGAGCTCGGCGGCTACCTCCTTCAAGGGGCAGCGTGATGTCGCGGGCTGCCGTCGTGGCCTACTCCGGCGGGCTCGATACGTCCTGCATCCTCGCCTGGCTGAAGGAGGACTGGTACGGCTTCGACGAGGTCGTCGCCGTTCTCGTCGATGTCGGGCAGGAGTTCGATCTCGAAGAGTCGATCTCTCGCGCGAAGGCTGCAGCTGCGGACGATGTCCTCCTCGTCGACCGCAAGGACGCCTTTGCGGACGAGCAATGCGCTCGCGCGATCGCGACGAACGCGCTCTACGAGGGCAAGTACCCGCTCGTCTCCGCCCTCTCACGTCCGGTCATCGCCCAGGCGGTTGCCGAGATCGCGCTCGAGCTCGGAGCAGAGGCGGTCGTCCACGGGTGTACGGGCAAGGGGAACGACCAGCTCCGGTTCGAGCTCGCGTTCAAGGCGCACTACCCCGAGGTGAAGGTGATCGCGCCGCTTCGTGACCGTATCTGGACACGAGACGAGGAGATCGAGTACGCGCTCGCCAAGGGGATCCCGGTGGTGCAGACGGCGTCCTCGCCGTACTCCATCGACGAGAACCTCTTCGGGCGGGCGATTGAGGCGGGCGTTCTCGAGGATCCCTGGAACGCTCCGCCGGAGGAGCCGTATTCGCTAACGAGCGACCCGCGCGGCGAGCCTGGGCCGACCGAGGTCGTCGTCGGCTTCGAGCGCGGCGTCCCGAGCTTCCTCAACGGAGAGGCGCTCCCGCTCGCCGAGCTCATCGCCACGATGAACAGTCTCGCCGGTGCGTACGGGATCGGGCGGATCGACATGATCGAGAACCGCGCGGTCGGTATCAAGAGCAGGGAGGTCTACGAAGCGCCGGGCGCGATCACGCTGATCACGGCCCATTCCGCGCTCGAGGACATCGTCTTGACGAAGGACGAGGCTCGCCTCAAGCGGCCGCTGGAACAGCGTTGGACCGAGCTCGTCTACGAAGGACGCTGGTTCAGCCCTGCGCGCGAGGCAATCGACGCCTTCGTCGACTCAACGCAGGTACTCGTCACCGGAGACGTTCGTCTCGAGCTGCGCTCGAACGCCGCTGTCGTCACAGGCCGGCGCTCGCCGCACATGATCTATGCGGCAGAGCTGGCCTCGTACGGGACCGGCGAGACGTTCCCTCACGACGCAGCCGAAGGCTTCATCAGGATCTCGTCGCTCGAGACCGAGCTGCACGCGGCCCGCGCTCGCGCGACTAGCCGGGCATAATCCGCGCGCGTTCCTCGGGCGTCGCTCGCAAAGGA
>Ga0247727_10004808_pt1 | contig 28184 bp, 18 predicted proteins | sample WisWelCaveWW1625_FD_202498 | JGI IMG/M metagenome (GOLD analysis project Ga0247727, IMG submission 202498) | Biofilm microbial communities from Wishing Well Cave, Virginia, United States - WW16-25 | ecosystem: Environmental > Aquatic > Deep subsurface > Groundwater > Cave microbial mat | place...
GCATCGGTCACTCCGTTGAGGACTGCCTCTACAAAGCCAGATGGGGGATGCTGGAGCACGTGGACCAGCTCAAGGCCCAGGGATTGCCCGTGCCGCCTCGAAACGTCAACCCGCGGGTGGTGATCGGGAACGCCTCCCGGCTGGCGGCTACTTGAAGTTGCGGGCGACCACCTCCACGAGGGCCACCGGGTCCCCCAGACTGTTGAACACCGGGGTCATCACCGAGACATAGTCGCCCCGGCCGGTCACTGTCTTGGGCTTGCCGCCGGCCAGGACCTCCTTCATCTCGGGCGGCATGGGCTGGTAGAGGTCGCCCCAGCGCCAGAACTGGCTCATCTCGTTGGGCTGGCGGATGAGAATCTGGATCAGGTCGGGCCGCTCCCGGAAGCCCATCCATAGGTTGCAGTCCACCGGGAAGGAGACAATGGTCGCGATGCGGCGCAGCAGCTTCTTCACCGCGATGTAGGGAGCGTCGTGGACGTCGAAGTTGTCGTGTCCGGCCCAGCGGTCGCGCGGGTCAGTCCGGAACATCTTCTCGAGCGCCCGCGGCGTCATGATCTTTTCGCAGTCGTCGCCGTCCACCACGGCCGTCGCCACCAGGGCCAGTCGCTCCAGCTCCTCAACCACGGCCCCGGAGGCGGCCCCCGCCATCCAGACTGCCAGCGCCAGTTTCCTCATCGGTCTGCTTCCTCCATGGTCTGCTCGTAGATCCAGCGGCGGATCTGGGGCCACCAGTCCGAGCTCAGGCCTTCTGTGACCCGGCGCATGGGCCGCGCCGCGCTGTCGATGTCAGGGTTGGTCCACTCCTCGGGCGGCAGGTCGGCAAGCGCCGGACGGGGGATGGTCCACCAGTCGTCGGGCTTGCGGTTGTTGGTGAGGCGCGCCATCTCGCTGCGCAGCTTCTGGCGTCCCATGGCGGTTTCGAGCGCCTTGAGCATGGCCAGGTCCTGCAGGGCGTTGCGCTCGATCTTGAGGCGCACGCTGGGGAGGGGGCCGTCGATGCCGAAGCGCTCTCCGGGATACACCAGGGTCTCGCGGCCCCCGTTGAAGCGGAACCAGGGGTCGGCGCCCCAGCCCGTGACCAGCCACAATACATAGCCATCGACGCCCCACATCCAGGCGCGCAGCGGGTAATGGACGGAGGCCCAGGCCGGCTCGGTGACGCCGGCGGCGCTGCCGTAGAACCACACCGTGTCGCCGCGATCCTTCAGCAACGCCGGGGCCTGCGGATAGAAGCTCAGGATGCTGCCGCCCAGCACCCAAAGGTTCACCACCCCGCGCAGGTCCCAGAACTGCCGCTCCATCGACCAGCTGGAATCGCTGCGGAAGACGAACTGCACCGGCGAGTCGCGGGGCATAGCCTTGTCGAGCAAGGCCCGGTAGTCTCGGAAGTACTGGTTGTCCCGCGCGAAGCGCACCTCGTCGCCGTCCCAGGGGAAGCCCTTGTAGCGTTTCTTGTGGTTGAAGAACATCTCGAGCCGCGTTCGGGTCCAGCCCTTCTCGCGAAAGTGGCGCTCCATTTCCGAGACCACGCTGACGAACTCCGCCTCGTAGCCCGGCTGGCCCCAGTGGACGAAGCTGGCCGGCCACTCCGGGTTGAGGGGCAGGTAGGCATAGCGGATGGGCTGCGGCCCGCGCCGGGCGCCGCCAAAAGCCGAGCCGTCGAGCAGCGGCCCGTAGTGGCGGTCGTAGAGGTCCCAGCTGGCGATGCGCCGGCGGCGGCCCCAGCCCTCCAGCTGCGGCGCGAACTCCGGCGCCACCCGGCCGGCGTGGCCGTAGCCCAGCTGGTGGAAGATGCCGCGGTGCTCGTAAAAGATTCGATGGTAGGCGTGCAGGCGGCCGAACAGCTCCGGTCCCTGCCCCAGCCAGTCGGCCCCGTAGCTGTTGTGGTCGGCGTCGAGGGCGTCCTGGTCGGGGACCGAGATGGGAAGGACGCGTATCTCCATCGGATAAGTATCTACCTGGCCGCCGGCGTTCAGGGTGACTTCCACGCGCACCCGCTCTTCGTCCTCCTGCTGGGCCCGGCGGGGGGCCCACAGGTCCAGCCAGAACACCGCCGCCGTCTGGCCCTCGATGCGGTTCTCCGGATCCGGGATGGCCCCCAGGTAGGTATTCTGAATTGGAATGAGGGCGTCCGGGTAATACTCGCCGTTGGACTCCAGCTTGTGGAACCACACCCGGAACAGGTCGGCCTGCAAGCGGTCTTCCGGGTTCATGGCGACATCCAGGCGGTAGGGCCCCGGCTGGCGCAGCTTGACCACCAGGAACATGCTGAGGTAGCCGTTCTGAGGCATGGCCGGCGAGAGAATCTCACGGCGGCGGCCGCCCTGATCGGGCTTGACGATCTCGCCGTGGATGGTGGGGCGCTGGAACTCGGGCAGAACCAGGATCTCCTGGGCGAAGATAGCCACAGAGGCACAGAGGCACAGAGAAAAACCAAGACCATTAGCTCTGTGTCTCGGTGCCTCTGTGGCAAACAGGTTCATCGCGCCAACATCCTGGCCCGCGCTTCGGCGTAGAGCTTGCGGACGGCGTCCTTCTCCCGCTGGTTGTTCCAGGCGGTTTGGGCCACAGCGCGCTCCAGGGTCTTGTCCATCCACTCGACGAAGTATTCGGCGTCCTTCTTCGACCGGACCGGTTGGCCGTCGAGGGTCACCCACACCGGCATGGTGGCGGCGAAGGGCCGCGCCGCGCGGAAAGGATGGCGCGCGTAGCGGGCGATCACCCGGGCCGCCACCCACCCGCTGCGCTCCAGGATCACGGGGTGGCTCAACGCCGCCTGACCCTGAACGCTCGCAATCACTTCCCCGTTGTGAAGCAGCTCGATGGTCTCGACGGGGGTGATGGACTTTGCCTCGACCGTGGCCCGCAGCGAATGCTTCCCAGCCGGAAGGCGAATCTCCTCGCCGGGGTCCTTGCCGTCGAGGCGGAAGAACACCAGGGGTCCGCTCGAGACGAAGCTGCGCCCGGCTCGAAAATCGGCGTGCCACTGGTCGTAGTCGAGCCTGGGACCGGTCTTGACGTACACCCGGTTGGTGCCGAGGATGTAGCTGCGGTAGAAGTTGGGGAAGGCATCCACGCCGGCCGAGGCCACCACTTTGTATCCGCAGTTCCAAGCCCGGTAGAGCGGCTGCATGCTCTCGGCGGTGTTGCATTCTACAAAGTCGACGGTCTCGAGCGCCAGGTCCACGGGGAAATGCGACCCCGCCCCGTGGGCGTAGCCGGCCAGCGCACCCTGCTGGCGCGCCACCCGGAAGGGGACGGTGTTGGGCGGGTCCAGGCTGGCCACGATGGTGTTCTGATAGCCGACATAGTCCGGGATGATGTAGTGCTTCTTGAGATTCAGGAAGACCGCGTGGCCCCAGAAGGGCGGATGGTATTCCTGGTTGTGATAGAGGATGCGGCGGGCGGTCGAGACCGGGTCGGGCGCCGCCCGGAAGTGGGCGATGTCGGGTATGCGCTGCTCCTTGTTGCAAATGAGGTTGTTGAGCACGTGAACGTCCTCGGCCTCGGCCTGCCGCATCAGGCGCTCCGGGGTGTTGGAGTAGACCCCGGCGTAGTTCATGTGGAAGTGGTTGTCGCCGTCCCACCAACCCTTGGCGGGCAGGTTGTCGAGCCTCTCGAGCGCCACGGTGAGCGACGCCGTCCCCCCGGCCGGAACCGTCGCTTCCCGCTGGGCCGGCCGGTATTCGAAGCCGCGGGAGACGGCCAGGCTGGCGCGGCCGGGCGGAAGCTCGACCTCGAACTCCCCGGCGGTGTGGAAGTAGTGATACTCGCCCTGGTCCATGTGATCGAACATCAGCCAGTCGGCGCGAAACCAGCTCTGGGCAGGCGCGTAGGCGCGGCCGTCGGCGGCGTTGAGGTGAACGCGCGCCGGCATGGGCTTCTTGGTGGCGGCATCAACCACCCGCACACGCAGGCGTCCGACGGGCCGCTGGTGGAGGAGCTTCTCTATCTTCACCGGCTCCAGGCGGCCGCCGAAGTAGTGGAACAGCCACAGGCTGGTGTCGCCGGTTTCGTTCGAGATGAAGGCGATGCGCGAGCCGTCGGGCGACCAGCGCGGGGTGGTGCGGTCGAACTCGCCGTAGGTAAGGGGGAAGGGATCGCCGCCGGCGGGCGGGATGGCCCACAGCTGCTGCCACTGGCGGCCCAAGTAGGAGCTATACACAAGCTTGGCTCCGTCGGGCGAGAGCGACGGCCGGGCCTTCCAGGTGGTCTCCTCGTAGTAGAGGCGCTTCATCCCCGCTCCGGGTTCGGCGCGCATCCGGTAGAAGCCTCCGGAGCCGTGCTTGTTGTCGCGGTTCGAGACGAAGATGAGTTCCTGGCCGTCGCGGGTCCAGGTGGGATGGATGTGCAGGGCCCACTGGCCGTAGTAGACCGTCGGCGGGACCAGGCGGTAGTCAGCGGTGATCATCCGGGCCACCCCGGAGACCCCCTCGCCAATTGGCAGGATGTAGATGTTGTAGTTGCCGTTGGGGTGGGTCGAGACGTATGCCAGGCGGCGGCCGTCGGGCGACCACTCCGGCTCGACGTTGACGGAGTTGCCAAAGGTCAGCGGCCGGGTGGAGCCGTCTCGCAAATCGAGCAGCTGGATGTGGATCTGCTCGTTCTGGTCGGAGGTGTAGGCGATCCACCGCCCGTCCGGCGACCAGGCGGGCTGGGAAGCGTAGCCGGCGCCGCTGGTCAGCTCCTGGGCGGTCGTCTCGCCCAGCCGGAGCCGCCAGATGGAGCCTTTCATGGCGAAGGCCAGTTCCCGGCCGTCGGGTGACCAGGCCGGGAAGTTCGGACCGTTGGTGATCTGAGGAAGATAGCACTCGATGGTATAAGGCTCGCCGGTGAAGATCTTCGAGAAGACCCGGCGGCGGGTCTGGGGGGTAGCCACAGAGGCACTGAGGACACAGAGAAGACAAAGGAGGGGCTTCATCGGGCGCTCGCTACGGGCAGGTAGCGCTTCGGCATCAAGGTGGCGATGGTGCCGAAGTAGGTGACGATCTTGTGCTCCACCACCGTGCCCATCAGCAGGTGGGCTTCCGGGTGGGTCAGCCCGTAGTCGCTGGTCAGCCACTGCACCATGTCGGTATTGGCCATGCGGAGGCCCTGGTCCATGGAGCTGGAAAACTCCGGCTGGCTGCCGATGGAGACAATATACCGGTCGTTGACCAGGCGCGGGATCGAGAGGCGCTTGCCCTTGTGGACCCGCGCGGTGAACTGCACGTCGAGCGAGGTTTCGATCCCCGAGCCGAGACCCTCGCCGTCTCCCTGCAAGGCATGGCCGTCGCCGATGTAGAAGTAGGCGCCGGCGTGATACACCGGAAAGTACAAGGTGGCGCCCTCCACGACATCGTTATAGTCCATGTTGCCCCCGTGGGTGCTGGAGGGCCCGGAGGTCTCGACCCTTTCGCCGGGCGGGGCCACCCCGATGCAGCCCAGCATCGGCCGCACCGGCAAGTCGAGCTTGCGGCCCTTGGAATCGAGCCAGCGCGGATTGGCCACCTGGCGCTCCAGATCCAGCTCCCACGGGATCAACGTAGCCGACCCCGGCCGCACCGCGTCCATCTTGTAGACGCCGTCGTAGAGCCTCGTCCCAGGATTCAGCGCCCCGGGATTCAGCCGGTACGACGTATAGCCGGAATTCCGGTTCAGCCGCACTCTGTCCAGATGCACCTCCAGGGCGTCTCCGTAGGCGGCCTCCTCGATGTAGAACGGCCCCATCAGCGGGTTGCCGCTCTCCGGGTAGACATACGGGTGCTGGATGTGCCAAACCCCGGCATGGTCCCGGCCCCCGGAATCCCAGGTGCGCGTGATGACGGTGTCGCCGGAGCGAAGCCGCAGCACCGGGTCCTTGAAGGCCGAGAAGACGCGGGAGTGGCGGCTCGGGTAGATGGTGTGGGTCTCGGCGGCCAGGGGCAGGAACCCCAGGACGGCCAGCAGGATGACAGCTCTCATACCGGCCTTAATACAGGTAACGGAGGGGGAAAGTCAAGAGTCAAGAGTCAAGAGTCAAGAGTCAAGTCCCGTCGTAGGCGCTCTACTTCGGCGATGCGCTCCTGTCTCCTTCTCTCGCTCCTACCAGAACAGGTGCAGCGCCAGCTTGATGAACCGCGGCAGGTTCCTCTGGGTGGGGTCCAGGCGCCCGAAGTTGGGGTTGGTCACGTTGTTCCCCCCGGCCGCCAGGTTGGCGTACCAGGGGTGATTGAAGGTGTTGATCATCTCCATGCGGAATTGCAAACGCACCTGCTCCCGGACCGGGAAGTACTTGGAAACCGAGGCGTCCCAGTTGCGGTAGCCGGGCACGCGCACGTCGGCGAAGCGGGTTGGGAAATCGCGCAGTGTGAACGGCTCCTGCGCCGGCACCAGCCGCCCGGTGGCCGGATTCTGCCACAGCGAAGTGTCGAAGTACCGCGCGAAGGTGCGCTCCTCCCCGCTCAACTTCGCCGAGCCGCCCCGCACCTGGTTGGCGTTGGGATAATCCACCGCCCAGCCGCTCTGGTAGGTGATGTCCCAATTGAGCTGCCAGCCGCCGAGAACCAAGTCGAGCGCCATGGGCAGACTCGTGCCCCAGGCCTTGTTGCGCCCCACCGGAACCTCCCACACCCCGGTGACCGTGAACTTCTGTGGGATGTCGATCTGGGTGGCCGAGCGCTTCTCCCGCCGCGTGGCGCCCGGATCGGCGAGCGAGAAATCCTGTTCGTTGAGCAGGCTGACCTTCTCCAGCGTCTTCATGATCCCGTAACTGGCCAGGAAGGTGAAGCCGCGCGAGAACCGCTTGGTGAGCTTCGACTGGAAGCCGTCGTAGCGCTGGCTGCCGATGGGAACGTTGGCCAGCGAGAGGCCGCCGTACTGGGGATAGGGGCGCAGCCGCAACTGCCGGATGATGGTGGAACCATTGAGGGCGGCATTGGCCGGAATCAGTCCCGCCATGGGGTTCGGCAGCGGCTGGGTGTAATAGGCCAGATCGATGGCGCCGGCGGCCGTCCGCCGCCCCAGCTCAGTGGCGGGCAGGAAATTGGCGTTCACCCCCACCGGCAGCTTGCGCGTGAGGTTGCCGACGTAGCCGACCTCCACCAGCATGTTGCCGGGCAGCTCCCGCTCGATGTCGAATGAGTACTGGTGCGAGTAGGGTAGCTTGCGGTCCAGGAAGTTGGCCGTGACGCCCTCGCCCAGGAAGCTGCCGAGTCCGCCGCTCGAGCCGGCCGGATCGAGCAGCCGCCCGCCCGGATAGTTGGCGAGCGGATCACTCAAGCTCACCGCCGGGGTCAGTCCATCGGTCGAGATGATGATCGACGTCGTTCGGCTGAAGCCTTGCGAGGAGCCGAACTCATTCTGGCCGAGGTAGTAGAGGCCGTAGCCGCCGCGAAGCACCCACTTTTGCCCTATGCGGTAGGCGGCCCCGACGCGCGGCTGGAAGTTGTTGCGGTCGGAATGGAAGGCGCCGCGCGGCCGGCCGTCGACGCCGGCAAACAGAACGCCGCCCTTCAGGCTGAGCCCCTGCACGCGGGAGGCGATGGGGCTGGCCACGTTGAAGTCGAAGCCGCCGAGCTGGCGGTCGTAGCGCTCGAACCCCGGGGCCTCGTAGTCCCACCGCAACCCCAGGCTCAGCGTCAGCCGTGGGCTGACCTTCCAGTCATCGTTGAAGAACAGCGCGTAATAAAAGTTGGAGTAGGCCGGCTCGATGTTGCGCTGCACGCCGCCGCCCGAGGGATACCCCAGCAGGAAGGTCGCCAGCTCGTTGCCGGAGGTGGGGTCGGCCGTCTGGGCGCGGGCCTGCGTCCAGTTGCGTCCGAAATCGTAAAAGCCGGCCGCCAGCCCGGGATTGTTGTTGTTGTCGTTGTAGCGGCGGCCCTCGGCGCCGAACTTCAGGAAGTGCTTGCCGGCCACCAGGCCGGCGTTGGGCTGAACGCTGTAGGAGTCGTCGGTGGCGACGTTGAGCAACCGGTCGGACCCGATGGCCTGATACTGTCCCAGGTTGAAGCGCGGGAACTGCAAGCGCGGGAACTGCGAGACCAGGCTCTGGGAAAAGCCCAGACTGCGGGGATCGAAACCGGCGCCGAACTGGTTGCCGGTGGTCTCCTCCCAGCGGGCCAGGCCGGCGCGCAGGTTGAAAGTCATGCGAGGGGTCAGCGTGGAGGTCCAGTCGAAGGTAAAGTTGCGGCCGTTGCGGACCAGCGGCGCGTTGCCCGTGGGCTCACCGGGATTGGAGGTGCTCAGCGGATCGGTAACAAAAACCAGGCCGCGATACTCCCACCAGGGGTTCTCCCCGTAACGGAAAAAGAAATTGTTGCGCGAGTTCAGCGCGAAGTCGGTCCGGCCGATGAACTGGTCGAGGCCGCCCACCCAGCGCGACGGAAAGATGTAGTTGTTTACGAGCGCCGGACCCTCCCCGGGGGCGTTCGGGGCCGGGTAGAACTTCAGCACCTCGGTCGAGACGCGGTTGATGCGGGCGGCGGGGAGGCGGTTGTTCTGGAAGGCGGTGCGGATGCCGGCCGCCGTGGTGGTGAGCGGATCGTAAATCATGACGCGCTGGCCCTGAGCGTTGAGCAGGGTGCTGAAGTCGCCCCCCCGCCATTCCGTCAGCGGGAAACTCCGTGTCGCGGGATCGGCGGTGCGCTGCCGGATGCCTTCGTACGACACCATCCAGAACAGCCGGTTGCGACCGTCAAACAGCCGCGGCAGGTAGACCGGTCCGGCGGCCTGCGCCCCGAAGGTGTTGAGGTTCAGCGGCGGCTTGCGGACCCCGCCGCGGTTCAGCTCCGCCTGGTTGGCGTTGAGCTCCTCGGCCTGGAGGTACTCGAACACCGTCCCGTGGAAGCTGTTGGTCCCACCCTTGGTGACCATGGTGACCACCCCGCCGCCGGTGCGGCCGTACTGCGAGTCGTAGGTGTTGGTGACGACCTTGAACTCCTGCACCGACTCCATGGTGGGGACGTGGATCACGGTGCGGTTGCCCCGCACGTTGCTGATGCCGTCCAGCAGAACTTCGTTCTCGCGGTTGCGCCCGCCGTTCACGGAGAAATTGGTCGTCCCGGCGATGTCGAAGGAGCGCAGGTAGCGCCAGTCGCCGGTCTTGATGACGCCGGGGGCGGCCCAGGCGATCTGGAACGGGTTGCGTCCCTGGGTCGGCACGTGGGTGATGAGCTCGTTGGCGATCACCTGCGAGCGGGTGGCGGTCTCGGTCTGGAGCAGCGACACGGCATCGGAGACCGTCACGCTCTCGACCACGTCGCCGACTTGCAGATGGATGTCCACGCGGGCCTTGTCCTGCGCCTGGAGCACGATGTTGTCGCGCACCAGTTTCTTGAACCCCGCCCGCTCGGCGCTCAGGCGGTAGACGCCCGGCGCCAGGAACGGAGACACGTAGTTTCCGGATTCGTTGCTTTGGCTGGTGGTGACGGCGTTGGTGGCGACGTTGGTCACCGTAATGACGGTGTTGGGCACCGGCGCCCCGCTGGGATCGCTGACGATGCCCGTGATGCTGGCGCGAACCTCCTGCCCGTAAACGGTAACCCCTGCCAACAGACACAAAAACGCAACTCGAACCATGGCAACCTCCCCCTTTGGGATCTATCTATGGTCGCACGTTTGTGGGGTGGCCTGGAGCGGTCCCCCCCGACGGGTGTGCCCACACAAGAGTGATGGGCCAGTCGCAACCGCGATTTCTCGCGCCTGACGGAGCCGGCGCTTGTGTCATCCCGAGCGCAGCCTTTGTCCTCCCGAGCGGAGCGAGGGATCTGCTTCGGTATGCCGAGCATGTTCGACAGCTTGGGGGTGAAAGTCCCCTCTACAACCTGATGGAGGTGAAGAGCTAGGGCGTAGTAGCGTGGATAGCCCGGGAAACCGGGAGGGAGCGAAGGCCCGAACGGTCCCCCCAGGGGTTAATGGGAGGGGTAAGTAAGCGGCGCGACTCATGAGCGAGTAGCGGCAGAACAACCAGCTGGAGCTGGCCTTTCTGGCAGAGGAAAAGGGTGAAGCCCTGCAGCCTGCCGAGGGAGGGACCGAATTGCCCTGGAGCTGGACAGCGAGTTGCCGAGGAAACCCCACCTGGCACCGGGACCTGCTGGACGCCATGGCGCGCCCGGGACCAAATCGTCCGGCCGTGATCTCCGAATCACTCCGGGACCGACTCAAGGAATACCTTAATTTTCGACACGTGTTTCGCTCCGTCTATTCGTTTCTGCTGGAATGGGAACGGATGTCTCCGCTCGTCCTGGACTGCCGGTAAGCCTTCGAGGCGTTCCGAGGCGAAGGGCAGGCTTTCACCGGCAAGGCGCGCCATAGGTTCGAGCATGCCGCCGAAGGGGAGGAGATCGGTTTCCTCGAAGCCGCGCAGGACAGGGTGGCGCTCGCCGGCGGGCGCGGGCTCATCGCCGGCCTGGGGGCCGTAGACGCGGGCGCGCACCTCCGGGGTAAGACGCAGATAGGTGTGATAGGATCCCGAGGCCGGGCGGCGCCCGGCGGAGTCGGGCTTGCCGAGGCGCCCGTCGTGGGCGCGGAACAGGTCCCCCAGGGCGAAGTCGCCGCGGGAGTCGCCCCGTCGCGGAACGATCGCGCCTGGCTGGAGACCGAGCCGCTGTTCAGGCCGCTCCAGATGCAGTCGGGTCCGCCGGCCTGGGTGGCGCGGTTGTTGAGGTCCCACACCTCCAGGCGCCGCTCGTAGCTCCACAGGATCCACCGGCGGTAGGCGGGGTCGTCCCAGTCGGCGCGGCGCGGGATGGCCTGGCCGGTCTTGGCGTGAAACTTGCGCTCGCAGTGGGGGCAGTAGCAGATGCTGTCCCGGCCCTGGCCCGCCCAGCTGTTGTCGGTGATGCCCTCGGGCCGCGACCGCTCGACGATCTCGCGCAGCACGCCAGGAAGATACTCGTCGTAGTAAGGACTGTTGATGCAGGCGAGGTACTTGTCGGCGGCGCGGTAGGGCCGGCCCTGGACGTCGAGGGCGAACCAGTCGGGGTGGGCGCGGTAGAAGTCCTCGGCGGTCCGGTTGGAGTCCATGCGGTCCATCACCACCAGGCCGTCGTCGTGGGCGGCCTTGGCAAGCTCCCTGAACAGGTCGCGTCCGCCGAGAAACTGCGCCCGGTAGTGGAGCGGGAACTTGCTCGGGTAGTAAGCGACGATGCCGCCGGCGTTGATGATGACGCCCTGGACCCGGGTGCGCCTCCAGTGCTCGCGCCACCAGGCGATGTCGTAACGGGTGGGGTCCCTTTCGGTAATGTTGGTCTGACCCCAGCGATAGGTCCGCAGGTACCAGGGGAGTCGGCCGGACTGGGCGCCGGCGGCGCCGGGCAGGGCGGCGGCGACTGGCGCCAGGAGGGTCACGTTTTCACCCCCGTCAGAAATGCTGGGCCGGCCGTGGAAGCCGTTGGACCGTCATCCCGAGCGAAGCGAGGGATCCGCTGGCGCTTTCGAGTCTCGCGGCATTCCGGGGAACCAGAAACAGATCCCTCGCTGCGCTTGGGATGACAGGCTGCGCTCCGGGATGACGACGGCGCCTGAAGGCGCGGCGACCTGCGCGGCGGCCGCCAGAGAAGTGCCGAGAAAGGCACGCCTTTTCACGAGGTCTTCTGTCAGAACACCAATCGCAGCCCCAGCTGGACGTTGCGCGGGAAGTTGGACTGGCCGTTGTCGCGGAAGATCCGGGCGAAGTTGGGCGAGGTGGGGTCGAGGTTGGGATCCGACGAGAACACCGCGGTGTTGAGGGCGTTGAAGGCGTCCACCCGGAACTGGAGGTTCCAGCCCTCCCGTAAGTAAGTATTCTTGATCAGCGAGGCATCCACGGTGGTGGCCCACTGGTTGCGCAGGTTGCCGTACCGGATGGGCGTGGTGCGCAGCGAGAAGGGCGGGCGAATCTGGTAGACGGGCTGCTCGCCGGACAGCACGTTGCGCACTCTCCCGTCGACGTCAATCACGCCGGTTTTGAACAGACGGTCCCAGGTGGGATTCGGGAGGCGAGGATCGCCGAGCAGATAGACGTTGCCAGGAATGCTCATGGGATCGCCCGACTGGATGACGGTGGTAAAGACGCCCTGCCAGCCGCCCGCCAGCCGCCGCAGGACGGGGTGGCTGTTGGCCAGGTACCGCCGGCCGGGACCGAACGGCAGCTCGTAGCTCGGGGCAATCACCCAGCGATGGGTGCGGTCCCAGTCAGTCAGCGTCCGGGTCGGCGCCGGGTTCTGGGCATTCAGGAAATCAATGGCCTCGATGTTCTTGGAGAGCGTGTAGGTACTGGTGAAAGCGAGTCCCTGGGAGTAGCGCTTGGTGGCGGTGACCTGGAGGGAGTTGTACCAGATGCGGCCGGTGTTCAGCTGCTCGCTGTTGAAGCCGGTGAACTGCGGGAAGGGGCGGAGCAGCTGGGTGCGGGCGGTGGTGGCGTTGTCGAGCCCGGTGCCGGGGATGAGGCCGGCGAAGGGATTGGGCACCTGCTGGTTCAGGAAGTTGGGATTGCCGCCCAGGAAGGGGTTGCCCTGGTTGAGCACCTCGACGCCGACCTCGTTGAAGCCCTTGGAGGCCGACTGCGCCATGGAACGGGAGCCGACATAAGCCACGTCGATCAGGGTGTTGCCCGGAAGCTGGCGCTGGATCCCGAACGAAAACTGGTGGACGTAGGGCACCCGGAAGTTGGGGTTGATGAAGCTGGGCCCCTGTCCCAGGAAGGTGAGCATGCCAAGGGCAGGTCCGGCGGGCCGCAGAATGCCGGCAGGGAAGGGATTGTTGAGGGTGTTGGCGGGCGTCCGGCCGGAATCGAGCGTGGCCACGTAGGGCGTCGACTGCGAGAAACCGTTGAGGTTGCCGCGGAAGGTCGGGTTCAGATAGAAGATGCCCCATCCGCCGCGCAGGACGGTCTTCTCCGAGATGGTGTAGGCGGCGCCGGCGCGGGGCTGCAGGTTGTTCCGGTCGACGGCCATCGGAGTGCGGGGGTTGCCGTCGAGGCCTGCAAAGCCGATGCCTCCTTTCGCCTGGAAGCCCGGGAACCGGGTCTGGTCGATCCGTTGCGAGATGGGATTGACGCGATCCGCAAAGAAGCCGTGGTTCATGCGATTGTAGCGCTCCGTGACCGGCAGGTTGATGTCCCATCGAAAGCCGAGGTTGATGGTGAGCTTGCGGGTGACCTTGATGTCGTCCTGGATCCAGGGGGCGTAGTAGATCCACTGGAAGTAGGGTGCCGCCACATTGGCGACCGAGCCGGAGCCGGGATAGCCGAGCAGGAAAGAGGCAGCGCCGACGCCCGAGACGGCGTCCTGCACCAGGTAGTCGCGGCGCGTGAAGCCTCGGTTGAAGTCATAGGTGCCGGCGGCGGACCCGGGGCGCAGCTGGGTATAGCGGGTAAGGCGAAAGTCCAGGCCGGTCTTGACGGTGTGCCGGCCCCGCACCAGCACCAAGTTGGGCTGGAGCGAGAAAACCGTGGTGGGCTCGAAGGTGACGTTGCCGGAGCCGTGACCCAGGGAACGGACGTTCGAGATGGATATCTGCGGGAACAGGTCGCCCTTGGGGAGCTGATCGACCAGCGTCTTGGGGAAGCCAAGCTGGGTATTGTTGAAGCTAGCGTTGCCGAAGGGCGCCAGATCCTCGACCCAGTAGGTGAGGGCGGTGCGGAAGTTGAAAACGGTGGTCGGCGTCACGGTGGTGATGGAGTCCACGACGATGCCGTTGTGGCGCTTGCCGCCGTTTCGGTAGTCGCCGGCCACCCCGGGGATCCCGTTGGTATTGCGCAACTGCTTGAAGTCGCTCCAGGACCAGCGGCCGTAGACGCGCTGGCGGGGGCCGAACTGGTGGTCGACGCGGGCCGTCAGATTGATGAAATCAAAGCGGCCGATGTTGGGATTCAGAAAGAAGTTGTTCTCCCAGTCAACCGAGCCTGGGGTGGTGGTGTTGGGCTCCGGATACAGCTTGATGATGTTCGCCGCCACCGGGGAGATACGGTCGGCCGGAATGCGGTTGCCGGGGAACGCCGAGCGAACCCAGTTGTTGCCCTCGAAGCGTCCGGTGAGGGGATCGTAGATGGTGTAGAGATTGCCGCGGGTGTCGAAGGTCCTGGAGAAATCGCCGCGGCGCTGATCGAGAGTAGGCACTGAGGAGATGGACTCGGAAGGATAGTAGGTATCCTCTCGGTAGCCCTCGTAGGCGAAGAAGAAGAACGACTTGTCCCGGCCGTTGTAAAGGCGCGGCACCCGGATGGGGCCCCCGAGGGTGAAGCCGTACTGGTCCAGGGCGTTGCCTTGTCGGGGGGCGGCCTTGGAGTTGTTGGCGAAGGTATTGGCGTTGAAGCGGGTGCGCTTGAGGAACTCGTAGCCGGAGCCGTGCCAGTCATTGGTTCCGCTGCGGATCGAGACATTGATGACGCCGCCGCCGGTGCGGCCATACTGGGCGTCATAGATGCCGGTCATGACCTTGAACTCTTCGACGGCGTCGACGGAGGGAACGTAGGCGATGTTGTTCACGCCGTTGTAGACGGCGTTGTTGGGGGCGCCATCGAGCAGGAACTCGTTGTTGGTGCCCCGGCCGCCGTTGATCGACCAGGAGGAGATGCCGGAGTTGGAGAAGGGATTCAGATGCTGGGTGCCGCCGGTGTGGATGATGCCCGGGGTGAGGGCCGACAGCATGATGGGGTTGCGGATGTTGAGCGGCAGGTCGGCCACCGTCTTGTTGTTGATCACCAGGCCGCGGTCGGCCTTCTCGGACTCCAGCAGCGGCGCTTCGCTGGTGACCGTCACGCTGTCGGAGATCTGGCCGACCTGGAGGGTCAGGTCAATGACGGCGCCCTGGCTGACGTGCAGCTGAATGTTGTCGCGAACGAAGGTCTTGAATCCCGCGACCTCGGCCGAGAGCTGGTAGTTGCCCGGGTTGAGGAACAGGAAGCGGTACTGCCCGGCCTCGTTGGTGGCGGCGTCAAAGGTCACCCCGGTATCCCGGTTGGCGAGCCGGACCTTGGCGCTGGTGATCACCGAGCCGGTGGGATCGGTGACCGTGCCGCTCAGGGTGGCGCGGGTTTCCTGGGCGAGTGCGGCGATGGCGGACCACAGGACCACTGCCAGAAGGCTGAAAGTCTTGCGAAGAGTCATCATGTTTCACCCCCGTGCTGTCTTCTTATTAACCACAGAGTTGACTGGAAGTCAAGTCACCCAGGCATTCCGGCGAGGTGCCGACGGCGATACAGGACCAGCGGCAGATCGCGTTCGGGCTAAGACTGACCTGGTGACCGTCCCGTCCGACCCCCGACCCCGGCCCCCCCTTATGGGCTGTGGTAGTCTGGGACCGTACAAGACTGAACCCCACGGAGGTTGCCGCCATGAATCTTAGGTTGCTTCGCCCCATGGCCAGCTTTGTTGGCTTGCTGTGGGTCCCGGCCGACGGCCTGCCCGCGGCGGTGGAGGCCCTGAAGGCGCGCGGCTTCCGCTATGAGCCACCGGCTGCGAACTAGTCCGGCAACCGCAGTCGCCGCAGCGCGACCCGAGCAACCGAAGCCCATCGGCGTGGCGCCCTCTCGAAAAGCAGCTCCGTCTCGCGGTCGCGAAACGATCGGATCACGCTCTCTATTATCGGTGCCGACAAAGTGATGCTGGGGGTTGACGCGGGGGGGAGGGGTATACACTTTGCTTTGTACCGGAGCCAAAAGGAGATTCTGGTACAATCGCCTTGCAGCCGGGGGTCAAACCTGAAGTCCTGGCTCTGGAGGGACACCATGCGGCACTACCTGGCTTTCGCGCTTCTGGCCGTGGGAGCACTCACCGTGCCCGCCGATGCTCAGGTGCTCTACGGCACCATCCTGGGCACGGTCCGGGATTCTACTGGAGCGGTCGTTCCCAACGCGACCGTCGCCATTATCAACCAGCAGACGAATCAGTCCCGCACCGACACCACCAGTTCGGTCGGCCTGTATACCTTCTCCAACGTGCTCCAGGGATTTACAAGCTGGAGGTCAACGCCACCGGGTTTCAACCCTTCGCGCAGACCGAGCTTCGGGTAAGCATCAACACCGTTTCCCGCGTGGATGTCGACCTTCGAGTCGGCCAAATCGCCGAAACCCTTACCGTCTCCGCGGCAGCCGCGGTCCTGCAGTCCGACAAGGCCGACGTCCACGTGGACCTGGCGGCGCGCGAAGTGACCACGCTGCCCCTGCCGGCCTACCGCAACTACCAGAGCCTGATCAACCTGGCCCCCGGCGCCACCCCGGCGGCGTTCCAGAACGCCATCAACGACACGCCCGCGCGGTCGCTTTTCACCAACATCAACGGCACCGCCCGCAACGCCAACAACACTCGCGTGGACGGCGCTCTGAACAAGTACAACATCATCTCCTCTCATACGCTTTACGTGCCGCCCGCCGAGTCCATCGAGACCGTCAATATCAGCACCAACGCGTTTGACTCCGAACAGGGAATGACCGGCGGCGCTGCGGTCACGGTCATCACAAAATCAGGCACCAACGAGCTGCACGGCACGGCCTTTGCTTACCATGACAATCAGAAGCTGAGAGCCAAGAACTTCTTCTTTCGGGATCCGCGGAAGCCGAAAAGCATCGTCAACATCGACGGCGGCACTCTGGGCGGGCCCCTCCGCAAAGACAAGCTGTTCTACTTTCTGAGTTGGGAAGGAACCTTCGAGCGAATCAACCGCTCCGGTTTGTATACCGTCCCCACCGCCGACCAGCGCCGCAGTGATTTCAGCGCCCTGAACACCACCATCTATGATCCTTCGACCGGCGCCCTGGATGGCCGCGGCCGCACCCAGTTTGCCGGCAACCTGGTTCCCGCCAGCCGTCACAGCGCCGTTACCCGCAAGATGCAGGACCTGATTCCGCTGCCCAATCAACCTGGGGTAACGTCCAACTTCTTCGCCTCGGGTACGCAGGTCCTCAACCGGCACAACGGCGATCTGAAGATCAACTGGAACCGCACGAACTCCCATTCGGTGTGGGGCAAGTACAGCTTGATGAAGGCGCTGGTCAACTGCACCTTCGCCCTGGGCGCCGCCGGGGGACCGGGTCTGTGTGACGGCGGTCCGGAGTCCAGCGACACACTGGTGCAGGTGGCCACCATCGGCCACACCTGGACGGTTACGCCGCGCTTCCTGATCGACGGCACCGTGGGCTACAGCCGCATGGGGCAGAGCGCGGTGGGAGCGGACCATGGCGAGAACTTCGGGCTGAACGTGCTGGGCATCCCGGGCACCAACGGCCCCGACATCCGGCAGAGCGGCAAACCCATCTTCAATATCAGCGGATACAGCCCCTTGGGGAATCCCGACGCCTGGAGTCCGCTGTTCCGTACCGACGCCACCTACACCCATTCGAGCAACGCGAACTGGACCAGGGCGTCCCACGACATGCGCTTCGGCTTTGACGTGATCCGCTTTCACCAGAACGACTGGCAGCCGAATATCACCGGGGGACCTCGCGGGCAGTTCGCTTTTGACGGCGGCGTAACGGCTTTGAACGGCGGACGCTCACCCAACCAGTTCAACGGCTATGCCGATTTTGTGATGGGGCTGCCCGGCACCATGCGCAAAGCCTTGCAGTTCTACTCCCCGCAAACGGCCCGCGAGTGGCAATTCGGCTGGTACTTCCGCGACCGCTGGCAGGCCAGCCAAAGCCTGACCCTGACGCTGGGCTTGCGATATGAATACTACCCGCAACTGACTCGCGCCAACATCGGGGTGGAGCGGTACGACTTTGAAACCAACCAAGTCATCATCGGGCGGCGCGGGAACAATCCCGACAACGTGGGGGTCGAAATGAGCCACAAGCTCTTTGCCCCGCGCATCGGCATCGCCTATCGTCTGGGCACGAGTTCGGTCATTCGCAGCGGTTACGGTATCAGCATTGATCCCACCACGATTTCCGGCGCCATCCAGCGCCCCTACCCGGTCGTGGTGGGCAAGGAGTTTTTCAGCGTCAATTCCTTTCAGCCGTTCCGCCCCATCGAGCAAGGCATCCCGCTGTTCGATGGGCCGGATGTCAACTCCGGCCTGATTGACCTGCCCGTGGACGCTCAGACCATGACCCAGGCGAAGGGTCCCTTCCGCCGCGGATACATCCAGTCGTGGAACCTGATCGTGGAGCGCAAGCTCCCGCTGGACTTCGTCACCACCATCGGATACGTCGGCACGCAGTCGGTGCGGCAGTTTGCCTTTCCGGACCTCAATGCCGGCGTACCAGGCGGGGGGCTCGCCGGCCGAGCGCTTTTCGGTCGCTTCGGACGCTCCGCGACTACGCAATTGTTCGACCCCGCCTACAGCGCCAACTACCACTCCTTGCAAGCCACCGTCGACCGGCGTTTTTCCCGCGGCCTCTTCGTCAAGGGCAGCTACACGTACTCGCACGCCATCAACTTCACCGACACCAGCCCCGGCAGCTTCCTGTTCAACATCCCCACAGATTACCGCCGCAACCGCGCCCTGGCCGGTTACGACCGCACGCACGTCCTGCAAATGTCCTGGATCTACGACCTGCCCCACAAGCACTTGCTGCTGCGGGGCTGGCAGATCAACGGCATCTTCAGCGCTTACACCGGCACGCCTTTCACGGTAACCTCCGCCGGCGCCTCCCTGAACGCTCCGGGCAATACCCAGACCGCCGACCAGGTGTCCCCCGAGGTCAGGAAGCTGGGTGGCATCGGCGCCGGGAGCCCCTGGTTCGACCCCACCGCCTTCCGGCCCGTGACCGAGGTCCGCTTCGGCGCCACCGGCCGTAACATCCTGTCGCGGACCCGGGGTGGTGAATCTCGACCTGGGCGTAGCGCGCACCTTCCCTGTGAAGGAGCGGTTGCGTATCCTGGTTCGCGGCGAGGCCTTCAACTCCACCAACACGCCGCACTTCAACAACCCGAGCGGCAACGCCTCCAACCCCGCGACCTTCGGCGCCATCACGAGCGCCTTGCAAGATCAGCGCGTATTTCGCCTGGCGCTACGGCTGAGTTTTTAGAGCCGGCCGGCCATACATCTGCTTGCGGTACTCCGGTGTCGAGTGCGGCGTCGAGAGGATTTCCTTGCCACGCGCCATGGAGTCCTCTATGGAGTCCTCTACAGAGGCGCGCGCCTTTTCCACGTCGAGATAAGCCTTGTCGATCGTCATGGCCCCGTGTCCCGGCAGCAGCATGTCCCACTGCACCGCCGCCCCGTTCCAGCTAAAGGCCGCCAGCTTGCGCAGCGACGCCAGGTATTGCCTGTTGTCGGCGTAGGGGTTCCCCTGCCAGCCCAGGCGTCCGTCATAGAGAACTGTGTCCCCGGAAAACAGCAGGCTTGCCGTCCACTTCGAGCTGGAAGCAAGCGGAGCCGGGCGTATGTCCCGGCGTGTGAATCACACGCAGCTTCCGGTTGCCCAACTCCAGTTCCTCGCCGTCGGAAAGCCGCCGGGCCACGGGGCACCGCGGGAACGCTCCCAGGCCCTTCAGGAGATAGAAGGCGGTTACCTGCGTGCCCTTCTCGACGGCGTCGGCGTCGTCCTCATGCACCAGGATTTGGGCGCCGAGATCCTGAAACTTCTTATCCGCCATGGCGTGATCCACGTGGCAATGCGTGTTGAGCACCCAGCGGATGTCCTCCTTGCGCCGCCCGCACTTGACGACGTTCGCGATCGTCAGATCGAACTCGGAATCCACCGTCGGGTCTATGATCGCGACTCCCTGCGGGCCGCAATCGATCAGGAACGTGAGGTTCGAATTGCGCTCCTGGCCAACCAGATAAACGCCGCGCGCGATCTCCACCGGGACCTGCCGAGCCGGCGTGTTTTGATGGAGACCGTAACGCTCCAACGCCTCGCGTAGCGCAGGCCCCCGGGGCCACGCCTCCTGCAGGGGCAGTTTTTTGGTGAGCTCGCGGAATTGGTAGGTGCTGTGGTCAAAAGCGACGCGCTGACCCTCCTCGGTGATGGTCGCGCTGACCTCGGGCACCTTGCGCTGGGCCCAGCCCAGCAGCCCTGCAAAGATCGTGATCCACAGCAAACGGCGATCGAAAGCGGCACGCATAATGGTCGCCATTGTAAGACACCTGAGGGGCCGCGCAAACCACAGGGTTACACGCGCGACGCCCATAAGTGGCCTGCTGGAGTTCCTGCGAACGGGGAGGAGACCTTGACATATCGGCGTCGATATGTCAAGATAGGGGTGTGAGAACTACGGTTCGGCTCGAGGACTCCCTCCTGGTGGAAGCCAAGCGTCATGCTCTGGAGACCCGGCGAACATTAACGGAGCTGATGCGGGAGGCCCTGGTGTCATTGCTGGCGCGGGAACGCGCCCAGGTACCCCAGCGGCGCACGACCTTGCCGGTTTTCGGGGCCGACGGGTTGCGTGAAGGGATCGACATCAACGATACGAGTAGTCTCTTGGATCGCATGGAGGGCCTGGACGGTCGATGATGTTGTGTGACGTTAACATCTACATCAACGCCCACCGTTCCGACAATCCGCATCACGATTTTTACCGGTCCTGGCTGTTCACCTTGATGGAGTCCAAGCGCACCTGGGCGTACTGCGAATTTGTTCTCAGCGCTTTCGTGCGGATCGTCACCCATCCTGGCATATACAAGACGCCAACCCCCCTGGAGCAAGCTCTGGCGTTTGCCGAGTCCATCCGAAATCATCCGCGGGCGATCGGCCTGATGCCCGCGGCCCGCCACTGGGGGATCTTCCGTGGTCTGTGCGCGGCGACGAATGCCAGCGGCAACCTGGTGCCGGATGCTTATCTGGCGGCGCTGGCCATGGAGTGGGGCGCCGAGTGGGTTACCGCCGACCGGGATTTCAAGCGGTTTCCGGGGCTGAACTGCACGCTGCTGCGGCCAGTTTGAAGCAGGTTGCAGTTACTGTATACTAAACTCCACGGAGGTTGCCGTCATGACTCTCAGGTTGCTTCGCCCCATGGCCAGCTTTGTTCTGCTCGCCTTGGTTGGTTCGGCCCAGCAGGATACCGGGATCATCACCGGCCAGGTCACCGATGCCACCGGGTCGGTGATCCCCTCGGCCGCCATCTTGCTGGTCAACACCGCAACCAACGTCCGCACCATCGTGACCACCAACGCCGACGGGCTTTTCGTCGCAACACCTATGCGCATCGGCGTCTACTCGATCACGGTCGAGGTCAGAGGATTCAAGAAATCGGTCCGGGACAACGTAACACTGCGCGTGCAGGATCGCCTGCGCGTCGACTTTCAACTGGAAATAGGCGAAGTCACCGAATCGGTGGTAGTGACCTCCGAAGCGCCGCTTCTTCAAGCCGAAACTACCTCGCTCGGCCAGGTCATTGCGGGCAAACCGCTTTCCGAGCTTCCGCTCAACGGTCGGAATTTCATTCAGTTGATCGCGCTCACTCCGGGGGCCTACATTCCGCAGCGCAATAACTCGCTGTACCAGGACTTCCTGATCGGCATCAACGGCAATCGCATCCAGAACAACAATTTCCTGCTGGACGGGATCAACAACAACACCACCGACAATAATCAGGCCCCGGTGCTGCCGAGCCTGGGCGCCATCGCCGAGTTCAAAGTGCACAGCAATCTGCTGCCGGCCGAGTTCGGCCGCGGGCTTGGCGGCACCATCAACATCAGCCTCCGCTCCGGAACCAACGACTTTCACGGCGCCCTGTTCCACTTTCTCCGGAACGACCACATGGACGCTAACAATTTCTTCAACTCCGGCCGCGCCAAGCCGGCCTTCCAGCAGAACCAGTTCGGCGGCGCGCTGGGGGGTCCCGTGTACCTACCCAAAGCGTACGACGGCCGCAACCAGACGTTTTGGTTCGCGAACTACCAGGGCTCGCGCGTCCGTAAGGGATTGACCCGTCTATTCACGGTACCCTCGGCCGCGATGCGCGCCGGCGATTTCTCCGGCTTGCCCGTCATCTACGACCCCAACACCACCTCCGGCAACACCCGGCAGCCGTTTACCGGCAACCGCGTGCCGTCCAGCCGGTTCGACCCCGTCATGCAGCGATACCTTTCGCTGTATCCGCTTCCCAACCGCGCCGGGGCCGCCAGCAACTACATCCTCAACCCCAAGTACACCGACAACAACGACCAGGGCGACATCAAAATCGACCACAACTTCTCCACTCGCGACGCCGTCATGTTCCGCTACAGCCGGGGAGACCGCGAGTTCATCGTGCCGCTCAACGTTCCCGATATTCCCTTTAACGGTTACTTCGCGGCGAACGAGTTTCTTCCGCAGGTGATCAACAATCGGGGCGCCGTGCTCAGCCACACCCACACCTTCTCGCCGCGCGTGATCAACGAAGCGCGTGTCGGCTTCAACCGCTTGTACGCCACGGTCACTCCGCGCAGCCAGGGCAAGAACCTGGCCACCGAGTTCGGCGTGCGCGGCGTTCCGGACGACCGCCAGTCCAACGGCCTGACGGTGGTCGGAATCACTGGATTCTCCTCTCTGGGGGACAGCTTCGACACTCGCCGCGGCCAGAATGTCTCCCAGGTGGTCGACAACCTCACCATCATCGCGGGCCGCCACTCGCTCAAGATGGGCTTCGATCACCGGCGCACCCAGTTCAATCTCGGCCAGGGAAGCTCGCCTCGCGGCTCGTTCACCTACAACGGCGTGTTCACGCAGAATCCGGCCGGACGCGCGGGCACTGGGAACCCCTTCGCGGATTTCCTGCTCGGCAATCCGGACGGCGCCGCCATCGGCACCAATGTCCGGGCGGGAATCCGCATCCGCAACTACAGCTCCTTCCTCCAGGACGACTGGAAAGCCACTTCCAGGCTCACGCTCAATATTGGCTTGCGCTACGAGTACACCACGCCGGTCACCGAAGTGGTGAACCGTATGGCGAACTTCGATCTGGGGGCCAACCGCGTGATTCTGGCCGGCCCGGGCGGCGTTCGCGAGCGCGCTCTCGCCAATGCGGATCGCAACAACTTCGCCCCCCGGTTCGGCCTCGCCTATCAACTGAACGGAAAAACCGTGTTGCGAACCGGCTACGCCATTTTCCATACTCTGGAGGACGCCGGGCATCACAACCCCACCTTCAATCCGCCTTTCTCGGCCAGCTTCCCTTATCCGAGCGATCAGCTCAACCCCTCCACGTCGCTGCAGCCGGCGCGTGGATTTCCTCCCGTCGGCTTCCCCGGCGGCAACTTCAACAACCTGTTCATCAACATCAATGGCCGGCCGTTTGACTTCCCGGCGGCCTACAGCCAGCAGTGGAACTTCACGGTGGATCGTCAAATCGGCCAGATTCACGCCGAGGTCGCCTACGTGGGCAACAAGGCCAACAAGCTGATGGCCAACCGCAACATCAATCAGCCGCTGCCGGCGGCCGGTTCGGTGAACAGCAGCCGGCGCCTCTTCCCCGGTTGGGGCAACATCACCTTCCAGGAGCCGCGCGGGAACTCCATCTATCATTCCCTGCAGACCAAAGTGGAGAAGCGCTTCTCCAAAGGCCACATGTTCCTGCTCTCGCATTCGTGGGCCAAGGCCATCGACGATGCCGACTCCACGCAGCTTTCCACCACCAGCGGCACGGGCAATTTGCAGGATCAGCGAAACCTGCGCGCCGAGAGGTCCCGCTCGTTCCAGGATGTCCGCCACCGCCTGGTGCTGAGTTACCTGTACGAAGTGCCCTTCGGCCGGGGCCGCTCGCTGTTAACGGATGTCTCTCCGGCGGTAGACAGGATCGTCGGCGGCTGGCAGATCAACGGCATCACGTTCTATCAGAGCGGCCGCGCGTTCACCGTCTCGTCGCCGTCCGACCACTCCAACACCAGTTCTTCCAACATCCGGCCGAATGCCACTGGCGTCTCGCCTCACCTTCCCTCGGAGCAGCGCTCTCCGCAGAGGTTCACCAACGCGGCCGCGTTCGCCATTCCCGCCGGAATCGCGTTCGGCAACACCGGCCGGAACGTCGGAACCGGCCCGGCGCAAACCAACTTCGATTTCTCCGTGTTCAAAGACTTCGCTGTCGACGGCGAGGGCCGCCGCAAGGTGCAGTTCCGCGCGGAATTCTTCAACATCCTGAACACCCCGCAGTTCCAGGTTCCCAACCGCACCTTCAACACGCCGCAGTTCGGCACCATCACCGAAACGATCAACGACAACCGCGACGTTCAGTTCGCGCTCCGATTCCTGTGGTAATGTGTGCCTAGGGTTTCTTCACCGCAGCGCCTCTGCGGTGAAAGACGGTTTGAGGTGCTCACATGATGCGAAGAGCGGTTCTTGCAGTCCTTACGGTCCTGACCCTGGCGCTCGCCACCGCTGATGTGGCCCGCGCCCAGGAATCCCGCGGTCGTGTGCAAGGCCTGGTCAGCGACGCCTCCCGCGCCGTGGTGACAGGGGCCACCGTGACTCTGCGAAACACCTACACCGGGGCCTCGGTGGTTCGCTCCACCGACGGGACCGGCCGCTACCTGTTTGACATGGTCGACCCCGGCGCCTACCTGATGACGGTGGAGGTGGAGGGCTTCAACCGGTTCGTGCAGCAGAACATCCGGGTGGAAAACCGGGGCGACGTCACCGTGGACGCGGCGCTCCAGGTCGGCGGGGTGGCCGAGACCGTGACCATCCTGGAGTCGCCGGTGGCCGTGAAGTTCAACACCAGATTACCGTGGACAGCACCATGATCCGCAACGCGCCCATCATCGCCCGCAATCCCTTCACCCTGGCGCTGCTGAACCCGGCCGTGGTCAGCCGCTACACGGCCCAGAAGAACCCCTTCTTCATGTGGGCGGCCAGCTCCGTGGAGGTCGGCGGCGCCCAGAACGTCACGGGCGACGTGCTGGTGGACGGGATGCCGGTCATGCTGGGTCCCAAGAGCTCCTACGCCCCCACCATGGACAACACCACCGAGGTGACGGTGCAGCAGAACAGCGTGGACGCCGAGTACGGGCACAGCTCCGGCGGAGTCCTGAACGTCTCGATGAAGTCGGGCACCAACGAGCTGCACGGCACGGCCTACTACTTCGGGCGTCACCCCAAGCTCAACGCCGTCTCCGACCCCACCACGCGCGTCGGCAACCTGGTCCGCAATCATATCTGGGGCGGCACGGCCGGCCATGCCTGGAAGAAGAACCGCATCTTTAACTTTTTCGCCTACGAACAGTGGCGCCAGCAGGATCCCCGCACCGAGCAGCGCCGCATGATGACGGCTCTCGAGAAGGGCGGCGATTTCTCCCAGTCGCGCAACAGCGGCGGCGGATTGCGGACCATCTACGATCCCTGGACCTCGCGGCTGGTCGGAGGCCGCGCCCTCCGCGACCCCTTCCAGGGCAACCTCATTCCCCGCTCGCGCCTGGACCCCGGCGCTTTGAAGTTCCTCGGCGAGATGTGGGACCCCCATCGGCCCGGCACCGACATCACCGGGCGGGACAACTTCGCCGCCGGCTTCACCCGGGGTCTCCGCTACCACAACATCAGCAACCGCACCGATTTCCTGTTTACCGACAGCCTGCGGAGCTTCTTCCGCTTCAGCCGCTTCCGCACCGCCCTGTATGAAGTCAACTGGGCGCCCAACCAGTCGCGGATCTTCAACAACGCCAACGGCGGCGCCATGAACGCGCTGAATGTCTCGGGCGACCTGGTGTGGACCATCAACCCGCGCACGGTGCTGAACTTCCGCAGCAACTACACTTCCTGGGGGCGTTCCGCTATGAGGACAGCCCCCGGCCGCGCCATCGCACGACCTTCGGCGGCACCTACGAGTTCCCCTTCGGTCGCGGGCGCCGCTACCTCTCCCAGATGCACCCCGTGGCCGATGCGATTCTGGGAGGTTGGACCACCAGCGCCATCTACTGGTATTACGCCGGCAACCGGCTCCGCTTCGGCCAGATGGAGGTCATCGGCGACCCCAAGATCGACGATCCCAACAAGTGGGGCCTGATGTTCAACCCGGCTGCCTTCCGGTTTATCCCGGACAATTCCTTCAGGGTCCGGACCAACCCCAGGTCGTACCCCGGGGTCCAGGGGCCGGGCTACAAGAACGTCGACCTCAACCTGGCCAAGTTCTTCCGCCTTACCGAGAAGATCCAGCTGGAGTTCAAGATGGAGGCTTATAATCTTATGAATACCTTCTCGGGGGCCGACCCCTCGACCGACGTGCGCAACTCGGCCTTCGGGCGGGTGATCCGGATGGCGGCCGGGACCCAGGGGCGGGAGCTGCAATACAACGCCCGGATTCACTGGTAACACAGGCATTCCTGCCTGTATCTTCGTGATCGGATGAAGAAGATCGCCGGGATTGTCTTTCTAGTAGCTTACCTTCCGGCGCAGAACCCGGGCCTCGGCCGCATCGACTTCCCCACCTCCGGCCCCCCGGAAGCGCAAAAGCACTTCCTGCGCGGCGTGCTGCTCCTGCACAGCTTCGAGTACGATGACGCCCGAGAGGAGTTTCGGACGGCTCAAAAACTCGCCCCCCATTTCGCGATGGCTTACTGGGGCGAAGCCCTGACTTACAACGAGCCGCTCTGGTTCGCCCAGGACCGGGACGCGGCCCGGTCCGCCCTGAACCGCCTCGCTTCCAGCCCCCCCACTGCCCGCGAGAAGGAATACCTGCAAGCGGTACAGGTGCTTTATGGTGACGGGGAGAAGGAATCGCGCGACTTCGCCTACGCGGAAGCCATGAAGCAGCTTTCCGAGAAATACCCCGGCGATGCAGAGGCGGCTTCTTTTTACGCCCTGGCGCTACTGGGGACGAGTCACCAAGGCCGCGATTTTCGCATCTATATGCGGGCAGCCGCAGTCCTGGAGGAGTTGTTCCGCCGGAATCCGGAGCATCCCGGGGTCCTCCATTACCTCCTCCACGCCTATGACGACCCGATTCACGCGCCGCTGGGCCTGCGGGCGGCGAGAACCTACGCCAAAGTGGCGCCAGCCGCTGCTCACGCGCTTCACATGCCCTCTCATATTTTTCTGGCCCTGGGGATGTGGGACGAGGTGGTCCAATCCAACCAGGAGGCGTGGGCTGCTTCGGAAGCGCGAGCAAAGCACCGCGACTACCATTCGCTGTGGTGGCTGGCCTATGGCAAGCTCCAGCAAGGGAGGTTCGAGGAGGCCCGGCGGGCGCTCCAGATCGTGGAGCAGGACGCCCGGCAGAATTCGTCGCCTTTGATCCGGTTTCATTTGGTCCGGATGCGCGCGGCCTACCAGATTGAGACCGGGCAACAGTATCCCATCCACGGCGGAATCGATACCAGCAACCTCGATCTGCCGGCCGTGGCAGGCGATTTGCTCGCCACGGGGTTTCTCGCCATCAACCGGGGAGACCGGGCGGAGGCGGAACGGTCACTGGCCGCGATCCGAAAGCTGTCGCCGGCATCCAACCCGGCGAGTGCGCGGCAGCAGCATGCCCATCTCTACCCCGCGGACGCTCAGGCAGTCGAGATTGCCGAGAAGGAGCTGGCGGCGCTCCTGCTGGTGTCCGACGGACGAAGCAAGCAGGCCCTGCAGTTGATGACGGAAGCCGCGGCGGTGGAAGACAGGATGCCCTTCGAGTTCGGCCCTCCGGCGCCGCCGAAGCCGGCGCGGGAGCTGTTCGGTGAAATCCTGCTGCAGCTCGCTCGACCCCAGGAGGCTCGCCGGCAGTTCGAGCTGTCCTTGTTGCGGACGCCCCAGCGGGCGCTGTCGCTGCTGGGGCGGGCGCGGGCGCTGGCGGAATCGGGCGACGGGGCGGGAGCGCGGGAGGCTTACACGGAACTGCGGAAAATCTGGCATCGGGCCGACGCGGAAGTACAGAAGGCGCTCGCCAGCACCGAGCCGCGACGGTAAATGTGGGGCGGCCCCCCCGGGCCGCGCCGGGCCCCCTGGCCCGGCCTGCCGAATTCCGATAGGTGCACAAAGCCGGCCACGGGGCCGGCTGCGGCCTGGCCCTGCAAGGGCCATGTGGAACTCCCTTATGGTCGCGGTTCGGTGGCCAGGAAGTGCTTCAGCCATTCTACGGAAAGCCGCACCGCCTCCGGCGTCGGCGTATGTCCCGAGCGATGGTTGAAAAGGCCGATGTTTCGGGGACGGCCGTATAGGTTGTACACCGGGCGCACGGCATTGATGTAGTGCCAGCTCTTGTCGCTGTCCGCCGACTCGCCCGCAATCAACAGAAACGGGCGCGGGGCGATGAGTCCCAGGAGCTCGTGCTGGTCGGTGGCGCGGTCCCAGTCGCGCAGGAACCCGCCGAAGTACCAGAAATCGTCGTAGTTGGAAAACGAGAGGCCGATGCCGCCCTCCGAGAAAACCACGGCCGTGATCCGGTCCTCCATCGCCGCGGCGTAGA
>Ga0247727_10004809_pt1 | contig 28178 bp, 27 predicted proteins | sample WisWelCaveWW1625_FD_202498 | JGI IMG/M metagenome (GOLD analysis project Ga0247727, IMG submission 202498) | Biofilm microbial communities from Wishing Well Cave, Virginia, United States - WW16-25 | ecosystem: Environmental > Aquatic > Deep subsurface > Groundwater > Cave microbial mat | place...
CGCAGGCTCGTGATCGAGTTTCCACACGACGCCTGGCATGCGGCCTGCTTCTGGTGCTCGGCCCGGATGGCGTCTTCTGGACTCATGCCCAGGGCGGCGAGTCGCTCTTCGAGCTCCTCGCGCAGACGTGCAGCCCGAGGGCCGTGCTCCCTCAACCGTTCCAGAAACTGCACGACATAGGCCGTGGGCGGGCGCCTGGGCTGCTCGGGCGGGGGTTGTTCGGACGGTACGGCCTCAAGGCGGGCGAAGTAGCTGTCGGCGTCGATCCGCGCCACGCGGCTTTCGAGCAATTCGTCGGCCAGCCGCCGCAGATTCTCGATGAGCGCCACTTTGAGCAGTGTCGGCCACGCCCAGAGCTCGCCGATGGTCAGCGGCGCGACGGTCTGGTAGGACGACACGAAGCGGGTCAATCGCTGGACGTCGAGACGGCCGTCGCTGTGTCGGATGAGCTCGAGCGCCATCGCGTACACGCGGGCCATCCCGTCCAGCTGCGGAGAGGCAAGCTTGGGCAGCTCGAGGTAGTACTGCCGCGGCATGTTACGGGAGATGTCGGCGATTTGGTCTTCGATCAGGTGGAAATTGTCGAGCAGCCACTCTGCGGCAGGCATGAGGGCTTCCGAGCGGAGGACGTCGCCGGCGAGCGTGCGGTAGGCCTCACGGAGGACGCGCGCATTCTCCTCGAGCCTAATCAGAAACCGGCGGATTCCCCGGCGGGTCGAGCGCGCCAACGTAAAGCGAGCGGCCAGATCCCTGGCGAGGAGTTCAAGCCCCTCGATGCTGAGGAGTTCGCCGCGTAAGGGATCCCCGGTGGGAGACTCCCGCGCGGTCTCAAATGATGTGCCCTGCGACGCCTCCGAGGAACGCATCCTGCTTCATTCTTGCATTTCTTCGCTTACTGCATCAACCCGCGCGCATTGTTCGACGTCGCATCTGCCCATCGGATAGAGGAGATCAGTTCAACAGTGTGGAAGTCCGTAAGATTCCTGATCGGAGGGCAGAACATGCGGAAACACTACGCTGTGGGCGTCGCGCTCGTGCTGCTGGCGCTGACCATGTGGTCGACGCAGGCTGCGGGGGCTGAGCAACTTGTTGTTACCCTGGTCAAGCTGACGAGTCCCACGAGTCAAGGAAGCCTGGTCACCGTCACGATAAAGACGGACACTGGAGCCATGTGCAAGGGCACAGTGCGTTACAGGCTGTTCTCACAAACCCTGGCTCCTAAGACCACCGCCGATGACGGCACGGCGACCTGGTCGTGGCGGCTCGGCAGTGATGCGCGGGGAAACTATCCAATCGAGATGCAGTGCGATCACGGCGATAAGCGAGGCTTTTTGTCCGCCACGCTTGTGGTGAACTAAAACTGCGATAGAGCATGCAATTCGGATGGCTTCGCAGCGTTGAGAATGAACGGCGGAAACCTTTGTCCTGTCTGCGTTCTAGCTGGCGCGCCCGGAGGGACTTGAACCCCCGACCTACGGCTCCGGAGGCCGCGCCTCACGTCCGAAACGCCGTCGGGGCGCACCTTTCGAGCAAGACTTCTAACGATTTTCCCACGAGTTCAGTCTAGGCCGGGCGGGGTCCTGTGCGAGGCAGCAGGGACCCGCCCCGGCAGGCCTCTTGCACGCGGCACACGAAGGCAAAGCCCATAGAGAAAACCCGAGCGATAGTCCCCGTGATACGGGCGAAGCGCTCGACGGACTCTAGGTACGCGATGCCGAGGGGACGCCTGCCCTGGCATCAACCACGACCGTCGCGAGCCGGACTTGCCGCCTCCGTGCAACATCCCGCATGATGCGCTGAATGTCGGAGACGCGCTGCAAGTCCCTATCAGTCTGGACCACGACCAGGAAGGTCCCCTCGCGCACCTCAGCAGCCCTGAGATAGGTTGGCGTTTGCGCGGTCAGCCCGTGCCAGAACTTGCTGTTCCGGGCGAGTTTGACCTCGATCAGCGCCCGGTCCTCGTAGCCCTGCGAGAACTTGAAGTCCACCGGCCCCCTTCCGGTCTCCACCTCTCGGGATACGTCGATGTTGTTGGCACGGCAATAGTGCTTCACGACGCCGTAGAAGAGCAACTGCGCCGCCTTCTCCCCCTTCGCGGTCCCATTGTCGTTCCACAGCAGCCGGTAGCCCTGCTCCTGCTCCACGTAATGCTTGAACTGTTGCACGATGGACGCGACCACGCGGGAGAACTCGCCGGCATTCCTGGCGGCCAGTCGAAGGGGATGGTCTTGAACATAGGCGAAGGCCGCGTCGTCCCACTGGTAGAGGCCGTCGCGGTCAGCGTCCAGATCATAGGGGACCGGCTCGCCGTATTGCTCCAGGTGCCGCAGGTAATCGCGCACCAGGAACCGCCGCTCACGCGCCACGCGCAGGATGTCGGCCTTGGAGACCCTGCTCTTCACCTCGAACCCGAAGTCGTCCCTGAGTTGCTGCCCCGTCGTGTCCCAGGCGTAGTCCCAGAACCCGCCGGGGTTGATGGTCGGCAACTGGCGAAGGTAGCGTTTTGGGACCAGGAGAATCCCCCGCTCGTCAACTGGGTTCCGGGGGAGGCGTACCTCCGCGTCCACCCAGCGGAGGTGCTCCTCGTCGAACCGGGTGTGCCGCAGATACATCCGTTCCATCGGCACCCCGGGCTCGCGGCAAGTCCGTTGGGTGTAGGCGACCAACTCCTCCTTGAGGATGTTGGCCGTGATGTCACTGATGCGGTCGCACCCGATGCCTTCGTGGAGCAGGCCGATCTCCTCGAAGTGGGTCACCTCCCGGATGCCTGCGGCGATGGAATCGTAGATGCCGGCGGTGATGACCCCGGAGAACCCGTGGCCGGTGCCGCTACCGGACGTAGTGTGCTGTCCATAGCCCAGGCACAGTTCGGGGACTTCGGGAAATACCAGCATGTGGCGCAACTTCCGATACCGGAGCCCACTGCGACCGCCGGATTCCGCCGCGAGGTGGAACGCCCGGTTGAAGAACCGGATGATCTTCGCGTGGGCGTTCGCGAACTCGCCCCCGCGCCGGTCCTTGAAAATGAGGAACGGGTCGATGAACAGGGCGGTGTCGTGGTCCAGGATGGGGTTGAACCAGTCCTGGCGGGGGGTACGCTGGACTCCAAAGTGCCGGGAGAACAACATGACCGCTTAGGCTTCCGGGCGACGCCGCTCTACCTTCCTTTCCCGCCCCTTCGCCCGGTTCGCACCGTCTGGGTGACGGTCGTCTTCGGATGGCTCTTCGCCGTCCCTCTCCTGACAAATCGACCTGTGATAGCGCTTCGGGTGACTTTCCTAGAGCCCATACCTGCGCCTCCTCCTTCGTGCGGCGGTCGCAAGCGGTTTGCACACGTCGCCTTCACTCGAACTACGGCAGTTGTGTTGAGCAAAGGTTATCACAGAGCTACCAGCGCATCGCGCGCAAGGCTCTACACCTCCGGCAACTTGGCCTTAGCTTCTCGGCGATCGCGCGAAGACTCAGCGTAACCGACGAGACCGTGGCCAAGGGGGATTGCGTGGCTTCGACGCGTCCAGCGTCGCGCCGAGGGGCAGGAGCACCTCCCGTAGGTGGCGAGGATTCACTCAATCCGCACGGAGTCGCTGAGCCCGAGATCGTCGAGGATCTGACGCAGCTCTGACTCGAGCTGGCTCGCCTGGCTTCCCTCCACCACGACAGAGAAGTCCACCCCGATCCGCAAGTTAGAACCCGAGCGCAGTTTAGGGAGGACCTTCGTTCCCAGACGGTTCCACATCTCGGGTCGCAGCGCCCCGACGATCCGCAGCGTACGGGTCGGGGCCAACGGCCCGGGCACCGGCTCGGGACCCGGTCCGGGAGGCGGAGTAGGTCCCAGAGAAAGCCCCGGCGCCGGCTCCGCCCGTTTCAGCTCCTTCGCCCTGGTCTTCTTGAGCAGGAAGACGTCGGCCTCGAAGGCAACCTCCTCGGGCGCGACGGGCTCTTCGTACCACACCCGCCCGTATGTCCCGTCGGGCTCCTGGCCCGATGCGAGGCCGAAGTTCCCTTGCCCCACAAACTCCGCGATCTTGGCTCGCAGGATCCGGTCCGGATCGAGGAGCCGCGTGAGGGTCCCGTTGAGGAAGGCCTGCCGGAGGCTCGACAGCGGCCAAGCGCCAGAGGCTTCTAGCGCCGGGGGCCAGTTTCGGTCGAGGTAGCCCGCGCCGACCGACTCGTCCAGCAGGGCTTCTGACCTGAGCGCCGTGACGACGCGACCACACAGTGTCTCCGACGCACTCGCGTGCCCGGCCCCCAGGTCGATCACCTTGAGGCCGTCTGGCTCGCCCCTGTCCACAAGAACGACGTACCGGTAGCCCGCCCAGACCTCGTCCTTCGCGGTCTCCTCAGCCTCGCTCACCTTCGCCTGGATGTCGGCCAGGTCGGCCCGGTCGAACTCGGCTCCCAGCGTTCCCTCCCGGACCTCGCGCTGCACGCGCCTCCACGCGAGCAGCAGCTCGACCTTGTCGCGGATATCGCGCCCGGGCTTGCGGACGCACCAGACGAGAGACCCGGGGTAGAGCCGATCCGTAACCCCGCGCCGCCGCGTCCACGCAGCAATCCGCTCGTGGCCTTCGCCCGCACCGCTCCACTCCCAGTCCGGGTCGGCCAGCACCAGCACGAGCCGAGGCGAATCCTGGATCTCCGAAGCGTCGTTCGGAAAGCGCACGAGCGCCAGCGTCGCTCCTCGCTCAAACTCTCGCTCGACCAGCCGGCGGATCTCCGGCCGGACCTCGGCCTCGTCGTCGAGCGAGGCGCGGCGGTCGCTCACGACCTTGTTGAGCTTGGGCTTATACCCGATGCGGAAACCGTCCGATCCAACCTTTCGGATGTAGAAGGTCCTGGTTTCGAGCGCAAGCGCTGCGCTGTCCACCGAGGTGGTGTCGACACCGGGCTCGCCAAGCGCGAAACGCAGTTCGGGGAGGTGGGCAACCTTCTCAGTCTGGCCGCCCGAGGACTCGAAGAGGATCGCCGTCCCCACGCGACGGTGAATGTCCCGGAGCGGGCCCTTCGTGTCGGCGTCGAGGGCGCGGGCATGGGCTTGATCGCCGGCGATGTCCGCGTCGAGGGCGGCGACAAGCCTTGACTCCCCGAGCTGGCCGAGGACGACGCTGCGGAAGTCGGGCACGTCGAGCGGCGCGGAGCCGAGCGTGAGGAGGGGCTCGGTGCGCGCTGTTACAAACCCCTCGCGGTAGGCCCGCGAGACCCACTGGGCGAGCATGGCGAGTGTGCCGCGCGTTTGCTGGTACTGCGGCAGCGACTGCCACTTGCGCTGGAACACTGATAGTGTCGCGGGATGGAACGGATAGCAGCGCTCGAAGCGGTCGCGCAGGAACTCGCGTGCCTTCTTCTCGGTGGCCGCTGTATCCACAGCCGTCCACTCCGGCGGGAGCTGCGCGCGGCGCTCGAAGCACCACTCGGCGAAGGCTGTGGTGATGTTCCGGCGGACCTTCTCGCTCCCGAGGTTCTCGAATAGCCGCCGGCGGATCACCTCGCTGATCTCGGCCTCATCGTTGACCATCAACTGCTTGGCAACCCGTCCCACTTCCTTGCAGATAAGGTCGTGCCAGCGGAGCTCCCAGTCGTCCATCTCTGGCTTGCTCTGCGGGAGGCTCACTACGGCCGCGCACCGCATTGTGCCGGTAGTCGCCCGCACGAGGTTCCCCAGAAAGGCGCGAAAGGCCGCGGGAGAGTCGTTATGCCGGTTCCGGCTCAAGTAGTTCAGGACCTCGTCAAAGAGCAGGAGCACGGAACCTCCGGCTAACTCGAAGAGCCGGCCGAGCGCCTCGGTCCCGGGGGGCGTCGTCGCCGCGGCCTTCCCAAGTGCCGCCACGCCGTCGGCACCCGTAAGCTGGCGGGCGACGTCGAGCCACGGTGTCTCACTGCCATCGCGTGGGTCCCAGGCGTTCCCAACGAAGACCGCGACGCGGGCCTCCGGCACCGACGTCAGGCGCGTGCTCTCGAGGAGCCCCTCCACACCCGGAAAGGCCTTCGCCTTCTTCCCCGCACGCACGAGGTGGTAGAGTGCCGTCAGCGCATGGGTTTTTCCGCCGCCGAACTGGGTGATGAGGGTGAGCACCGGCGCGGTGTCAGAGGTCTGCCCCGCAAGGCGGCGGAGAACCATCCCCGCGTGGTCAGTGAGCGCCCGCGTGAAGACCGTCCGTTCGAAGAACTGCCGCGGGTCGCGGTAGTCTTCGGGCGCGGTTCCCGCCACGACCTGTTCGAGGGCGATGGCGAACTCGTCGGGGTTGAAGGAGCGGCCCTCGCGAACTTCCTTGCGCGGCGTGACGACCTTGTACCAGGGGTCCATGGATGATGCTCCTATGGCCGGGCCAGTCTCGCGAACAGCCTGCCTGCCGAGCGCTTGAGCCGGGCGAGGTTCGCGTAGGCAACCGGCGCGAAGTCCTTTTCGCAGGCGTACATCCGATATCGGATACCGTCGGTGACAAGCACGTCGCACGCTGCACCGAGATCGCGCACGTACCCCATCGCCTGCTCCAGGGCTCCTTCGACACCCCCGCCCAGGCGCTTGGCCTCGGTGACCAGACGGCAGTGGTCCGGATGCCTGGGGAGCGCATGAAAGAGCGTGACGTCCACGTGGCGCCACTTCACGGCGATCTGCTCCGGTGGCCAGCCGAGCGCCCGCAGCAAGGGGAGGACGAGATGTCCCACCATCTCGTCCTCGCTCGGGTGCGCGCCAAAACCTTCATAATCCCAGATGAGGCGGTGGCTCATCATCAGGTAGAGCCGGCAGGGCGGCGTCCTGCCAGTGAGTCGGGGGTGAGTTCAGGAAGCGCCGGACGTAGTCGCGGACCCGCCCGTCCTGCACGCCCGAGAACCTGGGTGGGTTCGCCCCAAAGACAGGCTCGGCAAAGTCGTACTCTGCCGGCAACTCGCTCCAGCGCACATGGCGGGCGTGCTGAAGATCATAGCCGTTGACGTCGTCGAAGGCCTCGAGGTGGAAATACTCGCTCGCCACGAGCCCAACGGCTCGGATCCGCGCGAGCCCGCTCCGCAAGAGGATCGCGTCACCCACGCGGGGTTCGCTGGCGAAGCGGCGAACGAAGGCTCCCTCAAACTCGCCGTCGTCACGCTCGGGCGACCACGGGCCTGCGTCTCCCGGGCCGATCAGGGCCACGCCATGCCGAAGCAAAACCTCCGCGTAGGACCTGTTAGCCGGCCCGCACGACACCTGCCAGACCGCCCTCTCGCCGTCGGCCATCGTCACCTCGGCACCGCGAGGAGCATGGCATCGAGGAGCCGCTTCTCCTCGCTTTCCCTGGGGTACAGCGCGGACAACGCGTTGGCCAGTCGCAGGAACTCGCGGCCGCGCTCCTGCTCGGCCCGAAGGAGGTTCCGGAGCGCGTTCGCCCGCCCGCTTGCCTGAAGGAGCATGGCCGCGTGGATCCGGTCGAGGGTCGTGGCCTCGCGGCGGGCAGACAGCGACTCCTCTGAGACCTCGATCCGCGCCTTGCGACCGCCGCGCGGCTTTGCGGCGGCAGCCGGATCCATCTCGGGGAAGAGCCACTGCTGCGGCGATGGGGTGCGCGCGCGTTCCAGCCTCTCCGCCACGGCGGCTGCCCCGTCTTCTCCGAAGAGGCGCCGCGCCCGCTCGGCGACGGGAAGGAGCCGCACGACACCCTTGTGCGTCTCGATGACACGCCCTTCCCAATCGGGCAGGCGAATCCCGAGCGGCTGGGCGAAGCGGCGCACGACATCAAAGATAAGGGTGTAGCCCTTCGGTTTGCGGCGTGGGGCCCCGTCTTCGTCCTCGTCGTCCGCCGTCTCTTCATCGCCTTCCGCCTCTTCCTTCGCGCCTTCGGTGTTGGTCGCGGCGTTGGTGCTCTGGAGGGTCCAGAGGAAGAGCGCCGTGAGCCGCGCGTCCTCCTCGAGCGCTCCGGCCCCGCCTTCGCCCCCACCCAGCACCTGCGTCAGCGCTGCCCGGCCGACGACTTCCCAAACCTTCTCCAGGAACTCGGCGAGGGCCACATCGCGTCCTTCGGCTGTCTCAACCCGGGAGTAACGGCTGAAGATCTCAAGCGCGGGCCCAATGCACGCGAACACGAGGTCCGCACCGCGCACACCCTCTCTCTGGAGACGCTCCATCCATTCGCCGACTCGCTTCGGGAGCTCACGAAGCACGTCCGCCCAGTCGCCGACAGAAGCATCCTCGGGGCGGGGGCGGCAGACGAGGTGGATACTTGATTCAAGGGCAGCTGAATCGCGGGCCCTCATTCTGGCGCTGCGTTCAGTCGCCACGGGCCAAGAAGCTGTGATTACCCATCCTCCGGAGATCATGCCAGACAGCAGTGCTTCCCAACCCTCAGTCGTCTTATGCGCGAACACGACGCAGCCGACCCCGTCTTTGTTTAGGATCCGGCAACCCTCGGCAAACGCCTCGGCCATCCTTTGTTCAAAGAAACCCCGATCCTTTGGTCCGCCGTTGAAGTTCTTTGCCTCGTCCTGGACGATCTCCCGTGATTTCGGTGTTAGGGGGTTCTGCGGATCGAATCGATCTCGGAGGAGCGAATGCCCAGGAAGAGCACGCTTCAACCAGACGAAGAAGAAATCAGAGAGGTCGGAGTACGGTACTGCATTGTAGTAAGGAGGATCAGTGAAGAAGAGCCAAGCGCAGTCATCAGGCAATGATAATTCGGCAGAATCCAACTGGCCTACATCGGCGGGTTTCCTTTCTTGTGTGTAACAAGCAGCAGCGTTTGTGGCAGTGTGGTCAATCGCCAGCCCGAACGAGCCACTTGACTGTCCAAGAGGTGCTGCTTCGGCATAGTCCCACGCTGGAGGGATGACCTGCTGCGTGAAAAGGTGACCAGGGCACTCCACGCTAACCATCCAGTCACAGATCGTGTTGTTTCGCTCCGCGAGCTTGCTCAAGGACAAGGCAAGCAGTTCACGGGTGGCATCTTCAGAGACGCCACTGATGTGTCTTGCCAAGGTGGTTAAGGTCAGCTTCTGCCGGGCCATGAAGAGGTCACCCCACTGCAGCATCCCGTACCTCTGGACTCGGAAGCCCAGCGTGCCGATCGGCGGCAACAGCTCATCCGGCACCGGGCTGAGGCCGCCGGGCAGCGGCTGCGTCGCCACTTTCTTGAGACGCCGCGTGGCTCTCCAGACTGCCTCGTAGTCCCGCTCCATGGGCAGGCGATAGTGGCGCCCCTGTTCTCCCGGCCGAAGGGTCACCACCGAGAGGAGCCGCACGCCGCCGATCCGTCGGCCTTGACTGTCGAAGATAACGTCCGCCCCACCCCGCTGCTGCTGAAGCTGCGCCCGCACCCGCTCGGGTGCAAGGACAATGTGGCAGGACGCGCACGTCGCCTTCGCTCGGCTTACGGTGCCCGACGGCACCTCGCCCTCGCTCTTTGGCTCGAAGATCTCAAGCTCAACGCGCGGGGCCCCACTCTTGGGACGCACGACCCGATAGCGCAGCGCCCGCCTGCGGTTCGTCTTCTTTGAAAGCCAGAACGAACGCACGAGCGGGATCTCGGCCCCGCATCCGGGCGTTTCACAGCGAACGGTACGCGCCCAGAGATAGGCGATCGGCCGCGCGCCGTCCGGGTCTCTCGGATAGTACTCGGCCAACTCCTTCTCAGCATGCTGATTGATCTCGGCTCCCACGCGACGCAACTCGTCGGCCAGCTCCGGCCCGTGGCGCGGTATGTCCTCCAGCTTGACCTTCAGGATCAGGCACGCAACGGGATTGAGGTCGCTAGCGAAAGCGTCACAGCCCAACCGCACCGCTTCCAGGGGGATCGAGCCGCCTCCCGCAAATGGATCGACGACTAGCGGCGGCTCCTCGCCTTGGATCGCCTTTACGAGTTCCCTGCTGACCTCAAGGTAGCTCCGATTGGAGGACATCTCCCAGCTAGCAAAGTCACCAATGAACTCCAGCAGGGCCTTCCTGAGTTCCTCATCCGTCGGCCCAACGTTGCCTCGGATGGTTGGCAGAAGCTTCCGCGCAACCTGTTTGAAGCCTCCCGGGCAATGTGGGTCGCACGGGTCGGGCCAGAGCAGGCCGAGCAGCATAGCGCGGCATGCAGCAAGGGGCCTCCACGCCCACCACAAGTGGAGCTGATGCGGTGTGCCCATGCGGCGTGCTTTCTCGGCAAGCGAGTGTCTTCCCACTTCGGCGATGGGGAAGTCCACCTCGGCCAGGCGCCTACACTCGCGGGGGATCATTTGTTAGCCACCCCCCTCGCCGCCGGTTTCGACCGAAGATATCGACGGTAGTCGGTAAGGGCAGCCTCAACGTCAGCCGCGGACAGTCGCTTGATGAATGTGATCACGTCGTGTGAGTACCTCGTCAGCACACCCTCTCGCGCTCTCCAGCAGTACTGAGGTTTGTCTTTCAAGCCGTGCTTCCAAGCGATCGCCTGAAAGACGTGGCTTGTGAAGCGCTTCCCGTACAGCGTCGCGATCCCCTCGACGACCTCCTTCTGGCGGAGCGGGTGAGTCACATTCGGGTCTTGAGTCTTGACAACGGCGAGGGGCCCACTGGCTCCCTCAGTCTTCTCGACACCGACAACGACGTCGGCATCGCCTATTTTCTTGACCGACTCCAGCTTGACACGGAATATCGTCATGACACGACCGCTGTCTTCCCCGGCCTTCTTTACGTCCTCCGCCGCCTCCGCGAGCTGTGCCAGAAACTGGCGGACCGCCGAGCTCTTATTCGGCACGTGCGGGGCCTTGCCTGAGATGTACGAAACCACGTCGACCGGCGGCTCAATGCCAAGGGGGAGCAGTTGCCAAGTAACCTCGTCCTCGAACCGCTGCTCGAAAACCCCTTCGAGGAGGTCTCTGAAGTTCTTGATGCAAGTCTGAGCTAGGGCATACACGACCACGCCAAAACCATCCGCGTTGTAGAAATGCACAGCGTTGTCGCGGTAGGTCCCCAGAAGCTCTAGGTTGCGTTGCACGGGAAGCTGATGGATGTTCTTGGGGAACAGATGCCCGCTCTTCGAGAGAGCGTCTTGCCAGGACAACGTCCGGTAAGGCTGCTTCCTTCCCTTTGGATAGAAGATGGACTTGCCGTTCTTCGACAACGTGGCTTTGAGAATCAGTTCCCAGGCGTTGAGAAGAAGGATGACGACACATTCATCACGGTACCGGAAGGCGGGTTTATTGTAGATCTCGATGGCCGCGATCATGGCGGCCTTGGCATTTCCAAGGAGCTTCCTGTAGGAGCCGCTGTAGTTCACTCCGCCCCTCGCTCGTTTCCGGCACCCCTCCCGTAGGGGGGCGAGCTCTCCTGAATTTCCATCGGCTGCTTCATGGCGTCCATGGCAGGGTAGTGGTGTTCAACCCGCGTCGTTCCACGGAATTCAGCTCGGTTCCTTGATCGGCTCCTGCAGCGTCGAGGGATGCCCGTGCCCGATGGACTTCTCTCGCGCCGCGGGCCGCGACACCACGGCAATCGGGAAATCCACCTCAGCCAGCCGCTTGCATTCCTTGGGGATCATCCGTCTTCTCCTGCTGAATCACCGTCTGTGGAGATGGCGTCATCGCCTTCCTGCGGTATCAGTCCTTTGGCCTTACACTCTTCCCGTGCTTCATCAAACGCGAGCTTTGATTTGCGGTCGTCACAAATCCGCTTCCAGCGCGAATCAAGGCTATTCTCTTGACCCGAAGGAGGCCTCAGAAAACCGCTTATATCTGCGAATTTCTCGAAGGAATCAATCTGCGCCCGATCGTCATCGGTCGGTTCATACGTGCAGGCCCTTTCCAAAAGGCACTTGACGACCAGCGGGAACGCTATCGTAGCCAACACCAAATGCTCGCGCGAATTCCATACGGCGGGTTGCTCCGTGTCCAACTTGCCATGCGCGAAATCGCCGCGAATGCGGTAGAACTCGCGCATCCATTCGTAACGCAGTGACTCCCCGTCGTCAGTCCATCTGTCCGACCGGCGGTTCGCGTTACGCGCCAGGAATGACTCACCTGGGACCATAGCCTCGGAGAATTTGCCGGCCACATCCTTGGCTTCAGACTTGGCTCCCAACAGGTGTTCGAACGCGCTGCAGAGCAGCACCCATTCCACCTGATAGCGGACGTTCTCGCCGTCCGTGTTCGCCAGGTTGAAACAAGAGATTGAGTTCTGCCACCTTGCCCATTCGTCGTTTTTGGACCGCGCGCGGTGGGCCGTGATCGCCCCCAATAGGGCCTCGCCCAGACCTACCGTTTCGACCGGATGACAGTGCGTCGGTATCGTGATGGCGATGTGGTCAATCGGCCACACACTCAGGGTCTGTCCTTCCCGTCGGCGAGTCGTGAGAGTCGTGAAGTCCGCCTTGGCGAACTTCTGAACATAGAGAGCGAAGCAATCGCTGTTGCAGTAGGAACCAAGCGGATTGAAGTATTCACGCTTGGCGAGCCCACAGAAGCAGGCCAGAGCCACGAGCTCGTAGACCGTGTCAACTTCCGCCTCATTCAGGTCATCTATTGGCGACCTGCCGTCGTAGCGGACAAGGGCAGCTCTATCAACCGGCTTCCCTTCGATGGTCTTGTAAGTCGCCATGATCGTGTTCACCCGACATTGCGCAGCATCGTCGAGACCATCGATAGGCTTGTGCCGTTCAAACGGCAGGACGTTGACGCAGCCCACTTCGTAGGCTTTGTCAATCCGGCACCACGGCATGAGTAACAGCGTGGACAAAGTGCTAAACATTCCTCCTCGAATCCTCGCCAGGAGCGTACGGTGGAGAATCCTCCCGCACCTGCATGGGCCGGGTCAGCGCGTCCACCGACAAGTAGTAGTGAGCCACCTTGGTGACTTCGTGCCATTCGAACCGCGTAGGGTCCTTGATCGGCTCCTGCAGCGTCGATGTGTGCCCATGCCGGATGGACTTGTCCCGCACCGCGTGGCGAGACACGACGGCAATGGGGAAGTCCACCTCGGCCAGGCGCTTACAGTCCTTCGGGATCACGGTTCCCTCCCTTGCGCCTGCGAATCGCCAGGCGAGGCGGCAGAGGCATAGGGAGTGGAAGGATGGGGTATCTCCTCTTTCTTTGTGGCTGTCTCTCGCGCTGTCTCAGCATCGAGCTGTGTACTCCTGCTCGGAGGGACTGGCTGGGGCAACTTGATCGCCTTGGCCTTGGTCTTTGCCACCTTCCAGTTTGTCCGCGCAATCAACAGAAGTTCTTCGGCGAACTTGGAAAGCTCAGTATTGGTGTGCTCGAGGTCCACGACCAGTTCGTGGTATCGTGGATACTTGCGTTGCAGTTCTTGCGGTTCAACTCCCTCGTTCCTCGTGTCCTTGAGCTGCTGATCCCACCAGCAACGGAACGAGGCCTGCCATCTCGTCAGATGGGGACGGATTCCGTCGTTCAGCACTCTCAAGATGAGCTCCCAAACGCCATTTGGCCTCTGCACGTCGGAGAGCGGCGTTGACGACAATAGTTCCCGAGTGACGCCGAAGAGGTCGTACAGTGAGGCGTAGACGTCCGCGATCAGGTCACACTTCTCATCGAACGGAAGAGCCGCCTTCCTGGTCTTCAGTTGCACGTACATCCGCCAGGCAAGAACGCGATCCTGCACGGAATTCTCGTAGGTCACGCTGCCCAAGCCGAAGGGAAGACTGATCGTGACAGAGCTGGCATGATGTCGGCGTCTGTAGAAGACGAACCAGATGATGCCCACTATGAGCAGTACCGATCCTGCCCCAGCCAAGTAGTCTCGGCCCGGCAAGAACTCACCTAGTGCGGCAAGTGCATGACGCACGCGATCGACTATCCCTTGTGTGCTTTCAGGGCTCACTGGCGGCCCCGATTCTGGTACGCCCACTCGATCCAGCTTGCGAACTTTTCGGGTTGCCAGTCCCCGACGGCATTTGCAGGAATCCCCTGCGGGATGGCTCCTGCGGATCCCTTGAGACGAATTCCCAGAACACCTTTACCTTGCCGCAGACTCTCCCCGATCTCCCACCTGACCCAGTCGCTTTGGGCAGTGCGGTTGCCGATGAGGACGACGGTGACTGACGCCGACGCGATGTACTCATCACGGATTACGCGACACACGTAGTCGATGTCTGAACTGTTGATGCGATGATCGAGCTTGTGGTTGTAGAACTCGAACCCGTCGATGATCTCTCTTAGCCCGAGGAATCCGTTCACCTGGTCGGTGTCATAGTGGTCAAAACTGAAGAAGATGCGTCGCTTAGGCATATGTGCTCATCCTCTTGTCTCAGCCTGACGGTCCTGGAGTTGCGCAGAACGTTGGGACCTCCTGTCCACGGCAGCTGTGTCGGAATTGGTGGGCATCACGATTGGCTTCCTGTTGCAGTCTGTGGCGGCGTACAGCCTGGTACGCCCGCTGCCCATACTCCCCCGCGCCCGAATCTACGAGCGCGCGCGAAAGGGAAATGGGCGCGCTCGTATTTGTGGACGGCGGCGCAGCTTCGCCTGGGAAGCCGTGCAGCGGAGCAGGCGCCAGCCTGGCTCATCCGTCATCGCGGATCATCCGGGCGGGCGCGGGATGGCTTGGGCCGGTAGTCGCGGCGGTCAAGGCAGGCGTCGTAGATGGCGCGGTCGATTCGGATCCAGTCGGTCCTGTCGATTCCACGGCGGTTGCGCGTCGTGGGGCTGAAGGGAAAGGCGCATGCAAGCTTGATCCAGCGGTCCTGTTCCCGAGCGATTGTGCGGATCTCCGCCGCCACCTCGGAGAGGTCCTGATCCTGGCTCAGGATCAGCGCCACGTCATACTCCTTGCGGTGGGCGATCCGTATCACGTCGAGGGCGATGCGCACATCGATCCCCTTCTCTTCGCCGGCGAGGAATGTGTGCTCCGTACCGTCTGGAAGACGCACCTTGCGGTTCCGGTATCGAAGCGGCCTCGAGTAAACGTGGATTCCGTCCCAGCTCATGGTCCTGAGCTTGTTGACCCAGAAGTGGCTCCAGAACGGGTCGTCGGATGGATCGGGGATGCCTGTGTAGAAGCGCGCCTGGGCGAGATCCCAGCCCGCGCCCTGGCAGATGTGACGAGCGAGCGCGAGGATGTCGTAGTTGGGATAGGTATAGCCGAAAGCCTCGCGCGCCGCATGAAAGAGGTTCTGCCCGTCAACGAAGGCTATGGCGCGCTTGATGGAGGGCTCAGGGGGCATCACGGCCCTCCAGAATAGATAACCCCGCCCGGGCCTCGCGGCGTGTCGGGCGGGGAGCAAGTGCCAAGACAAATGTACCACCGGCCAGCCGGGCGTCAAGACCCTTCATCTCGCGGAATCTCGCGGCCTCCGGATTCACGGCTCCCCTCGATAGTCCGACGGCCGCTCACGCACCTCCATGGGTCGCTTCATCGCATCCACGCTCAAATAGTAATGCTCAACCTTTGAGACCTCGTTCCACGGGAGCCGGGCCGGGTCCTTGATGGGGTCCTGCAGAGTCGGGCTCGTATCGCAGTTGGTGACGACGTAGAGCCAGTAGCAGTCGCGCCGGTCCTCAGCTACGCGGCGCTCGTTGGGCGTCAGGAGAACTGTGCCGGCCGACGCGCCGATGCCCTTGACCTCGATGAGGCGCAGTTCGCCGGAGTTCACGTCGAGGCTGGTGATGTCGTAACCGAGGTTCTTCTCATGGACATCGTACACCTGGCGGCCCTGGCGCTCCTCGTGCTCCATGACCACCCGCATAGCGACCGCCTCGGTCTCCAGGTCCGGTCGCAACCTGCGGATCTCAGGCGCCTCGCGGTCGGGATGCGGCAGAATGAGGACGCTCGCGATGCGCTCGACCGCCTGAAGGGTGAGGGCTCGCTGCTGCTCCAGCTCTCGCCGGCGGCGTTCGCGGCGGGTGAGAAGTTCGGCGTGCCGAGCCTCGGCCAGGGCCATCCTTCCCTCGGCCCCTTGGAAGCCCTGCTCCACCTCGGCGGCGACGCGGCCGATCTCTTCGTCGGCCCGCTGGAGGAGTTCGGTCAGCGAGAGCTCGATGTGCTCGGCGATGCGGTCCATCTCGGCGATGCGCTCGGCCCGCACCTCGTCCAGGAACGGCCGGAGGGCCTGCGCGTGCAGCCAGTCGGCGGCCTCGGGCTGAAACGCGATCTCGGGGAGAGCGTCGGACACGGGCGCGGGTGACAGGTTGCCGAGCGCGGTCGGCTCGCCCAGACGGAGGTTCCCCTGACCGTCCATCTCGACCGCAAAGAGCCGCTCGTGGACCACGTCGCCGAGCCCGTCCACCACGCGGGCGCGGTAGAAGTCAATCCGGGCCGGCCTCTCGTGCGCCAGCGAATAGAAGCACGCGCCCTTCTGAAAAGCCTCCTGTGCCTGAGCCACCGTGTGGCGCCGTACCGCCTCGAACAGAGGGTGCCCGGGAGTCACCCACTCCAGGTTGTGCTCCTCGGCGGTCTCCCGGTCGGTCGAGAACCTGGGGTACTTCGACGCGAGGGCCGGCAGCTTCCAGTCAGATCCCCGTTCCCAACGCCGCAGGACTGCAGGGGTCCTGCCAGGATCGAACGTGTGCGGCAGCCCCTCCACAACCCGCAGCGGGAGCGAGGCCACCTCGGCCGTTTCCCGCAGGAACCGGGCGATGGTCTCCGGCACCACCCGTCGCTCTTGCGCCTTCGCGCGGCGCTCGATGAGCATCTCCAAGTTGAGTCTCTTGGCCGCGAGCCCCTCAAGCGCGTTCTGGCAGATGGCCCGAAAGCGGCCTTCGTCAACATCGCGCAGGAGACGGTCCTCGAGGTCGGCGTCGCCGAGACGCCCGGCGTAGTAGTCGCGCAGCACCTGCTCGATGCGCGCCGCAGGAAGGACCTCGCCCACCACGTTGAAGACCGCATCGTCATCGAGGGCGTCGCGGATCTCCTGGAGCTTCTCAAGGAGGCGCTGCAGGATGCGCCCCTCGATGGTGTTCGTGGCGACAAAGTTGAAGATGAGGCAGTCTTTGCGCTGGCCGTAGCGGTGGATACGGCCCATGCGCTGCTCGAGGCGGTTGGGGTTCCAGGGGATATCGTAGTTGAAGAGGATGTGGCAGCACTGGAGGTTGATGCCTTCGCCAGCCGCCTCGGTCGCCACGAGGACCTGGATCGTGCCCTCCCGGAACTGCTGTTCGACGAACAGGCGCGTGCCTGGCTGGTCCCGGGAGCCAGACTGCATGCCGCCGTGGATGAAGCCTACACGGAAGCCCCAATCTGACAGAAGCCCGACCAGGTAGTCCAGCGTGTCCTTGAACTCGGTGAAGAGAAGAAGCCGTTGGTCAGGGCGGTCGAAGAAACCCTGCTCGTGCAGGAGCGCCTTGAGCCGCGACAGCTTCGCCTCTGCGCCGCCCTCCTCGACCTGCTCCGCCTGCCGGGCGAACTCCCGGAGCCGTTCGATCTCCGCGCGGACCTCGTGGGCGTTCTGCGCAAGCGTAACGGCCTCGATCGCCCGCTCGAGCCGTTCGCGCTCGGCTTCCTCCATCTCCTCGAGTTCTTCGGGATCGGGGATCTCCACGGGCGCCTGCCGGGCGAGCTCTTGGGCTTCCTTGAGCCCCCGGTCAAGCCGGTGCGCGCGGTTCTCGAGCGACTTCCGCAGCGAGCGTGTGCTGGAGGCGAGCCGGCGCTGGTAGAGGGCCATGAGGAAGCCCACGGCGCGGGCCCGCGGGTCGTCTTCATCAGCGAAGGCCAGCGCAGTCTGCTGCTTGACGAAACGGGTCACGTCACGGTACAGATCGAACTCTGCGCCGTCGATCCGGAAATCCACCGTCCGGGTGATGCGCTTGGTGAAGATCGGCGCCGCCGCCCAGGTGCCGTCCGTGCGTCGCTCCGGGAAGTAGACCATCGCCTCCTTCGTGCGCCGCAGGTAGAACGGCGCGTAGCGCCGCTCCATGGCCTGGCGGATAGAACGCACGTCGGCGTAGGCGTCGCGGTCGAGGAGCTGCAGGAAGAGGCTGAAGTTCTCCGGGTTGCCCTTGTGGGGGGTCGCGGTAAGTAGCAGCATGTGGTCGGAGCTGTCCCGGAGGAGTTCCCCGAGTCTGTAGCGCAGGCTCTTGTGGCTCTCATCGCTCGCCGACATGCGGTGGGCCTCGTCCACGATAACAAGATCCCAGCGCACCTGCCGCAGGCCAGGGAGAATCTCGCCTCGCTTGGCGAGGTCGAGCGAGGTGATCACCTGCTTCTGCTCGAGCCACTGATTGACACCGAACTGGTCGCGGATATCGTAGCCTTTCAGCACGAGGAACTTCTCGTCGAACTTTTCCCTGAGTTCCCGCTGCCACTGAAACGCCAGGTTGGCAGGGACCACGATGAGGACACGGTCGGCGAGTCCGCGCAGTTTGAGCTCGCGGACGAGAAGCCCCGCCATGATGGTCTTGCCGGCGCCGGCGTCGTCGGCCAGCAGAAACCGGACCCGGGCGACCTTTAGGAGATAGTCGTAGACGGCCTCGAGTTGGTGCGGGAGGGGGTCAACGCGCGAGATCGAGAGCCCGAAGTAGGGGTCGAACTCGTAGGCGATGCCGAGGCTGTAGGCCTGGAGACCGAGCCGCAGGAGGCGGCCGTCGCCGGCGTAAGTTCTTGCCGAGTCGAGGATCGCCAGCGACTGAATGTCGGATGCGGTCAGCGTGACGCTCCGGAAGCGCTCCGAGCGGGTGCCCACCAGGCCGAGAGTCCATGCGTCGGGCCCTGCGGGCCGCACGGTTTCGACGCGCATGGGCTCGCTGAAGAGCGCGCCGGTTACGATCTGCGCTTCCTTGAGCGGGCACGGGCTGTCGCTCATCGGGAGCGCCTCTCCTTTCTAGACCTGGTCCCCGAGGCGCGGCCCGCGGCGATCCGCGGCTTCCCCTCCCCGCCACCCGCTTCGACCCAGGCGTTCACCTCCGAGAGCCTGAACCGGAGCAGCCGCCCGACCCGGTGTGCGGGCAGGCCCTTCGATTCCGCCCACCGGTAGACGGAGTCCTTCGTGACGCCGAGGTGCGCGGCGACTTTGTCCACCCCGACCCAGCGCTCGTCGAAACCCATGCCAGCCCCTCTCGAGCGGACAGAAGAAGGCGTCGATTGGTAGCAGTATATGAAAGTAGACAAGGCCTGCGTCCGCATGTCAAGGGGGCGTATAGGAGCGATCTGAACCAGCTCAGGAGGGTGCGGCGGCCTGAGACCCTGTTGGCGGTCCCTTCGCCCTCTCCAGGATGCCCCAGATCGGCCGCCAGCAGCATCGTCACCTGCAAGTCGGTGGCAGGCGCCACGACCTACCCACCGCCCCCCGGACCACGCAGAAGCCCAGGCCCGTGCCGCGCTTCGAAGGTCCCCCAACGGGCGGCCTCAGCCCGTCCCGCTGCCGTCGTCACGACCCGAGCCCGTACCCTGGCCAGTTCAGCGAAGTGCACCTGCTTCCACGCCCGGACGTAGTCCAGCACCGTCAGGCTCAAGCGCCTGGCATCAAACTCCGACAGGAGCAGGCTCAGGGTGACCTCGGCTCTAACGAGTTTGACCGCGCCCTGCCCGACGACCTGGCCCGGGCCGTTCCGGATCTGCAGGACGTAGGGGTTGTCGTACTTGGGGTCCTTGCGCAGGGTCAGGACGCGGGCCTGGCAGGTCCCATCGCGGGTCGAGCCCTTATGATCCGCCCACTCCCGAAACGTCCCGTGGAGAATGTCCCAGCAGACCACCTCCAGGTCGTCGGCGTCCGCGTGGTGCAGGGCGCGCGTCGTCGCCTTGAAGTCTCGGCCGAACTGCAGCAGGATGAAGCGCACCTTGCAACGCTTGGGGTCGGGGTCCAGGAGGTCCCCGACGTCCAGGACCTTGTCCTTGGTGACGTAGCGGAAGATCTGAGGCCGTGGATGCTGTTCCATCGCGTGTCCCTCCCACATCGAATGTGCGTGCTCGCACGACGGCGGGCGTCTCACCTTACCCAGTTGAGCAGGTCGCGGCGGTCGATCGCCCAGTCCACGTCGTAGTTCTGAACCCCTGTAAACGGCTCGGGCAGTTCTGGTAGGTCGGCCGCGAGCCGGTCGTAGATCAGGGCGGCACGGCCTTCCTGCAGCAGGACCACCAGAGCGTTGCTGTGCGTGCGGCCGGTATCCCGGAAGGCCATGGCCGCGGCGATCAGCGCGCCCGGACGCTCTCCGGGTGGTGCTCGAGCAGGTAGTCCACCACTTTCTCGGGGTCGGCATGCAGGTACGCCTCAACGAACTGCTCAGCCGACCCGCCGCGCCGCTCGTACTTCTCCCGGTACAAGTCCACAAACGTCATGGGCTCACCTCCACCACAAAGGGATGAAGGTGACAGGCCACGGGCGGGGAGGCGCGCAAGGCGCGTTTCCCTTGCGCGACGGGGTTCGACCGTGGTCACCCCATTGTCGCTTCGGGCAACCAGGACCGACCTGACCGGCAAGAGCACGTAATCGTCGCGGTCGTGCAGGCAGATCCGGTCGAGCACGGCGATGTCCTCCGAAGGGCGGCGGGCGCGCGTGGCCACTGTCTGCCAGCGCTTGCCGGCGAGGTGTGCGGGATCAGGGGCAGCCTGCGGAGGCCTCTCGACCAGCCGCGCGCTCGTCTGTCCCGGCGGTCCGTCCTTCTCGCGATCCAGATCCAGGAACGTCATGGGCTCACCTCCACCACAAAGGGATGGAAGTGGCAGGCCACGGGCGGGGAGACGCGCAAGGCGCCCTCCCTTGCGCGCCGGGGCCCCGCCCGTGGCAAACGGACCTGGCGTGTGACGGGCAATGAGTCTACCCCGCCAGCGCCCCCCGCTCCCGCAGGCTCACATACCGCCCATCCCCCACCACGACATGATCCAGCACCTCGATCCCCAGCACGCGTCCAGCCTCGGCAAGCCGCGCGGTGATCCGGAGGTCGTCCGCGCTCGGCTCGGGGTCTCCAGACGGGTGGTTGTGGACCAGGATCACCGCCGCCGCGCTCCAGCGGATCGCCGCCTTGAACACCTCGCGCGGATGGATGACGGCGCTGTTGAGTCCTCCGACGGCCACCTCCTCGACGGCCAGCACCTCGTGCCGGGTGTTGAGGAGCAGGACCCGAAAGTGCTCCCGGTCCAGGTACCGCATGTCCGGTCCAACGAGGGCGGCCACGTCCGCCGGGATCCGGATCGTGGGCCGGCGCGCGGCCGGCGCGGCGTACAGGCGGCGGCCCAACTTGCGCGCCGCGATGACCGCCGCGGCCTGCCGCAGCGACAGGCCGCCCTCCCGAACGAGTTCGGGCAGAGCGGCTTGCGCGAGCTGCGCTCTGGAGGGGAACCTCGTGACGAGCCGCTCAGAAACTGCTGCGGCGCCCTCCCGCGCCCCGCGCGCGCGGAGCAGGAGCGCGAGGAGCTCTCGGACTGACAGGGCCGCACTGCCGACCTCTGCAAGCCGTCCAACCGGAGTCTCATCCGCCCGGAGCACGGCTGCCTCAACCGTCCTCGCCCGACCAACCGTTGCGACCTCGTGCGCCCGATGCCCACCATCGGGCCGCGCGCCACCCGTCCCCATGCGACCATCTCCTTCCTCGATGGAGTCGCCAGGGACGGCAGCGCGGGAGGCCCGGGCGGTCAAGCGGTCTGGGCTTGACGGGCCGGGCCGGAGGGGCTATTCTTTGAATTAGCGCAATTCTCCGAGGAGGGAAGCGGACGATGCCACAGGATTTCATCGCCCGCTCTTCTTGTGCCCGGAGAAGTGGCGCGTCTAGTACCACATGCGGTTGGGAGGTGTTGCCTGACGCTGGACTGCCCCAGTTTGCCCTGCCGGCCGGGGCCGCGGTTGCAGGCCGGAACGCCCACATCCCACGGGAGCCGTGGGAGAAGGAGGACACACATGAGCGAAGTCTCCTTCTCAAGTCCCTTTTTCTGGCTGGCGCTCGCCAGCCTCATGTCCCTCACCGTCAGTGCGCTGATTCACCGGAGGCAAGACGATACGCTTGCCTGGATCTTCGTGTTCTCGGTCATGATGCTTGCTGGGCTGAACCACCACGCGGTAACCGTGTTTCTTGTCGCGAAAGCTACGAGCGTGATCAAAGTTTTCGCCTTCCTAGCGAGGGCGATCAAAGGTGTCTGGGAGAGTTTTCGGCGGCCGGCAAGGCCTCCGCGAGAGAAACCAACCGCACTTCGAGTAGTCGCGAAACCGCGAGCAAGACGCCGAACGAAGAGAGCGAATATCAGGCGGTCCGCCCGACACAAGACGGCCTGATCCCGAGTCTTCTGCGGCTTTCATAGATTGCCCGGCGCCCCCCGGCGACTAGCAGGCGCTCCTAACAGGGCGCCTGCTAGCGTTTCTTGCGCACTCCACGGCCCCCGATCCTTCGGCGTGGTGTTCATTCTTGCCGCCGAGCGCGCCGATCGGACCGCGGCCGCACTAACTCACCAGTCACCACGCCGACCATCTCCTCTCGACAGAGTCGGCATGACTGGGTGCCCCGGAGGGGCTACTGAGCCAGGGAACGTCTATCTGTCTTGAGGTGGTGGGGCTTCCGGCAGGCGGCTGGGCGTGGAGGAGGATCCGTCGGGCATGTGTGTCTGGCCTGCGTGCCACTACGGCCCGCGGAGAGGCAAAAGGAGGCGTTCGGCTCTTGGCTTCTAATTCCTCTTCTGCAATTGCGGAATCACGTCCGTCGCCGTACTCCTGGTCTACCCATTCAATAATGTCTTGCACGATCGGATTCTCCACAGTGACGGGCTCCAGGACGTGCGTGTCCAAGTAGGTGTTTATCCACAACAATATCCCCAGCGCGCCCGAATTCCTTGTCTCGTCAATATTGACTGAGTTCCTGCGCGCTCTTCTCCGAATTTCCATTCGGTATCTCCTGCTTTGCCCTCGCTCGTCCACTTCTTGGACCGATGTGATCACCTCAGGCCCGAGCGGTTGATGGAATACATACACGTGCGATGAGCGCCTCCAGAAGATTGGATACCTCTCCAGGTCAACCTCGCAACTCATAACAACGGGAAGGCCGCGGCGTCGCCGAGCACGCCCGATGGCATGAATCCGCGCTCTCAGTTCGCTCGTAGTGAGCCAAACCTGCTTCCCTCCTGTCACCATCCAGAATCCGCGATCGACGAGAGCCTCCACGCGATCCTTACTGGTTCCATGCCACAGACACACAATCGCTTTCTCTCCGCGCCTTGGGCCCAGATGCACCCACCACTGCCCATCGCGAAACTGTCCGCCCAACGCGCCTCGCTGCACCCAGGAGTGCACGTCCGCTTCCGTAACATCGAACTGCCGTGCCGCCTGGGAAAGAGACACGTTGTAGCCAGCTTTCACTTCTTGCAGCCCGCCCGAAGAGAGAGTGAATGCCACGAAGTTATGGTGGGCGCAATGAGCCGCATCGCAGCGCCCAGGCGTGAACCAGGACACTACCATGGCTCAGTGCGCGACCAACGCGACCAGGGCGACCGGTTTGGCCACGGTCGTGTCGTGGAAGCCGTCCTCGCGGGCGCTCAACCACACCGCGATCATCCAATCCTCGATCACCTCGGGGGCAGGTCGAAGTCCCCGGCCACGGCCGCCAGCCGGCCGGGCGAGGCGCGGACCCGGGCGATCGCGTGGGCCGGCACCACCCAGGTCCGCACCACGCGGTAGCCGTCTCCCTCAGACGGGCACACCGGCCTCGACCTCCTCGCTGAGTACCTGATCGCCGCGCTGGTCGCGAGGCTTGCGATCGAGGAAGCGCACGCGGTCGGCCACCACCTCGGTCGCCTTGCGGCGCTTCCCCTGCGTGGTCCCATAGCGGCGGGTCTGCAGCCGGCCTTCGACGCCCACCAGCCGGCCCCGCCGCAGGTGCTCGGCCACCTGCTCCGCCAGGGTCCGCCACGCGACGATGTCAATGAAGTCCACCTCGCGGTCCCCCTGCACGTTCGCCACGCCCCGGTCCACCGCCACCGCAAAGCGGGCCATCGCGTGCCCCGCACCCACGGTGCGCACCTCGGGATCGCGGACCAACCTGCCAATCAGAATGACACGATTCACCACGGGGGCCTCCTCCCTTCGCTCTACCGGGTACCCTGAGCCGCGGGGCCGGGTCGGCGGGCACGCGTGGCGTCTCCGTTTTTTGGCAGCACCTCACCGGTGCGACGGTTGACCGGCGCCCGGACGCCTCGCGACCGGACATACAGGACGTGCGCTCGCACCGTCAGGGCGATCTGGACGAGGAAGGACGCGGCGAGCGCCACACTGGCCGCCACCGCGAGCCGCCGCGCCGGCACCGGGCCATCGAGCGCCGTCAGGCCGTGAAACAGCACGACGTTCCACGCGAGAAACGCATACCACCCCAGCACCAGGGGCCGGCCTCGATGCACCATCGGCATCACCTCCTGAGAGGATCTGCCGTCTCGCCCTGCGCGCCGGCCGGCCGAGGCAAGGAGCGTTCTTGCCCTTGCCGCAGAATGGCCGGCGCGCGATGCCCGTCCCCGAACTCCTGCACCAGGCGCGCCGCGGCCTGGGGAATGGACAGCCCTTCTCTGCGGCTGACGAGGTCGACGGCATCGCCCCATTGGAGGCAGCCGAAGCAGAAGAACCGGCCGTCGGGGTAGCAGACAAAGGATGGCCTCGCATCCTCGTGGAGCGGGCAGCGCCGACGAAGCGCGCCCCGACTGGCCGCAGCCGGGTGTACCGTGCGGCCACCTCCACCATGTACGGCCGGAAGCGGGCGAGCGGCGGCCGGCGGGGGGGACGAGATATCCTACGAGACCCGGGAAGTGGTGTCCCCTCCCTCATCGCCTCGATAGTGTGACGGGAGAGACGGACGTTGCGGGCGGCATCATCGACCACGCAGGAGAAGGCGTGGAGGTCGAACGTCCCGTCGCGGAGCCGCTGCGCCGCCATCTCCAGTAGATCGCACGCCACGCGCAGGTACACGCCGTCCAGGTAGCGCGCGGGCGGGGCGATCACTTCGAGCGCCCGGACCGGCGCGGATAGCGCGAGCTCGGCCATCTCTTGCAGCATCCACTCTCCTCCCTCGCTCGGCGGTTTCATCGTGATCCTCCTTGGATAGCGCAGCAGGCCCTGTGGCTGAGGCTGCCTCTGTCACGAACTCCTCACCCATCGAGGGTGCGACCATACACGCGAAGTCAACGGCGCCGGGGCGCAGGACGGGCAAGCGGAGTAGGCTTGCCGGGACGAGTCCCGGCGGCATGTCCTTGGCATCTTGGGCCCATCAGACCCGACGCCAACGCTCCTCGGGCCCCACCCGGGACACGTGGGACCACCGCAGTGACGGTGGTAGGAGTCTAGGCCCCGAGCCCAAGCGCGCAACACCGCATCCCGTCTGGGAAAATGGATGGTCCAACCCCTTCGTGTCCCACGCGCAGTGGTCCCACAAGTGTCCCGCACTGGTCCACGCTCCCTGGAACAAGATGAGGGGCCGCAGTTGCCGCCGTGGTGGCGTCTCGCCCGGCTCCGGCACGGGAACAAGCTACGCACTGCTGTGATCCCGTTGACTCCGCCATTGCTGGAACGCCCTGTCCTCGGTAATGATGCGGCGCAGGGCCTGCTCGATGATGTAGGTGCGATCCGTGGCGCCGCCCAGGAAGGTCGCCAACTCATCCACGTCCTCAAGGAGTGCCTCGTCCAACGTGACGCTCACCCGTCGGCGCTGGACTGGCGCTTTCGGCAGCATGGGCTTCATGATCGCTCCCCTCCACGGTCGTGTCGCTTGCGCGGTGTCCCGTCGCGGTCTGCCAGGCGGCCCACGTGAGTGCCAGCCAGCGGCGCCGCTGGTCCCCGACCCTGAGCCGCAGGGTGACCCGATCGGGGTCATGGCGCAGCCATCCCCGGGCCCGCCACGCGTCCCACAGCGTGTTCGGGTCGCCCCCCGGCGTGAACCGCGCCAGCAGCCGGGCGGCGAGTCGCAGGGACACGGCGACCAGTGCCTCCTGCTGATACACGCCGTACAGCGGCGATGGCGCCGTGCGCGCCTGCAGCGGTCCATCAGGCGGTGTCTGCGCATCACCCTGTGCGCGAAGACAACTCACGAGCGGCGCGATCGCGTCGCCATCCACAGGCGGGGCCCAGCCCTCTTCCCGGACGAGATGGTCGGCCGCCGGGACAGCCGGTGAGGACGGCTCCACGGCGCCGTCAGGGCGCGCAGGGGAGCGAAGGGGTCGGCCCGCAGCCAGGATGACCAGTCGAACCAGCGCGGCAGCCACACCCGCGCCGGCCGCAACCCAGTCGTGATGAGGATGGCGCCGTCGTCAGGCGTGTCGGCAAATTCCTCAGGCGAGAGCAGCGGCCGCAGCACCGGCCGCTCGTACGTCGTGCGCTGATGGGGCAGCATGCCGTGCGTAGTCGTGTACGTGAGCTGTTCTGTCGCCGCGTTGCCCAGCGTCTTGCTGAAGTAGCGAGACAGTAGGGACGCCGCGCATCTACCGCCCCAGCAGCCTAAACGTCGCCTTGGATGCCAGGATGGTCACAGATGTCCCCGTCCAGGCATTTCCGTGCATTCCTGGATGCGGAGCCCGGGATCCGGAGGTCCTATGCGGCCCACCGCCAGTAGACCCACAAACGAATCAGCCGGGAGTGACTGTGGCGAAGGGAATCATCCGCACACAAGGAATCGCCTCCTCATCCCACTGGAGAGGGGGGAGGCTTGCTGTGCGCGGGGCGATCGTACAGAAAGGCACGAGGTTCTACGTCGTTCTCTACGGCGGCGTAGATCCTGAGACGAAGAAGGAGCGTCGCAATTGGGTTAGTGGATTCGAGACCGAAGACGAGGCGCAGGCGTACCTTGTGGAGGTCGCCAGGAACCCCGCCTTCGGCTCGGGCGTCGGGCCGCGCGGCTCAGTACGCCTGCGTCTCGGCGACTATCTAGACCACTGGCTCAGAACCGAGGCAAAGCAGCGGTGCCGTCCGAAGGAATGGCTCCGCAGGGAACAGATCATCCGGCTGCACCTCAAGCCACGGCTCGGCCACGTCCCGCTTGCGAAACTGGCCCCGGTTACGCTGGAGGAGTTCTTCGCCGGCCTCAACACGCGGAGCGCCTACCACGTCTTCAAGGCGCTTAGGGCGGCGCTCAATCACGCAGTCAGACTCGGGCTCATCATGAGCAACCCAACCGAACCGGTGACGCCGCCCAGACGGTGCGAGCATCATCCTTTGCTCTGGACGGTCGAGGAAACCCTGCGGTTCCTAGACGAGTGCCGCCGGTCCTCGCCTCACTACTACCCCGTCTTCCTGGCGGCGGTCGCCACGGGCGCGCGCCTCGGCGAACTGCTGGGCGTTCGGTGGCGCGACATGGACCTAGACGTGGGCGTCATGCTGATCGTCCAGGAATTGGACCGGCCCAGGGGCGGCGGGTTCCGGTTTGCGGACCCGAAGTCGGCGAAGTCGCGCCGGAGCGTCCTCCTCCCTCAGGAAGTGACGGACAACCTCCGCGCCCTCCGCAAGAGGCGGATCGGGGAGCGTCTGCGGCGTGGTCCCTGCCCTGACGGACTCTCGTGCAAGAGGCAACACTGCCCAAAGTGGCACGAGACGGAACTGGTCTTCTCACAGCCCAACGGCAAGCCCGCGCACGGCCATAACATCGCCCAGAGGCTCATGGGCCAGCTCATGGCGCAGGCCGGAGTGCCGCGCATCCGGTTTCATGACTTGCGGCACGCCCACGGCACCCTCCTGTCTGCGTCCGGCGTCTCCCTCAAGGTCATCATGGAGCGCTTAGGGCACTCGACCGAAGCGTTCACGCTGTCCCGCTACATCCACGCGACGCCCACCATGCAGCGGGAGGCCGCCGAGGTCGTATCCCGCCGCCTGTTCGCTTCTAACGGGTTTCTAACGGAATCGGGGCCAACCGGAGGGACCCGCCGGAAGGGGGATGCGCGAAAACCCTTGATAGATGCGGGGTTTGTGGCGCGCCCGGAGGGACTTGAACCCCCGACCTACGGCTCCGGAGGCCGCCGCTCTATCCACTGAGCTACGGGCGCGCGCCGGAGAATTATTATAACACCCATCGCGGGCCGCTAGGCACGGCCCGCGATGCCTAGTCGCGGCGCGTTTCGCCGTTCCCGCCACCGGTGATCGGCGCGGCGGCCCCCGCGCCGCGCGGTCCGGTCTCTTCAACGGGCCGGCGGCTGAAGCGCGCGACCAGATCGTCCATGAGCGTATAGACCACCGGGATCACGAGTAGCGTCAGGAACGTCGACGAGAGCAGACCGCCGAGGACCGCGACGCCGAGCGGCCGCCGCCACTCGGCCCCGGCGCTCCCCAATCCGAGCGCGACCGGCAGCCCGCCCAGGATCGTCACCATCGCGGTCATGAGGATCGGCCGCAGCCGCGTGGCCCCGGCCTCGAGCAGCG